>Ga0326727_10021699_pt1 | contig 12527 bp, 12 predicted proteins | sample MB2enrmetagenome_FD_207643 | JGI IMG/M metagenome (GOLD analysis project Ga0326727, IMG submission 207643) | Lab enriched peat soil microbial communities from McLean, Ithaca, NY, United States - MB29MY | ecosystem: Environmental > Terrestrial > Soil > Wetlands > Peat | place: USA: New York...
CCAGATCGTGCTTTTGCAGGTTGCACATTTGCACGGCGGACTCCGACCGCTCCAGGCGCGCCTGCTTCCAGACCAAGAGCGCGATTTGCTCCACCAGCACCATCTCGAGGGTATCGACGGGCAGGCGGGCCGCGATCAGGCCGTCTAACAGCTCCTGGAACTGGCGCGGGTCTTCGCCCAGCTCGATGGCGGCGTCCCAGAAGAACTGGGCGTGCGAGTAGAGCCCATGCTTGCGGGCGTTCTGGCTGGAGCGCCGCTTGCCGGCGCGGGTGCGCGGGCCGGTGGACCTCCTTTTCATTGGTGATTTGTGATTGCTGATTGGCGATTGCGGGACCGCTGGGTTTTCGCTTTGGCTTGAGATAGGCATTCTGCTTAAGTCTTCTGGGCTATCGAGCCTTGATTCGTGATTGGTGATCGGCGATTGCGGAGCCGCCTGGTTTTCGTTTTGGCTTTCCATAGGTATTCTCCTTAAGTCTTCTAGGCTATCCAGTGTGGCTTTCCACACGACTTCTCCTTAAATCTTCTACGCTAGCAGATTGAAATGGGACGGTGGGTAAAGGTGGGACGTCCGTGAATGATTATTTCAGCGCAATGGAATCAAGGGATTGCGAGGGGGGAGGCAGACATTATGACGTTGGGGCGGCCAAAAGTGTGGCATTCTGGCACACACGTGCATGGAGTTGCATGTGGACGTATGCGCCTTGGAGCGCGGCAGCGGAGCTTGGAGAGCTGCCAAAATAGCCGTCAAATGAGCGGTGATACGTAAACCCTACGCTAGGCGAGACCGATAACCTTTAGCGTCCTGGAGACTCGTTGCCGCGAGCCCGTCCGGCGCAACTTCCGAGTAGCGCATCTGGCATCTTGGCCATTGCTGGCGTGTTCACTCCGGTGCTCGCGAGGCACTCAACGTCATTCTCTCTGATTGATTGCATCTGAGTCGGCGTAGATCAGATGCAACGAAACTTCGAGCCTCTGGGAATATTAGCGCAATCCTACAGCCCGTAATGGGGCCCTGCCTGTAAAAAGAACGGCGCCGCTAGGAAGGATACGGATGCGCTGCGTTTGCCCAATATCGCACACTTGATTACCTATGGCGAGATCACAGTTGGCCGGCAAAGTCCGATCAGCTGCATCGCCACCGCTTGCGATGGAAACTAGTGCTTGGCCATGCTGGTGCGCCGCAAGGGTGAGAGTCTGATTGGCTTACTGACTCGATGGACGCACGCAAGCCGTTCACTCTCTCGGCCAAAGCAACGGGGCGGAACCCACGATGTGTAGCTCTTCAAGCCTGGATTCCGCCATCACATTGCTGTCCTGCACTGTCTCGAATCGAGCAGCCAAAACCGCTCGCAGAAGCGCTCATTCCACAGTGAGGTTGTACGTCACACTATACGAGCCCCAATCTTCGTGGGGGGGACCGAAAGCCCCTTCGAAGTGGATGACGTGATATCCCCGACACAGAGGCTTGAGCATAACGGCATACGCATCTACCACCGAAGAACCACCAGTCACCCCTTCCAAGCCGAGAATGTTGTCATGGGCCGGCATCACGAAGTCGTAGAAGGGACCCTGAACGCGAAAAAGCGCCACATCACGGATCCTGTGGCCGTCCACGACGAACTTCACGCTGTTGAGAACGACCGCGTCGGTGCCCGCCAAGGCACATTGCCGCAGTTCCTGCGGGTTGTCGCCATGGGAAGGAGGCGGCTCCACGGTGGAGCACTCGTTGAGCAGGTTCGGGACCCAAAGCGCCTTTCCCGCAGGCACGGTGCAGGTGCGCGTGATGGGCGTATTCGGGAAGCCGCTTGCGTTCAAGAAGTACACAGGGCCGGAACCCTGGTCGAGGTTGCAGTAAACACCGGTCGTGTCCCCGAAGGCGGGGTTGGTGCTCAGGGGAATCGAGAGAATGTACTGCCAGTACGCCACGACCCAATCCCCGTAGGTCATCCCGAACGGCTGGGAATCCGCAGGATAGTACAGCGACCCGTCGTCGGCTTGTTGGGCAAATAGCGCTGGCACGGCCAGCGACCCGTCGTCGGCTTGTTGGGCAAATAGCGCTGGCACGGCCAGCGAGACGACTCCCACCAGAAATGCAATGTGCAGATAGTGATTGACTCGTTTCCAATTCATGTTAACCTCCCTGATTCTCGAAGTTTCGGAAGCGGCGACGCTCCACTCCAATGACCAGAGTGGCGAGATCGTCGCTGTTCCGTGCTCTCTACCTAACTAAAGTGCAATCCGGGGGGTGAAATGGCTCATGCGCAGGAGCTAATTTCTGCGTGTCCCCGAGCATCACCGTGGTCCCGTCGAGTAAGTGCTTGCTTTTGAGATAGTTCCTTGACTTCGGGGTGTGGCGGCGATAATGTTCGCTGTTGCCCCGTAAGGCGGTGACAGCGTGCCGCATGTCCTATCCCAAACCGTCACTCAGTTGCTGGCGCAGTGGGCCAATGGAGAGGAAGGCGCGTTCGAGCGCCTGGTTCCCCGGGTCTACGACGAATTGCGCCGTCAGGCGCACCGACACTTCCGGAAAGAGCGCGGCGACCATACCCTGCAAAGCACGGCGCTGGTGCACGAGGCGTACCTCCGGCTGTGCCAGCAGTCCTCTGCTCGGTTTGCAAACCGCGAGCACTTCTTCGCCGTTTCGGCGCAACTGATGCGGCAGATTCTGGTCGAGCACGCGCGCAGACACCGCGCGGCGAAGCGTGGCGGCGGACATAAGCTGGCGCTCGACGAGGCGCTGGCGACGCCAAACACAAGAGATGTGGATCTGGTGGCGCTCGACGACGCGTTGCTGGAGTTGGCTCGTCTCGACCCGCGGCAAAGCCGGATTGTGGAACTGCGCTTCTTCGCCGGCCTCTCGATCGCGGAGATCGCTCGGGTGCTGCACATCTCTCCGGCTACGGTCAAACGCGATTGGACTACGGCGCGGCTTTGGCTGCATCACGCGATCTCGCAGGCAGCGAACCTATGACCCCAGAACGCTGGCAAGCGATCAAGGAAGTCCTTCATCAGGCTCTGCAACTCGAGCCTCACGACAGAGCCGAATTCCTGAACCACGCTTGCTCCGGCGATCTCTCGCTCCGGCGGCAAGTCGAGGATCTGCTCGCCGAAGAAGTGAACAGCGGCTTTCTGGAACCGCCAGACCCGCAGCCGGATGCAGAGGAGGCGGCAGCGAAGTTGGAGGATGCCGACGATCTTCACCTCGTCGGGAGCACCATCTCGAACTATCACGTGCTGCGCAAACTTGGCCGCGGTGGAATGGGAGTAGTCTACGAGGCCGAAGACCTCAAGCTGCGCCGTCACGTCGCCCTGAAATTTCTACCTCAGGAAGTCGCTGACGATTCAACCGCTCTGCGGCGCTTCGAGCGCGAAGCGCAAGCCGCATCAGCCCTCAACCATCCAAGCATCTGCACGATTTATGGTGTGGAAGACCACCATGGCCGGCCCGTAATCGCCATGGAGTTGCTGGATGGGCAAAGCTTGAAAGAAAGACTCCGCATCAGCCCTCTCTCCACAGACGAACTACTGACCTTTAGCATCCAGGCATTCGACGCCTTGGCAACGGCGCATGCCAAAGGCATCATCCACCGTGACATCAAACCGGGGAACATCTTCGTCGTCGCAGAGGAGCGGGTGAAGATTCTGGATTTTGGACTCGCCAAGGCGCTGCCGAGCCGTACGCAGGCAATCGAAGTCGACGAGGAATCGCTGACTGCCGAGGGCGTGATTCCCGGCACCACCGCCTACATGTCGCCCGAGCAGATTCAAGGAGAGGAGATTGACGGTCGAAGCGATTTGTTTTCGCTGGGTGTGGTGCTGTACGAGGCGGCAACCCGCAAGCGTCCTTTCGAACGCAAGAATCGCTTGCTGTTGATGGATGCCATTTTGCGCGACGACCCCGTTCCGCCCAGCCGCCGGAACAGCGCGCTGCCGGCCTCACTCGACACAGTCATTCTCAAGCTGCTGGAGAAGGACCCCGCATTGCGCTATCAGCACGCCGCGGACGCCTGCTCCGACCTGAAGCGGCTTCAACGCGAGATGGAATCGGGGCGGCCCGCGGTTGCTGCGCCGCCTGTACAGCGGAACCGCCGCCTGAGCCGTTGGATGCTGGCGCTCTCCGCGGGCGCTTTGGCTGTTGCGGTCGTTGCCGGTGCCCTCTACTACTCTCGCCGCGCGAAGCCACTGACGGAAAAAGACACCATTGTTCTCGCCGACTTCGAGAACAGGACCGGCGACGCCATCTTCGACGACACTCTGAAACAGGCGCTGGCATTGCATTTGGAGCAGTCTCCCTTCCTAAAGGTGCTCTCCGATGAAAACGTGAACGCGACGCTGCAATTGATGGGTCGTCAGCCCGGGGAACGTCTGACGGTGGCTGTCGTGCGGGATCTATGCCAGCGCGCGGGCTCTAAAGCTTTGTTGTCCGGTTCGATTGTCAGTCTGGGCAGCCAATATGTTGTCAGCTTGCAGGCGGTCGATTGCGCTTCGGGGGATTCGTTGGCAAAAGCGCAGACCCAGGCGGCCAGCAAGGAGCAGGTGCTGAAGGCGGTAGGCGATGCCGCGAATGCCGTTCGCCGAAGACTCGGTGAATCGCTGGCTTTAGTGCAGCACTATGATGCTCCCCTGGAACAGGCGACGACCTCCTCGCTGGAGGCTCTGAAGGCCTTTAGCGCGGGTTGGAAGGCTCAGCTTCAGGGCGATATTACCGCGATCCCATTTTATAAGCGGGCAATTGAGCTCGATCCGAACTTTGCTCTGGCCTACAGCCAGCTTGCGACACCTTACGTCAACACTGGAGAGTTAACTCGAGCGACTGCGGCCGTGCGGAAAGCATTCGAGTTACGCGACCGCGTGAGTGAGCACGAGAAACTCCGGATCACGGCCTATTACTATTCATTCGTAACGGGCGAACTGCAGAAATCCAGTGAGGTATATGGGCTATGGAGGCAAGAATATCCCCGAGACCTCATTCCCAATGTCGAGCTCACGAACAACTATATGGTGGAAGGTAATTGGCAACAAGCGCTGGTAGAGGCTGAGCAGGCTCTCAGGACCGACGCCCAGAACAATTATGTTTGGTTCAATCTGGCGAGCATTTACCTTGCCCTCAACCATCTGGAAGAAGCCAAGGCCGCTCTTGACCAGGCACAGGCCTACAAACTCGACATGTATCTACTTCATGTCGCACGGTACTATGCCGCGTTCTTGGCAAATGATTTCGAACGTCTAGGCCAGGAGGCAGCATGGAGAGGAGATGGGCAGGACGCGCTTCTGTCAGCGCAATCCGATACCGAGGCGTATTTTGGACGGCTGGCGAAGGCGCGAGAGTTTTCTCAACGCGCTGTCGATTCTGCGCTTAAATCAAACGAGAAAGAGACCGCCGCACTCTGGCAGGCAAATTCTGCCCTGCACGAAGTCGAGGTTGGCTACTCCGTTTCCGCAGGGAAACGGGCTCATGCGGCGTTAGCTATCGCTGCTGGCCCTGTCGTGAATACCCTGGCTGCGTTGGCCTTGGCGCGGTCGGGGAATATCGTGAAGGCCCGGCAACTGGCCGACAACCTGAGCCGGGATTCCCCCAATGATACGATTCTGCAGAACTACTGGCTGCCCACGATCAGGGCTGCGGTCGAACTTGCGAAAAACAATCCTGAGCGGGCGGTTGAATTATTGCGGCCCGCAACCGCTTTCGAGCTCGGCCAGTCGCAGCCTTTCGTTTTGGGCATGATGCACCCGGCTTATCTTCGCGGACAGGCGTACCTGCTCCTGAAAAAAGGCACCGAGGCGACGGCGGAGTTTCAGAAGGTGATTAACCACCGCGGCCTGGTGTTAAATTACCCGCTCGGTTCTCTCGCTCGCCTCGGCTTGGCTCGTGCCTATGCTCTACAGGGAGACGCGGCAAAAGCCCGCTCCGCCTATAACGAATTCCTCAGCTTGTGGAAGGAGGCCGATCCCGATATTCCTAGCCTTCGGCAGGCAAAAGCGGAAAGCGCGAAGCTGAAATAGCTCCCATGCGATATCAGTATTAACCCGCCGAGAAAGCCGTACGGCGATGGCGTATACTCCCGGGCTGGTCCAATGGACGAGGATGTTCTTCGTCAAATCTGAGAACTGGGACGGTTGGGTGATCTGTCCCGCCGGGCTGGCGCAGAGCGCAGCTCTGCGACCCACAAACCAGACTGATATCGGGCGGGCCGATCACTCTCAAAAAACCTGGCTGGGTGATAGGCGATGCGGGTTAAGGGTTGCAGCGTCCGTGCGCAAAATGCCGTTTGTGGGTGGGCATGGAGAGCGCTAACATAGCTCGCTAAAGCGCAGAGCTGCGCTCTGATGCGCCAGCCTGCGTGTAGGCGACTACACATCAAAGCGAGCTATCGTCAACTGGCGGTCGGCGAGTCCGAACCGGAGCAATGAATCTGCGAAGGACCGGGCGCGGCGGACGGAACGACCGGGCAGCTTGCCGTGCCATCAAGCGGTCGGGTAGAAGGCGGCCGCATATTGCCAGGGCTTATCGGGAAGTTAGGCACAAGGTTACGCTCAGGCACGATTAAGGCCGTAGGTCGCATACACCCCGTCAAAAATCGTCGGGTCGTACGCGCCACCGTGGGCGATCAGCGGGCGCGGTAGACGTCATGCCATCCACCCGTCGGTACTAGTCCGCCGATAATGGCGCCGGCTAGGCCACCTACAGGCGTAAGGACGATTCCCCAGTGCGTAAACGGGGGGTAACCGCAATTGAAGGCGGGGCCTTCGGTACAGTTTGTGTGGCTCCATATGACATGATTAGCGGCTAGCCCGGTCCCGAGGCCGGCGCCTGCTCCAACGGCCGTGCCAATCAGCGCGTTTCGCACCTGGTGGTTTTGCCCTTGCTTCTGGGAAACGCGAAGGATGTCTTTGCGGGCCAGCGTCTGCTCACCCGCTGCCTGCCGAAGCGTAATTCCGTCGTCGCTCGACGACTCGAACTCACCTTGGCAGGATTTGACATTGTTCATCACGACGCGAATTTCCTGACCCGGCGTCAGGGATTTGAGATTGTCCCAACTGCTTGATCGCCCCTTGGAATCCTGACCGCTCGCCGCCAGGGTGCTGAAGCAGGCTGCCAAAAGCGCCAGCACCAGAAAACCAGCAGGTGAAAGCGTTCGGAGTGATTTCATGAATGCCTCCTTGTTTTTCTGACAGGCACCGAGCCCAAAGGTGATAAGTCTACATATATAGATAAGGCGGTGTCAAGGTCTTTCTTCATCCCGGCGGGCGCAGACACGGCGCTTTTTTGCAAGCGTTCCTGAGCGCTTCTCACGGTGCCAGCCGTTCCCACAAGTCATTGATTAAACTGGAAATAGCTTTGGTCTGGAGCAAGAGGTCCTGGATTCAAACCCCAACGAAGAACTGTCCCACACGCCCAACTGGCCGGTTAAACGGCCTACTCGTTGCAGTGCAATCTCCTGACTTCCCCGCTTTGAGGAAGTTTGTGCTGGTACATCACTCGCGGGTGGACCACGAGGAACGCTGCAGCGTTTACGAGGCGGCCAACTCCCGGATGGCCACACGGAGATCACCGGGTTCTTTCTGGCGATGGAAATGTAGAAACACCAGTCTGGAGGTCTGATGGCCAACTGACGCGATGCTGTCCGACTTTCGAGTGGCGCGTGATTCGGGGCTGAGAGCCGCGGGTCTATTGAGTTGGCCGTGAGCCGGTGACGAGGATGTCTACCAGTCTCTTGGCGCTTTGCTGCCAGTCGGGGCCTGAGGGCACATGGGCGACGCCGATGAGCGCCCGAAGCAGATCGAAGGGGTCCAAATCTCTCCGGATATCGCCGCTCTTGATGGCGCGCTTCACCAGCCCATCAATCGCTCCCCGGATCTGATCGCGGGACCCGTCGTACAGCCTCGAGGCGCCTCCAACTACCGAATTCAGCGCAGGGGCGATGATCTGCTTTGCCGCAATGTGATCGACAAACAACAGCATCCAGGCTCGCAACGCTTCAACCGGGGACATGGCTTCGGCAAAGTTGCGCGCTGCTGCCGCTAGTTTTTCCACCTCAGTCCGATAGACCCCTTCGATCAGGGCATCCCGGTTAGGAAAGTGGCGATAAAGAGTTCCGGGTCCAACGCCCGCCCGGGTCGCGATTTCATCCAAGCTGGCATTCGCGCCAAAGCGCGTAAACGCCTCCTTCGCAACTTCCAGAATCCGCTCGCGATTGCGCTGCGCGTCCGTGCGCGGCTTCCGCCGGGCGGTTTTTGGATTTTTCGTAGCCATCTGCAAAAAACTTTGTAACCGGAGACGGTCTCCGGTAATCTAACTATTCGGAGTCAGTCTCCGTTTTACTAGAACTACGGGGGCTCGTCAATATCGGGCACCATCTTAATTGGGGTCGTAACTCCGGCTTCCAGCCGGCAATAGAGATGCCAGGATGTGGGCTCTGCCGCGTGATGTTGCCGCCCGCGATGCCCGGTAAACGCACGGATACAACTTAAATGACAGGAGCAAGGATGATGCTAATAAGTGGAAACACCATCTTGATCACCGGCGGAGGTTCGGGAATAGGACGCGGGCTTGCCGAAGCATTTCACGCGGAGGGAAACCAGGTCGTCATCGCCGGCCGGCGCAAACAGCAGCTTGAATCTACGATCGCCGCCCATCCCGGCATGAAGGCGGCCCAGCTTGACATTGCAGACCCGAACTCGATCCGGCCGTTCGCGGAAGAGATCAAGCGCGAGTATCCAAAGCTCAATGTCGTCATCCACAACGCCGGAATCTCCAATCTCGAATCTGTGCGCAGCGCTGACACTGCCGCGGCGGAGGCCACGGTCGCGACCAATCTCCTCGGTCCCATCCGGCTGAACGCCGTGCTTCTTCCGGTCATCGAGAAGCAAGCCCATCCCGTGGTCATGACGGTGTCTTCCGGACTGGCGATGGTGCCGTTGTTCCTGACGCCCACCTACTGCGCCACGAAGGCGGCCATTCACTCCTACACGCAGTCGCTGCGGTACCAATTGAAAGACAGCTCCGTGCAGGTCATCGAGATCGTACCGCCGTATGTTCAAACCGAACTGCTGGGACCCCAGCAGGCCAACGATCCGAACGCGATGCCGCTCAAGGACTTTATTGCCGAGGTCATGCAGATTCTGAAGACTTCGCCCGACGCAACGGAGGTCTGCGTCGAACGGGTGAAGGCCATGCGCTTTGCCGAAGCCAGCGGCCGGTACGATGCCTTTTTCAAACAGTTTAATGATTCAGCGCTGGCCCACCATCAGTTGGAGGTCGAACTGCCTGCAAAGGCGAAGTAGCCTGAGGTCCGCCGCAAGTTTGGCAGGAACATTAACCGTATCGTCAAGAATGGAACAATTCTGGTTTCAGGAGGAACTTAAGTATGCGTGTCTTTGTTACCGGCGCGACCGGGTTCATCGGCTCCGCCATTGTCACAGAACTCATCGCCGCGGGCCATCAGGTGCTCGGCCTTGCGCGCTCCGATGCGGGCGCACAGTCGCTCGTCGCCGCCGGCGCGCAGGTGCACCGCGGTGATCTCGAAAACCTGGGGAGCCTGCGCAGCGGAGCAGCCAATTCGGATGCGGTGATTCACACCGCCTTCAATCACGACTTCTCGAAGTACGTGGCGAACTGTGAGGCTGATCGGCAAGTCATCGAGGCGCTCGGCGACGCTCTTGTCGGCTCCGGCAGACTCCTGATAGTCACCTCCGGGACCGGGATGGCGAACTCAGGGCCAGGCATTCTCGCCACCGAACACGATCTGCCGGCCAGTTCGAAAGTGGTTCCTCGTGCAGCTTCGGAAGAGGCGGCCGCTTCGGTGGCGGCTCGAGGGGTCCGTGCTGCCATCGTGCGGCTTCCCCAGGTCCATGACACGGTGAAGCAAGGTCTTGTGACGTATGCGATCCAGATGGCCCGCGAAAAGGGCGTCTCGGCGTACGTTGGCGAGGGGCGGAACCGCTGGCCCGCGGCGCATCGCCTCGACACTGCCCGCTTGTATCGCCTGGCGCTGGAGAAGGCCGAGGCAGGCGCTCGGTATCATGCCGTCGCGGAAGAGGGCGTGCCCGTGCGAGACATCGCGGAGGTCATCGGTCGAGGCCTGAAGGTACCCGTGGTCTCCATCGCACCGGAAGAGGCCGCCGCACACTTTGGCTGGCTCGGACACTTCGTTGGATGGGACATCCCAGCCTCCAGCGCGCATACACGGGAAAAGCTGGGATGGAACCCCACCGGACCGGGCCTTATCTCCGATCTCGAGAACATGCGCTATTCCCAAGCCTAAACGATGGAAGGAGAAGATTATGATTGTCGTCACAACTCCCACGGGGCACATTGGGTCGCAAGTCGTGCAAAACCTTCTTGCCGCGAATGAGGCTGTGCGTGTGATTGCGCGCGACCCAGCCAAACTCGCCGCGCAGGTCCGGGCCAAGGTGGAGATCGTACAGGGCTCGAGCGATGACGAGAGCGTGCTGATGCGCGCTCTGGACGGCGCGGAAGGCCTGTTTCTGGTCGTTCCCCCTTCTTTTACGACCAATGATGACAAAGAATATTATCTGCAGTTCACGCGACCGGTCGTGGACGGGCCAGGGCGGAGTTGCGGTGCTTGGGCCGGAAGACCTCTCGTTCAACGACATGGCGAGCATTATGACCGATGTGCTCGGACAGCCGATCCGCTTCCAGTCCATGCCAGGAGAGGCATACAAGGCGCAACTAATGCAGTTTGGCGCCAGCGAGGCGTTCGCGCAGAGCCTGGTGGAGATGCACGCCGCCAAGGACAACGGGCTCGACAGCGCAGAACCAAGAACCGCCGAGAACACCACTCCCACCAGTTTCCGACAATGGTGCGAGGAAATCTTGAAACCTGCATTTCTGAGCTAGTGATGGGTAACGAGTCGCCCGCTTCGCGGGCTACGGGGTGCGAGTTAGCCAGCCGCGCTGCTTGGTAAAGTTCTATAATCAAGTTGGGATTCCGACTGGCTGGGAATTTGATCTGGCCGGTCGAGAGAGGACGATCGTGGCCCGCCAAAACTTCGACCGGTCTGACAATACCTTCGAACTCGACCTGCACGGATGCTCGATGGAAGAAGGCCGCAGCGTGGCTGGGCAGCGAATCCGCGAGTGCTTTCGCTATGGCATCGAAGAATTGCGTATCATCTACGGCTCGGCGGAGCGCAGAGAAGGGACGCTGCGCCAGGCGGTTGAGGAGGCCACTCGCGAGGCGGGCCGTTGCGTAGTCACGTGCTCTTTTCGCGACTCGTACGGCATGTTTGCGGCGGAGCAAGAGTCCACTGAGGTGAGGGTGGCGCTGGCGCCGAACCCTCGCCCCCAGGCTCAGGACCGCAAGATGGTGTTTGGCGGCTTCACGTCACGGTACGACAGCGCTCGCCAGCGGCACGAGCCGTATTATCCGTTGCGTTCAGGGAGCAGGAACTAACTGAGACATGAGTTGTGAGCCCGCGAAGCGGGCTACCATGCTGATGATGCAGCGCCTCTTTGCACGGACCAAGGTCAAGCTTTTCGGAGGAGCCGTATCTCGATAGGCAGGCGGCGCAAGCGCACCCCTGTGGCTGGGAAAACGGCGTTGCCGCCGCCATTTGGCGAGGTGAACTCGCCGCTACACTTTCAAACTGACACGCTGCCCACTTACCCTGACTGCCGGCCCCCGCGAGCCGCCATCCTTTCAAAGGCGGCGCGCCCGCGCTTCTCGATTTCCGCCGGAGCCAAGTCTTCCTTGTGGGTCGCCATCGACCACTTATGGCCAAATGGATCGACGACCTGGGCGTAACGGTCGCCCCAGAACATATCCATCAAGGGCATGACGACCTTGGCGCCGGCCGCTTGCGCCTGCTTGAACAGCTTGTCCACATCTTCGACGTAAATGTGAACCGTCACCGGCGAACCCCCCAGCGACTGTGGGGACTTGGCTCCCATGTCCGGGAACTCCTCGTTCAAGAGCAGGATCGAATCTCCGATCTTGAGATCGGCGTTCATGATCTTCCCGTCCGGGGCATAGTGGATGCCGCGCACTTCCGCACCAAACGCCTGCTTGTAGAATTCGATGGCGCGTGGTGCATCCTTCACGGTGAGATAAGGGGTCAAAGTGTGGAACCCTTCGGGGATTGGTTTTGCTGCCATGTTTCCCTCCTCCTGATCAGAATTGTGAAACCCTGCGTTCGGCCCTGTTATTTGCTTATCTTATCACAGGCGTTTTTCCGAGGAAAACATCTGGGCGAACTGGGTGCGCGACATAAAAGTCGGGTTTGAGGATTCTGCTGGGTTCCGGCGTCTTTCCTTGCGTAGCAGGTACGCCGACAGGAACGGCAGCAGTCCCGCGGCGCGGGACACCGTGAGTAGCCGTAGGTGTAAACCTACGGACCTGAACACGGAACATTTGCGGCCCTGGAGGGGCCGAACCATCGCCACGGTCAACCCTTCCAGCAGAGATTTAGAGGCGGGCTTTAATTGGACACGGCCCACGGGATTCCACCGAAAATCGTGAAATTTGTCCCCTCATGTGTCTAAGTATATGTGACGGTATATAGCC
>Ga0326727_10021700_pt1 | contig 12527 bp, 15 predicted proteins | sample MB2enrmetagenome_FD_207643 | JGI IMG/M metagenome (GOLD analysis project Ga0326727, IMG submission 207643) | Lab enriched peat soil microbial communities from McLean, Ithaca, NY, United States - MB29MY | ecosystem: Environmental > Terrestrial > Soil > Wetlands > Peat | place: USA: New York...
CCGCCGCCAAGTCGGTGGCCGATCACGTGATCGCCGAGCGCGGCGTCGACGTGCCTTACCACATCGGCACGATGATCGAGTTGCCGCGCGCCTGCATCGTGGCGGGCGAACTGGCCGAGATCGCCGAGTTCTTCTCGTTCGGCACCAACGACCTCACTCAGACGACCTACGGCTACTCGCGCGACGACGCCGAAGGCTCGTTCATCCCGCGCTACCTCGAGAAGAAGATCCTCGGCGACGATCCGTTCCAGGTGCTCGACCGGGTCGGCGTCGGCGGCTTGATGCGCATCGGCGTCGAGCGCGGCCGCGCCGCGCGTGCGGGACTCAAGATCGGCATCTGCGGCGAGCACGGCGGCGAACCGTCGAGCGTCGCGTTCTGCGACGAACTCGGACTCGACTACGTGTCCTGTTCGCCGTATCGCGTGCCGATCGCGCGGCTTGCCGCGGCGCAGGCGGCGCTTCCCGCAAAGTAGCGGGCACTATTGCGGTGTGGGAGGGTCCACACCATGCAGTACAAGTCACTCGTGGCAGGCGCCGGGCTCGCGTTGAGCCTGGCGCTCTGCGGCCTCGCTTCAGCCCAAATGCTCGCCAACCCGCGCGTGCCCGTGGAGGTTCGCGGCGGCGACGCGGAACTGCAGCGCGAAATAGCGCGGATCGACGCGCTGATCCGCGCCGTCGAGAGCGACCGGCGCGACGACGGCGGCTATCGCGTCCGCGCCATCCGCGATCTCACCGACGCGCGCGAAGCGCTGCGCCGCGCCATAGCCTGGGATCGCAGTCACGGCGGGGTGGCGCAATAGCGCCTTCGGTTCGGCAAAGGCGGTCTGCCTAGCGGCGGGTCGCCTTTTTTGCGCACGGTTTCGCGGACCGTGCCGGAACCGTCTGCGCTTCAGCCCAGCGTCGGGGCGGCCCGATCCTTGGGGGAGAGGATGGGATCGCCCTCGAGAGGCCAGGCGATGGCGAGGGTCGGGTCGTTCCACCGCACGCTGCGTTCGTGGGCCGGGTCGTGCAGGGCGCCGTGCTTGTAGGAGAAGACCACCTCGTCGCTGAGCGCCAGGAATCCGTGGGCGAAACCTGCGGGCACGTAGAGCTGGCGGTGGTTGTCGGCTGAGAGTTCGAAGCCTTGCCAGCGCAGGGAGGTCGGCGAATCGTCGCGCAGGTCTACGATCACGTCGAAGATGCGTCCGCGCAACACCTGGACGAGCTTCGACATGCGCACGTCGTAGTGGAGGCCTCGAATCACGTTTCGCTTCGAGAACGAGACGCTGTCTTGGACGAACTCGTCGTCGAGGCCGAGCGCACGGTATTTCGCGGTCGAGTACGTCTCCTTGAAGAAGCCGCGGTCGTCGCTGAAGACCTCGGGTACGAAAATGCGGGCCTCGGCGAAATCCGTCGGCAGCACCTGGATGGGCATGCCGCGCGGCTTCGGCGGTAGCCGATGAGCGCCCCGTTCGACCGGGTGCTGATCGTCGGCGCGAGCGGGCAACTCGGCAGCGAGTTGCGCCGCGTCTTCGCCGACGCTGAAACGCTGACGCCCGCGCATGCCGAGTTCGATCTGGCGCGCCCCGCCGAACTCGCCGGCGCGCTCGCACGGCTGCGTCCGACGCTCGTGGTCAACACGGCCGCGTTCCACCAGGTCGACGCCTGCGAGGCCGATCCGGCAACGGCGTTCGCAATCAACGCGCTCGGCGTCGACGCGCTCGCGGCGGCCGCGGCGGCGGTGGGTGCGGCCTTCGCACACGTCTCGACCGACTACGTGTTCGACGGGACGAAGGGCGTGCCGTACGTCGAGACCGACGCGGCCCGGCCGCTGAACGTCTACGGCGTCTCCAAGCTGGCCGGCGAGCTTTTGGCGCAGAGGCACGGGCCGCGCTGGTTCGTGATCCGGACGAGCGGCCTCTACGGTCCGAGCGGCGTCTCCAACAAAGGTCCGGTCTTCGTGGAGAAGATGCTGCGCGGGGCCGAGCGCGGCGACGCGCTGCGCGTGGTCGACGACGTCCGCTTCTCGCCCTCGTACGCGCCGCACGTGGCCGAGGCCATGCGTCGCGTGCTGGCCTCCGAGCGCTACGGACTCTATCACCTCACCGATGCGGGCGACTGCTCGTGGTGGGAGTTTGCCGTCGAGGCCATCCGGCTCCGCGGCCTCGATCCCAGCGTGGAGCCGGCGCGCAGCGCTCCGGCGCCGGGCTCGGCGCGACGGCCGGCCTTTTCGGCGCTGGCCCACGACGCGCTGCGGCGCGAGGGTTTCCCTGCGATGCCGTTGTGGCAGGAGGGCCTGCGCGCGTACCTGGCGGCCCGCGCGTCGCGACAGGACGCCTCTTCTCCGGCGTCGATGTAGGCTCGCGGTGAGCGCGCCATGATCGAGAACGTCCCCGGTGCGCAGAACGTCGAAGAAGTTCTGGCCCACGACCCCGTTTACGCCGTGCTCGGGCGCCGTTTGGCGAACCCGGTGCTGCTCGGATTCGTGCTGTTCCTGATCGTGGTCGTGATGATCGTGTTCGGCCCCTCGACCGAATCGCGCTTCATCTACACGGACTTTTAGTGCTTTAGTGTCGGGCGGCGTGCGGATTCTCGGGGCGCTGGGCGTGACGGCGTTGGTGCTGTTCGCGCTGCTGGCGCTGCTCGATCTCGCCGTCGTCGCCTGGTTTCCGCGCTTCGACCGGGTCAGCGACAACTTCTCGGCGGCCTACCTCGCGCGCGAGGTCGACGCGCTCGCGCACGATCCGCCGAAGACGATCTTCCTCGGCGATTCGGTGTTGTGGGGCTACCGGCTGCCGGCCGCCGATGCCGCGCCGACGCTGCTCGAACGTAAGGGTCTGGCCGCGGACAACCTCTCCTTCGAGGGCGGTTCGCCCGCGAATACCTACGCGATGCTCCGCTTGCTCGAGGCGCACGGCGTCCACCCGCGCCTGGTCGTCTTCAACGTGAACCAGAAAGAGTTCAGTCAGGCCGACAGCGCCTATCAGAAACTGCATCCGTCGCTCGAGACGCTGGCCTGGCCGCTCTTGACGCCGGACGAGCAGAAGCTGCTGACGCCGACGCCGCCCTCGACCACGCAAAAACCGATCGAGGTCGCGCTCGACCGCTGGGTCACCTCGTTCTGGCACTTCTACGCGCTGCGCAGCGACCTGCGCGAGATGCTCTTCGGCGACGTCGATGCCGTGCACGCGCTCGACGACGCGATCCAGGTGGCCAGCGGCGCCAAAGCGCGCAGCGACGCGGCCCACAAGCCGACACCGGATCGCTTCGAAGGCACCTACGACCTCTCGCCGATCGACCCTCAGAACGTCTCGCTGATCTTCCTCAAGAAGATTTTGGCCCTGCTCGCGCGCGACCACATTCCCGCGATCGCGCTGCTGACGCCGACCAACCACACGCTGTTGCACGAATTCATCGACGTGCCCGAGTATCAGAAGAATCTGGCTTTCACCCGAAAGCTGCTCGAAGCGGGCGGCGTGCGCGTGGTCGATCTCGACCGGGCCTTCAAGGCCGCCGAGTTCATCGACAACGATCACCTGACGGCGGCGGGAAACCAGCGGCTGGCCGGGCTCCTCGGGCCGGTGCTCGCCCAGTGATCTTCAACACCTGGGTCTTCGCGATCTTCGGTATCTCGGCGCTGCTCCTGTACTGGGGCGTGGTGCCGCAACGCTTCAAGCCGCAGGCGATCATCGTGTTCGGCACGATCTTCTACGTGTACGCCGTGCCGGCGTATCTACTGCTGATCGTGGTGCTCGGCCTGATCACCTATGCGATCGGTTGGGGCATGCTGCGCCCGAGCGCGTCGGCGGCGACCCGAAAACGTCTGATGATCCTCGGCGTGGTGCTGATCACGGGCGTGCTCGTCTACTTCAAGTACACGAAGTTTTTGGCGCTCACGGTCAATCAGATCGCCGCGCACAACATCGTGCCGATTCCGCAGATCGTCGTGCCCTTGGCGATCTCGTTCTTCACCTTCGAGTTCGTGCACGTGCTGGTCGACGTGTACCTGGGCAAGATCGTCGCGCTCGACCCCCTCGACTTCTCCGTCTTCACGATGTTCTTCCCCACGCTGGTCGCCGGGCCGATCAAGCGGTACCAGAGCTTCTATCCGCAGGTCCGGCACCTCGAAGTGCCGCCGACGCACACGTTTCTGCTCAACGTCTACCGCATCGGCATGGGCGTGGCCAAGAAGACGATCATCGCCGACTCGATGACTTTGCTCACCCAGCCGATCCTCACGCCGGGTACGCCCTTCGGCACGCTCGACTATTGGGTCGCGCTGTTCGCCTACGCGGCGAAGATTTATTTCGACTTCACCGGCTACTCCGACATCGCGATCGGCATCTCGGGACTGCTCGGCATCCGCATCCCGGAGAACTTCGAGATGCCGTATCGCGCGCCCAACATCGCGCAGTTCTGGCGCCGCTGGCACATGTCGCTCTCGAGCTGGATCCGCGACTACGTCTTCATTCCGCTCGGCGGCAGTCGCGGCTCGAAGGTCGGCACGGCCTTCAACCTCTTCGCCGCGATGGCGATCTCGGGGCTGTGGCACGGCGCCGCCTGGACGTTCGTGCTGTGGGGCTTGTGGCATGGCGCGGGCTTCTTGATCCAACGCTTCTGGCAGGCGCTCGTCGTCGAGAAGACGGCCTTCCTGCGCGAGCCGAACCCCGTCGTTTTCTACGCTTCGGTCGCGACGAATTTCGCGTTCGTCGCGGTCGGCTGGCTGCTCTTCGCCGCGCCGTCCGTACAGAACGCCTACCAGGCCTTCATCCACCTGTTCGGTTGAGGAAAGCTTAGCCGTCGCGCTCGGACTCGGGAATTCCCGCGGAACTCCACTCGGCTTTGCTGATCCCAGCCTGTCTGCGAATGAGCGAGACCAGCGTCTCCCTAATTTTCCTCGCCATGGTCGTTGGGAATCGTTGGTTTCCGGTTGCCGCGCTTCATGTAAGGATGTTTACCTTTGGTGAAGGGCCCAACCCACCCGAATGAACGTAAACGTCTGATGAATTCTCGTCTGCCGATGTCTCCATGCCCTCAATCCCGACGATTGAGATTGATGCCGTCGATCTCGGGAATGTCGCCGTCGTTGTCCTCAATCTTGAGGAGGAGCCACCCTTCAAGCACGCTACGGAGGGCGCTTTCTGCTTCTTCGATGGTCGAGCCGTCGGACCAAACACCGTCGAACGCCGGTATCGTGGCGGCCCACGTGTTGTCGTCGAGTCGCTCCAGTTTGCGTCTCGCGAAAGCTCCGGCAAGGTAACGCTCCGGAATCCGTTCGGAGGTCTGCTGACTCATGCGCTCGTCCTTCATTCCGAGTGTGCTCCGGTGCTATCTTCCAGACCAGAGGAACAATCTCTTCGTCGTATTACTCTAGTTCCCGTGAAGCACGTGAATTGGCCGCCGGGCTGCGCGAGAGTCCGCCTCTCCGTAGGAACGTCCTTGATTATCGGGGTGCTTCTTTGCGGCGGCGTCGTGGCGCCGGTGCGAAGCGCGGTTCTCGGCAACTCCGTCGTTGCCAAACCGGGCGGCGACGCACTCATCGTTTGGGACGCGTCGACCGAACTGATCCGGCTAGAGAACGCAAAGTTATCGAGCGACCGGATCTCGGCGAGCCTAGAGCACGACGCACTCTCTGTCGCCGCCAAGAATCTGTCCGCAATCGAGAAGAATTCGCGGTCGGTGAGCGTTCGGATCGTGTACGTCGTCTCGGGTGGCATGAGCGAGAAGTACCATGCGGAGACGTTCGGACACACGGAGCATTACGCGCTGCTGACCCTGCCGTATCGAAACGCGGCGGCAAATCTCGACCATTGGAAATCGCTCGCGCCGGCAGCCCCCATTCCGCATTGGGTGAGGGTGAAGATCACGGGCTCGCTGCCGCCCTAGGGGCGCGCAGTATCCCCGAGGGGCGGGGTGGAACGCATCGGACGAGCCGTCCGTTGGTTCTTTCGTAGCCCCTGCACCGCCCCGAGGAGAGACCGTTCGTGAGGAGTTCCCTTCGTTCGCTGGCCGCCGCGCTCGCGCTGGCGACCCCCCTGCTCGCCCCGCTTGCCGCGCACGCCCAAGGCCCGGTTCCGGGCGCCGTCTCGGTTGCCCGCACGACGGACGACGCGCTGATCATCTGGGACGCGTCGGCTGAGGTCGGCGGATTCGTAAGCAACAAGACGCCGGACGACCAAGCCAACGCGCAACTGCGCCACGATGCAGTGCGCGTCGCCGCCGCGAATCTCTCGAAGCTCGAAAAGAGCGCCAAGACCGTGACGATCCGCGTGATCTACAACAAGACGGGCGCGGTCAGCCCGGTCTACCACGCAGAGACCTTTGCCGGCGTCGTGCGTTATGCAACGCTGGTGTTCCCGTACAAAGAGGCCGCAGCCGACAAGGACCACTGGAAGACGCTCGACGCCAAGAGCCCGCTGCCGGGCTGGATGAAGTTTACCGTCCTCGACAAACTCCCGCCGTCGGCATAGCCGAGGCGCGATGCGGGTTTTGGTGACCGGCGGGGGCGGCTACATCGGCGCCGTCCTGTGCGAGCAACTCGTCGCCGCCGGCCACCGGCCCGTCGTCCTCGATCGCTTCTTCTGGGGCGAGGATCGCCTCGGGCACCTCGAAGTCGAACGCATCGCGGGCGACGTCCGCGCGATTCGCGAGGAGTGGCTCGACGGAATCGACGCGGTGCTGCACCTCGCCGGTCTCTCCAACGATCCGACCGCAGAGTACAACACCGAAGCCAATTGGCAGATGAACGCCGTCGCGACGGAACGGCTCGTCGCGCTCTGCAAGCGGAAAAAGATTCGCCGCTTTACCTTCGCTTCGAGCGCCTCGGTGTACGACACCGAGTCGTCGGCGACCGAACTCGACCGCTCGCCGATCATGTGCGACGAAGAGACGGTGCTCGCACCCCGCGGCGCCTACTCGCTCTCGAAGGTCCACGCCGAGAAGGCGATTCTGGCCGCGGCCGACGAGACGTTCGCGCCGGTCATCTTCCGTCAGGGCACGGTGTACGGCTGGAGTCCGCGGATGCGCTTCGACCTCGTGGTCAATACGTTCATCAAGGATGCGGTCATCAACCGGAGGCTCTTTCTTCACGGGGGCGGCTGGATGTGGCGTCCGCTCGTCGACGTCAGCGACGTCGCGCGCGTGCACGTCATGGCCCTGGACGCACCGCTCGCAAACATCTCCGGCCAAATCTTCAACGTCCTCGAGGAGAACTATCAGATCCGCCAACTCGCGATGTTGGTCGCAGGTTCGTTCGCAATCAAGAACGTGCCGATCGAACTCGTGGAGACGCCGTTGCCCAAACTCGTGCGCAACTACCGGATGAGCAACGCGAAGCTCTCGAAAGCGCTGGGCTTCACGCCCTCGGTGACGGTGCTCGAATCGATCCAGAACATGATCGACAAGCTCCCCGGCGCCGAAGAACTCGCGCACCCGCAATATTACAACATCCGCTGGATGACGCTGCTCGAATCCGTGCACACCTCCCAGCGCGAGTTCGCCTCGATTTACTGAACCTTCGACGGGACGCCGAACGTGCCGTCGACGACTTCGACGAACGTGCGCTCCTCGCGCAGCACGAACCGGCGCGCCTGGGCGAACGCGAAGTTTTCGCGTCCGCGGGGGTCGGCGCGCAAACGCCGCCGGTACGCCTCGTAATCCGCCAGGCTCGCGAAGCCGATCAGACCCCAGGCGATGTCGTTCGTGCCCTCCGAGGGCAGAAAATAACCGATCAGATGGCCGCCGCAAGCGGGAATGATTCGGCCCCACGTTTCGGCGTACGTCGCGAATGCCTCGCGCTGAAACGGATCGATCTGGTAGCGGATGAAACAGGCGATCATGGACGGAGCATATAGCTTGCGCTGCGACCATACTTCGTCTAAAATCGAAGTGTGGATGTCGAAGACCGGGCCGACCTCGCCGCCTCGAAAATCGCTTCGGCCATCGGCGAACCCGCGCGGGCGCGGATGCTCTACTCGCTCTTGGACGGGCACGCCCGCACGAGCACCGAACTCGCCGTCATCGCCGGCGTCAGCCCCTCGACGGCCAGCGTGCATCTGCAACGCCTCGCCGCCGAACGTCTGGTCGGCGTGGCGCGACAAGGGCGGCACCGCTATTTCAGCTTGGGCGGCCCGGCCGTGGCCCGCGTGCTCGAGAACCTCAGCGTGCTCGCCGGAGGGACGCGTCCCGACTTCGTGCCCAACACGCCGAACCGGCTGCGCGCCGCTCGAACCTGCTACGATCACATGGCGGGAACGGTCGCCGTGCGCCTGCACGATCGTTTCGTTTCCGCCGGCTACCTCGTGCGCGCCCCGGAGGGCGACGACGCCTACGACCTCAGCGCCCGCGGCTCGGCGGCTCTCGCGAAGCTCGGCGTCGACGTGACGGACCTACGCGAGATGCGGCGCCGCCTCGCCTACGCCTGCTTAGACTGGAGCGAGCGTCGCCCGCACATCGGCGGCGCCGTCGGCGCGGCGCTGTTGTCGGTCGCCTTGCGCAAGCGTTGGGCCACGCAGGATAGCGACGCGCGCGCGCTGACCATCACCGTCGCCGGCCGCCGAGAGCTGCGCGAGCGTTTCGGCGTGACCTTCGAGAACGCGACGCGATCGAACTGATCGTCCGCCGTACTCGAGTAGGCGCGGCGTTACGTCGCGAAGAGCGGCGCCGTTTCGAGGCGGGCTTCGCGGTTGCCGACGATGCGGCGGCAGAGTTCGCGCGCTTCGGCGAGGTCGACTTGGTCGCGGCGGACGAAGAGTTTGCGCCAGTACGCGCGTCCCGACAACTTCGCAATTACGTCGGAGGCGCGCACCGCGTCGACCAAACCGGCGTGCGTCTTTACCCACACGGTCGGCGCGCCCGAGTCGTGCAGCAGCGGCAGGCGGTGAAGCAGTTGGTCTTGCGCATCGGCCCACACCGCAGCTTCACCGAAGCGAGCCGTCAAGGCTTCGAGGCAGGCTTCGTACGCCGAGAGTTCGCGTTCGGCGTTGAACTCGGCGGCCACGCCGTAGAGTTTGTGCCGTTCGCGCAGGGCCGAGGCCGCGACGCCGGTCGCCGTGCGAAACGTGTCGAGCACGCGGAAGTCGTCCCAGGCGAGGAACTCGTCGATCGCGTCGAGCGCGTGCGGGTCGGGCCAGATCTCGCGCAGCGCATCTTGCAGGATGCGTTCGAAGGCCCGCGTCGTGTGGTGAAAGTAGACCGTCGCGAACATCATGTAGCGGGCCAGCACGAACGACTCCAGCGCCACCAAACCGCGCCCGTCGACGCCGAGCACCGGCGAGCCGCCGACCTCGAAGATGCGTAGCGAGCCGACGAGCTGATCGGCGTCGTAGCGGCCGCTCGCGACGCCGGTGAAGTACGCATCGCGCAACAGATAATCCATACGGTCGGCGTCGAGGTTCGGACCGCTGACGAGTTCCCCGAGCGCGGCGTGGCGCGGGGCTGCCTCGCCGGTGACCAACGCCGTAACCTCGACGGGATCGACGCCGATCCGCTCGAGCGCGTCCGTAATTTCGGGTAAGGCGAGGATCGCCTGGGTGCGCCGTTCGTGGGGCACCCCGAGGACGAGTTCGCAGGCGTGACTGAAGGGCCCGTGGCCCACGTCGTGCAGCAAGAGGCTGGCGCGCAACAGACGGCGCTGCGACAAAAAGTCGCGCTCGTCGGCGAACCAGCCCGAGTCGTGGCGGCGCAACGCGTCGAGCACTCGCTCGCCGATGGCCAGCGCTCCGAGCGCGTGGGAGAAACGCGAGTGCTCGGCTGCGGGAAAGGCCAGATAGGCCAGACCGAGTTGCCGGAGGCGTCGCAGGCGCTGCAGCGGCGGAGCGTCGAGCAGCGCGACCTCGCCGTCGTCGAGCTCGATGAAATGATGGACGGGATCGAAGACGCGTTTCATGCCGCGGCGCTCATGCTCGCAGTCTTTCGCCGTGCGACGCGGGCATCGCTCTCTCGGGCGGGTCGAACGACTGCTTCGTGGACGTTTAGTCGGCTTCGACGCGTTGCGTGGCAGCGTACTCGCGCAGCACCGTTGCGAGCGTAGCGGCGAAGGTGTGGGCATCACCGGGCCACCGCGCCGAGACGTACCATCCGTCCCGTACGACGAAAGCCGGACGGCCGTCCGTCTCGCTATCGCGGAGTCGATTATCGGTCTGCTCGCGAAAGTTCGGGTGCGCCGGATCGGGCTCGAGAAAATCCTCGTCCGAGGCCAAGGCTCGCGTCACCTCGGCTTGAACGGACCGATAGCCGACGGCCTCCCCCGGGTGCTCGGTGTAGGTCCGGTAGTAATCGGGATCCCAAAAGCGCACGACGCGTCCGATGCCCGCAGCGAAGCGCTCCTGCCGCCAAGTGAGCGCGGTGGTCTTACGACCGTAGAGCGCCGACTTGCCCGTGCTCGGCCGCACGCTGCGCGCCGCGAGCAAGACGCCGTGACAGATCGCGCCGATCGGCATGTCGCGTTCGAAGCAGCCTGCAACGAAGCGTTGCAGCACCTCCGACTCGAGATACGTGCGCATGCCGCGCGCCCAGTGCCCGCCGGGCAGAAGCACGGCATCGTACTCGGCTGGGTCGAGAGCGTCGTAGCGAATCGGTCGAGCGAAGGCGGCATCGCGTTCCATGAGCGCGTAAGCGGCCAGCGCGGCGCAATCGGCGCGCAGCACTCGCCCCATCAACGCCACGCGCTCGAGGCCGGGCAGGAAGCCCCACGGGTCGAGGCCTTCCCCCGTGATCATGTGCGGGTCGGCCGCAGCCTTCGTTCCGTCCGGAGTCGCGAAGGTGAACGTGTGGCCTTCATCCTTCAGCCGCCGCCATGGAACCGATGCCTCGGTCGGATCGAAATCACGGTTGGGAACCGCGCACAAAATCTTCATGGTGGTGGTCCGCCCTTCCGACGACTGCCGGTTCGTAACGCCCAATGGTACCCGGGCTGCTCCCGGGTTGCGACGGCGCCGACCGACTCGAGCGAAACGCCCTTTCCGTGCGGCATCGCGCTTCGCCTAGGCGAAACACCGCGGGGCCGCAGCCCGTAGCTCGGTCGTGCATACCCTGGAAATAGACGGCGTCTCCAAGACGTACGGCAATCGCGTGCAGGCGGTTAGCGGAATCGACCTTCGGCTCGGCCCCGGCATCACCGGGCTCCTCGGCCCAAACGGAGCCGGCAAATCCACGCTGATGCGCATCCTCGCAACGGTGGCCAAGCCGACGTCGGGAACCGTTCGCTGGGACGGCATCGACGTCGTGCGGACGCCGCTGCCGCTACGCCGCGTGCTCGGGTATTTGCCGCAGGACGCCGGCGTCTATCCCCACCTCGACGCGCGGGAGTTTCTCGACTACGTGGCCGCGCTCAAACAACTCGAACGGCGTGCGGCGCGCGCGCAGATCGCCGAATTACTCGCGGCGCTGGATCTCGAGCCGGTTGCGAACCGGCCGCTGGCCACGCTTTCCGGTGGAAACCGGCAACGCGTTGCGATCGCGCAAGCGCTGCTCGGCGATCCGCAGTTGCTCGTGGTCGACGAACCGACGGCCGGGCTCGACCCGGAACAGCGCGTGCGCTTTCGCGACTTGCTGGCCCGGCTCGCGCGCGAGCGCGTCGTGCTGCTTTCGACGCACGTCGTTTCCGACGTCGAGCTGACCGCCGGCCGGGTCGTGATCGTGGCCGGCGGTCGCGTGCTGGCCGACGGGACGCGCGACGACATCATCGCGCCGCACGGTTCGCTCGAGCGCGCCTATCTCGCGACCGTCGGCGCCGTCACCGCCGCGGCGTGAACGGACGCGCCGGATGAACGGCATCGCCGCCGTCGCGCTGGCCGACTTCCGGCAACGCTCGCGGACCTTTCGGACGCTGCTCGTGGTCGCGGTCGCGCTGCAGCTCGGCTACCTGTTCGTGCCCGACGCGCACGCCGCGTATACGGTCGTCAACCTCGGCGGCTGGCGCGGCGTCTACGATAGCAACTGGATGGGTGCGGCCACCGCGCTGCTCACGGTAACGCTCTTTCCGCTGTTCGGATTTTTTCTGATCCGTCCGGCTACGTCGCGCGACGCCGCGCTCGGTACGTTCGAAGTGACCGCGGCCGCGCCGCTGTCGCGCGTCGCGGTCGTTCTCGGTAAGTGGCTGAGCGACGTCGCCTTTCTCTCCGCGATCGCCGGAGTGATGGTGGTAGCCGCCGCCGCGATGCAATTCGTGCGCGGCGAGAGCCGCGCGTTCGATCCGATTGCCTATCTGCTGCCGTTCGCGTTGGTTACCGTGCCCGCGTGCGGCGTCACCGCCACGGCGGCCATACTCTTCTCGGCGATTCCGGGATTGCGCGGAATCGGCGGCGGCATCGCGTGGATCTTCGCCTTCGCGGGTCTGCTGACGTGGCCGATTCTCGGCACGCAGGGCATCACGTTCGTCGGGCTCGATCCGTTCGGCATGACCACCATCACCTCGGCGCTGTTTGCTTCCTTGCAAGCGCACGCCGGACACGTTGCGGTCGCCCACGACGTCGAGATCGGCTTCGAACCGGTACCGTCGGCGCTCAAGACCTTCGTCTTCGGCGGCATTCCGTGGAGCGTGCAGAGCG
>Ga0326727_10021701_pt1 | contig 12526 bp, 2 predicted proteins | sample MB2enrmetagenome_FD_207643 | JGI IMG/M metagenome (GOLD analysis project Ga0326727, IMG submission 207643) | Lab enriched peat soil microbial communities from McLean, Ithaca, NY, United States - MB29MY | ecosystem: Environmental > Terrestrial > Soil > Wetlands > Peat | place: USA: New York...
TCGTCCAGATCGCCACCGCTGACCGTCTTGCTGCCGCTGCCCAGCACAAAGCGATTGGCGCGCGTCCGCGCGCCGATCAGGCGATCGTTGCCGTTGCCCGCGTTGATCATGATCGGCAGGTGTTCGGCGCCGGCGCGCGCGAGCAGCGTGGTATGCGGTGCCGCCGGATAGCCGCTGGAGACATCGATGTCATCATCACTGGGGGCGATAAAGGCTTCATAGGCGGGGCGCGCACGCAAACCGGGCATATAGCAGGCAAAAATGAGATCAAGAAACAGGCTGCCTTCCGTTTCGGAATAGCCTTTCTGAATCACATGCTGATGCCGGTGGTCGGCATCCGGCGCATCGCGCAACAAACGCGACGTCACGCGCAACGAGGGATACAGCGCGGCACCGATTGAATGTTCCACCTCAAGCATACGGGAAACCTCCGTCTCGACCTGTTGATCGGCGATCTCGCAGAACTGTGCTTCCTGCAGTCGTTTTTCTGTACTCCGGTCGATACCTTGCCAGGTAAAGTAACGCCAGCCGAGCGTCAGCCGTTGCGCCGCACTCAGCGTGATCCATTGTTCGACCTCCTGTACCTGACGTACCGCCGTGTAGATCTGCGAACCGGCGATCAGCACAATCCCGGCTGCCAGCCCCACCGGGCCGGCGACCGCGGCCGCGCTGGCACTTGCAGCGGTGGCCACCGCCACGCCGACGCCGATGGCCGCGCCCAGCGTGGCCATGCTGCCCTGAAACAACGCATCCTGACGCTCCAGCCCTTGTGTCGTCTCGGCCTGGCGGAAGCTGGTGATCGCGGAGTACAGATCAAACGGCAGGGTCAGCACATTGCCCAGCATGGCCGCGCCGCGCGACAGCAGCAGGCCGGCGGCGCGGCCCACGGCGGCCGCACTGGAAGAGGCGCGCTGCAAAGCGCGCGGCAGATACGCAGCCAGCCGTAACGCTCCGCGTTCAACGCCTTCGCCGGCGGCTTCGGCCAATAGCGCCCCCAGATCGATCGCTGCCTCTTTAAGCCTGTTGTGGTTCAGGTTTTCCAGTGTCGAAGACAGGGCGCGATAAGCGCCATAGAAACGCAGCCCGGTCCCGACCGGGCCCACCACACGGGCGAGCTTGCCGGTACGCGGCGGAAGCTGGACGATGCGCGGATTGGACCAGTCGGTGTCGGCACCGATCGGCTGCCCATTGACGGGGATACCCGCACGGTAAAGCGCTTCGCGCGAAACCAGCTGACCGTTCACTTGCAGCGGTCCATGCACGCGGTCAAGCTGGGCAAGCTGCGCCACGAGCGGCATGAGTGCGATGCGCGTGCGTTGCCAGGCGTCATGGCTGGCACTGTCGACGGGGGGCGCCTGGATGGAAAAAGCCTGGAGGCGTCCGTTGAAGGCATAACGATCGCGTAGCGGGGCAAAATGCCGGCCTAGCGCCCGATGCATCGCCTCAATGCCGACCACATCGTTCCATGCGCCGGCATCGGGATCGAAAAAGGCATAGCGCGTTTGCGCCCCCTCACCGTATGCGGCAAGCGCAACACGGTGATTACCGGCCTGAATCAGCAATGCGCGCGTACCGGTCTGCGCCGTCAGATGGTCCAGCGCCTGGCGCCAGTCCGTGACGGTCGCCAGCCTTGATGTCGTTCCGTCTCCGCTATGGGCGTGCAAGTCATCGATGCCGGAGCGAAAGGCCTGCGATGCACGATCGGCAGGATGCGCGGCGGCGGCAAACATATTGTCGAACAGCGTGTTTGATAACGGGTCGAATGCCCAGGCCAGCGCCAGCCCATTGCGACGTCCATGCTGCACCGCCGTGACATCGGAATCGAGCCAGACGGACTGAGGAACAAGATGAACCTGCGCGTCCAGGCTTCGCCCGACCGCGGTAAACGGTGCGGCCAGCGAGGTGTGTACCGAACGCCAATCGAGCGCATATTCGCGTGCGGGGACAAGCCAGGACACCAACGCCCCCTGGCGTTGCGCGGACAGATCGGCGAACGGATCTGGCGGCGGCGTCAGACGATACGCATGCAGCGCGGTCAACTCACGCAGGATAACGCGGTAGCTTGTCCCCATGCGCTGCCCCGACACCTGTGCATTCATGCGCAAACCCCGCACCGTCGGTAGTGCACGATTGGCTTTCGCCAACTGTTGAGCCAGGCGAACCTGCTCGACCCGCGGCCAGCCGGACGCGTCAGCCAGCGTGTGCGCAATGGCCTGCAATCGTTCCGCCAGAACGTGCATCGCCGGTAACCGGCCAGAATCGGGGTGGGTATCGATATAGTCCGACACGCGCTGCCGCAGCCGGTTTAACGGGGCAAGATAGTCGGCACTGAAGCGCTGCAAGCGCTCTGCCCATGCGGGAAAGTGCAACGCCTCTTCCGTTTTTTGCCGTAACACCGCATCCAGCGCCGCCTGGCGTCGCCGGGCAATCGCATTGAACCGCTCGGCATACGCCTGATCCGACAAACGATCCGCCTCGGGAAGCGCCCCTTGAGACTCCTCCAGTGCGGTGCCTTCACGGGCATACTGCTCGCGCACGACATCCAGCGCCTGTGCATGCTTTTTTTCCAGATACAGCGTCCACACCGGTTGAGCCAGGATACCCTCGACCAGTTGCCCCGGATCGGCAACCCGCTGTTCGACCCACTGCCGGGCAAAGATTTCGTCACTGAGATCCAGTCCGGCAAGATCGGTGAACAATCCGTGCACCTCGAACGGTAAACCGAGTATGTGCCCCAGACGCTCACGCAACTCCAACTGCATTTCCAGCCCCTCCGCGATATTGGGCCCGTTGCGATCGCGATTGCTCGGACGGCGCCGGTTGTCTTCCGCTAACGGCAGGGTTTCGTTGACGGGTTCGTTCCATTGCTTGAACATGACTTCATGCGCCGCACGATCCAGCAGCGCCAGCTTGTACGCGCCGCGCGCCAACTCCAGCAGCGCCGCATCACCACCGCCCTGGCGCACCAGGCGGCTGCCTCGGGCCAGCATCTGGATATCGTTAAAGCGCAACAGCGGCCGATCATGACAATCGTGATCGGCATCCCAGGCGGCGGCAAAAATCAGGCGACGTCCCTCAGGCGATTGGCACACTTCATCGATCACCTCGGCCACATGGGCAGGGCTCAGTCCGCCCTCATGACCGCCCATGTCGCCGAGTTCACCGATGCGCCGCAGCAGTGAACCAAACTGTGCCCCGCCTTCTTCCCGATAGGCCTGTAACCAGGCCACGCGAATCGACTCGATGTCCTGCTCGGTTTTTCCGGCGCGTCTGGACCAGTATTCGACGGGATCCTGATCCTGATGAATCGAGCCATTCCAGTGCACGAAACGCACCTCGTGCACCCAGGCGGGAAGCGTGGCGGGCAAGGCGCTGCAGCCACTCAGATCCAGGATCGTCAGATTGGGTGGCCGACGTTCGGGCAGACTCGTCAGCGCACGGCAGCCGCTCAGGTTCAGCTCTTGCAGCGTGTCGGGCAAGACAGGCAGCTGCGTCAGCGAAGCACACTCGCTCAGTGACAATCGGGTCAGGTGCGGGGGAAGGTCCGGCAGCGAGGTGATCGAGGCGCACCCTGTCAGATCCAGACCGGTCAACAGCGCGGGCAAGGCGTGTATCACGCTCAGCAATGGGCTGTTCCCCACACGCAAGCTTTTCAGGCTGGCGGGTAATCCCTCCAGCGAGGTCAGCGAAACACAATCCACCAATTCAAGCCGTTCGAGCAGGCCGGGCACGTTTAACACCGAGGTGAGCGAAGTACAACCGGTCAGCTTCAGCTTGAGCAAGCCTTGTGGAAGCGTATCGGGCAGCGTGACCAGATTCCGGTTCTGCCAGACCCAGAGCGTCGTCAGGCGGGGCGGAAGAAGCGGCGGCAGACTGGTCAGCCCCTCGATCCCCATCGAAAGGCGAGACCGGCTATCGTGCGCATCACGGATATCCCGCACCAGACGCTGTCGGGCATCCCGCTCCTCAACCGAAGGGGCGGACAGCGCCCAACCGTGCAGCACGTCATTCCACCGCACGTCGTACAGCGCGCGATCTTTGATCAACATCTGGCGCAGGTGGTTTTCGTCGGCAAAGCGCCGCGCAAGCCATCCCCAGCGATCGATGAACAGCCCTCTCTGATCGCGCTGCACCGGTATGCACACGATGGGACCTCTCCTCGAGTGGTACCACAGCTCAAGGGCCCCGCCAGGCTCGGTGTGAATCAGGAAATCAGCCGGATCTTTCAGCTTTGCACGGATGGCCGACTCATCCGGAATCGGCGCGGAAGGAGATAAAGAAAGTTGTAAAGTGTCAGGCATCGCATCGCACCTTCTGTGAGTCAGTGCTTCGCAGTGTCTCTGTTTTAACGGAACGCGATAACGCGATCCGGCCACCTCCTGATCGGGAAAATTTCTGTAAGTCCGTCAAGAGAAACCGAAAACCGCGCGAGCACACATCCCCCTTACTGCCGTTGTCGAGTCGAAATGCGGCGCACCCGATCTTGCTCTGGATGCGAACGTCAAAACCTTTGCTGCCCCCTCTTTCGAGGGGATGACGATCCGTCGTGAGTCCAGAACCGTCGCCCGGAAAAAACATCCCGGACAGCCGTGCTTGTTCTTGAGGTATGTGCGCCGACGGTTCAAACGGCCTGGATCATGCGGCCGCCAGCACGCCGACAGGAGGGTCCACCGGTCGCGGCGGCACGATCATCCCCGTGTCGGCGTCAGTCGCAAACCCGGCCATACGCTCGATCAGTTGATGGATTCGCGCGGACGGCGCCCTGGGCGATGCAATGGCCTCGTTCAAGGCCCGGGCCTCCAGCTCGCTGGCGGAAATAAGCGTTTCGCCCCCTTCGCCCGTGCGCATCGCCAGTGCCAGATGGCGACGCTCCACATGCCGAAAATAGCCGAGCACCACGGCCTGCGGTTGCCACGTCATTCCGGCGGGGTCGGGCCGCACCGACAGCAGCAGGTCGTCATCCCAACGCGCCAGAAGCAAACGCGCCCCGGGCAGGATGGCCGTCATGTGCAAGGTATCCTCCACCCCGTCTTCCGCGAAGTTATCCACATAGACCGCTTCTCCGCCATCAAGCTGACGATCGATACGATAGCGGTCGGCCCCTTCGTCGCCGCACAATAGCGTACCGCCCGCCCTGGCGGTCAGCGCGTCATTGCCGCCCAATCCGCGCAATATCGCGCCCTCGGGGCTTTCGTCCGGGCCTGTCAATATGTCGTCATGCGCCGTCCCCACCCCCTGCAAGCGATAACGGGACCCCGGTTTCAACGGCACACGCGGCGTCGGGGGCAAGGCGCCAATCTCCTGGCGTTGCAGATCGATCGAGACCCCCCGACCATCCGACCCCTGCACGGCATCGGCGGTTTTGATATAGCGCGCCGCAAGCTTGAAATCGCCCGATATGCCCTCGGAGGCTTGTGTCGGCACGTCGGGACTCAGAAGGAATCCATCACGGGTCAAAAAACTCACACGCGTATGCGATGTGGGCCGGTCATCGGGCTGAACAAACGCTTTCACCGTGATCGTCCCACCGGACTGCAGGGTCAGCACCAGATCGTTTCTCACGATCTGCCAGTCACGGAGATGTTGAAGATCGACGTTGATGCGCACCAGGCTATCGTTTTCGCCCGGCTGCCGCGCGGCACCGCTGTCGTGCAAGGTCACCCGGTCGCCCGCTTTGAGCGCATCGATCCAATAACTGTCCTGCCCGTCTCCGCCATCGGCGAAAGCACTGCCCGACAGATGGATCGTATCGTTTCCGCTACCACCAAGCGCACGTGCACGGCCTGACACACTCAGCACATCGTCCCCGCCCCGGCCATCGATTTCATCGAGTCCCGACCCCGCCAGCAGATTGCCCCGCTCATCGCCCAACAGGACATGCCGGGTGTCCGCCTCTCGTTCGGCATCGCTGGACACCACGACGTTTTCGATAGAACGGAGGTGGCCCGCGTCGACCGTCTCGCTCCCGTCGCGCGCGATCAGGCCGATTCGGCCCTGCGCCAGGTCGATGCGGTAGCCAAGATAGGCCGAGTCGGCAAAAGGGGTATCAACGCGCAAGGTATCGTTGCCCTCGCCCCCCTCCAGGCGATAGCGCCAGGTCCCGAACTGCCGGGCGAGGATACGCCGCGTTTCGCTATCGTAGGCATCGATGCCGGAAGGCGCGGGTCGGGAGAGCGCATTGAGCACAAAGATATCGTCGCGCATCCCGCCTGTTACCGTTTTATCGCCACTGCCGAGATTGAACAGGTTTTTGCGCCGCGCGTGCCCGGTCAGCGTATCGTTGCCATCGCCGAAATTGAATACCGCGGCCTGATCGTTGAGCGACTTCAGGCGTGCCATGCGCTGAACGCCGGAATGCGCCAACAGGACGGCCAGCGCCTGGGGTGCGTGCCTTGCCTGCAATTCGACCGTATCGTCCGTCAGCACGGGTCTCAACAGCCAGCCATCCCGGGTCAGCCAGGCGAAACGCTCCGGGCTTGTCGCCCAGCCCGGTCGAGGATCGGAATCGTCCAATGGCGTTTGCAACGTCAGCGTGGCACCGGTGTCGAAGGTCAACACCAGCGCCTGCCCGACACGGCGCGCACTGACAATCCGTGCACGGTCCATCCCCAGGAAAATGACATTACGATCCGGATCGTCGCCATCGGCAATTGTCACATGGTCACCGGCCAGCAAGGGATCCACCAGGTACACATCGTTTCCCGCCCCGCCATCGGCACAGGCGCTGCCAGACAGCAGCAGCACATCATCGCCGCCCCGGCCATAGAGACGGTCGCGTCCTGCGCCCGCCAGCAGGTTGGCCCCGCGGTCACCATACAACTGATGGCGGCTCTCCCCCCCGCGCAGCAGCGCGGGATGCGCATACAGGTTTTCGACACCGCTCACCCTGCCAGCCCGCTTCTGCTCCCCATCTTGATGCAACAGGGCGACGCGGCCACTCTCCAGATCGACCAGCACACCGACCGTGTCCGTCCCGGCCAGCGCTGGCGCCACCAACAGGCAATCCTGCCCCGCCCCCCCCCTCAAAACTCAGCGGGGGCGCCCCGGATTCAGGCAAGTGGTCCAGGAGAAAAAGATCATCGCCGGAAGAACCCGGCGGAATTCGCGCCGGTGCACGCGCCACCGCCACCACCCCGGCGTCGGACACGGACAGACGGGCCAGGTCGACCTGATCATCACTGGCACGTGCCAGCAGCTCATAACCGTAGCGCCGTGCATGCTGATGGCCCGGCGCAAATTGCGGACAGCGCTCGGCCGGATCGGGTTCGAGCGGCAACATGACACCATTGCGCAGCACCTTGCGCGGTGGCGGCGCCGTGACCACCAGCGCCACGTGCTCGTGCGCATGGTCATCGTTGCAGGTCGGCCCCAGCATCCGGGCTTCCAGCTTGTGCGCCGGATACAGGATCAGTCCGATCGACTGTCCGGAAGGCGTCTCCAGTGCCCGCTCCGCACTGTCTTTCAACACGGTGCCATAGCGCGCCTGATGGACCGCCAGATGGGTGTTTGGGTCGATCGCTTCGCCGAGAAAGACACGCCAGCCCAGATCCAGCCGCTGCAGCGGCGTGAGCGTGATGAACTGCTCCACTTCCTGAACCATACGCACCGCCTGATAGATTTTTGCGGCGGCAATCATCATCACGCCGAATGCCAGACCGAGCGGACCGACCAGCGACAGACTGGCTCCGGCAAAAACCGCCCCTGCCAGCACCAGACCACCGGCGGCGCCCAGCGTTGCCATACTGCCGCTGACCAGCGCATCCTGCCGTTCGAGGCCGGTCAGGCTCGACGCCTGCCGAAAGCTCGTGATGGCACGGTACAGGTCGAACGGCAAGGTCAACAGTTGCCCGGCGATCCCCGCCCCGCGCACCAGCGTGCCGCCCAGCGTATAGCCCGTCGCCACAATGTGGTTAAAGGCGGAAAGAAGACGCCCTTTCAGAACGGGAAGGCTCGCCGGCAACCAACGGGCCAACGAGGGCCCCACCGCCAGCAAATGGCCGGCGGCGCGCGACAGCGGACGTTGCGCCGCCATGGCCAGCGGCACCCCGCCACGCGCCACACCTCGCTCCACGCCTTCGGCCAGCCAGATCGCCCCCAGATTGCCCAGCTCGAACCCGAGCTCCGCATAGCGGCCCTGCCTGGCAAGATCCTTGACCGACAATAGCGCCCGGTAGGTCCCATACAGGCGTAACCCGGTACCGGCAGCAGCCAGTACCGGTGAGGGCGGACGGGCAGGCGAGATCCCGGGCGGCAGGGGCAAGCGGGTACGATCCCAGACCGCGACCAGCCCCCGGTTCGCATCCGGGGCATGCACCGTGTGCGCCTCGATCGCACCGGAGAAGCCATAGTGCTGCTGCAGTGCAGGCGTGAAATAGGCTTTCAGCGCCTGCCGCAATTGTCCTGCGCTGGCAATGTCCCGCCAGGCGCCTGCATTTGGATCGAAGAATGCATAACGCGTATCGCTACCCACCCCCTGCGCGGCCAGCGCGACACTGTGATTTCCGGCATGAACCAGCAAGGCTCGCCGCCCTTGCAGGCGTTCGAGGGCATCGACCGCCTGATCCCAGTTCACCACGCCTTCCAGCCGGGTCAGCGATTCGCTCGTTCCAAGACGGTGCAAGGCATCGATGTCAGACAGGAAGGCAAGCGCCGGCGCATCATCAGGATGGGCCGCCGCGCTGAAGACATTGTCGAGCAGCGTATCGGACGACGGATCGAACGCCCAGGCCAGCGCGAGTCCGGTGCAACGGCCTCTTCGCTCCACCGCTGAATCCGTATCGAGCCAGATCGACTGCGGCGCGTGACGCACCCTCGCCCCCAGGCGCCGTCCCGCCTCGGCAAACGGCACGGCGATCTGGTCGCGCACCATGCGCCAGCGCAACAAGCGTTCGCGCTCGGGGGCAACCGCCGCCCCGGGCTGTTCAGGCAACACCAGCCGCCGCGCATGCAAAGCAGCCAACTGATCGAGAATCCCCTGGTAGCTCTGACCGATGGGCTTGCCCCTGACCTGAGCCTGTTGCATCAATTCTTCAACCGTGGGCAAGGGCGGGTTGCCCTGTGCAAAACGCAAGGCTCGCTGCTTACGCGCATCCAGCGGCAATCGTTTCTCGTTACCCAGTTCCTTATGTAACGCCTGCAATTGCCCTGCGAACACCAGCAGTGCCGGCACCCGGCCGGAATCAGGATGCTCGCGCACATAGGTTTGTACGTGCGCGCACAACGCATAGAGTCGTTCCTGGTAATCCGCATAGAACGCATTCAGTCGCTGGTCCCATGCCACATCGTTCTTGGTGTTTTGAATGGCGGCGTCGGTATGACGCCGCAACACCGCATCAAGCGCCGCCTGGCGCCGCCGGGCAATAGTGTCGAACCGGTCGGTATAAGCCTGATCCGGCAAGCGCTCGGAATCGGGCAATCCGCTCTGCGTAGCCTCCAGTGCCGTGGCTTCGTCGGCATAAGGCCCCCCCGCCGCTTCAAGCTCCGCCGCGTAGCGTTGTTCCAGATAGTGTCGCCAGACAGGCTGCGCCATCACGCCTTCGACCTCGTTTTCATGCACGGACAACCGCTCGGTCACCCGCTGCAGGGCATAGTCCATATCACTGACATTCAGTCTGGCGATGTGGGTGTGCAGCCCGCGCACTTCAAAAGGCAGGTGTAATGTTTCGCGCAGTTTTTCGCGCAGCGCCAGCTGGACTTCGATGCCCTCTGTCGTATTGGGTCCCGTGCCGGCCGCGTTACTCGGTCGTCTGCGGTTGGTTTCGATCAGCGGCTGACGCGAATCGATTTTTTCGTTCCACTGCTTGAGCATCACATCGTCGACCACACTGTCGAGCAGGGCTTGCCGGTACAGGCTGCGCGCCAGTTTAAGCACCCCGGCCGGCCCCGCCCCGCTGCGCACCAGGCGAGCCCCCTCGGCAATGGCCTGGATATCGTTGAACAGCAGCAATGGCCGGTCGTGGCAATCGCGGTCGGCATCCCAGGCGGTGGCGAAAATCATGCGCCGCGCTTCCGGCGATTGCCTGAGCGCTTCGATCACATTCACCACCTGCGCGGCGGAAGGACCGATGCGGCCCACTTCTGACGAGGCCAGCCGCCTCAGCAGTGTCTCGAAGTGAACCGCCCCGTCTTCTTCGCGTAAACGCTGCCAATCCCGATTCATTGCCGCAATGCTGTCTTGTCCCTGGCCCGCCCGTAACGCCCAATATTCCAGCGAGGTCCGGTTGGCGGCAATCGAACCGGAATTTTCGAAAAAATCGAGCAAATGGACCCAGTCGGGCAGATAGGTCAACGCCGTGCAAGCGCTCAGGTTCAGACGCCTCAATCCCGCAGGCCGTTGCTCCGGCAAGCGCGTCAATGCGCTGCAGCCGCTCAGGTTCAGATCCAGCAGGCTGTCGGGAAGCGCGGGCAACTGCGTCAATGCACTGCAATGACTCAGATCCAGATGAAACAGGCCGGAAGGCAACGCGGGCAAAGACGTCAGCGCCTGACACCCGGACAGTCTGAGTTCCAGCAAGCGGCTGGGCAGTGCGGGTAGCTGCGCCAGTCCGCTACAACCGCTCAGGTTCAGATAGGTGATGCCCCCCGGCAAGGCCGGCAGCCCCGTCAGGCCGGAACAGCCGCCGAGATCAATGCGCGTCAGACCCGACGGAAGGGCAGGCAGTCCGGTCAGTCCGCTGCAATCGCCTAGATCGAGCGTCATCAGCGTCTCAGGAAACTGCAGCAACGTCGTCAGACTGCGACAGCCGTTCAGATCCAGCTTGGTGATTTTCGTCAGGGCGAGGCGTACCCCGGTCAGTGCGCTGCAGCCGCGCAACGAGAGCGTCTGCAGCCCCATGGGCAGCACCGGCAAGCTCGTCAGCGCCGTAGCGCCCTCAACCACCATCGAGGTTAATCCACGCGGTAAGGCCGGCAGATGCGTCAGCGATATCAGGCGGTTCAATTCGAGATACTGCAAACCGGCGGGCCAGTCGGGAAGCTGCGACAGCTGCGGGCTGTTGGTGATCGTGACACTGATCACCTTGCCGGGGAAAACGGGAATCTCCGTCAGCCCGACACTGTCGACCATGGAGATCGACAGCAGACTCTCCGGTAAGTTTGCGGACAGGGCCGTCAGCAGGGTACAACCCAGAAGGGAAATATTATGTACCCGACGAGGCATCACCGGTGGCAGGCTGGACAGTTGCGCGAAGACCAGAAACAAGGCACCTCGCCGGATATGCGCCAGTCGAAACCCTCTGCAGACCTCCTGCCTAGACACGCGCTCCATCAGGTTCGGCGCCGCCTCGACCCAGGCTTGAAGCACTTCGTCCTGGCGCACATCGTAAAGCCGGATTTCATCCCCCAGGAAGTGGTTAAGCGCTGTTTCATCACTGAAGCGCCGCGCGTTCGCGTTCCAGCGGTTGATGAACAGACCGTTCTCATCGCGCTGAATCGCGGTGCGCACCAATCCCACTTCCGGCGCGTGATGCCATAATTCGAGCTGGCCATCAGGCAGGGTACGGATCAGATAATCGTCGACCAGGGGAAGCTGGGTGTACATGACAGGATTGTTGATGGACTGACGTTGCGGTAAGGAGGGTAGCGGCATGAAACTCCACCAGGGAAGGTCGAAAATGCTGCAGTGTCCTTGATTTCCGCAACGGAGATAACGCGATACCGGCGCCGCAAGACGCCGGAAAATGCCGAAGTTAATACAGAATGACAGCCGTCAAACAGCGGCCAGTACCCCCACCGGACTCGCCGGCGGCGCTGACGGCAACAGCGTTCCGGTGCCCGCCACGGGGGCAAACCCCGCCATGCGTTCGATCAACCGGTCAAGCTGCGCCGTGTACGCCGCCGGTGCGACGCGCGCCTCGGTGTCGTCGCTCAGCGCCCACGCCTCCAGTTCGCTCGCGGACACCTTCGTCTCTCCCAGTTGCAGCGCCAGGTGCCGACGGTTCGCCTGCCGGTAATAGTCGAGCACCACCACCCCGGGCACGGGCTCTTCATCGGGCTGCGCCGGCTGATCGCTCAGCCACAGGTCGTCGTCCACGCGCGACAGCCGCAGTTGGTCTTTCGCCGTCACGCTGTCGAGTCGCAGCGTATCTTCCACCCCGTCTTCCGCATCGTTATCCACCACGATGGCCTCGGCCGCGAAGCCCCCGATCGCATAGCGGTCCGCGCCGTTGCCGCCGCTCAGGAATGCGCCGGACGCCGCCACCGCCAGCGTGTCGCTCCCCACGCCCCCCAGCAAGGCCTGATCCCGCGACGCGCACAGCGTCAGATGGCTGCCCCCACGGTCTGCGATCTGAACACCGGGGGACAGCGTTTGCCCCGCCGGGTCGACCGTCCAGTGCAGTTGCGCGCCTTGCGCATCGATCACGAACAGCGCCGCGACTTCGGTCTCCCCGCTGGCGCCGCGCAGATGACGCACCCGCCGTCCCGTTTCCCCCGCCGCCAGCAGCACATCCCCGCCCTCGACCCGCAGCCCCACCTGATCCAGCGTCACCGGCAGCACCAGCGCGTTATGCGCCTGTGCCGTCGACGA
>Ga0326727_10021704_pt1 | contig 12524 bp, 10 predicted proteins | sample MB2enrmetagenome_FD_207643 | JGI IMG/M metagenome (GOLD analysis project Ga0326727, IMG submission 207643) | Lab enriched peat soil microbial communities from McLean, Ithaca, NY, United States - MB29MY | ecosystem: Environmental > Terrestrial > Soil > Wetlands > Peat | place: USA: New York...
CGCTCGGCATATCCTGCGGCGGCTGCGTCCCTGGCCGCCTGGTTATACGTTGGGCTGCCTTTGGGCCTGCTGGTGGTGGTGCGGGAGTTATGGGCCGGCGGCTTTCTGGTGCTGTATCTGCTGCTGGTGGTCTGGTCGGGCGATATCCTGGCCTATTACGCCGGACGTGCTTTCGGCCGCCACAAGTTAGCGCCGCGCATCAGTCCCGGCAAGACCTGGGAAGGCGCCATCGCTTCCTTTGCCGGTGCTACCGCGATTGGCGGCGCGGTGTTGGCCTATGCTCCACAGATCAGTATGGCGCTCTATTCATTCGGCCTGGTGACGCGCCGTTACGCGTATCTGGCCAGGGAGACGCCAGCCATGAGCGAGGTGCTCCTGCTTTCCGCTTGCATCAACGTGGCGGCGCAGTTGGGCGATCTGGTCGAATCGTTGCTGAAACGGGGCGCCGGGATCAAGGATTCAGGCACCCTGTTGCCCGGCCACGGAGGTGTGCTGGACCGCATCGACGCCTTGCTCTTTGCCGTTCCTGTACTGTGGTACTATGCGGCTCTGCGAGTCATGGCGCGAGGCCACATCTGAGCAGCCGTCGGCGCTTGGTCGACGGCTGTCGGCCAGCAGAGCTTCGAGGGGGGCTTTTTAGCCGACGACGACTAAGAAGCTTTTCAACGCACGACCGGTGGCCCAGGTATGCGCCCTGAGCGGTTTCACAGGCTGGAAATCTGATGGCGCATACCTGGGGGACTGGGTAACGGAAAATAAACCACGCGCGACTACATGAAAACCATTGCCATTCTGGGTTCGACCGGATCGATTGGCTGCAGCACTCTAAGCCTGATTGAAAGCTTTCCCGAGCGTTTCCGCCTGGGCGCTATGGCCGCCGGCCATAATCTGGAGGCGGTTTATGAACAGGTGCGGCGGTGGCGGCCGAAGCTGGTTTCGGTGGCACAGGAGGCCGATGCCCTGACGCTGGCTGATCGCTTACGGCGTGAGGGGTTAAGCGATGTGGAAGTAAGCTGGGGGAGCGCCGGCACGGTCCGTGTGGCCACTCATCCGGAAGTGGATTTCGTGGTGAGCGCCATTGTGGGCGTCGCCGGCCTGGAGGCGACGTTTGCGGCCGTCAAGGCAGGCAAAACAGTAGGGCTGGCGAACAAGGAGTGCATGGTCGCCGCAGGGGAGTTGATCACCGCCGAAGCGCGCCGCCAGGGCAAGCCGCTGCTACCCATCGATAGCGAACATAATGCCGTGCATCAGTGCATGCGCGGCGGGGCCGCGCACGAGGTGCGGCGCGTCTGGCTCACCGCCTCCGGCGGGCCGTTTCTGAACACTCCCGCCGAACAGTTTGAGGCCATCACGGCCGAGCAGGCTTTGAATCACCCCACCTGGAAAATGGGCAAGCGGATCACTATCGATTCCGCCACCCTGATGAATAAGGGGTTTGAAGTGATCGAGGCTTGCCGTCTGTTCAACCTGTCTCCCACCCAGGTGGAAGTGGTAGTACATCCGCAGTCCACCATTCATTCCATGGTGGAATTCACGGACGGCAGCATTTTGGCCGAACTTTCGGTTACTGATATGCGCCTGCCTATCCTGTATGCCCTGACCTGGCCGGAAAGAATTCCTTCCGACCTGCGCTTTTCCGTTGCCGACCTGCGGCGTCTGGATTTCTGCCCTCCCGATCTGGATAAGTTTCCTTGCTTGCAATTGGCTTACGAAGCCGCTGCGGCGGGTGGCGCCAAGAGTATCGCGCTCAATGCCGCGGATGAGGTCGCCGTCGCTGCCTTTCTCGAAGGTTGCATTGGATTTGGCGATATTCCTCGTACAATTGAGGCTGTTCTTCTGGAAACGAAACCGGTCATACCCGAATCTATAGAAGAGGTCTTGGCGCTGGATGCCGAAGCCCGGCAGCGCGCGAGGAAAAAACTCGGCGCTTGCCAAAGCGGCGGGCGCAAGGTGTCGCCTACCCGCGCGTCCCGCAGGACGGGAAGCTCGTCCCAGCACTGAGCCCGGGGATAAACATCTTGTTCAACAATTTCCTGATTAGTGTCGCGGCCATGGCGGTAGTACTGGGGATCATGATCCTGGTGCACGAGTTTGGCCATTTTGCGGTTGCCAAGCTTTTGGGGGTACGCGTCGAACAGTTCGCGATCGGCTTCGGCAAACGCCTGGGCGGATTTCGCAAAGGCGAGACTGACTACCGGATCAACGTGTTGCCGCTCGGCGGATACGTCAAGATGGCCGGCGAAGCGCCGACCGATACCCGGACGGGGGACCCGGGCGAGTTTACGTCCCATCCGCGCTGGCAGCGCTTCCTGATCGCCATTGCCGGCCCGACGATGAATATTATCCTGGCCGTCGTTTTGGTGACGGGCGTGTACATGGTGCACTATGCGCATCCCGCGTATTTCGATGAGCCGGCGGTAGTGGGCTATGTAGTGCACGATTCGGCGGCCGCCAAGGCCGGCATTCAGGCAGGCGACCGGATCGTCCGCATTGGCGAACAAAAGGATCCAACCTGGGAAGAGGTGGATCTCAAGGTCCTGCTGAATCCTAAACAACCGCTTAGTGTGGCGGTGCAGCGCGGCTCTGAGGTTCTGGACAAGACCCTGATTCCTGCTTCCGAGGGAACGGAGGGAGGGGGCGACGCCGGGCTGGTGGCCAACCGGCCGATCCAGGTAGGACAAGTAGAAGCGAGCATGCCGGCGGCGAAGGCGGGCATGCGCCCCGGCGACGTGGTAGTCGCTATCAATGGCCAGCCGCTCAATTCCATCGAAGCCCTGCTGGGCTATCTGGAACAGAACAAGGACAAACCGGCGGTGGTCACGGTGGCCCGCAAGGGACAGCAGATTCCCCTGGACATTACGCCGGTGAAAACCACGGTCGAGGGGCAAACCCGCTATCGCCTGGGATTCACTGCCACCGCACCGGTTCGTATTACCCGCCTGTCGTTTCCCAAAGCGCTGGCCCGCTCGTATGAAACCAACAAATTATTCTCCAAGGCCATATTCGAGCTGGTGGAGAAGTTAGTGCAGGGCAAAGGGTCGATGAAGCAGATTAGCGGGCCGATTGGTATTGGCGTAGCGGCCGGCCAGGCGGCGCGCCAGGGCTTGCTGTCACTGCTGCAACTGACCGCCCTCATCAGCTTGAACTTGGGCATATTCAACCTGCTGCCCATCCCCATTCTGGACGGCGGGCTCATCCTGCTGCTCTTTGTGGAAGGCTTGATGCGGCGCGACATCAGCCTGGTGGTAAAGGAACGCATTTACCAGGCTGCCTTCGTGTTTCTGCTGCTGCTCGGAGTGGTGGTCATTTACAACGATCTGGTTCGCACTCTGCCCGGGCTGGCGGGGAAGATGCCGTAAAGCAGCATTCAGCACTCAGCATTCAGCAATCAGCCAAAGCAAAGCGGGGGATTAGATAATTTGGTAATTTGGTAGTTGGGTAATTTGGTAATTGGAAAACCCGACATTCAGCAACCAGCAGTCAGCAGCCCAGCGCTCGTGAAATGAGTATCTTTGTAATTTGGCGGTGGCAAGCGGTCTGATTGTTGAATTACCAAATTACCAAATTACTCAATTACCAAATTGCGCATGTATTGGCTGAGTGCTGACTGCTGAGTGCTGAGTGCTATTATGGCCGAAATCAAGCGCAGGAAGACGGTTAGCGTCGCAATTGGCGGCGTGCGGGTGGGCGGCGATTCGCCGGTCGTGGTTCAGTCCATGACTAATACCGATACCGCGGATGTGGCGGCGACGGTCCGGCAGATCGGCGAACTGTCGCGTGCCGGCTCGGAGCTGGTGCGGGTTACGGTCAACAATGACGCGGCTGCGGAGGCGGTACCCCAGATTGTGGGAAGGTTGCAAGCCGCCGGCGTGGCGGCGCCCGTAATCGGCGATTTCCATTACAACGGCCACCTGCTGCTGAAAAAATTCCCGGCATGTGCCCGGGCATTGGCCAAGTACCGCATCAATCCGGGCAACGTCAGCATTGGCCGTAAAGACGACGATAACTTCCGCACCATGATCGAGATTGCGGTGGAAAACCAGAAGCCGGTGCGCATCGGCGTCAACTGGGGTTCGCTCGATCAGCAACTGCTGACCCGCCTGATGGATGAAAACTCGCGGCAGGCGACGCCGCAACCGGCCCGCGAGGTGCTGATGGAAGCCCTGGTGGTGAGCGCGCTGGATTCGGCGCAGATGGCGGAAAAGTACGGATTGCGGCGCGACCAGATCGTGCTCAGCGCGAAGGTTAGCGGGGTGCAGGATCTGATCGATGTCTATCGCTCCCTGGCTGCCCGCTGCGACTATCCTCTGCACCTGGGATTGACCGAGGCCGGCATGGGGGTGAAAGGCATTGTGGCTTCTACCGCCGGGCTGGCGGTGTTGCTCCAGGAAGGAATTGGAGACACGATTCGCGTCTCGCTTACGCCGGCGCCCAACGGGGAGCGCACCGAGGAGGTTGTAGTCGCGCAACAGATTCTGCAGTCGATGGGCATCCGCAGCTTCACTCCGCAGGTGACTGCCTGCCCGGGTTGCGGCCGCACCACCAGCACTTTCTTCCAGCAGATGGCGGAGGAAATACAAGCGTACATACGCCGCCAGATGCCGGAGTGGAAGAAACGGTTCGCGGGGGTCGAGGAGATGAAAGTGGCCGTTATGGGCTGCATCGTGAACGGCCCGGGCGAATCCAAGCACTCCAATATCGGCATTTCTCTTCCGGGCACGTTCGAGGAACCCAAAGCCCCGGTGTTCGTCGACGGACGGCTGATGACCACTTTGCGCGGCGAGGCCATCGTGCAGGAATTCATTGCCATCCTGGAACAGTACGTGGCAAGCCACTACGGCGCCGGGAAAGCCGAGTCGCTGATAGACGCGGACTAGGCTAAACCTGGTCTCATGACTGACCTTTTCTGTCCTCAACACCCAACGCAGAACCGCAGAAACGCAGAGCAGGACGGGAGAACAATTCCTGGTTTGATTTTTTCTGCGTTTCGGCGCTGGGTTTTGGCGGGCACAATCGCGGTAACGTCCGCACGTGAGAAACAGCCGCCGCGAAACTAGGGCAGCGCGTATCCGCACCGATGGATATAATTCCAGCGTGGAGAAAACGGTTCGGATTTTCGCCAGCCTGGAGGATGCCGACGCGGCCGATGCCCGCTGGGACGCGGCGATGCCGCCCGGCGAGCGTCTGAAGATGGCGATCGAACTCCGGGACCGCCGCCACCCTGATGCCGCTAAACAAGGACTTGCGCGAGTTTCTCGAGTTGTTGAACTCGAACGGAGTTGAGTATCTGGTTGTGGGGGCGTTCGCCGTCGCTTTCCACGGTTTTCCAAGATACACCGCGTTTCTCGATCTGCTGATCCGACCCAGTGCGGAAAATGCTGATCGGATCATGCACGTGCTCTCGCAATTCGGATTCGGCAATTTGGCTATTCAAGCCACAGACTTCCAGTCCCCGGGCAAGGTGATCCAGTTGGGTGTCAAGCCAAACCGGATAGACTTGTTAACTACCATCTCTGGGGTCTCTTTTGAAGAAGCCTGGGCAACTCGCAGGGCAGCGGAACTCGAAGGGATTCCGACCCAGTTCATCGGACGCGAGGCATTGATTCGCAATAAAGAATGCACTGGCCGCGCCAGAGACCTTGGCGATGCAGAAGAACTGCGCAAGCGTCCTACTGGAGAAGATAGCTGATTGCACACAAAAAAATCACCCTCCTGCAATCGATTCGAGCCAAAGCGCTTCGATCTTACCGTCTGCTAGCCGCCAGACAACGTCCTGGGGAACCGTTAAGGCCAGGATCTGCTCGCGCGGCAATGCCAGATACAAGCCGCGTATCAAGCGTCCGGCTAAGCCATGTGAGACCGCCACTACAGGCGCCGTCAGCTCCCGCATCCAGGCTTCTATGCGTTGTTTACATTTTGCGTAGGACTCTGCGCCGGGGGCGCGGAAATACCATGCGGGGTTGCCATAGCCATCCGCCACCCCCGGCCAGCCGGCATCGACCTCCGCCCGGGTCAAGCCTTCCCAGGCCCCTAAGGACATCTCCTGGATCCTGGGTTCGTAGATCAGGCGGGAGCTTTCCGCATATTGCTGGACAATCGCCGCCGTTTCACGAGTGCGTCCCAAAGGACTTACATACATGGGAAGATGATGATGGACGCCGAGGTGCTTGGCCAGGATTCTTCCCAGCAGTTGCGCCTGTTCCCGTCCGCGGGGGGTTAAGGGAGAATCGTGCTGGCCCTGCAACCGCCGTTCCGCATTCCACCTGGTTTCGCCGTGACGGAGTAGATAGATTTCGACCCGCATTCCAGATCCAAATCAAAATTCAAAATTAAGAAACCAAAATTCTTAAGACACCAGCCCGGGAGCCGCGGTTTCGGCAATGGGCTCCAGTTCGGCGGGATAGTGGCGGACCAGGATGCTGGGGGCTTTTACCCGGTGGCCGGTAATCATATGCTTCAACTGGATGGCATTGACCGCGGCCTTGCCCTCGAAGTGGTTATTGGCGACCACAAACGTCACGGCCGCTTGATTGGCCAGCTTGGCAATCTTGTCTTTCCATGGCCCTAATTCGCCTGCCGTATACAGGTAGTTATAGCGGTCCTCGCTGCGCTCGGCCTCGAACCACTGGTCGTAGTTGCGGCCGTGCAGGCGCACATAGGCCAGCGGCGCGGTCACATGGTCGGTGCCACTCAGCGACTTTCCCAGAAGCGGCTGGTCGATATTGACGAAAGAAACGGCCTTCTGCCCGAAGTAGCGCAGAATGCCCTCATTGTTCCAACTCGCGTGGCGTACCTCTACCGCCAGGGGATACTCCTTGAAGCGCAACCGGAGCGCTTCCAGGTAGTCGCGATTGGCGTTGGTGTTCTTGAAGGAAACGGGGAATTGCAGGAGCAGCGCTCCCAGCCGGCCCTCCGCCGCCAGCGAATCCAGGCCTTCTTTCGCCAGCTTCTCATCTTCCGAATTCGGTTTTATGGTTGCCGCCGAAGTGGACTCCAGCACGGCCAGGGGGGAATGGGTAAAAGCCCGGTTAAGCTTGGCGGTGAACAGGAATCCGGGATTGACCGCCGCCGCCTTGCGGCACCATAGCTTTCCGATCTCCGGCTTGATGTGCCCGTAAAAGGAGCTGTTGATCTCGACCAGATCGAAATACTGGGCCAGGTATTCCACCGGATGCTGGGTGCGCTTCAGTTGTTCCGGATAAACTATGCCCTCCCAGTCTTTGTAAGACCAGCCGGCAGTACCGAAATAGATTTTTCCCACAGATCCGGCGGAACTGGAAACCGCATTCATTGGCATCAGCTTAGCAAAAATTACCTGGCATAAAGAACCAGCAGGACCCAGTAGACCCCGCTGGGATAACTGGAGCTTTGCCGGAAACAAACCCCCACGCCATAGCGTTGCGCGTTTCGCTGAACCGCGGCGTGCACGGCCGTTTCCGGAAGTTCGCCTGGCTTGCTGGTGGTAAAGGCCGTTGCCATCATGGCGGCAGTCGATTTCAACGCCTTGTCGGTGTCGACATGGTCGTGATGTCCCATGTCACAGGCCAGCGCCGCCAGATGCCGGTCGCCGATGCGCTGCAAGTTGGGCAGGCCGGCCCGGGCGCGGGTGCGTGCAAAAGCCGCCGCCACCATGTCTTCCGCGGCCTCATCCGACAGCGATTCGATCCGCCGGGCAAAATCCTGGGTTAGCCACAGTTGCTTGCCTTTCCAGATAATGCCGATCCCCACCGCATTAAATTCCCGGCTCAGAATATTGGCGCGATGCGGCGGGGAATTCATCAGGCCGGTGTTGGCGTCGGGGATGGTGACGTTGATCGCCACATTCTCGCCGGAAAGACCCAGGGGGACGGCGGCCACCCGCCGCGGCAGCGGCGGCTCGCCGGCAAACTGGTGGGTCAACTGGCGCCGCTGCGCCATCAACTGCGTATGTTTCAGGGCGGCGGAGGCCAAACTATCGTCCCAGGCCAGCGGCGGCAGACCAGCTTGCGCGCGGTCGCGGTTGAGAAGCTGGAACAACTGCCGCGCCGCGGCCGGATCTGCTCGTTCCCCGGCGGGGTCATCAACTGTGTCAACCCCGGCTTGAACGGCCGGCCGCGCCGCGAGAGCGGTACGCGGCATCGCTAACAGCAGGAACCCATGGAAGCCCACCACCAGTCCGAAAGTAATCCACAGGACGGGCGACTTTCCCCTAACCGCAATCTCAGGCAAAACGCTTCTTTTGTTCGCCACGCTTCCCTTCTAGAATGCTGCTACTCCTCGGGAGAAGAGCCAAATGGAAATTGTAATCGCGCTGGTCGGCGCCGTCCTAGGTGCTGTTTTGGGAGGTTTATTCCTGCATTTGCGTTCGGCCGCCATGGCCGCGCGGCTTACCCGTGCGGAAGGGGATCTGGCCGTTACCCAGGACGCGCTCAAGACGGAGCGGGAAACGAATCTGGCGCTGCGCATGGAACAGGTTGGGCTGCAGAAGTCGCTCGAATTGGAGCAAAAGAGCGCGGCCGAGAAGCTGGCGCTGCTGCAGCAGGCCGAAGCAAAGTTGCGGGAAGCATTTAGCGCGCTTTCGGCCGAAGCCCTCAGCCAGAACAACCAGTCATTTCTCGAATTGGCCCGCCTCACGCTGGAAAAGTATCAGAGCGAAGCGCGGCATGATCTCGAGCAACGCAAACAGGCGGTTGAGGGATTGGTGGCGCCCATCCGGCAATCGCTGGAAAGCGTAAATCAGCAGATCCGGGTCATAGAAAAAGAACGCGGCGAGGCCTATGGCAGCCTCACCGCGCAAGTCGGCTCCCTGATTGCCACGCAAGAAAAGCTGCAAAGCGAGACCGGCAAATTAGTAAAGGCCTTGCGAGCGCCGCAGGTACGGGGAAGGTGGGGGGAAATCCAGTTGCGCCGGGTGGTCGAAGTGGCGGGGATGCTGCCCTACTGTGATTTTACCGAGCAGGCCTCGATTGCCACCGAAGAAGGCCGGCTGCGCCCCGATCTGGTCATCCACCTGCCCGGAGGGAAAACGGTGGTGGTGGATGCCAAGGCGCCACTGCAAGCCTATCTGGATGCCCTCGAGACCGGCGACGAAGATGCCCGCCGCGCGTTGCTGGGCGATCACGCGCGCCAGATCCGTACCCACATGCTCCAGCTCGGCTCGAAAGCTTACTGGGACCAATTGCCGTCCACCCCCGACTTCGTAGTGATGTTCCTGCCCGGCGAAATGTTCTTCAGCGCCGCTCTGGAGCAGGACCCCGAGCTGATTGAATATGGCGTCGGCCAGAAAGTCATTCCCGCTTCCCCCACCACTCTGATTGCGTTGTTGCAGGCGGTCGCCTACGGATGGCGGCAGGAGAAGATCGCTGAAAGCGCGCAGGAGATCAGCGACCGGGGCAGGGAACTGTACGATCGCCTCTGCACCCTGGCCGGCTATGTGCGCGATCTGGGCAGCAATCTGGGACGCGCGGTGGAGCAGTACAACAAGGCCATTGGCGCCCTGGAGGGCCGTGTACTCGTCACCGCCCGAAAATTCCCGGAACTGGGAGTTACAGCCAAGGAAGAAGTTCCGGAACTGGCGCCGATCGAGAAGAGTGTGCGCGAGCTGCAAGCGCCCGAGCTGGCGCAATGCGCCGCGGCAGCAGAAAGCGGGAAGTAAATCCGTTACCCGTTGCCCGTTACCCGTTTCCCGCAGCCGGCGCCTACAACAGCCGTCACACGCCATCCGGCTACGGAGAACGGGGAACGGGAAACGGGGAACGGCTTCTAGATTCCTGCTTCCATGCGGGAACGCGGATCGAGGTAGTCGCGCAGGGCGTCCCCGACAAAATTGAAGGCCAGGACCGCCAGCATGACCACCAAAGCTGGAAACAGCACCAGATGGGGCGCGTCGAACAGGTGCACCCGGCCGCTGTTCAGCATCGAACCCCAGCTTGCGGCGGGAGGCGGAACTCCCAGGCCCAGAAAACTCAGGGTAGCTTCGGCGAGCACGGCGCCAGCCATGCCAATGGCGGCCTGCACGATCACGGGTTGAACAATATTCGGCAGGATGTGGCGAATCACGATGTACCAGCCGCCGGCGCCCAGCGCCCGCGCGGCTTCCACAAACTCCCGCTCGCGCACCGCCAGCACCTGCCCCCGTACCAGGCGGGCGTAGCCGACCCAACCGCCGATCACCAGCGCCAGAATCAGGTTGAATATTCCCGGCCCCAGAAAGGCCACAAAGGCAATGGCCAACAGAATGCCGGGAAACGAGAGAAAGGCATTCATCAGCACCACGTTGATCAGGCGGTCCACACGGCCGCCGCAGTAGCCGGCCATTGCGCCCACCGCCAGGCCTAACAGCAGAGACAGCGACACCACGCTGGCGCCGACCAGCATCGAGATCCGCGCCCCGTAAACGATGCGCGAGAAAATATCGCGCCCCAGTTCGTCGGTCCCGAACCAGTGCACGGCCGAAGGCGGGGAAAGCCGGATGGCCAGATCGATTTGCGTGGGATCCTGCCGGGCGATCCAGGGGGCGAAGAGGGCAAAGGCTATGAAGACGGCGATCAGCACCACGCCGGCCGCGGCCAGCGGATTTTCGCGGGCCACACGTTGCAGACGCTTTCCGAAGCGGCGTGGCTCGAGAGACGGGGCTTTGTCCGGCGGACTAATGGCGGCTGCCATGTTTCACCTGTTACTGCCGGATCCTCGGGTTGACCGCCGAATACAACAGATCGGTAATAAGATTTACCGCCACGTAGGTCAGGCCGATCACCAGGATGCATCCCTGCACCAGGTAGTAATCGCGGTTGGAAATCGCCTGAATGGTGAGCCGGCCGATTCCCGGCCACGAAAAAATAGTTTCGGTCACAATGGCGCCCGCCAGCAGCGCGCCAAATTGCAAGCCGAGTACCGTCAGCACCGGCACAAAGGCGTTGCGCAATGCGTGTTTATACACCACCGTCCACTCGCTCAGCCCCTTGGCACGGGCGGTGCGCACATAGTCCTGGCTGAGTTCCTCCAGCATCGAGGTGCGAACCATACGGGTCAGGATGGCAGCCAGGGAGCCGCCCATAGTGATTGCCGGCAGCACCAGGTGGGCCCAACTGCCTGAACCGGATACCGGCAGGAGCCCCAGCCGGATAGAGAAAAACAGAATCAACACCGGCCCCAAAGCAAAATTGGGAAACGACAAACCGAGCAACGAAACAGAACTGAGCAGGCGATCACTCCAGCGGTTGTGATGGGTAGCCGAATGCACTCCAGCGGGAATGGCCAACAGAATGGCCACCAGCAGTGCCGCACAGGTCAGTTGCAGAGTATAAGGATAACGCGTGGCAATCAGGTGGCCGACCTCCTGTTGGAAGCGGAGAGACTGGCCCAATCGGCCGTGCAGCACGCCGCGCCAATAGTTGACGTACTGCTCGCCTAGTGGCACGTCCAACCCGTATTGGTGGCGCGCCGCCGCGACATCCACCCCCGCCGCCCCTTCGCCGAGCATTTGCTGGATCGGGTCGCCCGGCACCAGGTGGATGAGCAGAAACACCACCGACACCACCACCCAGATTACCGGCAAGGTATAGATCACGCGGGTTGTGAGAAGGCGAAGCATTTCAATTTTGATTTTTGAATTTTGAATTTTGATTGAAAATCAATCAGCAATTTTGGCTTTTGGCTTGTAGCTTGTGGCTTGTTGCTTGTTAATCAAAATTCAAAATTCAAAATTTCATTGATTCTTCTCCGCCGGTTCTTCCGCCAGCACGATTTTTACTTTGGCGATGCGGCGACCGTCCATTTCCAGCACCGTAAAGCGGCGTCCCTCATATTCCAAATTTTCTCCGCCTTGCGGAACCCGCTGCAGGCGGGAGAGCAGAAATCCGGCTAGGGTCTCATAACCTTCTTCCCGCGGGAGGTCCAGTTGGTATTGGGTCTCCAGGTCGCGCAGAGGCACCGAACCATCGAGGATCATGGTCGTGGCTCCGGCGGCCAGCGGTTGGGGGGTAACGTCGAATTCATCTTCGATCTCGCCCACCAGTTGCTCCAGCACGTCCTCTACGGTGACCAGGCCGACAATCGAGCCGAACTCGTCCACCACCGCCGCTAAATGCCGCTTGCGGCGTTTGAATTCCACCAGCAGATCGGGCAGCGGCTTGGTCTCGGGCACCACCAGGATTTCGCGCATGATCTGGCGCACCTGCATCTGCGACAGGCGGTCGGCGGGGATAGCGGGCGAGAGCGTCAGGCGCAAGCGCATCCAGCGCGTCAGGTCCTTGGAATAGAGCAGCCCGATAATGTGCTCCGGCCCGCGTTGCGGATCGTATACGGGAATCCGGGAGTGCTGCTCCTCCACCACCCGCGCCAGCGCCTCGTCCAGGTGCATATCCGCGGGCAGCGAGAAAATGTCCGGCCGGGGAACCATGATCTCGCGCACGGTGACATCGCCCATTTCCAGCGCGCGGTGGATGAGTTCTTCCTGGAAGGGCGGCACCAACCCAAAACGGCGGCTGGCGGTAACGATCAGCTTCAGCTCTTCCGGCGAGTGCACCCCGCCTTGGCGGATCTGC
>Ga0326727_10021705_pt1 | contig 12522 bp, 11 predicted proteins | sample MB2enrmetagenome_FD_207643 | JGI IMG/M metagenome (GOLD analysis project Ga0326727, IMG submission 207643) | Lab enriched peat soil microbial communities from McLean, Ithaca, NY, United States - MB29MY | ecosystem: Environmental > Terrestrial > Soil > Wetlands > Peat | place: USA: New York...
GGATCCGTTTGCCCCTGCTGCGCGGTAAAAAGCGCCACGCCCATTTCGCGTCTTACGGGGCGGGGAAACGCGCTCAGGTCCCGCCTGCTCGAACCGATCCATACAATCGGACGCACCGATCCGTTCACATATACAAGAATACGTCTATCTGTATCCTGGGGTCAAGCAATACCTGAATACCCTGGGTCTCTTTTGGGGTTCTCGATGATAAAGCCGACCCTACGGCTCCGCCCCTCGCGGCACCAGCAGCGTCACTGCGTCGTGAACGGTCTCCATGCGCGCCGGCAGGTGGCCGAGAACCTCCCCGTCGGCTTCAACAAACAGCATGTCGCCGTTCATCGCGCGGCAATCCACGGTCGCCGTTTCCACCAGCTCGATGCTGCGCGCAAAACTATGCCGCCCGGCTATCACCGCCAGTAGAAATCTCAAATATTGGAACCGGTTGCGCGTGGCGAATGCGATCAGGTGCAGCGCATCGCTGTGCAGCGTGGCGCCCGGAGCGAACTGCTTCAGCATTCCGCCAAACGAACGCACCCGCACCGCCAGCAGTTGCGAAACCTGCGTCACGCGGTCGGGTCCATGGCCGTTCGAGGCAAAGGCTGCCTCAAACAGCGGAAACGGATCGGTGGCCCAGATGCGGAAACCCTCAAGAACATACAGCGCGTAGCCCAGCCTGCGCTTCAGTCCGGCGTCCATGCGCGACATCATGAGCGCGTCGGCGCCCACGCCGGCGGCCACCAGAAAATACCGTGAATCCGGTCCCTTGCCGTTCTGAAAGTGGACCCGCCCCACCGGAATCCGCGTCGGAACCGCGTCGATCAGCTTGCGGGCAGCCTTGGCCGGGCTACCGATCAGTCCCAGGTTCGACGCCAGCGCATTGGCAGTCCCCAGCGGAATCACGCCCAGCGCAGTCTCTGTCCCCACCACGCTTTGCAGCACGGCGTGCACCGTACCGTCGCCGCCGCAGGCAAAAATCGCGTCGCGCCCCTCGCGCACCGCCTGCCTTGCATACTCCTCGGCGCTGCCCACCGTCTCGCTCACAAACGCCTCGGCATCCACACCCGCGCCGCGCAGCACACCCAGAACGGATTCAATCGCCGCCTTGCGACGGGCAGAATACTGCCCTGAAACCGGGTTGTAGATTAGAGCGACACGACGCATTCCGGGTTCTTAACCTCAAGCAGACCTGCGCAGGATTGGGTATTGTCCTTCAGGCGTTGCTTTTATCTTCTCAGGTTTAACTCTCCTGTGCAGAACCAATTCGCCCAAATCTCTTAAGATGCAGTAGTAACCGAGGTGATTCATGAATCTTTCGGGCAATACCGTTCTCATCACCGGGGGCGGCTCGGGTATTGGACGCGGCTTGGCTGAAGCCTTTCACGCGCTCGGCAACCAGGTCATCATCGCCGGCCGCCGCCAAAGCGCGCTCGATGAAACCACTGCCGCCAATCCCGGCATGAAATCGCTCACCCTCGATATCAAGCGCCCCGAAGCCATCCGGTCGTTCGCCGCCGAAGTCGCGGGCGCGTTTCCATCGCTCAACGTGCTCATCAACGGCGCGGGCATCATGCGCGCCGAAAAGCTGCTTGCCCAGCAGCCCGACCTCGCCGATGCCGAGGCCATCGTCGCCACCAATCTTCTCGGCCCCATCCGCCTGACTGCGGCGCTTCTGCCTCTGCTTCAAAGCCAGCCACGCGCCGCCATCATGAATGTCTCTTCGGGCCTGGCGTTTCTGCCTCTCGCCCCCACGCCCACCTACTGCGCCACCAAAGCCGCCATCCACTCGTACACGCTCTCGCTCCGCTACCAGCTCAGGGCCACGAACGTTGAGGTTTTGGAGTTGATCCCGCCCTACGTGGCTACGCATCTGATGGGCGGCGCCGGCGATCCCCGCGCCATGCCTCTCGACAAGTTCATCGCCGAGGTGATGGCGATTCTCAAACAGCAGCCCACGCCGGCGGAGATTTGCGTTGAAAACGTCAAGCCGCTGCGCTTCTCCGCCGAGAGCGGCAAATTCGACGCCATCTTCAACCGCCTGAACTCGTCCATGGCCGATATTCACTAGCCCAGTAAAGCAAAATGCGAGAATGCCGCAGCCGGCAGGGGCTGCGGCATTCTTGCATATCATCTTCAAGTCAGACTCTACTCCCAGTGCGCGGTGCGCCAGGCGCGGTCGACGGTCTGGTGCGCCTCGTCAATGTGGATGATTGCCCGATCGCGCAGTCCTCGCGCCTCGGGAACGTCTTCGGCGCGATCCAGGTCGTGACGCGCGCGATTCAGCAGCTCATTGGCCCGCGCAAACCGGTCGTGCCATGCCAGGTGCACATCGATCGGCGGATGATCGGCAAGATCCTTGCCGTCGTCGATGGCGGCGTGCTTGATCTCCTTGATGGCCTTATCGATCTCATCAATGGCATGGTTATCTTCGCGGCGAACCGCTTCCCAGGCCCATCCGTCGTTCAGATATGCGCGGGCCAGCCGCAGATCGCTCAACGCGCGCAGGTATGCGGGATGCGGGCCCGGCACCTGCTGCGCCTGGGCCGTATTGGGCAGAATCGCGATCGCTGCCAGAAGCAGCGGCAGAAAAATCAAGAACTTCCTCGTTCCGTGGCTCATGGGAATAGTCAATTTCCTTTCTGGTTGCATCAGACCCGGGATCGGCGAATGAGTTTCGCCCCGATTTCTTCCCGGTTCCGGCGCAATTGCATCTTATCGTTTGGCGGCCGCATTCGGATCATCCCCCGAATTCACAGTTTCGGGCGGAATCAGTTTCGGCAATACCCGACCCGAAACTGCACTCAATTCGAAACTTGCACCGCACTCTGCTCTGCGATTGAGCCGTTTTTCCTCAGATGGGAGCCTTTCTCCGCGTTTCGCACAGCTTGCCCTCCACCGTCCCAGGCCCCAAACTCTTCTAGTAATGGCCACCATCCCCGACATCGCCACAGAAGCCGGCCTGCCCGCGAACCTCGACGCCGAAAAAACCATTCTGGGCGCGATCCTGCTCGACAATGCCGCCCATGCCGAGGCCTCGGCGCGCCTCGAGCCCGACGACTTTTCACTCGACTCGCATCGCCGCATCTATCAGAGAATGGGCGAGTTAATCAACTCTGAGCGGGCCGTGGACATCGTCACGCTGGCCAATGAGCTGGCCCGTTACAAGGAGGTTGAGTCCGTCGGCGGCGTAGCCTACCTGGCCTCGCTCACCGAGGGTTTGCCCCGCCGGCCGGTCATCGAGGAATACATCCGCATCGTCAAAGATAAGAGCCTGCTGCGCAAGCTCATGCTCATCTGCTCGGCAGCCATCGCCCGCGCCGCCGAACAAAGCGATGCCGCCCTCGATGTGCTCGGCGACGCCGAACAACGCCTGCTCGAAGTAAGCGACAAGGGCGTCACCAACGGCCTGCAGGGCATCGACCAGATCGTCGAGCACTCCTTCGGCAGCATCGACAACCTCTTCAAGAACAGCAACGAGGTCACTGGTCTGGGTACGCACCTAAAGGACTTCGACCGCATGACCAGTGGTCTGCAGAAGGGCGAGCTGATCGTCATCGCGGCCCGTCCTTCCATGGGCAAAACCGCGCTGGCCATCAACATCGCTCAATATGCGGCGGTTCACTCCGGAAAGACGGTCGCCATCTTCAGCCTCGAAATGAGCCGGGAATCCCTGCTCCGGCGTATGCTGGCCGCGCAGGCCGACGTCGATCAGCGCAAACTGCAAACCGGCTTCATCGGCCGCGAGGAGCAAGGCAAGCTGCAGCACGCTCTCAACCAGCTTCTTGAGTCGCGCATCTTCATTGACGACTCGGCCGGCGTCTCCCTGGCCGAGATGCGCGCTAAAGCCCGCCGCCTGAAGCAGACAGCCAAGGGTCTTGATCTGGTGGTGGTCGACTACCTGCAGCTCATGTCGGTTTCATTGCCTTCGAGCGGCGGCAAGCGCGGCGGCTACGAGAACCGCACTCAGGAAGTCTCAGCCATCACGCGCGGGCTGAAGGCTCTGGCCAAAGAGCTCGAGGTGCCTGTCGTAGCGCTTTCGCAGCTCTCGCGTAACAGCGAGCGCCGCGGTGAAGACAAGCGCCCCCTGCTCAGCGACCTGCGTGAGTCCGGGTCCATTGAACAGGACGCCGACGTGGTCTGCTTCATCCACCGCGAGTCCTACTACAACCGTGACGAGGAACTGAGCGAGGCGGACCGCGCCAAGTCTGAGATCATCATTGCCAAGCAGCGCAACGGTCCCACCGGAACCGTCATCGTGAACTTCTTCTCCAGCACGACCTGTTTCGCGTCGTACTCCTCGCACGAGCCGCAGTAGCGTGCTCTCAGGTCTCATTCAGGATCAGCACAACGCGGCCCACCAACTGGTCCGCGGGCGTTTCGCCGGGATTAACCTCGATTAGCTCCACGGGAAACGCCCCGCTGTGCGGCCGCAGAACCAGCCGATTAGCGGTAAAGTCCACATAGCGCACCGCCAAGTGCGCTTGTTGCCGCACTGCGTACAAATTGGGCCGATTCGGCCGGTACGGAGCGAGCGAAATATAGTGCCGGTCGATGAGCACCATCGCATCCGGCAGAATCAGCGGGTCCATCGCCTGGGCATCCTGCCCCGGAATGCGGACGGCCACAAACCGTTGCCAGGCCCGCCGGGCGCTCGAGGCGCGCGGATGGACCGACGCCAGCGTCCGTACCGGAATGTGGAGCATCGACAGAATGGCCGAGGGCCGGATGAAGGGCTCAAAGAGCGCGACGGAATGCGAGACCAGCGGCGCCATGCCGAATTCCTCGCTGGGCGGCGCGGCGCTGCTGCGCGCCAGAGCCGGTAAAAGGTCGGTTGCGGTCAACCGCTGCGAGGCCAGAATGATGTCAATTCCTTCCAGCGAGAGCTTCCGCCGCTTGCGCAGGAAATTGGACAAATGCGACTGTCCGAAGCCGGTTTGCCTGGCCAGCAGACTCACGCTGAGCGTCCCCCTCTCTATCCTGCGCAGGAGTTCCAACCGGAGCCGCTCGTGCATCTGGGTGAGGTTCATCTGTGGATCGTTCGCCACCAGCCATGAGACACCAGGAGGGATGTTTTCTCATGGAAAAGCCATCTGACTTTATTCGTCTACATTTTCGGCGTTTGCACCATTGATCGAAAGCGTTAGCACCTAATACTTCCCCCAGAGGTTGACTTGGAAGGAAACAATTCCTACATTGGCTTTACTTCAACTCGCATTGGCGCATGGGATAACCCTGTCCAGCGTTCGTCCGTGAAAGACGGAGCGCGGGCGGGGGACTGCCATCGACGGCAATGGATGAACATATGTCACTTATAATGGGCCATCCGATCCGGCAAACCTCCTCCGCACCATGGACTTGCGCACGTCACCTTCAGTGGCGGCCATGCGAGATTTTCCAGTATCTGCGCGCAAACGTCATGACCATCAACAAGGGAATGCAGGCAGCAATCCCCCATCGGGACGTAAGAAGCCCGATTTGCCTTGCCTGGTTCTCTTCTCCCCGCGGAAACAGCAAAACAACAAAGTACCGACGGGCGCACTGCAAAGGATGGAGAACGAGTCATGGAAGTGCGCGTGCAATTGAAAATTTGCGAGGGTTGCGGAAGCCTTTTTTACCGCGCCCAGACTCAAGGGAGTATTTATTGCCGAGGATGTGAAGTAAAACTGAGGGATTTTCCAACGCCCGAAAGCCGCAAACGCAGGGGCCGGCCAAGCCGGAAATCCCTGGTGAGGGTTTGGGCGGTGGCTGCAGCCACAGGGGGTGCTGAATGAGCGCAGCGCTCCAGTTGCCCGGGTTTTTCAGGGCTGGCATCAAGCAGGCAGCATGGCGTGAACAACGCAGCAAACCGTCCACGGCGGCTGCACCCGGCAACATCAAAACCAAAGAGGCCGACCAGGAAGAACTACCGATAAGTCTGGCGTTTTACCGGAAGCATACGGAGCGCATGCTGCGCCGCTATCTGTACGCTTCAATGCAGGTGGGCAGAGCCCCGTCCATCCTCAGCGAACCGATCGCCCGCGGATGGATGTCGAGCCGGCCCGTTCGAACCTTCGAGGACGCGGTCATCTTTGTCCTCGACATTGAAAAATGCCTCGACCAGTTGGGGGAGCTCGACCGGCAGCTGATCAGCCGGATCGTCCTCCAGGAATATACACAGCCTGAAGCCGCGGCCCTGCTGGGAATGAGCACGAGAACCGTCTCGTACAAGTTCCCGCAGGCCCTCGACCGGCTGACGCAGAAACTCCTCGATACCGGGCTCCTGGTTCTACCGCCCTCTTAATGCCGTCTCCGATCAAGCAAGAAGATGGGTGCCCCACCCTCGCCGCGTCTTTGTTTTTGCGGCTAGGGTGGGAAACCGCGACCTGGACGCAATATTGCAAAGTAACCAACGGCCGGCGATGGCGTGCGCAACCGCGCTCCATCGCCGCGCCGGGCTGAACCCTCTCCCTCCCTCAGCCCCGCACATCCCTGCCCGCCATCGGTTCAGGCCTGCTATCGTTGACGCGTTGCGCATTTACGAACGCAATTCGCCTCAGCATGCGCCCATCGGGGGTCTTTTCATGAATCGCGTCAATCTCTTCGCCGTTCTCGTTCTCGCGCTTGCCTCGACATCGGTATTTGCCCAGCAGCCTGCGCCCACCACCGCCGCAACCGCTCCCAACTCTGACACCAGCTTCATCGACGCCGAGGGAGTCGCTCACGTCACGCGCGTGGTGCCCGTGCCCGACGCCATCAGCCCGGAGGCAAAGCGCTCGCTGGCACAGCCCACCCCCGACCAGGGCCCGCTGGAGCCGCTTAGTCAGCGCCGCGCCGGCACCGACGCTTATACCGCTCGCGCCCGCGTGGAGTGGACGAAGATCTGCCCCAACCAGATCGAGGAGACAAAGATCGCCGGCGTGCCCGTTCGCATTGTTACCCCGGAGGACATCTCCGACCAAGACAAAGAAAAAATCCTCATCGACCTGCACGGCGGCGGATTTAACTCCGACTCCGGCTCCTACACTGAGTCGATCCCGATCGCGTACTACACAAAGATCAAGGTCGTGGCCGTGCTCTACCGGCTCGCGCCCGAAGACCCCTATCCGGCCGCCGTCGACGACTCCATCGCTGTCTATCGCGAGTTGCTCAAGACCTACAAGCCCGATCGCATGGTGATCTACGGAACCTCGGCCGGCGCCATCCTCACCGCTGAAGTGGCCGCGCGCATCAAGCAGCTTGGGCTGCCCATGCCCGCGGCGCTCGGCATCTTCAGCGGCATGGGCGACTTTGCCCGCAACGGCGACTCCATGGCAATATACGCTCTGCGCGGCTTGAGCGGCCATCTCGACCCGCCCGCGCCGGGCCCGCACGATCCGGAGTACGTGGCTCACACCGATCCCAAAGATCCGGTCCTCTCGCCCATCTACTCTGACCTTCACGGCCTGCCGCCCACGCTCTTCATTACCAGCACGCGCGATCTGCTGTTGAGCGGAACCGTCAACCTGCATCGGGCCTATCTCGCGGCCGGCGTCGACGCGCGCCTCGTGGTCTTCGACGCGCTCACCCACGCCTTCTGGTACGACCCCAAACTGCCGGAAGCCATCGAAGCCAACCACATGATGGCCGATTTTTTCGTGAAACACCTGGCGCAGTGATCGTCTCTGGAACTGCAGTTGCGGACAGCCTCGTTGGAGGGAGCAGGGGGCTTCAGCCCCCTGAGAAAAGCGCATAGTATGCGGGGCCTTCAGGCCCGGGTGTGTCTATGTCCAGCCTTGAAACTCGCCTCATAACGTCCTGAAGTCACGGAAAACACCGTCTTCATCGACGTTGTCTGCAAACTCGTAAAAGTCCATGTTTGCGATGGATAGGTTGTTTTCAATACCTTGAATCTGCGAAGGAATTGCTCTAAACGAATGGCCGCGCTTGTCATACAAATCGACCACTAAAATCGGATGCTCCGGAGATTGGATCGCAAACTTGTCAACTACAAGAAGGAACGTGTGGTTGTAACCCTCAGGTACCTTGACGAGCAGCTCTCCTAACGTAAGGTCGCGGAATGCTTCGTCATCACAGAACTCAACATAGGCAATGAAGTCCCCGGCCACATCGTGCACCGGCATTCGAATGAGGTCGCAAATCGCCTTCCAGCTTTCGTCGCTCTCGAAGTCGGTTCTCAATACGAGCGTGTCTTTCGTGTTTGGAATAAACTCAAAGCTCTCCATGGGTACGTTTTTCTCCAGTGGGACGACGAGGATCGCATTGCCCTTTCGTGGCACAAACCCTCCAATCGCCAAAAGCCTAGCGCGCCCCGCGCCGCGCCCCGCACCCTGATCCCTGATCCCTGCTTCTACACCACTTCGTTCCGCCGAATCACCTCGCGGTACCACTCCGCGCTCAGCTTCGGATAGCGCTTCAGCGTCTTGTAGTCCACGTAGTGAATCCCAAACCGCTTCGAATACCCATCGCCCCACTCGAAGTTGTCCAGCAGACTCCACAGGAAGTAGCCCTTGATGGGGTAGCCCTCGGCTGCCGCCCGGTGCAGGTGAGTGATGTGGTTGCGCAGATACATCACGCGGTCGATGTCGTTCACCTGGCCCTCAGGCGTCAGTACATCGTCAGACGAGCAGCCATTTTCGGTGATGTACATGGCCTTCGGACGCCACAGGTCGCACACGTTGCGAATCCCCCAGTAGAGGCACTCGGGACCGATGACGATCCACGGCGAAGCCATGTGCGGATAAGATGCCGGGAGCGTTTCCACTGCGTAACCGAATTTTGAATCGCTGGCGCGGATATACGTTGGCGTGTAGATGTTTACGCCTACAAAATCAAGCGGGCTGCCGATGGCCGCAAAATCGCCCGGCTCAACCCTGGGCGCATTCGCCCCGGTCTGCGCCAGGTACTCGTCAATGTATTTGCCTTCCATCAGCGCGGTCAGGAACGGCGCATTCATCAGCCGCGTGGCCCGCTGCGCCGCGCCAATGTGCTCTTCGGTCTCGATCACCGGAACACAGACGGTCGCATTCTCGGCCAGCCCCACCTCGACCGGCCCCTTGGCGTTGGCCCTGATGGCCTGCACGCCCAGCCCGTGGGCCAGGATTCCGTGATGCCTGACTTGGTTCACGTCCTTCGGCCCCAGTTTGAGCCCCGGCGCAAAACGCCCCTCCTGGTAACCCAGGTCGGTAAAGCACGAGAACTCGTTGGTCGTCATGAAGTGCTTGACGCGATCGGAGAGCTGCCGGGCGATGCAGGCCGCGTAATCGGCATAGGCCAGCGAAGTGGCGCGTGACTGCCATCCGCCCTTGAGCGCCGCGGGCAGGTCCCAATGGAAGAGCGTCACATATGGGGTGATGTTTTTGGCCAGCAGCTCGTCGATGACGCGGTTGTAGTAATCAAGGCCTGCGGCGTTGGGCTGGCCCTTGCCCTCAGGAAAGATGCGCGGCCATGAGATGGACATGCGATAGGTCTGCGCGCCCAGGTTCTTGAGCAGCTGCACGTCTTCCTTGTACAAGTGATACGAGTCGTCGGCCACGTCGCCCGTGTCCCCGTTATGCGTCGTCCCCGGCGTATGGCTGAAGACGTCCCACACCGACGGCCCGCGTCCGCCTTCCTTTACTCCGCCCTCAATCTGGTAGGAGGCCGTGGCGCACCCCCACAAAAATCCCTCGGGAAACCTGCGGCCCGAGTCGTGATCGGCATCGTGACCGGCTGGGCCGGACTGGCTGAATGCGAATCTGGGTACTGAGATTCCGGCAAGCGCGGCTGCGGCTGCCACGCTCCGGCCAAATTGGCGGCGGGTAAGGTCTTTCATCGCGCGGGTCCCTTTCAGTAGATGATTGAATGCGTTTTCATTCTTAACTGAAAGGTTGTATCAGATGGGCCGGATTGTGCGCAAATGCCCAAGTAAATCGAATTTCCTCACTCCGCGCCCTGGCCTCTGTACACCACCCCCGCCTTCATCACAAACTTCACGTTCTGGAGCAGTTTAACGTCCTTCAACGGGTCGCCATCCACCGCGATCACATCGGCCCATTTGCCGGCGTCGAGCGAACCGGCCCGGTCGCTCCAGCCCATCAGGTCGGCCGCATTCACCGTCGCCGTCTGGATGGCCTCCATTGGCGTCATTCCCAGGTCGCGCACGTATACCTCCACCTCGTGCGCGTTCAGCCCGTGCGGATACACTGCCGCATCCGTTCCCAGCGCGATCTTCACCCCCGATTCGTACGCATGCCTGATGTTCTTCTTTGCAACCGCGCTTATGTCGCGCATCTTCTGCTGCGAAAACACCGGCAGATGGCCGTACTGGATCATCCAGTCTTCCAGGTAAAGCGTAGGCACCAGGTAAGTTCCGTTCTTCTTCATCACCGCAATCGCGGCGTCGTCAATGTAGCTTCCGTGCTCAATCGAGTCCACGCCCGCCTCGCTGGCCCACAGAATGCCCTGCGCCCCGTGCGCGTGCGCCGCCACCTTGCGCCCCAGCCGGTGCGCGTCGGCCACTATGGCCTGCATCTCCTCAAGCGTGAACTGCGAGGCCTGCGGATCGTCGCCCTTCGACAGCACTCCGCCCGTCGCGCAGATCTTGATCAGGTCGGCGCCGTACTTGATGTTCTCGCGCACCTTGTGCTGCACCGCCGGAATGCCGTCGGCCACGCCGTCGCCCACCGCATGGTACGCGATGGGCAGCAGATTCTCGTCGCAGTGCCCGCCGGTGATGCCGATCAGCGGACCGCTCACCTGCATATGCGGTCCCGGAACCTGGCCGGCGTTGACGGCGTCGCGCAGGTCCACGTCCACAAACCCATAGGCGCCCACGTTGCGCACCGTGGTGAACCCGGCCATCAGTGTGGCGCGCGCGTTCACCACCCCGTTGATGGCCTCTTTCGCGCTGGTCTGGGTCAGCTCGTAATAGGGATCGAAGTTCGTGGTCATGGTCAGGTGCGTGTGCACGTCGATGAGGCCGGGCAGCACCGTCATCCCGCCCAGGTCGATCACCTTGTCGCCCGGCTGCGCGGGGATCTGGCTGGTGGGCGCGATGGATGCAATGCGGTCGCCGCTCACCACGATCGTCTGGTCGTCGAGCGTCTTGCCGGTCCGAACATCCAGCAGATGCCCGGCACGGACCAGGGTCCGTGCCGTCGGCGCGCCGGCCTGCGCCACAGCCTGTTTCGAAGCCGGCGAGCCCAGCAGCGCAACCGCCGCAACCAAAGCAATCCAACCGCGCCGCGCGAGCGCGCAGAATCTCATTTGCATCGCTATCCTCCGGGAAGCCCGGTTTTGAGTAGGCAAAGTGTAGCACGCAGGCTGCGGCCGCCGCCGGTTTCAAAAAATGGGGCAGCTTGAAGGATACGGGCTTCAGCTTGAAAGATACCGGCTTCAGCTTGAAAGATACGGGCTTCAGCTTGAAGGGTACGGGCTTCAGCCCGTACATAAACAGAACCAGAATCTTGTGGGCTTCAGCCCCTGAGGTATCGCTCTCTCAAACTGGCCCGTTACTGCTGTTCCATAGCGCACTCCACCGGCGTCCTCCGAGGGCGAATTGCCTCTTCTCCTGCCGTTAATCTCTCGTAAATTATTCGCGCCGCCCGTTGACGCTGCCCTCCGGCCCATCTACTTTCACTTTCATGGACGATCTGGACTTCGATCAACTTCTCAAAGACTACAGAGAGGCCGTGGATCGCTGGGTTGACGCCATCCACGCCGAAGAGGCGCTTGCGAGCGACGATCACTCCATGGTCGCGATGGAACACTGGGACGACGCCGGCTTCAAGCTGCACGACGCCGAACTCGCAGCAAAGAAGGCCCGCGATGCCTACAAGAACGCCCTGCGCAAGAAGAACTACGGCTTTTGAGCGCCAAAACAAAAAGCCGCAGCCCCTTCCAAGGCTGCGGCTCATTGAGCGGCTGAACGAATCAGCCGGAAATTACATCTCTCTTACGCCCTCGACAAACGCCTTCAGCTTGCGGCTGCGGCTGGGATGGCGCAGCTTGCGCAGCGCCTTGGCTTCAATCTGCCGGATGCGCTCGCGCGTCACCTGGAAGCTCTGGCCCACTTCTTCGAGCGTGTGCTCCGAGCCGTCCTCAAGTCCAAACCGCATCTTGATCACCCGCTCCTCGCGCGGCGTGAGCGTGCGCAGCACCTGAGACGTGTATTCCTTCAGGTTCACGCTGATCACGGCCTCGCTCGGCGAAACCGCCTGGCGATCCTCAATAAAGTCGCCCAGGTGCGAATCTTCCTCTTCGCCGATCGGCGTTTCCAGCGAGATGGGCTCCTGCGCGATCTTGAGCACCTTGCGCACCTTGGCCACAGGAATATCCATGCGCCGCGCGATCTCTTCGCTCGACGGCTCGCGGCCCAGTTCCTGAACTAACTGCCTGCTGGTGCGGATGAGCTTGTTGATGGTCTCGATCATGTGCACCGGAATGCGGATCGTTCTTGCCTGGTCGGCAATGGCGCGGGTAATCGCCTGCCGGATCCACCACGTTGCATAGGTCGAGAACTTGTAGCCGCGGCGGTACTCGAACTTGTCCACCGCCTTCATCAGGCCG
>Ga0326727_10021707_pt1 | contig 12522 bp, 10 predicted proteins | sample MB2enrmetagenome_FD_207643 | JGI IMG/M metagenome (GOLD analysis project Ga0326727, IMG submission 207643) | Lab enriched peat soil microbial communities from McLean, Ithaca, NY, United States - MB29MY | ecosystem: Environmental > Terrestrial > Soil > Wetlands > Peat | place: USA: New York...
CACCAAATAATGGGGTCCAGGGGCCTCCGGCCCCTGGTGGGTCCCGGGCGAAGCCCGGGCGGAGCGCGAGGCAGCGCCTCGCCATCAATCGCCGGCCAGCCGAAGGGCGGCGCGGCCGATCAGGCGCTCGTAAAGGGCAAGATAGTCGCCCGCCATGCGCGCCGAGGTCCAGCGCTGTTCGAAACGGCGGCGCACCGCCGCACGGTCGAGCGCGTCGACCTGTGCGCAGGCCGCCACCGCCTCGGGGATGCTGCCGACCACGTAGCCGGTCAGCCCATCCTCGACGACCTCCGGCACGCTGCCGCGGCGCATGGCGATCACCGGGCAGCCGCAGGCCATCGCCTCGATCATCACCAGGCCGAACGGTTCCGGCCAGTCGATCGGGAACAGCAGCGCGCGGGCGCCGGACAGGAAGCCGGGCTTCTGGGCATCGTCGATCTCGCCCAGGAACTCGATGTTGTCGGCGCGCAGCAGCGGCGCGACGACATCCCGGTAGTACTGGATGTCCTCCTCGCCGATCTTGGCGGCGATCTTCAGCTTCGCACCCGCCGTCGCGGCGATGCGGATTGCCGCCTCGATTCCCTTCTCGGGCGAAATGCGGCCGAGGAAAGCGAAGTAATCGCGCGCGCGGGCCGGCTGCGGGGTAAGCAGGTCGGGCGGCATGCCGTGCAGCACCGTCGCCGCCCAGTTGAGCCGCGGCATCGGCCGGCGCTGCGCATTGGAAACCGAGACCAGGGGAACCTCGGGGAACAGGTCGTAGATTTCCGGCACCCAGTCCTGGTCCAGACGGCCGTGCAACGTGTTGACGAACGGCGTCGCCTGGCGGCTGAACAGCGAGAACGGGTGGAAATCGATGTGGAAATGCAGCACGTCGAATTCGCGTGCCCGGCGACGCACCAGCTCGAGCAGGCGGGCGTAGGGGGCGTTGTTGCGCTCGAAGTTCGGCACGAAGCGCGCCGCCTCCTGGCGCACCGGCACCAGCTCGGCCGAGGTGGTCGAATCGCCGGTGGCGAACAGCGTCACCTCGTGCCCCATCGCCACCAGCTCCTCGGTGAGCCAGTGGACCACGCGCTCGGTGCCGCCGTAGCGCCGGGGCGGGACGGATTCGAACATCGGCGCGATCTGGGCGATACGCATGCGGGGGGCGCTCTTCTTGCCGGCTCAAAGCAAGGGACCGGCAACCGTGACGACGAACGATCCGTCGTCGGCGAGGAAGGCTACGCAACGAATATGGCGAAATGCCGGCGTCCCCGGGGCGCGGCGTGGCGGGCGGCGGCATGTTCGTCAAAATCGTGCCGCAAAGGCCCGCCATGATCATTTCCCGCAAGCGGATGCACCGGATCCGCGGCAACGACTGCGGTCCATGCGCAGGGCCGTATTTTTTCTGAACAGTTTTTCGGCGGCGTGGTTCCGGAAGCCATGGCGCCGAACGAGATCCCTATCGTGATCAGAACGCTCGGCCCCGCCCAAATAACCCGCTATCGGAACCGCCCGCTGGCCTTTTTGCTGCATTACGTCATGCGGCACCGGCTGGGGCATACGGTTATCCTGTCTTCGGTATTTCTGGCGGTGGTCGCCTCGGTTTGCACCCAGTACGGCCTGAAGGGACTGATCGACGTCATCGCCCGCGGCCAGGGGGCCCAGGGCGTCTGGCAGGCCTTCCTGGTGCTGTGCGCGCTGATCACGGCTGACAACCTGCTGTGGCGGGTCGGCTGCTGGACGGCGGCGTACAGCTTCGTGCAGGTGACCGGCGACGTGCGCAGCGACCTGTTCCTGCACCTGTCCGGGCATTCGCCCAGCTACTTCGCCGAACGGCTGCCCGGCACGCTGGCCAGCCGCGTCACCGCCACCTCGAACGCGATCTTCCAGACCGAGAACACCTCGTCGTGGAACGTGCTGCCGCCGTGCCTGGCGGTGGTCGTCTCCATCGTGCTGCTGATGACGGTCAGCCCGGCGATGGCCGGCGCCCTGCTGCTGGTGAGCCTGGCCATGGCGGCGCTGATCTACCGCCTCGCCCGCAACGGCACTCCGATCCACCGCGCCTTCGCCACCCGCGCCGCCGGCATCGACGGTGAGCTGGTCGATGTCATTTCCAACATGTCGGTGGTGCGGGCGTTCGGCGCCACCTTGCGCGAACACAAGCGGCTCAACGGCGAAATCGGCGAGGAGATGGCGGCGCGCCGCCGCAGCCTGATCTACCTGGAAAAGCTCCGGGTCGTGCATGCCGTGCTGACTGCCGCCGTCACCGCCGGCATGCTGGCCTGGGGCGTGATCATGTGGCAGCACGGGCAGGCGACGCCGGGCGACATGGTGCTGATCTGCTCGCTCGGCTTCACCATCCTGCACGGCACCCGCGACCTTGCGGTGGCGCTGGTGGACCTGACGCAGCACATCGCCCGGCTGGGCGAGGCGCTGGCCAGCCTGCTGATCGAGCACGACCTGCCCGACGCCGCGGGGGCCGCGGCGATCGCGCCGGGCGCCGGCCGGGTGGTGTTCGATGCGGTGCACTTCGCCTATGCCGGCCGGCCGCCGATCCTGAAGGGGCTGGATCTGGCGATCGAGCCGGGCCAGCGGGTCGGCCTGGTGGGCGCCTCGGGCGCCGGCAAGTCGACCGTGCTGGCGCTGCTGCAGCGCTTCTACGACGTCCAGGGCGGCCGCATCCTGGTGGACGGGCAGGACATCGCCCGCATCACCCAGGAAAGCCTGCGCCACACGATCGCCGTGGTGCCGCAGGACATCTCGCTGTTTCACCGCTCGGTCATGGAGAACATCCGCTACGCGCGGCCGGAGGCGACCGAGGCCGAGGTGCTCGCCGCCGCCACGGTCGCGCGCTGCCGCGAGTTCATCGAGGCGCTGCCGGACGGGTTCGCGACCATGGTGGGCGACCGCGGCGTGAAGCTGTCGGGCGGGCAGCGGCAACGGCTGGCGATCGCCCGCGCCCTGCTCAAGGACGCCCCGATCCTGCTGCTGGACGAGGCCACCAGCGCGCTCGATTCCGAAAGCGAACAGGCGATCCAGTCCGCGCTCGACCGGCTGATGGAGGGGCGGACGGTGATCGCCATCGCGCACCGGCTGTCCACGCTGCGCAACTTCGACCGTATCGTGGTGATGGACGCCGGCCGTGTGGTGCAGGACGGTTCGCCGGCGATGCTCGCCAGTCGGCCCGGGCGTTACCGCGAGTTGCTGCGCAAGCAGCAGACGCTGGTGCCGGTTGCGCCGCACGCCGCGGCTGCATAGGGTGCCCGCGGTCAAAGGCAAGGCCGGCTTCGTAGGAGAGCACGCATGATTCGAGCAGATATCCTGATCCGCGGCGGCACCGTCATCGATCCCGCGCGCGGCCTGTCGGGGCCCGGCGATGTTCTCGTTCGCGGCGACAGGATCGTGGCGCCTGCCGCGGGCGAGTCGGTCGAGGCCGCGGAAACCGTTGACGCGACGGGCTGCCTGGTGACGCCGGGGCTGATCGACAATCACGCCCACGTCTGCCCGGGCGGCACCGCGCTCGGCTGCGCTCCGGATGCGACCCTGCTGCCGATGGGGGTGACCACGGTCATCGATGCCGGCAGCACCGGCGTCGACACCTGCGAGGCGTTCATCCGCGGCGTCATTCCGCAAAGCCGGGTGCGGATGTTCTGCCTGCTGAACGTGTCCTCGGAAGGCCTGGCAACGACCCTGCATTCGGAAGGTTTGAACCCGGCGCAGTTCGACGCCGACCGGCTGGGCTACTTCCTCGGCAAGTTCCCGCACATCGCGATCGGGCTGAAGGTTCGTTGCAGCACGGAACTGGTTGGGGAGTACGGCATCGGCGTGCTCGCCCGCGCGGTGGAGATCGCCGGCGCGCTCGGGACGACCCTGACGGTGCACACCACCAACCCGACCTGCGACATGGGCGAGATCGCCGCCATGCTGAAGCCGGGCGACACCTTCTGCCATGTGTTCCACGGCAAGGGGAACACCATCATCGACGCCAACGGCCGGGTGAAGGAGAGCATCCGCGCGGCCCGCCGCAGGGGCGTCCTGTTCGACACCGCCGACGGCATGAACAATCATTCGTACTCGGTCATCAAAGCCGCGATTGCCGATGATTTCCTGCCCGACATCATCAGCTCGGACCTGGGCATCGCCAGCGCGTTCGGCGACATGGTGTTCGGCCTGCCCGTGGTGATGTCCAAGCACATGGCGCTCGGCCTGCCGCTGGAGGCAACCGTGCGGGCCTGCACCGCCGCACCGGCCGCGGCGCTGGGCATGGCCGGCAAGATCGGCACCCTGGCGCCGGGCGCGATCGCGGACGTGGCGGTCCTGCGGCTGCGGGATAAGGAACGCCGGTTGCACAACAAGATCGGCGAGAGCATGGTGGTGCCGAAGCTGCTGGTACCGCAGATGACGATCCTCGACGGCAAGATCGTCTTCCGCCAGGTCGATTTCTGCTGAAGCGATCTGCACTCCTCCCCCTGCGATGCGGCAGGAGGAGGGGTCAGCGGATCAGCTCAGCCCGCCGCGGGCGCTGATCGGCCACAGGCATTCGACCCGCCCGCCGCGCACGCCGACATACCAGTCGTAGCGATCGACGGTCGGGTCGCAATGGCCCGGCACCAACCGCAACTTTTCACCGATTGCCGGCGCCTTCGTCTCGGAGCCGAACTCGATCTTGCCGTGCTCGTCCGAGGCCGACACATAGCGCATGTCCGGATGCTGCCACACGAGCGGCATGCCGGAATCGACCGCCACTGCCTTGTGCCCGGCATCGACCACCGCCCGACCCGGAACCGGCGCGCTGATCACCGTGCCCAGCACGAACAGCGAGTGGCGGAAGGTGCTCACCGGCTTGCCGTCCTCGTCGAGGTTGCGGCCGTAGTCGGCGTCCATGAACACGTAGGAGCCGGCCTGCAGCTCGTTGTAGACGCCGGACGCCGCCTCATGGCGGAAGGTGCCGGTGCCGGCGCCGCCGACGATGGCGCACTCAAGCCCCTGCTGGCGCAGCATCTCCACCGTCCGCCTGGTCCCCTCGACCGCGCCGGCGATCGCGGCCTGCCGCTGCTCGGGCGTGCGCAGGTGCTGGGCGCTGCCGTGATAGGCCTGCAGCCCGCCAAAGCGCAGATGCGGGCTGGCGGCGATGGCGCGCGCGAGCGCCGCCGCCTCGGTGCCGGGCGCAACGCCGCAGCGCTTGCCGCCGACGTCGATTTCCACCAGCACGGTGAGCCGCTGGCCGGCGTCGCGGGCGGCCGCCTCGATGGCGCTGACATGGGCCGGGTGGTCGGCGCAGATCGCCATTTCGGCAATGCGCGACAACTCGGCGAAGCGGGCCAGCTTGGCGGCGCCGACGATCTCGTTGGACACCAGGATGTTGGGGATGCCGCCCCAGGCCAGCGCCTCGGCCTCCGCCACCTTCTGGGTGCACTGGCCGACCGCGCCGCGGGCCATCTGCAGGCGCGCGATCACCGGCGACTTGTGCGTCTTGGCGTGCGCCCTGAGCTTCGCCCCCGTGGGCGCGATCAGACCAGCCATGGTGTCGAGGTTGGCTTCGAAGGCGTCGAGGTCGAGCAACAGCGCCGGGGTGTCGACCTCGTCCTCGCGCATGCCCGGTTGGGCCGGTGCGGGTTGCAGCATGGGGATTTCCTTTCACGCTCGTGGCTGAGCAGCGGCACGCAGCCGCTCGCTGATGCCGAGAAGACCATCGATGTTGCCTCCCAGCACGGCGTCCTTTTCCGCCGCCGAGAGGAAGCCGCAGTGCCGCCGCACGTAATCGACGCACTGCGTGTAGGTGCAGAACCGCTCGACATTGGGCATGTCCGAGCCCCAGATCAGCTTGGAGGCGCCCCATTTGTCGCGCATGCCGCGGATCAGCGCCTGCGCCTCGGGATAGGGGTACTCCCAGACCCCGCCCCAGGCGATCGGGAACATCACCTCGATCAGCAGGTTGTCGTGCCGATAGGCCGCCTCCAGGGGCGCGGGAAACTCCCACCGCCCGGAGCGCGCGAAATAGCCGACCGGCGGGCCCATCACCAGCACCCAGCTTATGTCGCGAAAGCGGTCCATCAGCCCATGGAGGGCGACGATGTTGGCGACGTAGCTCGCTTCGTCATAGTCGGGGATCGCCGTCACCTCGATGAAGACCGGCAGCCGCGCCGCCTCGACGCGTGCGAAGAACGCCTCCATCCGCCCTTCGAAGAACGTCACGTCGAAATCGTAGCGGGCGAACGCATCGAGCGAAAAATAGACGCCCCTGAGCCCAAGTTGCCGATGCGCGCGGTCGAATTCGCCAAGCGCGGCCGCGGTGAAGGCGCGCGGCTCATCGACGTTCAGGAGCGCGGTGAAGCGGTGCGGGTACTGGTTCTGCGCGAAGGCATTGTAGTCGTTCATCGCGCCGTAGCCCCAGCCGGTCTGCAGCACGGCATGGTCGACCCCCGCGTACTGCATCTGCGCCTCCATCAGCTCCGGCGGCGCCTCGATCTTCTGCATGCCCACCGGCAGGTACTGGGAGTGGCAGTCCTCGCCGTCGATGGTGAAGTCGAGCCGACCGAAGTTGCCGACCCGGAAGTTGACCTCCTTGAACCCGGACCAGCCGTTCCTGCCCTCCTCGAACAGCGCCGCGCCGCTGAGCGGCTTGCCGTCCCGCGCCCGGAACACCTTGGCCGAGGTGCGGGTCTGGATCTTCTGCATGTATTTGCGGTGGATTTCGCTGGACGGGTGCCCGCAGGCACCCTCCCAGCTCTGGAAGACGTGGGCATGGCAGTCGATGATCATCGCTTGCCTCCGGCGTCAGCCAAGCTCGCTCATGTACTTGTCGTAGAGGCGCTGCACCTCGCCGTTGACGACGATGTAGCTGCTCCAGGCGGCGAGGAAGCGCTGCCAGGCGGCATCGCCGTAGCGGATCATCCAGGTGTTCGGCCGCTTGTCGAACGGGTGCTCCTGATCGACGATGTGGGCCCAGGCGGCATTGCGCTTCGCCAGCGCGATCGCGTCGGCGTCGCCGGTGACGTAGACGGTCGCCCGCCCGGTGCGCACCGGCTCCGCCGCCATCGCCTGCTGCCCGGCGACGGCCATGATCTTTGCCTTGGGGAACAAAAGCGGCATCCGCTGCTCCTCGCTGGCGCCGGCGTTGACCGAGAAGGTCACGTCGGGGCTGTTCAGGTCGGCAATGGTCTTGTACTTGCCGGCGTCCTCCTTGCGAACGATGGCGAGGCTGCCTTTCGACCACAGCGGCCCGACGAAGTCGCACGACACCGCGCGCGGCACCGTATAGACGGCCGAGGAGCCGAACAGGTCGAAATCCCCCTTGCGCAGGCCGACGGTGGCGTTGGCAAAGGTTACCTCGTGCCACTCGACCTTCATCTCCAGGTCAGTCGCCAGCGTGTCGCAAAGATCCTTGTAGATGCCGGCGAGATCGCCCGTCTTCGGGTCCTTGTAGAACCACACCGGTGTCTGGGCGAAGCCGACCTGCAGCGAGCCGCCCTTGCGCACCTTGGCGAGCACCGAGTTGGCATCGATGCCGGTGTCCAGCAGCTGTGCCATGGCGGCCCGCGGCGCCGCCATGGCACCCGCCACGCCGAGCGCCGCCGCGCCACTCAGCAGCCGCCGCTTGCCCCACTCCGGTGTGTCGCTCATCGCCAACTCCCTTGCTCCTGGTTCGTGTTGTGACACCGCGCCGCCCTTGGGCGCGATCAGTGCAGTTCCACCAGCCCGAACTTCCTCCTGAACCGCACCGCGATCCTCTCCGCGCCGGTGGACAGCGAGAAGATGATCAGGAAATACAGTGCCGCGGCCGTGGTCAGCACCTCGATGGGCTCGAACCACTGGTTTACGATTTTCAGCGCCTGGTACATCAGGTCGGGGATCGCGATGACCGACACCAGGGTGGAGGATTTCACCACCACCGCCATCTGGTTGACGATCGCCGGCGCCATCACCAGCACGGCCTGCGGCGCCACGATCCGGCGCATGATCGTGAGCCGCGACAAGCCGATCGCCAGCCCAGCCTCCGCCTGGCCCCGCGGCAGCCCCTGGATGCCGGCGCGGAAGGTCTCCGCCAGGTAGCCGCTCGACTGCAGCGCCAGCGCGATCACTCCCGCCCCTTCCACGGTGCGCGGAAAGCCGAACAGTTCCGGCCACACGTAGTTCACCCACAGCAGCTGCACGAAGATCGGCGTGGCGCGGCAGAACTCGATGTAGCCGATCGCGATCGGCCGCAGCAGCGGCACGTACAGCCGCAACGCGCAGGCCAGGGCGCCGAGCACGATCGCCAGCGCGAAGCCGAGCGTACACACCCGCGCCGTGATCCACATGCCGAACAGCAGCATGTCGGCATTGGCCAGCACGAAGCGGTTGAAGTTGTCGATCATCGCCGGCTCACACCCAGCTCTGCCGGCGGGCCGACAGGTGCTGGATCGCCTGGGAGGCCGCGATCACCACCGCGCAATAGAGCAGGGCCGCGCCGGTGTAGAGCGGCAGCGGCCGCATCTCCTGCACGTTGATCATCGACACACGATACATGATGTCCTGCACGGCGATCAGGGAGACGATCGAGGTGGCCTTGAACAGGGAGACGAACTGGTTGAGCGCCTCGGGCAGCATGCGCCGGATCGCCTGCGGCAGCATGATCCGCCAAAGGATGGTCCAGCCCGACATGCCGATCGACATCGCGGCCTCGACATGGCCGCGGGGGATCGAAAGCAGGCCGCCCCGCACCGTCTCCGACATGAACCCGCTATAGGCGAGGCCGAGCGCCACCACCGAGGCGAGCCACGGACTGAGATCGAGGCGGATGCCGAACAGGCGGCCGATGAGCACCGGCAGCACGTAGTACGTCCACACGATGATCACCAGTTCGGGCGTGTTGCGGAACAACTCCGCGTAGCCCGTGGCGGCCGCCCGCAAGGGTCCGATCCGGCTCATCCTGGCCAGGCCGATGGCGAACGCGAGCAGGCTCGCCACCACCGCGGCGGCCAGGAAAATCCCGACGTTAACCGCCAGCCCGGACAGCAGGATGACCCGGTATTCCCAGAACAGGGACGGATCGAGGGACTGCCAGAGCTCGCCCAACATCGCCCCTCAGTGCAGGACGGAGGCGAGAAAACGCCGGCAACGCTCGCTCGCCGGCGATCCGAACACCTGCTCCGGCGAACCGTCCTCCTCGATCAGCCCCTGGTGCAGGAACAGTACGCGGCCGGAGACCTCCCGCGCGAACGCCATCTCGTGGGTGACCACCAGCATGGTGGTGCCCTCGCGAGCCAGCGCGCGCATCACTTCCAGGACCTCGCCGGTCAGTTCCGGATCGAGTGCGGAGGTCGCCTCGTCGAACAGCATCACCTTGGGCTGCATGGCCAACGCCCGGGCGATGGCGACCCGCTGCTGCTGGCCGCCCGACAGTCGGGCGGGGTACTCGGCGGCCTTGTCGAGCAGGTTGACCTTGGCCAGGAACTCGCGGGCAATCGCATGGGCGTTGCGGCGGGGCAGGCGCTTCACCTGGATCAGCCCCTCGGCGACATTCTGCGCCACGCTCATGTGCGGCCAGAGATTGAACTGCTGGAACACCATGCCGAGCTGCGCCCGTGCGCGCGCGATGTTGGCATGGCTGTCAGGCACCCGGCGGCCCGACGGCTGAATGCGAAAGCCGATCGGTGCACCATCGAGATAGACCGTCCCGGAGGTCGGCCACTCAAGCAGGTTGATGCAGCGCAGCAACGTGCTCTTGCCGGACCCGCTGGCGCCGATGATGCTGACCACCGCGCCTTCCGGAACGTCGAAGCTGACGCCGCGCAGCACCTCCAGCGGGCCGAACGATTTCCGCAACTCCTCGACCCGGATCACGGGCTGGCGCGCGAGCATTCCAGCAGGTCCCTGTTTCCCTCACGCCGGCTTGCGGGCCACTGCCGCGGTCCGTGCGCGCATGCCTGATGGGCAAGCAGTCTAAAGCGCGGAACCGACCGGGCAAGGGAAACCTGGCGAGGCGCTGCCTCGCGCTCCGCCAGGGCTCTGCCCTGGACCCCAAACGAATGGGATCAAAGGGCCTCTCGGCCCTTTGCGGGGTCGAGGGGCAGAGCCCCTCGCCTTTCTCTCTCAGTGCCCGGCGTTCTCCGCGGAGAAATCCGGCACCGCGAGGCCGGAGGCCTCCAGTTGCCGCGCCAGCGCCGCCTGCAGCCGCTCCAGCCCGGCCGCGGTTGCCGCCTCGGCCCGCGCCACCAGCACCGCCTGGGTGTTGGAGGCCCGCAGCAGCCACCAGCCGTCGGCGGTCTGCACCCTGACGCCGTCGATGTCGGAAACCTTGGCCCCTTCCGCCTTCAGCCGGGCGGCGACCTGCTCGATCACCTGGAACTTGCGGCTCTCTTCGCAGTTGAACCGCAACTCGGGCGTATTGACCACTTGCGGCAGCGCCAGCCGCTCGGCCGACAACGGGCCCGACAGGTGCGCGACGATGCCGAGCAGCCGGATCGCGGCGTACAGCGCATCGTCGAATCCGTACCAATGGTCGGCGAAGAAAACGTGGCCCGACATCTCTCCCGCGAGCGGGGACCCGACTTCGGCCATCTTCGCTTTGATCAGGCTGTGGCCGGTCTTGTACATCAGCGGCACGCCACCGGCGCGGGCGATCTCATCGAACAGCACCTGGCTCGCCTTGGCGTCCGCGATGATGGTGGCGCCCGGGTGGCGGCTCAGCACATCGCGCGCCAGCAGCACCAGGAACTGGTCGCCGAACATGACGCATCCGGTATCGTCGACGATGCCGATGCGGTCGGCGTCGCCGTCGAAGGCGATGCCGATGTCGGCGCCCCGCTCCCGCACTTCCGCGATCAGCCGGACGAGATTCTTCGGCACCGTGGGGTCGGGATGGTGGTTGGGGAACCGGCCGTCGATCTCGGGAAACAGCACGGTGTGGCTGCCGGGCAGCGAGCGGACCAGCCGCTCGAGCAGTTCGCCGGCGGCGCCGTTGCCGTTGTCCCACACCACGTTCAGCAGACGGTCCCCGCCGTCCCAGTCCGACATCAGCCGGGCCAGGTATTCGGCGGAAACGTCCTCCGCGCGGTCGCTGCCGGCGGCCTCCGCCACCACGTCCCCGCTCGCGGCCATGCGGCCGATTTCGGTGATCCGGGCGCCGAAGAACGGCTTGCCGCGCAGGATCATCTTGAAGCCGTTGTAGTCGGGCGGGTTGTGGCTGCCGGTGAGCATGACCGCGCCGCCGTTCTCGATGGTGGCGGCGGCGTAGTAGAGCATCGGCGTCGGGCCGCGGCCGACGCGCACCACCTCCAGCCCGCACGCCTTCAGCCCGTCGACCAGGTGCCGCTCGAGCATCGGCGAGGACAGCCGGCCGTCATAGCCCACCACCGCCCGCCTGCCGCCGTCGCGGGCAATGACGCTGCCGAAGCAGCGACCGATGGCGAAGGCATCCGCCTCATGCAGGGTGTCCCCGACGATGCCGCGGATATCATACTCGCGCAGCACGGTGGGATCGAAGCGGTGAGTGAAGGCCATGGCGATCTCTTGCAAATCCGATGGAGGGAGGGGTCAGGCCTGCGCGTACTGCCTGAGGAAGGCACGCACAGCGGGGGCGATGTCGGCGCGCTTGAGGGCGAAGGCGATCTGCGCTTCCAGGTAGCCGACCTTGTCGCCGCAGTCGAAGCGGCGGCCCTCGTAGCGCAGCCCGTGGAACGGCACCTGGCCGATCAGCCGCGCCATGCCGTCGGTCAGCTGCACCTCGTTGCCGGCGCCGCGCTCCATGCGGGCGAGATGGCCGATGACCTCCGGCAGCAGCACGTAGCGGCCGATGATCGAGAGGTTGGATGGCGCCTCCGCCGGCTTCGGCTTCTCGACCAGGCCCTTCACTACCACCAGCCGGCCGTCGTCGGACGCTATGTCGAGAATGCCGTAACGGTTGGTCTGATCGCGCGGCACCTCGGTCACCGCCACCACGCAGCCGCCGGTCATTGCGTAGACGTCGGCGAGCTGCCGCATGCACGGCGTCTCGGACAGCACCAGGTCGTCGGGCAGCAGGATCGCGAACGGGTCCTCGCCGATGAAGGCGCGGGCGCACCAGATGGCGTGGCCGAGGCCAAGCGGCTTCTGCTGGCGGACGGTGACGATCGAGCCAGGCGGTAACTGCTGCTCGCGCAGCATCCTTAGCTCCGCGGTCTTGCCGCGCTCACGCAGCGTCGCTTCCAGTTCGTAGGCGATGTCGAAATGCTCGACGATCGCGGTCTTGCCGCGGCCGGTGATCATGCAGAACTGTTCGATGCCGGCTGCCCGCGCCTCCTCGATGGCGTACTGGATCAGCGGCTTGTCGACCACCGGCAGCATTTCCTTGGCGGTCGCCTTGGTGGCCGGCAGAAACCGGGTGCCGAGGCCGGCCACCGGCAGCACGGCCTTGCGCAGGGGTTTGATCACCTGTCTCGTTCCTTGAACCAGTTCGGCAACGCGATAGCATTCGGTCCGGGCCAGAATATGGCAAGGCAAATGACATGCCGGGGCCATCAGGGCAAAGCACGTGGCCGTTTGAAGGCCAGGGGCTCCGCCGCTCGACCCCGCAAAGGGCAG
>Ga0326727_10021708_pt1 | contig 12522 bp, 10 predicted proteins | sample MB2enrmetagenome_FD_207643 | JGI IMG/M metagenome (GOLD analysis project Ga0326727, IMG submission 207643) | Lab enriched peat soil microbial communities from McLean, Ithaca, NY, United States - MB29MY | ecosystem: Environmental > Terrestrial > Soil > Wetlands > Peat | place: USA: New York...
GAAAGGCCGCCTGGATGCGTCAAATTAAAGCGAAACCGCTCTAGAATCCCCTTAGCTGCTTCGACGTTCGCCTTGGTTCATCCTCGCGAACCCGATCCCGGTCTACGCCCGGTCTTAGCCGGGCTATGAAAATTATGGGGAGATGCATTTTTGGGGTTTACAAGTACGTAGAATTGCGTAATCGTCATCAATAGCCGTTCCCCAAATATGATCTGGCTCAATTTTTTGCAGGGATACCTCATCCTGCTGGTCTTTTCGACAGTCGGTTGTTTTTTCTATTTGGTCTGGGTGCTGTGCCGCAGGCGTTGAGGGTGGCGGCGGCTCGCTGGTGACTGGAGGGCTTCCGAATGCGGCGCGTCGGAGGGCGGTTGCGGGCGCATTTCGGCACTGCAATCCGCGGGAGAAAGGGTTATGGTCGGGGTTTCCGCAAGAAGGAACCGCTGGTTGAACCCGAGATACGATGCACCGTCCCACCGCATGCAAGTTTGGTTTTCGGCAATGGACCGGGTTTAGCCTGATCGAGTTGCTGGTGGTTCTGGCGATCGTGGCGGTGCTGGCGGGGCTGCTCCTGCCGGCACTGGGGCAGGTGCGGCAGCGCTCGGACCGGGTGACGGCGCTGAGCCAGATGCACCAGATCGCGGTGGGGCTGGCGGCGTATCCCGCGGATCATGGCGGCAAGCTGCCAGGTCCGCTCTATCCCGGGCAAATGCCGCTGCTGGACCCGACGATCGACGGGCGGCTGGTGCTGTCGCTGGCGCCGTACTTGGGGTTGAAGGTGCCGGTGACGCCGCAACTGGTGCCGCTGTTCATCCCGCCGGCATACGAAAAGGCGGTTACGGCCGGTTTTATGCAGACTGCGCGGACGTATGTGATGAACATGGCGGTGCCAAGCACGGATGGGACGAGCGTATTCAATCCATGGGGCAGCGCGGTCACGGGAATCGGGCAGCCGTTCTCCGCGGGGACGGTGTCGGGGCAGGCGTGGGCGTTCTCGGATGCGGATCAACTGAACCCGCGGGTGGTGGGGGCGCCGTGGCAGGCGAATACGCCGACGTTCATCGTGCACGGGGCGAAGCGGCTGGCGGTGCGCTTTGACGGGAGCGCGGACGAGATTGACGAGAGCGAGCTGGCGGTGCCGCAGCCGTGACGGTTGTTCGCGCGAAACGGCGCGCGGACCAGTGCACGGTCTTGCACCTTTACAACGGGCCGAATAGAAACACAGCCATGCCGAATCCGGAAGATGTCAATGAGGCAGTCGGGCGTCCCCTGCTCTGCAACGAAGTGCATTTCCTGGAGGACGATGCGCATTATGACCGGCTGCAGAAATTGGTACCGGCGTTCGGGGGCGGGAAGCTGCCGGCGCACGTGGTGGCGCGGCTGATCTTCCGGACGGGGCTGGACGTGGCGGAGTCGCTGATCATGGAGGCGCAAATGACGGTGCCGGTGCCGGAGAGCGTGCCGGAGGAGCAATCGGAGCTGTGGGACGAGTTTCTGGCGCAAGCGACCGAGGGCGCGGGACGGCCGTAGAAGGCACGGCCTTCGGCCGTTTGGGGAGCGAATCCCCCTACTCCAGCAGGCCCTGGATATCGGCGGTGGTGAGGCCGGTCATGACGGGTTCCTCGCTCTCGATGGCTTCCATGAGGCCGCGTTTTGATTCCTGTAGTTTCAGTATTTTCTCTTCTATAGTATTGCGGATGATCAACTTGTACGATGTTACGACTTTCTCCTGACCGATGCGGTGGGCGCGATCTGTGGCCTGGGCCTCGACGGCGGGATTCCACCAGGGATCGAAGTGGACGACGGTATCCGCCCCGGTGAGATTAAGGCCGACGCCGCCAGCCTTGAGGCTGATAAGGAAGACAGGAATGGCGGGGTCGTTCTGGAAACGGTCGACGGCTTCCATGCGATGTTTGGTCTGACCATCGAGGTAGGAGTACGGGATCTCGGCGGCATCGAGAGCGGCCTTCTGGAGCTGGAGCATCGAGACGAACTGGCTGAAGATGAGGACGCGATGACCACCATCGATGGCCTCCCGGAGAAGCTCGTCGAGGAGCTCGAGCTTGGCGGAGGCCTGGTCCTGGGAGAGACCCTGGATGCCAAGGAGCCGGAGGTCGCAGCAGGCCTGGCGGAGGCGGAGCAAGGCGGTGAGCATCAGCATGCGGCCCTTGTTTTGGTCCCTGGCGGCGGTGAGCTCGGAGATTTGGCGGCGGGACTCGGAGAGGAGCTTCTGGTATATTTCAGTCTGTCTGTCAGTAAGGTCGCAATAAAGCACTTGATCGATTTTTTCCGGTAATTCCTTGTAAACATCCCGCTTTGTGCGCCGGAGGAGAAAGGGGCGGATTCGCCTTGCGAGGCGGGATTTTATGGGGGTGGAATCGGGGTCCTGGAGGATGGGCTGCTCGTAGCGCTCCTTGAAGTCGGCGCGGGCGCCCAGGTAGCCGGGCATGACGAAATTCATGATCGACCAGAGGTCGCGGACGGAGTTCTCCAGGGGGGTGCCGGTGAGGACGAGGCGATGGTCGGCCTGGAGAGAGGTGGCGGCCTGGGCGTTCTGGGTCTCCGGGTTCTTGATGTGCTGGGCCTCGTCGAGAATGACGGCGCGGAACGGGATGGCTGCATACCGGGCGGCGTCGCGGCGGAGGAGCGGATAGCTGGTGACGGCGACGCCGGCGTCCGGGAGACGGTCCATGAGGGCGTGGCGATCGGGGCCCTCGAGGACGAGGACGCGGAGGTCCGGGGTGAACTTCGCGGCTTCGCGGGCCCAGTTTTGGACGAGAGAGGATGGGCAGACGATGAGGGAAAGGCCGGCGGGGAGACCGGCCAGGAACGAGAGGGCCTGAAGGGTTTTGCCGAGGCCCATTTCATCGGCAAGGATGCCGCCGAAGCCATTGCGGGCGAGGAAGCGCATCCAGTAGACACCGTGTTTCTGGTAGGGGCGCAGTATTTCCTCCAACGAGCCGAGGGCGACGGGGCTGATGGCATCGGGCTCGAGTTGGAGGCGGGTCCAGTCGCGCCACTCGGGGCCGCCCTCGATGGACGCCCCCTCGCCCAGCGCGCCGGCGAGGTAGCCAGCGTGGGCGCGGTCGATGCGGTAGGCGCCGGGGCGGGGCTGGCGCGGGTCGCAATCGGCGAGGGTCTGAGCGAGTTCATCGAGCATGCCGGGGTCGAAGATGGCGAGGCTGCCGTTCTTCATGCGGACGTGGTTCTGTCCCATCTGAAGGAGGCGCTGAATCTCTGCGCTGGAAAAGGTCTGGCCCTCGGGGGTGCCAAGGGAGACGGAAAGCTCGAACCAGTTCTGGCCGGAGGACTGAACTTCGATCCGGGGGCGAATGCGGGCGATGGTTTCGTTGATATTGGTGAAGCGTGCGCCGAGCTCGACGTGCCACTCGCGCTGGAGGGCCGGGAGGGCGCCGCCGAGGAAACGGAGAATGGGGCGCTCGCCCTTGAGGATGAGTTCCCCTTTCCTATCGGGCTCGGAAAAGCCGGCGGTACGGAGGCGGCCGAGGGCGGCGGCCTCGGCCTCGGGATTGCGGCCACGCGAGCGAGTCACGCCACCGGCCTCTTCCTTATAATGGAAGCGATCGCGGGGCTCGCCGGCCCGCAGGAGATGGTCGCCGTAGCGAGCCTGGAGTGTGGCGGCGAGATGGTTCAAGGAGCCCTCGACGCGGAGAAGAAAGGCGGGGATGCCGGGAATGAGTGGCGAGTCGCGATCATGCGGGGTCCCCTGCCCCAGCTCGGAGTCCGGAGCGCCGACGGAGGCGAGGAGGTCGGCGGTGTCGATGGGTTTTCCGCGGCCCAAGGTGACGCGGGGGTGGCCACGCAAAGCTTCGAGGACCACGCGGCAGCGGGCGCGGTCGAGGGTCATCATTCCGGGCAAGGCACCGGCGTTTACCTGGCGGATGGCGGCAATTGACTGGAGATCCTCGGGGGCGAGGCGGAAGGTCGCTTTTGGATCAAGGGCGTGAGCAAGGACGCGGCGGCCGGCGGCGTCGATTTCGACTCCGAATACCACGGAATCTTTTTCCCATCCTAAGGTAAAAGCAGGCGCAATAACAACATGAACAATTGCTTGCGTTCCTTCAACTAATGAGAATATAGGGCCGGACAGGGGTTGTGCAAGAGGGAGTAGAGTCCCCTGCCCTGCCGCGGATTCCGAGGGCTGAACCGATGGTTTTTCGCCCTTCAAAACGGCCAATCCAACGGCGAGAGAGTGGGCGCAGACCATCCCGCGTTCGCGAGAGATGCGGCAGGAACAGAGGTTCTCTATATTGGTCTTTGTGACGATGCGGAGGCCGGCGCGGTACTCCTTCACGCCGTCCTTGACGGCGCCGCGGAGGAAAGGCGGGTCGTAGGAGGCCCCCTGGACCTTGCCGGCTTCCCATAGTCCCCTCCCCTCCTTCAACGCCTGCCAGCCGCCGGCGTCACCGAGGAGTCGTTCGGTTATCTCTACAGGGGCAGGCATCCGGTGGGTTCAGGAGAAAAGCGAGGGCCGGGCGGGATCAATCCTTCGTGTCATCATGCTCCGGCGTGCCGGCCAAGGGGACCTTGGGAGCGTCAATGCCCTGGATTTGCATGAGGAGGGCCTTCATCTGGGAAACGCGCTTGGGTTCCGATGAGTAGAGGTTCACTTTTTCGCAGGGATCGGCGGCGAGATTAAAGAGCTGGGCGGGGGTACCCTCGGGGTTTTTGTTCGGGGAGAGGTAGCCGCCGGAGCCGGGCCAATCGAGGTACTTCCACTCGCCGAGGCGGACGGCGAAGCGACCGCCGCCCGAGTGATTGACGAGGCTGGTGCGGATGGGGTGATCGACTTTCCGGCCGAGGAAGAGATCGGAGAAATCGACGCTGTCCTCGCCGCCGATCATGCCGGGAGGGCGGGTCGAATCGTGGACGAGAACGGCAAAGGTGCGATAGAAATCGATGGTGCAGATGAGCTGGTTCGAAGTCGTGTGGGGCTGAATGTGACCAGGCCAGGTGAGGATGAACGGCTCGCGATGACCGCCTTCGTAGAGGTCGGATTTTTCGCCGCGAAGAGGGCCGGCGGGATTGTGACCGGCTTTTGCGACGTTAAAGCGGCGGAGCTCGGGGCCATTGTCGCTGCTGAAGATCACAAGGGTGTTATCCCAAAAGCCGTCCTTCTTGAGGGCGGTCAGGACGGCGCCGATGGCGGAGTCGGTTTGATTGACATAGGCCATGTAGAGCTGCTCGTCGGTAAAGCCGGTTGTATCGATATCCGGGACCCAGGGTGTGTGGGGAGACGGAAGGGCGAAGTAGAGGAAAAAGGGCTGGGTGGTTTTTTGCGCGGCGCGGCGGTTGATGAAATCGACGGCCTCAGTGGTAAGGCGCGGGGGCACTTTGTTGAAACGGCAATCCCTGGTGGGATCGGCGTCGAACAAGGGATCGAAACCGGGGGCGATGGGGCCCTTGTTAAAGCCGAGGGGCTCCGGGTAATGGCCGCCGCCGTTCGTGGTGCGCCATGTCTTGAAAGGGGGCGAAGGGGTACCGTCGAGGCCATTGACGGGAATGAGGTTTTTCAAGAAGACGTAGGGACCTTCATTGAGAGAGACGGTGAGGATGTAGGAATAGTCGAAGCCGCGCTGATTGGGGCCCGGGGTGAAGCCGGCGGGGGCGGTGGTGAGCTTCTGGGCGAGGGTGCCGGGCGAACCGAGACCGAGGTGCCATTTGCCGATGTCGGCTGTGTAGTAGCCGTTGCGCCTGAGGAGGGCGGCGACGGTGTCGCAGTTATCCGCGATGAGAGCGGGAGCGGCGGGGCCGAGGACGCCCATCTTGAGGCGGGTGCGCCAGCAGTAGCGGCCGGTCATGAGCGCGTAGCGGGACGGGGTGCAAACGGCGGCGGCAGCATGGCCATCGAGGAAGCGCATGCCTTCGGCGGCGAGGCCGTCGATGTTCGGGGTGCGGGTTTTTGCCTGAGGGTTGTAAGCGCCGACGTCGCCGTAGCCGAGGTCATCGGCGAGGATGATGACGATGTTTGGCTTATCCGCGGCACGGAGAGGCGGGGCGAATGAGACGGCGATCAGGACGGCGAAAAGGAAGGAGTATCTGAAGAGGGAGAAAAGCATGGAAAAGAGTGGTGAAAGAGTAGTGCAAGAGCGCCGCGGAGGCGACTTTGATTTAACCGGTACCGCTTCCGGAAGCGGAGTTGGACAAAAGGATTCAAAAAGATAGTGTCGCAGGCTCTCCTCGAATGAAAACAGTTGCTGTAGCGAACCAAAAAGGCGGGGTTGGAAAAACGACGACCGCGGTAAACCTGGCGGCGTACCTGGCGTCGATGGGGCAGCGAGTGCTGTTGATCGACCTGGATCCGCAGGCGAACGCGACGAGCGGGTTCGGGCTGGATTGCATCGCGGAGCACTCGGTGTACGGGCCATTGATCGGGGAGCAGAGCATCCTGGAATGCATCGTGCCGACGCGGTACGACCGGCTTTTCATGGTGCCGGCGGACCTTGACCTGGCGGGGGCGGAGATCGAGGTGGCACGGCTGGACGGACACCTGTCCCGGCTGCGGGCAGCGCTGGAGCCGTTGCATCAGGATGAGGCATTCGACTGGGTGCTGCTGGATTGCCCGCCGTCGCTGGGCATCCTGATGACGAATGCGCTGGCGGCGGCGGACGAACTGCTGGTGCCGATCCAATGCGAGTATTTCGCGCTGGAAGGGCTGTCGAAGATCATGCGGGTGATCGAGCAGATCCAGGGGAGCGGGACGAACCCGAACCTGGCGCTGGCTGGGATCCTGATGACGATGTTCGCGCGGACGAACCTGGCGCAACAGGTGGTCGACGAGGTGCGGAAGCACTTCGGCGAGGTGGTGTATGAGACGGTGATCCCGCGGAGCATCCGGCTGGGAGAAGCGCCGAGTTTTGGGAAGCCAATAATTGATTATGAACCGTCAGGGGCGGGAGCGATTGCGTACCGGGAGCTGGCGGAGGAGTTTTTGACCCGGCACGGAGGGAAAAGTTAAAAATAAGAAGCGCAGGAAGTTATTTCGACGCGCTGGGTTCGGTGGCGTTTTTGATTAGTAACTTGCGAGTATTGCCGTCGAGGGAGACGCGGTAGATGGAGGGGCGCTTTTCTTTTTCGCCTTGGGCGATGCAGAGGAATTCGGTGTTACTGAGCCAGTAGGGCTGCCACCAGAATTGAGCGGTGACCTTGCGGGCTTTTTCGGAGGCGAGATCGAGAGCCCAGATGGAGGGGGCGGGACCGTCCCAATCCTTGCGCTCGGGGACAGCTTCGGTGCCCAGCTCGGCGAGCAAGGTGCGACCATCGGGGGAGACGCCGAGACGGACGCCGCTGTCGACGTCGCCACCGGGAAGGATCTTTTGCAGAGGCCATTGCTTGATGACGGCGCCGTCGAGGCCAATGTGATAGAGGTTATCGAGGTCCTGGCAGTAGAGGGACTGGCCATCCGGGGTCCAGCAGGCGGAGTAGAAGGAGTGGCTGTCGGATTGGGCTTTCTTCAGGATGCGGAAGGCGCTGCCGTCGGGGTCTGCGAGGCCGATGTCCCATTCCTTATCGAGGAAGATGTAGAAGAGGAGTTTCCTGCCATCGGGCGCCCAGACGGGGCCGAAGCAGTTATCGGATGGGACGTTCTTAAAGAGGGTAATCTTACCGGTGGCGAGATCGGCAACGGCGATGTAGCGGACCGGGGAGTTTCCGTCTTCGGTGTTGAAGGCGAGCTTTGAGCCATCGGGCGAGATATCGGGATCGACGCCGGCGGCAATCTTGCGAGCGCCGGAGCCGTCGAGGTTCGCGACCCAGACGGAATTGTCGTTTTGCTCGAAGGCGATCTTGCGCGAGGCGTCGGCAGCGGTGCACGCGAACCAGCCGGAAGTTAGAAGGACCGCCAGGATGCCGGGGATAGTTTTCATAAGCGGCAAAGGAAGAAGCGGTAGATGGACAGAACGAGGCCCGAAAGGCAACGAGAAAAGGGCGGCGAGCAGACAGGGCTTTGATGGCAGGCGGTGAAGCGGTAGGATCGCGCGACTGACTGGCCATGAATGAAATGAAACGGATTCCATGCCTGAACCAACCGACGATGTCCTAATCCTGGGCGCGGGCGCGGCGGGTATGATGTGCGCCATCACCGCGGGACAACGCGGGCGTACGGTGCGCGTCCTGGAGCGGGCGGAGCGCGCGGGGAAGAAGATCCTTATCTCCGGGGGCGGACGGTGTAACTTTACGAACCTGTACGCGGGACCGGATAACTACCTCTCGGAGGAACCGAGGTTCTGCCGGTCGGCGCTGGCGCGATATAGGCCGGGCGATTTTATCGCGATGGTGGAGCGACACGGGATCGCGTACCACGAGAAGAAGCTGGGACAATTGTTTTGTGACGGATCGTCGCGGGAGATCGTGGAGATGCTGACGGAGGAATGCGCGGCGGCGGGTGTGAGGATGGAGACGAATGCGGAGGCGGGAGAAATCGCGCGAACGGGAGACGGGGAGTACGTGGTGCGGGTGGGCGAGCGCGAGCTGCGGGCGCGCGCGCTGGTGGTCGCGGCGGGCGGGTTATCGTGGCCGAAGCTGGGCGGGAGCGATATCGCGTACCGGGTGGCGCAGAAATTCGGATTGAGGATCGTGCGACCGCGGCCAGGATTGGTGCCGCTGACGATAGGGGGCGAGATCGGGAAAATGTGCGAGGAATTGAGCGGGATATCGATTCCGTGCAGGGCGCGAGTGCGGGTGGCCGGAGCCGCGGCGTTCCGGGAAAACTTACTATTTACTCATCGCGGACTAAGTGGGCCGGCGGTGTTGCAAGTTTCTTCCTATATGCCAGGCAATGATGGGGAGAATGAGGGCGCTGCGGGAGATGTTACGTTTGACTTACTGCCAGACGCCCCGGATGGGGAGCCGTGGCTCACGACACGACATGTGCAGGGTGAGAGCACTCCGCTTGCCAGGGTGCTGGCGGAGCGACTGCCGGTGAGGTTTGCAGAGGCGTTTTGCCGGCAGTTTGGACCGGCACGAGCGGTGCGGCAGTACCGGGTGAAGGCGCTTGGACAGATCGAGAGGACGCTAAGGCAGTGGACGCTGCGGCCGAGCGGGACGGAGGGTTATGCCAAAGCAGAGGTTACGCTAGGAGGGGTGGATACGCGGGACTTACAAAGCAGGACGATGGAGGCGCGGGAGGTGCGGGGGCTCTATTTTATCGGGGAAGCGGTGGATGTTACGGGTTGGCTGGGAGGGTTCAACTTTCAGTGGGCCTGGGCCAGCGGGCATGCAGCGGGAGAATCGGTGTAGGGACCTGGACCCAATGAGGGGTACGGCGACTGCGGCTACAGCGCTTCCGCAGGAACTTGCTTTGCACCAACGGGGCCGAATGCCTGGATGCGCTCTTTGACGCGCTCGAGGCGGGCGAGGTTTGCGTCGGGCGGGACGTTGTCGGATACGCCAAGGATGGTGCGGTCGCCGGGGCCGATGGCGGCGAAGGTGTTGTCGAGATGTTCCTCAAAGCTGGCGTCGCTCATGGAGTTATCCAGGAAGGCGACGGAGCAGAGGCCGCCCCAGATGGTTACTTTCGGCCCCATGCCGTCGCGGACTTCCTTGAGGGAGCAAATGGTCATTGGCTTCGGGCAGATGGAGTCGGCGACGTCGAAGTTACAATCGGGATAGAGGGGCAGGAGGCGCTGATTTTCTCCGTCGCAATGAGTAAGCAAAAACTTGTCGCAGCCGTGGAGGCGGGTAGCGATTTTCTTGAGCCACGGGGCGATCTCTGCCTCGAAGAACGGAGGCCAGGTGAGGTTATCGTCGTAATTGGCGCCCCAGTAAACGCCCTCGGCTTTGCAACCGACGACGGCGTCGAGGATTTTTTCGAACAAGGGCTCCATGCGCTTTGCGAGCTGGGTGAGGCCTTCGGGATCATCCATGTAGAGGTAGATAAAATCCTCCTGAGAGATGAGTTCGTGGTAGATGAGATGCATCGGGGAGGCACCAATGACGCCGTTTGCGATGGCAAGTCCCTGGTCGCCGATGCTCTTGTGGAAGGCGGCGTAGTTCTCGGGAGTGGGGATGACTTCAATATGCTCGAAGACCTCGGCGATGGCGTCGAAGTCGTCGGGGGACTTGATAGCGAAGCTCTCGACGAAAGGAAGCGTGATGCCGTTGCGCTTCATGGATTCGGACCATGCGAGGCTGGTGTAAACTTCGCCCTTGGAGGTGTGGAAGCGGGAGCGAAAAGCGTCGCCTTCCTTGCAGAAATCGACAGGCATGCCGCGGAGCTCCAGGCGGTAGGGCAGGTCGGGATGGATGTCGAGGCCCAGGCCGCGCAGGATGAAGTCCTCCGGCACGCGGGACTTTGTGAAATCGGCGCGCTGGGAGTGGCAACCGACGCCAAAGGCCTCGGCGACCTGGGCGATGTTGAGACCTTCGAGATGCTTTGGCAGGGTTCCCCTCGCCCGCTGGGCAATGTACCAAAGGTCAAGGCGCGGCGCCCATGGGATTTCGTCGGTTGGCTGCCTGCGGATGGCCGCGAGCATGCGGTCGTGGTGGGTCATGATGGAGTCGATTTGCAGCGCATGAGGAGGGGAAAGCAAGTCGCATCAAGAGGGATACGTCCCCAGTATCCACAAATGCGAAGCTATGCGCAAAGAAGGGCAAGTCGGGCCGCTCCTAGCGCCGCGACTTGCGGCGCATTCGCTGGACAAAAAGCAGCACCCCGAACCCGCTCAGCATCGTCGCCCAGGTGCCGGGCTCTGGAATCGCGGTCAGCTCGAGAACGACGTCGTTGCCAGTGCCGATATCGTTGACTGACGTGCTGCTCAAGAAGTTCGTCGCGTAATCAATCGCGAACGTGAAGCCGCCCGAGGTGGTGAAGGAAGTCCCCTGGGCGAATTCGTTGCTACCCTCGGTCGATCCCGAGCCACCGTTGATAATCAAATAGTACGTTCCGATCCTGGCCGGATTGTTCACGGCGAGACCGAGCGTCAATTGCAAATTGGCACCGGCGAGGCTGACGGTATTGGCGCCGGTGACGGCAAGTTGGTCATTATCGGTGCCGCTTGCGGACAAGCCAAGGCGGATATCGAAATTCGTCGTGGAAGAGAGGGTGACCGCGCCGTTGGCGGTCAGGGTACCGGTGGAAATTGCGGTATTGGCGGCGGTCAAGCCGGGTGCGACGGCGCCTCCGCTGGCGGTGATGCCGCCTACTGAGCCGGTGCCGCGCATCACGCCGCGTACGGACGTGGAGGCGGAGTTATTCAAAAGTCCGTCGACTTCCAAAGTCGCGCCGGATGCCACCGAGGTTGAAGAGGTCCCGGAGAGCGAGCCGCTGACGAGCAAGGTCCCGGCGCTCACGGTGGTCGAACCGGTGTAGCTATTGGAGGAACTCAAGGTCAGCGTGCCGGCGCCAAGTTTTGTCAGTGCGCCGGGGCCGGCGGTGCCATCGGTGATGGGACGAACGGAGGAGGTGTTAAAACCGTTGGTGTTGATGAACGCTCCACCGGCGCCGATCTGGACCGCCACTTCATTGCCGTTAGAGCTTCCACCGTTTTGGAACAGCGTTCCACCTGCCGAGACAAGGATCGTGCCCCCGTTCATCGTGAACATAAACGCCGTGCTGTTCGCGTTGGGCTCGAGGATGACCTGGCTGGTCTGAAGCACTCCGCCATTGAGCTGGAACGTATTCGTCGGAACGGCACTGGTCGCCGCGCGGGCCGATTCCACCGTAGGCGCAATCACCGTTCCGCTGTTAAGAATAAAGTTGCCGGTCCCGAGTAAATCCGTCGTCTGCCCATCGCTGACACTCAGATATCCCGACGCACTCACCAAGCCTCCATTGACGACGATATTCCCTGCGCCGCTATGACCGTCCCGGATAAGATCCGCCGATACTGTCCCCGTAATGATGATGGTCGATGCATTCGCTTCGGCGACATGACCGATGTTGAAGCCGTTGGTAATGCCCCCCGACGATCCGGACAATGTCCATGTCGCGTTGCTCGAGTTGAAGTCGAGACTCAAGTGGGTCAGACTGCCCCCGAAAGTCTGGGCCCAGCCGCTTCCACCCATCCCAATATAGGGATAGCCGGTAGAGCTAGTAACCAAGCCGTTGCCGGTGATGCCCTGGCTGAAAGTATAAGTACTGACACCGTTCAGGTCCAGCGTACCGCCACTGTTGACCACCACCAGGCCATTGCCGAACGGCGTTGAATATTGAGTTACCCCCACCGCGATGGTGCCTCCATTAATAGTGGTTGTGCCGGTATAGTTATTGTTGGCAGTCATTAATCCATTTCGTCCAGAAATCTTCCACGACGGGTCACCCTTGTTCTTGATCCTTGGCTTAAGCAGAGCTTCTTTGACATTCGAGCGTTTCGATTCAGCGTACCAGCCAGAACTTGTAAATCCAGTATTTAATGCAAACCAACCCCGACACAATCTAGCCGGGATTTCCCAGATGGATTGTTGTTCATGGGTTCCAAAGGTTCGATGGGCTGATTTTGCTGCGTCGGGTTCATGATTCAAGCGGATTCGGGTGGGTTTGACGGGTGTTTCTGGCTTTTTTCGCTG
>Ga0326727_10021709_pt1 | contig 12521 bp, 13 predicted proteins | sample MB2enrmetagenome_FD_207643 | JGI IMG/M metagenome (GOLD analysis project Ga0326727, IMG submission 207643) | Lab enriched peat soil microbial communities from McLean, Ithaca, NY, United States - MB29MY | ecosystem: Environmental > Terrestrial > Soil > Wetlands > Peat | place: USA: New York...
TTATGCACGCGCAGGAACTGATTCGCATGGGAGCGAATATCCGTTTGAACGGACGCCAGGCGATGGTGGCGGGGGCGAAGCAGTTGACCGGGGCAGGGGTCATTGCGAGCGACCTGCGGGCGAGCGCCTCGCTGGTTCTGGCCGCGCTGGTGGCAAGGGGTGAAACGGTGATCGACCGGGTCTATCACATCGACCGGGGGTATGAGCGGATCGAAGAGAAACTGGCCGCGGTGGGCGCCAGGATTCGGAGAGTGGAGTAATGGATAGACCGCATTCGCCGGGTTTTCTTGGGTTGGTGGGTGAAGCCAAGAAGGTAATCGACGAGATTGACATCGCGGCTTACAAGAAGATGCGCGAATCGGGCCAGCCGCACCTGCTGATCGATGTTCGCGAGGATAACGAATACGAAGCCGGGCACGCGGCGAGGGATCATCGAGCGCGATATCGAACATCTGGTGCCTGACAAGCACGCCAGGTTGGTCCTTTACTGCGGCGGCGGATACCGGTCCGCGCTAGCCACCGAGTCGCTCCAGAAGATGGGCTATCACAATGTGATTTCGCTCGATGGCGGATGGCGGGTGTATCAAGAGTCGGGCCTGCCAATCGAGTAATGCGATAGTATAATCCCCATGAAAAGTTTACAGTTATTCCTGCTTACCGCCGTTCTGGCCGCTGCTTCTCTTTTTGGCCAGGCGGCCGCGCCTGCCAAGGCCCCGGCGAAACCAGCCGCCACGGCTCCGGCCAGTCTGATCGACATCAATAGCGCCACCGCGGCGGAGTTGAAGGCTGTGCCTGGAATCGGCGACGTGTATGCGGCCAAGATTATCGCCGGGCGTCCATACAAGAACATCACCCAGTTGAAGAGCAACGGCATTCTTCCCGCGGGAGTGTATGCGAAAGTGAAGGGCAGCCTGATCGCGAAGCAAAAGTAGCGCCTGTGCTAGAGTTCGGAAGGTATGGCTTCCCGCAGCGTTAACAAAGTAATCTTGCTTGGTCACCTGGGAAAAGACGCAGAGACCAAGTTTACCCCCGGCGGCGCCGCCGTGACCAAATTCTCGGTGGCGACGAACCGGCGTTGGAAAGACCAGCAGTCGGGCGAATGGAAAGAGGAGACGGACTGGGCCAACGTAGTCCTTTGGCGGTCGGAAAACCTTTCCCCTTACCTCACCAAGGGTAAACAGGTTTATGTCGAAGGGCGCCTTCAGACACGCAGCTACGACGACAAGGACGGCAAGAAGCAATACTTTACTGAAGTTGTTGCCGATCAGGTGATTCTCACCAGCGGAGGCGGCGCTCCGGGCGGGGGTGGCGGGTCCGATGACTTCTCGCACGATCAGGCTCCGGTTTCCGCTCCGCGCGGGGCTGCTCCGAGGCCCAAGCCGCAACCGGCTCCAACCGAGGATTACGGGCAGGGGATTACGGACGACGACGTTCCGTTTTAGACTCCGACCCGCGCGATCATTTCCTCCGGAGTCACAATTTGGAGACTCGGGGGTACGGCCAGATTCCAAAAGACAGAGTCGCGCGTAACCAGGAAATCGCACTCTTCGGCACTGCTAAGGATCAGCAGATCGTTGGTGTGGGCGGTGTGGTAGCGACGGGCACGCGCGCCGGCTTGCAGAGCGTCCACTTTGTCGATGTTCAAGGGCAGCACCTTGAGATGATCCTTGATCTGCTCAAACGCGGGCGAGCCGGTGGCGTCCGCCATGAGGAGTTCCTGCAAAACGATGGGGTTCACAACCAGGTAAATCAGGCCGGCCGCTTCTGCGGAAAAGAGCCGGATCTCGGACGGCTCACCGCGGACGTAGCCAAGGATGACGCTGGTATCCAGGAAGACAAGCGCCCGCTTCGCTTCAGAACGCTCGCTGCGTTCGAGCGGCTTCGGTTTGGCCACCTGCTCCATGGATTCATTGTAAGACGGAAATCACTGTTTGGCAGAAATTGAGATAAACTCAAAATACGCATGTTGCGGGTGCTCACAGCGGTTTTTGGCCTTTTGCTTGTGCTTAGCGGCGGGGTCACCGCACCTGTGGCGCGCATTCAGAGCGGCCGCGACGCCTCGGCCATCGTTTGGATCGATCGGAGCGGGGCGGAGGAAGCTGAAGCTTCCGAGCGTTTCCCCAGCGTTTCCCACCGGGCCATTGAGCGCGTTGAGTACAGATCCCGCCTTGTAAGTTATCGCGCTGCTTTCGATTTATTCCAGAGACCCCCTCCACACATCGCATAGCAGTACCGCGTCCTGACAGTCGCGGCTCGGCCATGTGAAGCGTGCTTAGTGTTTTGTGGAGGTATTTATGCATTTATTCGGCCGCGCGCGCAAAGCTGCGGCGCAAGATCCGGATTCCGTTGAAGGAGTGATCGCGGCAGCCGCAAGAGCCGCCTCCAAGGTTCTTGGAGAGCAGATGTTCGATGTTCAGTTAAGAGGCGCCCGGGCCATGGCTTCGGGCAAGATCGCGGAAATGCAGACGGGCGAGGGGAAGACGCTGACCGCAGTCGCGGCGGCAGCCTGGTATGCGCGCTCCAGGCGAGGCGTTCACGTGATGACGGTGAATGACTATCTGGCGCGCCGCGATGCGGATTGGATGCGCGATGTGTATGCTGAGCTGGGCCTGACGGTGGGGTATATCCAGCAGGGTATGACGGTTCCCGAGCGCCAGGCCGCTTACCGCGCGGACATCACGTACGCGACCGGAACGGAAGTGGGATTTGATTATCTCCGCGACCAGATGGCGCTGAATGCCAGCGAGCAAGTCCACCGTCCATTCGCGTCCGTGATCATCGACGAAGCGGATTCGATTCTGATTGATGAAGCGCGCATCCCGTTGGTGATTGCGGGGGGCGGTGACAACGAAGACACGTTCCTGCTGATCGCCGACTCCACCGCGCGCCAGCTCCGTATGGGAAGAGATTTCACGCTTGGCGACGCCAACCGAAACGTGATTCTGACTGACGCCGGAATTGCGCGGGCCGAGAGAATATCGGGCTGTTCCAACCTATTCGAGCCATCGAATCTTTTCCTTTTTGCGGCATTGCAGAATGCTCTGCATGCGCACGCGCTACTGCACCGCGACGTAGATTACATCGTGAGAGACGGGGCGGTGAAATCGGTCGATGAATGGAAAGGACGGGTAGTGGAGGACCGGCGCTGGCCCTCGGGATTGCACGCCGCGCTGGAGATGAAGGAGCACGTCAGGGTCCGGCCGGAGGGAGTTATTTTAGGATCGATCACGCTGCAAAATCTGATCGCTCTTTATCCCGAAGCGTGCGGAATGACGGGTACGGCGGCCTCGCAGGCCAGTGAGCTGCGAAAGATCTACGGGCTGGAAGTGCAAGTGATCCCGCCGAACCGGCCAGTGATCCGGGTGGACCAGCCGGATGTCCTGTTCAAGACGAAGGCGCAGAAGAGGGAGGCGGTTGTGGCTGAGATTCGGCGCGTCCACGCGACGGGTCAGCCGGTGTTGATTGGAACCGCGAGTGTTGAGGAATCGGATGGGTTGAGCGCCCTGTTGGAGGATCTCCCTCACGAGGTGCTGAACGCTCGCGATGATGCACGGGAAGCGGCGATCATCGCGCGGGCGGGCCAGCGCGGGGCGATCACGGTGTCGACAAATATGGCTGGACGCGGCACGGACATTCGTTTAGGGGCCGGCGTAGCGGCGCTTGGCGGACTCTATGTGATTGGGACCAATCGTCATGAAAGCCGGCGGATCGATTGGCAGTTACGAGGCCGCGCGGGACGCCAGGGCGATCCAGGCAAGTCGCGTTTCTTTGTCTCGCTGGAGGACGACCTGTTGGTGAAGTACGGCGGCAGCAGTCCGCAGGAAATGCAGAGATTCGCCGAGGGCCAGAACCTGGAGATCCGGTTGATGCTGCAGAAGTATGAATCGACGATAGAGGGTCAGCGTTTGAAGATACAGGCGCTACGGCAATCGATTCTCACGGGTGAGAAGCCTTGCGGCTCGGAGTTGGAGCGGCTTGTTTCGCTGCGGACAATTGACGATCTGTGGTCGCAGCACCTGTCGAATGTGGCGGAATTGCGGGCGGGTGTGCCGTGGGTGTCGTGGGGTGGACGGGATCAGTTGCATGCGTTCCTGACCAAAGCGCATGAGTGGTTTGAAGAGCTGGAAGGGAGTCTGGAGGATGAGATTACGCGGCGGTTGGCGGAGGCTGAATCCGGCGGGCCTGATCCGAGAGAGCGTGGGGCGGTTTGGACCTACTTGACTACGGATCAGCCGTTTGGTACTTGGACGCAGAGGGTGACGCGCGGAGTCATGCGGCTGATGAAGCGTTAGGTGGCAGGGTGAACACGATGATGGCAATGATGACAGGAAAGATGAGTAGCACGAAAACGCTGCCCTCAGGGCCAGTGGCTCCTCCGCTCATGATTGGCGCGCCGGCCGGACGCGTCGCCAGGAGGTGCTGCTGGATCATGTGCCCGCTATCGGCCACGCCGTAAAGAAACGACTGTGCCCAGTCCCATGAAGCGTGGAAGCCGATGGCCCACCACAGGGATCCGGTCCGCCAGAGGCTCAGGCAGAAGACGAGGCCGGCGAGTCCGGCGCTGACCAGGCCCAGGGGAGATTCGCCCACGTTCTTGCCGTGGCCGAGACCGAAGAGAACGGAAAGGATTAGCGCGGCCGTCCAGAAGCCGAGCGCGTGGCTGCGGCGCGTTTTGAATATCCATGCGTAGATGGCGGCGAGTCCACGAGTGAGAGTGAAGAGAACGAAGCCGCGGGTGAGATACTCCTCCAGGAAGCCGACCAGGATCGCGATGAATAGCCAGAGCGCACCATAACCGAAAGACGCGGCGCCGAAAAGAAGGCGGCCGTCGAAAATGAGGAACCCGGCTTTCCAAAGGGCCAGGACGAGGAGCGAAAGGCAGATCACGCCCCAAGCCAAGCCGGTCAGGAAATTGGGGAGGGCACGCTTTGTAGCGAGGCCATAAACGGATAACGGGCGGCCCTCCATCTTCGACATGATCCACGTGACAAGGAAGGTCGCGAGCAGCGGCAGCGCCTGCGTGTAGAACCCGGACAGCGGTGTGATCTCCTGGGCCGGGCTCTTCTCAGGGAAGAGATAGCTCACCAGAGCCTTTTCGCCCATGATCAGGGCTGCCACGAGGACGACGAAGACGAGAAGGCTCCAGCCGGCACGCAGGCCTTCCGGTCCAACAAAGAGGCTGGGAAGTGCAGCTTTCCTCACGTTCGCCTAGAGCAAATCCAAAGCCGCGTTAATCTCGGCGAGCGTGTGGGTATCGCCGGTGCGCCGGCAGGCCTGAATGCCTTGTTCATAAGTCGCGCGGGCGGCATCCAGCCGTCCCAGTTTTTCCAGCGCCTGGCCGCCGTGAAAGTACGCCGCGACGTAATCCGGATTCGTTTCAATGAGCCGCTGGAACTCGGTCACGCCGAGGTCAAGTTCGCCGGAGTTGACGTACTCCATGGCAAGGCCGTAGCGGGCGAAGCTATTGCCCGGGTCGCCGGCAAGCATCGATTTCAAAACCTCTGAGCGGCTCATCGATAACTAGTGTAGCTACACTGGGAGCGATGGACGGAAAGTATGTGCGGGAGTCTTATTCGGATTACTCAGAACTCGCTTTGCCCAACGACGCGAACGTGTTGGGTAATCTGCTGGGCGGCAAGGTGATGCATTTAGTGGATCTGGCGGGGGCGATGGCCGCCATGCGTCACGCGAGGCTGCCGGTAGTAACCGCGAGCGTGGATCACATGAACTTTCTGCATCCGGTGAGGATCGGTCAACTGGTGATGCTGCGCTCCGCCGTCAATCGCGTCTTCCGCACTTCCATGGAAGTGGGCGTGAAGGTGTTTGTGGAAGACCTGATCAGCGGGGAAGTGCGGCATACCTCTTCCGCGTACCTCACCTTTGTGGCGGTGGATCGAACGGGGAAGGCGGTGTCGATTTGCCCTGTGATTCCGGAGACGGATGAAGAGCGCCGTCGTTATCAGCAAGCCGAATTACGCCGGGAATACCGGTTGGGATTGCGGAAGAGGCGCGACTAGCCTGCCTGCTCGTCCTTGTACATGTACTTGATGTTGGGCTTGTAGAGGAGGAGATTGGGTCCTTCTTCACGATTGACCTTTAAGCAGGTTTTGTCATACCACTCGATGACGCCTTTGAGGACTTCGCCGTCCCGGAGCACGAAAACCATGGGGGTTTTCGTCTGCATCTGCTTGACGTAGTAGAAGTTCTCGGCGTTGGTCTGGTCCGGGGGCACGGGCTTCTTCTGGGCCGCTTTACGCGGGGCGGCAGGTTCTTTGAACTCGTTAAATGCCGGCCTGATTAGTTTACGGTTAACGGTCTCCACGGAAACCTTTCCTCGGTTGGGTTCCGGGTTTCCCCGGCTGTTTGAGCTTGCTCTATTTGATAACACACTCCATTTCAGACAGGCAACCCGTATTAGTTCGTAACCGAAATAACAGCGGAATTGCTGGCTGCTCCTCCGATCGTGATAATTAAGGGATAATTCCCAGCGGGCAGGTTTGGAATTGTAATATTTGCCTGACCGAGCCCGACGAATCCGGGCGCGAGACCCAGAAAAAGAACCTTGGCGGTCTCTCCGCCGATGGTGGCGGAGAACGGCAGAGTGGCTTGCGAGAGCGGGCTCGAAGGTGCGGCAGCGCCACTGGCCGGAGCGTTACTTACCGGTCCGGTACCTGTGAAATAAACGGAGATGTAAGAGCCTGCCGCGGCTGGATTAGAGGTTGTATTGACCGTGCCATCGGCATTCACCGCCGCGGCCTGAGTGCCGATCGTGAATATCCCGGGACCGGCCTCTTCCACGGGGAGCGTGCTGGCTGCGGACGTACCGCCGGATGCAGTTACGGTGATGGTGGCATTGCCCGTCGCGGTTCCATAGGGAAGCTGCGCGTTGATCTGGCCTTCGCCAACATAGTACAGGGGCACGGCTGTTCCGTTGACATCCACGGTGACGCCGTTCAGCGTGGTTGTCAGGGGCACCGAGGTTGAACTGGTGGGCGCGCAGGAATAGTAAGAGCCGAAAATCGCGAAAATTCCTCCGGGTGACAGGGCGGTTGTGGAATAGCTGGCTGCGTTGCCGATTCCTCCAGCGGCGATGGTGGGCGTTCCGGTGGAGCATCCTAGAATGGCGAAAAAGGCATCCGACGCTCCCCCTCCATAGGTGGTCTGGTAAGCGTTTGAAGTGAGGGGGAAGTTGAGCGACGCGGTGATGCCTGCGAGATAAATGCTGCCATTCGATCCCACGGTTATGCCGCGCCCGATATCATTGGCCGACCCACCCATATAAGTGGAATAGAGAACGGAAGATCCATTGTTATTCAGCTCCGTCACGACGACGTCCTGTCCTCCCGCATTGGTAGATTGGAGGGCGCTGGATGTTACCGGATAAGTGGTTCCATCGGTTGTTCCGGTGACGTAAATATTCCCGCTGCTATCGAGAGCGATGGAATTCAGAGTATCGTCACCGCTGGAACCGACAAAGCTTCCCCAGAATCCGGTGAGCCCGTCGGCGTTCAAGGCAATGATGAAGCCGTCCGACAAGCCGCCCTGGTAAGTGGTTTGAAAACCGGTGCCGCCGACCGGGAAATTAGTGGAAGCGGTCACGCCCGCAACATAGGGGTTGCCGCTGGAATCGAGTGCAACCGCATTGGCGATATCTTCGCTGGACCCTCCCAGGAAGATCGACCATAGCCCTGCGGAACCAAAGGTCTCGGTGTTGGTAACGCCTTCCAGCTTGATGGCGAAGCCGTCTCCGCCCCCTTGGTACGTCTGAAAAATAGACGCCTCAGCCATGGAGTCCGGGTAGCTGGGGAAATCGGTTGACTCAGTTTCACCTACGACATAGATATAGCTATTGGCGTCCACAGCCACGCCATAAGCATGGTCGTCGCTAGTGCCGCCAATGTAAGTGGCGAAGTTAAATAGTCCGGCGGTAGTCATTGAGAGTAAGAAGCCGTCGTAGCCGCCGTGATTGGAATCCTGGAAGGCGTTTGTATTGATCAGGACACCATCGTCGGTAGAATTCAGAAAATCGATTGAAGTGGTATCGCCAACGATGTAGAGGAGGTTGTTGGGTCCCAGCGCGATTCCATAAGCTTCATCGGTAGCGCTGCCGCCGAACCACGCGCTGTAACCCACCACGGACGCTGTGAGAGCAGAGCCCAGGGCCACGACAAAGGCCTTCTGCAAGCCAAAGGTTGCGATGCTTTGAAACGCCAATGGGCCGACGATCGGAAAATCAGTGGAAGTTGTCGCGCCGACAACGTAAACGTTGCCCGAGGAATCCGTGGTGACGGCGTTGGCGAGATCGTTTCCGAGGGTGCCTCCGAAGATCAGGCGCACCGGCGACCCGGAGGAGGGGATCTTCAACAGAAGAACGTTTGAGTTTCCGATGGTGGTGGAATACGTCAACCCGGCGATGTAGAAGTTACCGCTGGTATCAACTGCTACCGCGCGACCGTCATCGGCGGCGATGCCGCCGAGATAACTCGAAAGCTGCAGTGCCGGATCGATGGTGAGCGGAGCCGAATGATCGTAAGGCCCGAGATCGAACGAGATTATGTTGCCGGATTCGAGGCGAAACTTTGCGGCTACCTGGCGGCGTGCGCCCTTGAAGGTCTGGTACGCCAGAGGAAGTCTCTGGATGATGTCACCCTGGCTATCAGTGATGATAATGTCGCCCGATTCGTTGAGTTTCAAATGCTGAGCGCCTGAAATTTCCATGCGGATCTTGCCGGGATCGGCAAACGGCCGAAGGTTGAAGTCGTATTCCAGAGCGGAGCCGCTTCCGTACCAAACCAGGTCGACACCGGGGTAAACGGCGCGGGCGGTGACCTTTGCTCTGAGTTGTATCCCGGAACGCCACTTTGCTGGATCGTTCCCGATGATTTCATTGAGAGTTCCCGCGTCGCCTGTTCCTTCGAGGCTCGGTTTCGCGGCGGCCCCGATCAGGCGCATCCGAATGTCCCTCCCGGGACCCAGAATCGAGGCTCCCGCCGGCGAGATTCGGATCGCTTTGGCCAGCTCGTGCGTGACGTAGCCATCCTGAGATTTTTCAAAGCCCATTGGGGCAGTGGGAGCCGGAGGGACAGATCCTATCGCCGCAATTGGTATTACAAAGAATGACGCCAGCCGTGCCCGCGAATCCAACATTCAATATGTTGACGCTGAAAGCACGGAATGTGTGTCCTCTACTGCTAAAATTTCTGCGTAGATGTTGCAAACAAAGGAACTAAGCGAGATTGCGCGAATCTGGAAGCGCAAGTTGGAACAGGACACGCTTCAGCTTCCGATGAGTGTTCGGCACCGCAATCTAGAGCCGGCGAGTGCCGAGTTTCTCTGTGCGCTGGCTGTCGGCGTGGGGGCGCGCCGCATCGTTGAAGTGGGCGGATCCAGCGGATTGTCGACAATCGCACTGGCGGCCGCAGCTCGAGAAACATCCGGGCGATTGATCACGATTGAGATTGAACCGGAACGACAAGCCGAATCCCGAGCGACACTGGCGGGCTTGGGGCTGGGTGCTTACGTGGAGTACTGTTTGGGTGACGCGGGGGAGATACTTCCGAACCTGGGCGAGTTCGATTTTGCCTTTATTGACTGCGAGAAGGAAGACTACGGGCGGTTTTTCGATCTGTTGCAGATGCGAAAAGGCGGGATTGTGGTGGCGGATAACATTTTGTCGCACGATCTTAGGGAGTATGTTGTGCACGTTCGCTCACGCGCGCATGTGGAATCGATCACTTTACCGGTGGGAAAAGGGCTGGAAGTGACGCGGATTGGCACTTAGCCCGGCCACATTGACTTCCAATGTAGGTGAGACGGGTTCCCGCCTGCACGCACTCCACTCACGTGCGAGGATTGCGTGAGCCGCTGGTTTTTCCTGTTCTGGCCCTTGGTTGCGGAATCGTGCTGGCGCATTTCTGGGGGGCGGATCTCTGGCCGCTTCTGATGGCGATCGCGGCCTGCGCGGCTCTGAGCGTCTTTGGAATCGCGCAAGGGGTAAAACGGACAGCGGCCGTCGCGTGCCTCGCCGGGTTTGGATTCTGCGGTGGATTGCTGGAGATCGCACACACCCCGGGCAGGGCGCCGAGGCTGGATGTGCCGGACCTCGCGGTTACCATTGTGACCGGGTGCGTGGTCGAACCACCCGCAATCACGGGAGACCGCGAGCAATTCGTAATGGAACTGGCCGCTCATGCCAGGGCGCGCGTGACCATGTTTTCTCACCCGGGCGAGCAACTGCCGGCCCTGCACTACGGCGAGATGGTGGAAGTGGAGGGGAAAGTCCGGACGCCGCGCAATTTTGGGAATCCGGGCGCGTTCGACTACCGGAATTTCCTGGCGCGGCAGGACGTTTTCTGGAGCCTCTCCACCATTGTTCTGAAGCCGCTTCCCGGTACGTGCGGCAACCCGTTTGACGCGGCGGTGATCGGGATGCGGACTGCGGTTCTGGAGCGGATCGCAGAGCTCTATCGCGGGAATACCTACGACATCGCCATGATGAATCAGATTCTGATCGGCGAGAGCTCGGGCCTGGACCGCATGTGGACTGAAGAGTACCGCTCCACTGGAACATTTCACGCGCTGGTGATTTCCGGAACGCACGTAGCGGTGCTGGCGGCCACATTTCTTTTTCTGCTGCGAATCTGCATGATTCCGAGAAGGGCGGCGACGCTGCTGACGGTTCTGGCGGCGTGGTTGTATGCGGTGCTGACCGGGCTTCACGCGCCTGTGCTGCGTTCGGCAGCGGGGATGTCTTTGTTTGCGCTTGGATCTCTGTTTTTCCGGGACAGGCGTTTGTTGAACATATTGGCCGGCGTGGCGCTGCTGTTCGTAGTGGTTGACCCGGACCAGATATTGGACCCGAGCTTTCAACTTTCGTTTCTGGCCGTGGCGTTTCTCGCGTTGTTCGCCGTGCCGCTGATTGAACGGACGTCACAGGTACTGGCTTCGGCTGTCAAGGACCTGGGGGACGGTGGGCGCGACCCGCATCTGGAACCGCGGGTGGCTGCTGCTCGAATTGAATTGCGTCTTTACGCGGAAACACTGGCGTGGGTTCTGCGAATTCCCAGGGGCGTCGGCCGCGCCGTGGTTTGCGTGGTGGTACGCGTGGGCGTATTCTTCTTCGATTTGTTCGTGATCTCCGCCATGGTGCAAGCCGGCCTGGCTTTGCCGATGGTGATTTACTTCCACCGCGTTTCGTTAACGGGACTCTCCGCGAATGCATTTGTGGTCCCGCTGCTGGGCCTGGTGGCGCCGGTGGGTTTCATCGCGGTGTTCACGAACTTTCACTGGGTTGCGGCATGCGCGGCGGTGCTGCTGGAATGGTCGCGCCGCACGGTGGCGTGGCACGCGCAGTTGGAACCGAACTGGCGGATTCCGTCGCCGCCCGTGGTGCTCTCGATTGCTATTGCCCTGGCGCTAGGCCTGGCTGCGGTGCGCTGGAAAGGGTTGTGGATGCGGAGGGCTGCGACGGTCTTTCTGATTGCGCTGCTGGCGGTTCTGATTACCTTTCCCTTCCGCCCGAGGCTTTCGGGCAGGAATCTGGAGATGACGGTGATTGACGTTGGACAGGGAGACAGCATCTTTCTGTCTTTCCCTAGCGGGAAGATGATGCTGGTGGATGCTGGTGGGATACCGTCATTTGGGAACAGGCAGAATCCGGACCGGGCGCCCGTACACATGGAAATCGGCGAAGACGTTGTGGCGCCATACCTTTGGACGCGAGGGTTGCAGCGGATCGATGTGGTAGCCATTTCGCATCTGCATGATGATCACGTGGGTGGAATACCCGCTATTCTGAATGATTTTGCGGTGCACGAATTGTGGGTGGGCGTGACGGAGGATTGCGAAACGTGGCGGCACATTCAGACCGTGGCGCATACTCGGGGAACGACGATTCGACACTTCGCGCGTGGAGCTGAAATGCCGTTCGGAGGGGCCTGGATCTCTGTACTGGCGCCCGCAACAGATTACGTGATGGGGGCAGAGCCGGCAAACAACGACTCGCTGGTGATGCGGATTCAATATGGCGAACGGTCTTTGCTGCTGACGGGAGATATGGAGAAGGAAGTTGAGCGGGAAGTTGCCGGCACGTCCGGTTGGCCTCACGCGGATGTTTTGAAAGTGGGTCACCACGGCAGCAAGACCTCGTCGACCGCGGAGTTTCTGGACCAAGTGCATCCAGCGCTGGCGGTGATATCGGATGGCTACGGGAATCTGTACGGGCACCCGCATCCGCTGACCCTGGCAAGTTTGCGCGACCGGCACGTTTTGGCCCTGCGGACGGATGTGGATGGGGCTGTAACGTTTGTAACCGACGGGAAACGGGTCTGGCGCGAGTGATTATTCAGGTGGAAGCGGGTTCGTTTCGGACTCGAGTTCCCCTTGCTCGGCGGCGGCGGGACCGGCGGCTTCCGCATCGGCCAGCGCCTTGCGAGCTTCTTCCAGACGCGATTCGGGAACACTGACGGAGAACTCGGTGACGGGCAGCGTGGAGTTGCCGGAAACGGTGAACGGGATGTCGT
>Ga0326727_10021712_pt1 | contig 12521 bp, 14 predicted proteins | sample MB2enrmetagenome_FD_207643 | JGI IMG/M metagenome (GOLD analysis project Ga0326727, IMG submission 207643) | Lab enriched peat soil microbial communities from McLean, Ithaca, NY, United States - MB29MY | ecosystem: Environmental > Terrestrial > Soil > Wetlands > Peat | place: USA: New York...
GTGACCATCATCCCCGAAAACGCCAACCTGCTCGGGGAGTTGGTGGCCAGCGGGCAGGGGCCCAAGGAAACAGCGCCGAACTGACGTGAGGAAGATGATGGCAGCAGGTCGGGAAGGAGCCGAAATCGGATGTGGAACTCGGGCCTCTCGCGGCCGGTGAAATCGGCATCCCAGCGCCGTAGGCGCGGTCTATTGGTGGAAAAGCAAAAAGCCACGGAGGGTTGCTCCGTGGCTGGCTGCGGAAAAACAGTGGTTTATTCGGCCTTGGCCTTTTCCTTTTTGTCGGCCTTGGGGGCTTTGGCAGCCTTCTCGCCCTTGTCCGTCTTCTCGGCTTTGGCACCCTTGGCTTTCGTGTCGGCGGCCTCGGCTTTTTCAGCGTCCTGGCGCTTGCCGCGTTTTTCGGAGTGGGGCTTCTCTTCGGTCGGCACTTCCGTGAGCGCCGCCGCCGGCGTGGTGCTTTCCACGCGGACCTTGAGCGTGCCTTTGACTTCCTGGTGGAGATTCAGTTCCACTTCATAGTCGCCGGTATTGCGGAAGGCGTGTTCGAGATGGATTTTCTTCTTGTCGAGCACGATATCAAACTGGTGCTTCAGTTCGTCGGCGATCATGCCGGCAGTGACGGCGCCGAACAGTTTGCCTTCGTCGCCGGTCTTGACCTTGATCACGCAAATGAGCTTGGACAGGGCCTTGGAGAGTTCGGTCATGGTGTTGAACTCGTGCGCCTCGCGTTCGGCGCGCCGTTGCTTCAACGCCTCGATCTGACGCTTGTTGGCCGAAGTGACCGGCACGGCCAGGCGGTGCGGGAAAAGGTAATTGCGCGCGTAGCCGGCGGCCACGCGGACATTGTCGGATTCACCGCCGAGACCGACGATGTTTTGGGTGAGAATGACTTCAGTTTTTGCCATAGGAAATAGTTGCTTGATGCTTGGTGCTGGTAAGATGAATCAAAACGGAACGTCGTCGCCTTCGTGCGGCACATCGCCTTCGGTGGGTTCGGGCGGGGGGGTGGGAGCGCTGGGGGCGCTGGGAGCGGGACGGGGCGGACGGGGCGCCGGGGCGCTGCCATCGCCTGGACCGGCCCCGGCAGGACTGCCGAGGAACTGGACGGTCTCAGCCACCACGCCGAGCCGGCTCTTCTTTTGGCCGGTTTGCTTATCGTCCCATTGGTCGAGGCGCAAACGGCCTTCGATCAGGATCGGCCGTCCTTTCCGCATATACTGGCCCACGTTTTCGGCGGTGCGGCCGAAAACATCCACGTCAACAAAAGTCACTTCCTCCTTCTTTTCGCCGGCCTCATTGGTCCAGACGCGGTTGACGGCCACGCCGATCTTGGCGATAGCCGTACCCTTGGGCGTATAACGCAACTCAGGGTCGCGCGTGAGGTTGCCCACGAGGATGACTTTGTTGAAACTGGCCATAGGGGGTTATTCCTTAACGGGTTTGGGTTCCGGCAGGATGGTGAACAGCACGCGGAAGATTTCCTCGTTCAGCGAGAACTTTTTCCGCAATTGCGTCACAATGGTCGGCGTGCCTGAGAAGATGACATTGGCATAGAAGCCGGCGCTGTGGCGCTTGTCCGCCACGCGGGCAAACGGCTTGCGATCCATCTTCTGCACGGTTTCAACCTTGCCGCCGGCAGTGGTGATTTCGTTCGAAATCTTCTCCAGGGCGTCTTTGGCGCCCTCTTCCTTGCCTGAGAGATTCAAGATGAACAGACCTTCGTATTTTTTCATTTTTCGTCATTCGTGGGGCATATCACCCCGTTAAATTGGCTCATCGCCTTTTGTATTCCGGCGTCCAGCCAGCATTCCAATTGGCTGGCTGCGCGTTCCAAAACCTGTTCGAGCAGCGCCTGCTCCGGGCCGCTGAATTTGCCGAGCACATGCCCGGTAATCTGCCGCAAGCCGTCCTGGCGGCCGATGCCCACCCGCAACCGCGGGTAATCGCGGGAACCGATTTGCTGCATCACCGACTCCAGTCCGTGATGGCCGCCGGTGCCGCCGCTGGGACGGAGCCGGATTTCCCCGAGGGGCAGATCCGCATCGTCCACCACGACCAACACCCTGGACGGCGGCAACTGATAAAACCGCATCAGCGCCCCCACCGCTTCGCCGCTGGCGTTCATGAACGTCTGCGGTTCGGCCAGCAGCACGGTGTTGCCACTGCGTTCGGCCCGCGACACGCGAGCCTGAAACTTCCGCTGGTTCGACCAGGTACTCCGCCATTTTTCGGCCAACTGCTCGACCAGCGAAAAGCCGGCGTTGTGGCGCGTTTTGGCATACTCCGCACCCGGATTGCCCAGGCCCACGATGAGAAAGGTGTTTTCCATCTGAGCTTTGCCTGGTGGCACGGTCCGCTTTTGACAAGACGGCGATCGTGCCACCGGCAATCCGCATTAAAACAATTACTTTTTCTTCTTCTCGGCCTTGCCTTCGGGCTTGGCCTCGGCTTTCTTGTCGCCGGCCGCGGCACCCGCCGCGGCGCCCGCCTTGGCATCCGGCTTGGCGCCCTTGGCGGCTTTCGCATCGCCCTTGGCGGCAGCCTCGCCCTCGGCGCCTTCTTCCTTCTTCTCCTTGGTCATTTCGACTTCGCCGGCCGCAGCGGCCACGGCAGCCACCGGAGCCACTTCTTCTTCGGCGCGCGGTGCAGCCACGGTGACGACGGCCCGGGTCTTATCGCCCAGGATTTCCACGCCGGGCCGGGCGGGCACTTCGCCGATGTGAATCGACTTGCCGATTTCCAACGGGGAGACATCGATGACGAGCTGTTCGGGCAAATCCTTGGGCAGGGCGCGCACGCGGAGCTTGAACATCACGTGTTCGAGCGTGCCGCCCGAGTTCTTGACGCCGGAGGCTTCGCCGACGGTTTCCACGGGCACCAGCACGGTGACCTTCTCGTCTTCCGCAATTTCATGCAGATCGAGATGCAGCACGTGGCCGCTCAGGGGATGATGCTGGACCTCCTGCACCATGGCGAGGCGCTTGGCGCGGGCATCGTTTTCCACGGTCAGGTCCACCAGCACGTTTTCCGAGGCGGAGTGGTGCAACAGATAAGTGATTTCGTCGAAGACGACCTCAAGGTTCTGGGGTTTGGCCTGACGGCCGTAAATGGTGGCGGGCACACGGCCCGATGTACGAAGTTTCTTGACTTCGCCGCGCTGCACGAGCGTGCGCGGGAACGCCTTTAATGGAACAGATTTCATTATGTCAGATTGTTCTTGCGGACAGCGATCGACCAGCGTGGCGCCTGGAACCCAACCCGTGGGTGCCCAAACGAACTTCCACCAACCGTCGACCAACCTCGCCCAACAAACCCGTCGGGCAACTGTGCAATTATTTTCGCACCGTCGACAGCCGGGTGGTGCACTGTATCAGTTGCCCGTGGGCCGTCAATACCAAATTTTCCAAAAATCAGGGGCATTTTGCCGGCTTCGTTGGAGAAGCTGGCGCCCGGGGACGGTGCAACCCTGTGCCGGCGGCAACGGGGGACCGGTTTAAAATGAGACCATCGAACCGTGCTAGCTGGTGCGGCCGCCTTTGAATTCGAAGAGCGAATTGACCGACGAATTGGTGTGGATGCGTTGGATGGCTTCGCCCAGGAGCGCCGCCACGGACAACGTGGTGATCTTGATCCCGTCGATGGCCGGGCGCTGGACGGTGTCAGTGGTGATCAATTCATCGATGCTTGATTTGCGCAAGCGTTCGATGCCCACGTCATTCAGCAGCGCGTGGGAAACGCAGGCGATGACCTGTTTGGCGCCCTTGGCCTTCAAGGCCGCGGCCGCCTGGGTCAACGTGCCGGCCGTCTCGGTCAAATCATCCACGAGCAGGGCATTCTTGCCATCGATCTCCCCGATCACGGCCATGCTTTCCACTTCGGTGGCGCTCTTGCGGCGCTTGGCGACGATGGCGAGTTCCGCCTCGAGCGTTTGTGAATAGGCGTGAGCCATCTTGATGCCACCGGCGTCGGGGCTCACCACCACCAGGTTCGTGAGGTTCTTTTTCTTGAGATACTCGTACATGACCGGCGCGGCGTAGAGATGATCGACCGGGATGTCGAAGAAGCCCTGGATTTGTTGGGCGTGCAAATCCATGGCCAGGATGCGATTGACCCCGGAAGCCACCAGCAAATTGGCGACCAGTTTGGCGGTGATGGGTACGCGCGGCTGGTCCTTGCGGTCTTGGCGCGCGTAGCCATAAAAGGGCAGCACCGCGGTGATGCGCATGGCGCTGGCGCGGCGCAAGGCATCGATCATGATGAACAACTCCATCAAGTTGTGGTTCGTGGGCGGCGAGGTGGGCTGGATGATGAAGATATCCTCGCCGCGAACATTCTCCTCGATCTTCACAAATGTCTCGCCGTCGGGGAAGGGCGTGATGGCGCACTTGCCGAGTTCAATACCGATGGATTTGCAGATGGCACGGGCCAAAGGCTCGTTGGCGGTTCCGGAGAATACTTTCACAGAGTCAAAACAAATTGGTTGCGGCCGATTAAAAAAGGAAAACCCGCCGGACGTGGCGGATGAATCGTGACGGAATCGTAACAAGCGGGGCGAAGGGCGCAAGCTGAAAGTGCGCGGTGCCGAACGGGCGAACGGGCGGGCGGATTGCCGCTGGACAGTTTTTTTTCTCCGCACTACAGTCGGTCATCCCGGCTGGCGCGCAGCGGCGGCTGGCGTTCCGGAACCGGAAAAAGAACGACATGAGAATCGAAACCATTTTGTCTCCGGCGGAGTTGCCGGCGCTGGCGGGGCGCGACCTGCGGGGCACGGCTTGCGTGGTGTTCGATATTCTGCGGGCGACCAGTACCATGGTGACCGCACTGCATCACGGCGCCCAGCGGGTGATTCCCGTGCGCGAAATCCCGGAGGCAGTCGCCTGGCGGCAACGGCAGCCGGACGTGCTGCTGGCCGGCGAACGCGACGGGGTGCGGATCCGGGCCGATCAATCGGGCGGAATCGACTTTGACCTGGGCAACTCACCCCGGGAGTTTCGGCCGGAGAAAGTCCGGGGTAAAACCATTGTGAGCACCACCACCAATGGCACGCGGGCTTTGCGGGCGTGTGCGTCCGGCGGCCTGGTGTTGGCCGGGTCGTTTTTAAACCTGGCGGCCACGTGCAGGTTTTTGCATCAGGGAGCGCCGGATGAATTGCTTCTGGTCTGCGCGGGGACGGGCGAGGGGGTGGCGCTGGAGGATGTGCTGGCGGCCGGGGCGCTGGCCGGATTGATCGGCGGCGATTTTTCGGACGCCACGGAAATTGCCGTGCGGACGTTTCTCCCGGCCAAGGCGGATTTGCCGGCGGTGCTGGCCAGCTCGCGGAATGCGCGGCGGCTGCTGGCCATTCCGGAACTGCGTCCGGACGTGGCGTTTTGCGCCCAGCGGGACGTTTACCCCTTGGTAGCCGCCCTGAAAGCGGATGGGGGTCTGGAAGCGGTGGGCAAGGCCGGGTAAGAAAAAGGCCGTCCCGTGGGGACGGCCGATGAGGTCGCGAGGCTTACGCTTTGGCGGCGGGTTTGGCCTTCGGTGTGGCGCGCTTGGCCTTCACGGCGGCCGTCTTGCGCTTTAGGTAGGCCTTGCGGCGCTGTTTTTTTTCTTCTTTGTTATATTGTTTTCCCATAACTGTCTTTACTTTGGTCGCAAATTGCGATTTGGTGTGGGGCACTATGAATTTTTGCTGGCTGCGATTCAATCTTTATTTGCTGACGCTTGTTTGTTGTCTTTCGGCTTCCGGTTGCGCCGGATCGATGTTTCACCACAAAAAGAAGCCGGTGGCCTTGGTCCGCATTCACGTGGAGAGCGAAGCCAACAACGCCGGATCCACCACGAACGCCTACGTGCTTCGATCCTCGCCGGTGACGGTGAACATCTCCACCGATCCAGTCCTGACCGAGGCGGATGTGACGGCGGCGCGCCTGCTGGATGCGCCCGGCGGAGGCTTTGCGATCGAGTTGCGGTTCGAGCAAACCGCCGGCTGGCGGCTGGAGCAGGCTACCTCGATCAATCCCGGCAAACATCTGGTGATCTACGCCCATTGGGGTGTCAATCCGCTGGACGGGCGCTGGGTCGCGGCTCCGCTGATTCTCGGGCGCAACGCCAGCAGCCGGCTGTCGTTCACGCCGGACGCCAGCCACGAGGAAGCCTTGCAACTGGTCGATGAATTGAACGACCTGGCCAAGAAGAAAGCCGGCATCGACACGAAAAAAGACTAGCCGAGCGGACCGCCGGCGGACCCGACAGCACGGCTGTCGATCGCCGCGGCGGTGCTCAACCCATCCTTATATTATCATTGCCTCGACTTTGGTTGAATCTGGTATGAGACCTCTGTTAGTTATTTTGGCGGCGGCGCTGTGGGCTACGGCCGCGCCCGCGCAAACGCCGTTTCAGTTCCCGACCGCCAATCATCTGCTGTATGAGCCCGGCCAGGAATTGAAGTTCTTTGCCCCCACGGCGCCCGAAAAGCCGTGGACCAGCGGCAGTTTCGGGTGTGTGCGCAGCGATGGGTGGCAGATGCACGAGGGGTTGGACATCGTGCACCAGCACACGGACCGGCACGGCGAACCGACCGACCCGGTGCTGGCCACGGCCGACGGCACCGTGGTGTACGTGAGCACCAAGGCGGCCCTGTCCAACTACGGGAAGTATATTGTCATCCGACATCTTATTGAAGGACTGGAAATCTACTCGCTGTATGCGCACTTGAGCGAGATTCAGCCCGGCGTGGCGGCGGGCCGGGTGGTGAAGGCGGGCGAAGTGATTGCCATCATGGGCCACACGTCGAACACGGGCGAGCGCATCACCAAGGAGCGGGCGCATTGTCATTTTGAGCTGAACGTGTTTGTCAGCGAGCGCTTCGCCGGCTGGTACCGCAAGTATTTTCCCGGCGAACGCAACGACCACGGCATTTGGAACGGGCAAAACCTGAACGGGCTGGACCCGCGCGAAATCCTGCTGGCGGAGCGGGATGGAAAATTCAGCCTGCTGAATTACGTGCGCAGCCAGACGGAATTGTGCCGGGTGCAGGTGCGCGCCACCGGGTTTTCCTACCTCACGCGCTACGCGCCGCTGGTGTTGCGGAATCCGCGGGCGGAAAAGGAAGGCGTGGCGGGTTACGAAGTGGCGCTGAACTACAACGGCGTGGCTTTTGCCCTGCTGCCGCGGGCGGCCTCGGAGCTGAAGGGCGGCGGCAAGTTTCAGTTGCTGTCCGTGAACGAGCCCGAGTATCGGGCGCACCCTTGCCGGAAGCTCGTGGCGCAACATGGCGACCGGTGGCAATTGACCGAGCGGGGGCTGAAGGAGTTGGAGCTGTTGACGGATTGACCGGTGTCCTTTGGCCAGTGTGCGAAAATGCACGCTCTCGCCCGCGGGCGGGCAGGCGGGCGGGCGGCCGCGGCAACGAGGGCTTGCTTCTGGATGACGGCCTGTTAAAAGTGGCTGCACCAAACTGGACCTGGCACGTGAATATTCATCATCTCGAACTCTTCTACTATATTGCCAAGCATGGCGGTATCATGCCGGCGGTGCGCAATATCCCCTACGGCATTCAGCAGCCCGCGGTGAGCGCACAGGTGGCGCAGTTGGAGGAGTTCCTAGGGGTTACGCTGTTTCAGCGGCGGCCGTTTTCCCTGACCCCCCCCGGGGAAAAGCTCTATGCCTTTATCAAACCCTTCTTTGCCAACCTCGACCAAGTCGCCACCGATCTCCAGGGGGGGGAGACGCGTTTTTTTCGGGTCGGGGCCTCCACGATTGTTTTGCGGGATCATCTGCCTCAACTTTTGACGGGAGTGCGGAAAAGATTTCCTAGTTTGAAGCTCCTGTTGCGGGAGGGGTTTCCCGGGCAATTGGAAACGGCCTTGCTCAATGACGAGGTGGATTTGGTTTTTACCACCATCGATCACAAGGCACCCACCGGCTTGCGGTCGCTGGTGCTCCTGGAACTGCCGCTGGTCTTGCTCGTGGAAAAGGGCTCGCGCTTTACGGCGGCCGAGGAGCTTTGGGCGCTGGACAAAATTGACGAACCCCTGATTTGTCTACCGGCGCACGAGACCATGGTCAAAAACTTTCAGGATAAACTGGAAAAACTGGGTGTGGAATGGTATCCTTCGCTGGAAGCCAGTTCCGCCGATCTGATAGAGGGTTACGTGGCAAGTGGCTTGGGGATTGGTTTGTCGGTGTGCATGCCGGGAATGCCGCCGGAGAGGAATGTGCGGGTGTTGCCGCTGCACGATTTCCCGGGCATGCGGATCGGGGCACTATGGCAAGGACGGAATACACCATTAGTGGACGCTTTTTTGGACATGGCGAGACAGCGGGTGAAGGAGATCGGCTGAGAGCCGGCCAATTTCAAGACAGGTTCGACTGGACTTCAGACAGAAATTCGAGGGGGGCGTTTTATTTCGGGGGATCAAAGCCTTTGGCGTGACAACTGCTCAATCAGCGGAACGGGAAAAAATTGCAGGGCGCAGGAATTGCACCCGGACCTAAAAACAAACAAAAAAAACGCACATGGCTCTGTCAATGCCATTTTTAAACGGCGCTAATCGGAAGAAACGAGCCCAAATGATCGCGATTGACTTGGGCAGCCGCACGACCAAAGCGGCCTTGTTTGAGCGTCGTGGCGAGATTCTTGCCCTGACCCGGTATGCCCTGTTGGACGCCCCCTTGTTTGACAAGAAAATGTCGGTGGAGCTGATGTCGGACCATCTGCGGGCCGTGGCCACGGCGCTGGGCAATCCCACCAAATATATCATCCTGGCCGTGGGCCTGGAAGATGCCGTGGTGCGGCAGATTGAACTGCCGCAAATTCCCTTTGAGGAGATGCGGCAAATCCTCAAGGTCAACCACAAGAATTATCTTCAGCAGGATTTGCCCAATCATGTGTTCGACTGTTACGTGATTCCGCCGCGGCTGGCGCCGGGGGAAAAGCCCGCGAGCGGACCGCCCAAGCTCAAGGTGTTGGCGGCGGCGGCCCGGCAGCAACTCATTACCGATTTCATGCACGCGGCCCAATCCGTGGGGTTGGCCCCGGAATGCATGGTGCCGGGCGTCATCGGGCCGATGAACACCTTCGAACAGGCGGAGCCGGACATCTATGCCAAGGAAACGGTGGCGCTGGTGGACATTGGCTTCAAACACACGTCGGTTTGCGTGGTGGACCGCGGCGAGCTGGCGCTGACGCGCGTCGTGAACATCGGCGGTGACAAGCTGACCACCGGATTGGCGGAGGCCATGGGCATCAGCTATGCCGAAGCCGAAGGCATCAAGGTGGGCATGGCGCCGGAAGTGGAAGGCCCGCTGCAGATGCAGGTGATTCCGCTGGGCCGCGAGCTCCGGGCCTCGTTGGACTTTTTCGAACATCAACAGGACCGGCCGGTTTCCCAGGTCTACGTCAGCGGCGCTTCCGCCCGGTCGGACATGATTCTGCAAATTCTGCATTCGGAGCTGTTGCTGGAATGCAAGCCGTGGAATCCAACTGGGTTTCTGCAATTGTCGTTGTCGGGCCAGCAGGCGGTGGAGATCGAACACATTGGCTCGCAGTTGACGGTGGCCATCGGCGCCGCGCTGGCGGCTCTTTAAGCATATGCCCATACGCATCAACTTATTATCCGAAGCCCTCGCGGAGGAAGATTTGCGCCGGCGCGACCCGGTGAAGCGGGCAATCTATGTCGGGGCCTTCCTGGTGGCCTTGTCGCTGGTTTGGTGGAGTTCCACTTGGCTGAAGTACATGGTGGAGAATCAGAACCTCAATCGTGTGGAGGCGGCGGTTCAAAGTCACACCAACGATTTTGCCTTGGTGAAGAGCTCCCAGAAGAAGATCGATGAAATTCAGACGCGCTTGGAAGCCTTGAACCAGCTCAGCGCGGCGCGGTTTCTGCAGGGCAATTTGCTCAATGCCTTGCAGCAAACCTACGTGCCCAACGTGCAACTGACCCGCCTGCGGCTGCAGCAGGACTATACCGTCACGAAGCCGGTCCCAGCCAAGGCGGGCGGCCCGCCGGGCCGGCCCGGCGGCTCGACCGAACATCTGACGTTGGTCTTGGATGCCCGGGATTACAGTCCCAATCCGGGCGACCAAGTGCAACATTTTGAGGATGCGCTCGTCAAACAGGACTTCTTCAATCAAGTGCTGGGGACCAATGGGATCCGGCTGTTGAACCTTTCGCCGGTGCAGTCGTCGCCGGATTCCAAGCCCTACGTGATGTTCAGCCTCGAGTGCCACTTTGCCGATCGAACGCAATGAAAAAGCTTCCGCCAGCCAAACAGAAACAGTTGATAGGCGTACTGATCTTCACCGTCGCTTTGATTTGCGCGGTCTATTTCCTCCTGATCAGCCCGCAAAACGACAAGAATCAGCATTTGGCCCAGCAGATCAGCCAGGCGAGCGGTCACTTGAAGGAGTACAAGGATGCCATCCTCAAGAAGCAGGAAGTCACGGAGCAGCTCGCCGTTTGGACCGAGCAGATGAAGCACGCGGAAGAGGATGTGGCGTCTGGCGATCTTTATGCCTGGACCTATGATATGATCCGGCACTTCAAAACGGCCTATCCCAAGCTCGAAATTCCCACGCCGGGGCAGCCCAGCTTGGGCGATTGCGAATTGATTGCCGATTTTCCGTACAAGCAGATTCGCTTTTCGATGACCGGTACCAGCTATTACCACGACTTGGGCCGGTTTGTGGCGGACTTTGAGAACAAGTTTCCCCATTGCCAGGTGCTGGATCTGTCGGTGGATCCAGCGATGGGCGGAACCGGGCAGACGGCGACCAGTCTCGGAGAGAAACTCAGCTTTCGCATGGATATTGTCGCGCTCGTGAAACCCAATAGTTGATTGCTTGATTGTGAACGCATTCCTGAAAACCACCTTGTTGTTGGCCGCGGCGGTCATCGCCGGCTCGGCCGTACAGGCGCAGCCGGGCAAGGTCCAGGCGGGCAAGACTCAGCCGGCCAAGCCGGTTCCGGCCCGCTCCGTCTTCACCATGCCCGCCAATCCGCGCGAAGGACGCGATCCCTTTTTTCCCGAATCCACGCGGCCCTACGAGGAAGCGATGCCGCAAACCAACAATCTCGCGTCCACAGCCAAGACTCTGGTCATTCGGGGTTCATCCGGGATCGGCGACCACGCGATGGTCATTATCAACAACCACACCTTTGCGGTGGGCGACGAGGGCGATGTGACGACCGCCGGCGGGCGCGTGCATTTACGGCTCGTTGAAATCCGCAAAGACGCCGCGGTCGTGGAAGTCAACGGCACCCGACGCGAACTCAGCATCACCCATAAGTAAATTTCCACTGGAGCACCCCCAACCATCCGCCATGAAAAAACACATCTCCCACCTCCTGCTGCTGGCCAGCTTTGCCGGCGCCTGGATTGCCTGCGCGCAAACCGATGCCGGTTCGCCGGGACAGCCGGTTGACAACACCAATGCGGCAGTGGCCACCACCCCGGGGACCAACGCGGTGTCCGAGGCGACCCCCGCCCCGGCCACCAACGCCGCCCCAGTCGAAGCGGTCGCGGTGCCGCCCGCCAGCACCAATGAGGCGCCACCCGCCGTCATGAATCCGGCACCGGCCGCCGCCAGTGCCGTGGCCACCTCCGGGGATGCTAATGCCACCACCAGTGCCAGCGGCGCGCCAACGAGCCCGGGCCAGGTCATTCCCCTCATCCAATTTTCCGATGTCGCCATCACCGTGGCCATCGAACATCTCGCCCGGCAGGCCGGCATCAATTATCAACTTGATCCCAAGATCGGCTACGGCCAGCCCGACCAGAGCGGCCAGTTGAAGAACGAGCCACAGTTGTCCATCCGCTGGGAGAACATTACGGCGCAAAATGCCCTCCAGGCCCTCTTGGATAATTATAGCCTCCAACTCGTGGCCGATAAGCAGACCGGCATCTATCGCATCACCGCGAAGGATCCCCTGGCGCCGCCGCCTTTGATCACCCGGGTGCTTCAGTTGCAGTATGCCTCCATGACCAATATGGCCATGGCGGTTCAATCGGTGCTCACCGACAAGCGCAGCAAGGTGTTGGCGGACACGCGGACCAGCCAGATGCTCGTGGTGGCCACCGATGGCGAACAGACCGCCGTGGATACGCTGGTGGCCGAGTTGGACAAACCTACGCGGCAGGTGTTGATCGAAACCAAGTTGATTGAAATCTCCAGCACGCCGACTGCCAAGCGCGGTGTGGATTGGAGTTCCACATTGGGAGCCCAGAATGTCACTTTCGGCAACGGCACGGTTTCGGGCAACAATGCGATCTCCACTCCCGGCGCCACGACCAGCACCACGAAGACCACCCCCGGCAGCGGCCACACCACCACCATTACCCAGACGGCCCAATCCACCGTGGCCGGCACGTTGGATCAGGCGATCGGTGGTAGCGGCTGGTCGGCCAGTACGGCGGGCGGCTTGATTCCTTCCACGGCCTTCTTGAATGCGGATGGAGTGAATGCAACCATCTCTTTCCTGAACGCGTCCTACGACGCCCAGGTTTATTCCACCCCTCGCGTGGTCACCTTGGAT
>Ga0326727_10021713_pt1 | contig 12521 bp, 9 predicted proteins | sample MB2enrmetagenome_FD_207643 | JGI IMG/M metagenome (GOLD analysis project Ga0326727, IMG submission 207643) | Lab enriched peat soil microbial communities from McLean, Ithaca, NY, United States - MB29MY | ecosystem: Environmental > Terrestrial > Soil > Wetlands > Peat | place: USA: New York...
AGCGATGCCAGACGTGGGCGCGCGACTACATGAAGGCCATTGTGCAGCGGGACGTTCGCGAGATTGCCGATGTGGAGAAACTCGACCAGATGCCGCGCTTGCTGCAGATTCTCGCTCACTGTTCCGGCCAACTGACCAATTTCACGCAAATGGGCGGCCAAATTGGCTTTGACGACAAGACCACCAGAAAGTACGTTGCCGTTCTGGAACAGTTGTTTCTGGTTCGTCGTGTGGAGCCTTGGTTTCGCAACCCGCTCAAGCGTTTAGTGAAGACGCCCAAGCTCCACTTCCTGGATTCCGGCCTGCTGGGCACTCTTTTGGGGGTCACCCCCGAAAGGGTGGCTAGGGACCGTTCGATTCTTGGACCCCTGCTGGAGGCATTTGTTTTCTCCGAGGTGCTGAAACAGGCAAGTTGGTATGAGGAGAGCTGTGCTCTCCATCATTATCGGGACAAAGACCAGGACGAGGTCGACCTGGTGTTGGAAAGGGGGAGTGGAGCGCTGATTGGCATCGAGGTCAAAGCGGGCGCCACCGTGAACTCGACTGACTTTCGCGGGCTCAGAAAGCTGGCGACCGGCAGTGGCGACGACTTTAAGTTGGGAATCGTCCTCTATGACGGCGTAAGAGCGCTCCCCTTCGGCGACCGTCTCTTTGCGGCGCCGATCTCGTGTCTGTGGGGCTGACCGATGTTTCGCCTGCACCCGATTCCGCAATTACCCGATTATCCTTACCCTGCCGTAAGGCCACCGTCTACCGGAATTGCGGCCCCGTTGATGAACGCGGCCTCGTCGCTGGCGAGGTAGACCAGCGCGTTCGCGACGTCGGTGGCGCTGGCGAGCCTGCCCAGCGGCACTTCGCCGAGCCTTTCCGCCCGGCACTGGGGATCCTGGAGCATGGCCTGCACGAGGGGGGTCTCCACCGTGCTGGGGTGGACGGAGTTGCAGCGGATATTGTCCTTGGCGTAGCGCACGGCCACCGACTTTGTGAGCAGGGTCAGAGCGCCCTTGGTCGTGGTATAAGCCTCGTTGGTGTACCGGTGGCCGACCAGACCGCATATCGAAGACATATTGAGGATGACTCCCCCGCCCGCGGCCCGCATGACCGGCAGGGAGTGCTTGATTCCAAGAAACGGTCCCTTCACGTTCACCGCCAGCATGGTGTCGAGGGATTCCACGGGCATTTCCTCGATGTCCTTCCGGACATTGATGCCCGCGTTGTTGACCAGCACGTCGAGGCGTCCGCTCCGCGCGAGCACGGCGGCCAGCGCGGCCTTCCAGCTTTCCTCCGAAGTGACGTCGAGGAGGAGGAAGATTGCGCCCAGAGACGCGGCCGTCTTTTCCCCTGCCGCGCGGCTCACGTCGGCTACGAACACCGCGGCGCCTTCCTCCCGAAACCGGCGGGCGATCTCCGCGCCGATGCCGCCCGCGGCGCCCGTGATCAGGGCGGTCTTGCCCGCCAGGCGCGGCGCGCTCACTGCGCACCACCCGGACGCGGTCCTAGGAAGCCGATGTCCATTGCTCTCTCCCTCCGGGGCTAAAGCCCATACCGTTCAGTTAAGGCGGGGCACCTTCGGCGTAGCGCCGCCGTCCCCGGCAAGTCGTCCCCGGTGGCGGGCTGCGAAGCACCGAAATTCATGGTTGATTGCAGCCCGCCGGCGAGGGCGCCGGCGCTACGTTTGGTCGCGGTCCTAGGAAGCCGATGTCCATTGCTTTCTTCCTCCGGGGCTAAAAGCCCAATACTGTTCAGTTAAGCGAAGGCGCTTCTCGGGGTGGCGCCGCCGCCCCGGCAAGTCGTCCCCGGTGGCGGGCTGCGAAGCCCCGAAATTCATGGGGGATTGCAGCCCGCCGGCGAGGGCGCCGGCGCTACGTTTGGTCGCGGTCCTAGGAAGCCGATGTCCATTTCTTTCTACCTCGCAAGAGCGTTCGCGCGGCTGTAGCAACGGCGTCCGCGGTAAGCCCGAAATGCGCGAGCAGTTCGTCGTAGCTCTCCGCCGACCTGCCGAAGCTGTCGGGAATGCCCACGAATTCGACGGGCGCATGCGCGACTCCTCGCAGCGCCTCCACCACGGCGGAACCGAGCCCGCCGATCACAGAATGCTCCTCGGCGGTAACGATGGCGTCCACTCCGCCCGCCTGGCGGATCACCGCCTCGCGGTCCAGGGGCTTGAGCGTGCCCACGTCGAGCACCCGCGCCGAGATCCCCTCCGCTGCCAGGGCCACCGCCGCCTCCAGCGCTTTGGACACCATGATCCCCGAGGCAAAGATCGCCGCGTGGCTTCCCTCCCGGAGCGTGGTCACCTTGCCTATGGCGTAAGGCTCTCCGGCCGGATACACCAAAGGGAGATCGTTCCGGTTGATCCGAAGGTACACGGGCCCCTTCCAATCCAGGAGGCAGTCCATCATCTTCTCCACTTCGATGGAATCCGCGGGGCAGAGCACGGTCATGTTGGGAAGGGCCCGCATGAGGGCGGCGTCCTCCACGCCCTGGTGGGTCTTGCCATCTCCGAAATCGGAAAGCCCGGCGCTGGACCCGCAGATGCGGACGGGAAGGTTCGGAATGCAGACGGAATTGCGGAGCTGATCGTAGATCCTGCCGGAAGCGAACACGGCGAAGGAATGGATAAAGGGAATCATTCCCGCCAGGGCGAAGCCCGCCGCGGTGGAGGCCATGTTCTGTTCCGCGATTCCCATTTGGAAATAGCGCTCCGGAAACTCCGCCTGGAACATGACGGATTGAGTGGATTTCCCCAGGTCCGCCTCCAGGGCCACCACGCGCCTGTCCTTTTTCCCCAGCTTGACCAGGCTGGCCCCATACGCGCTTCTCAAGTTCGGCGAAGTCATTGCAGCCTCCTCCCGGCTTCTTCGATCTCCCGGAGCGCCTGGTCGTATTGCTCCCGGGTCAGGGCCGCGTTGTGAAAGGCCGCAAGATTCTCGGCGAAAGCGATTCCCTTCCCTTTGACCGTCTCCGCCACGATCACGGTGGGCGCCCCCTTCTGCGCGGCGGCCTCATCCAGGGCATCGAGGACCGCGCCTACATCGTGGCCGTCCACGCGCAGCGCGTTCCAGCCGAACGCCCGCCATTTTTCCGCTATATCGGGGATGTCGAAGATCTCCTTGGTCGGGCCTGTGGCCTGGATGCGGTTTCGATCCACAATGCCGGTCAGAGAATCCAAGCGGTAGCGCGCAGCGGCCATGGCCGCTTCCCAAAGCTGGCCCTCGGCCAGCTCGCCGTCGCCCATGACGACGTACACCCGGGAAGGGCTTTGCGCCAGCCGCAGGGCGAGCGCCATGCCCACGCCTACGGAAAGTCCCTGTCCGAGCGAACCCGTGACCGCCTCCATCCCGGGGGTCGCCATGTCGGGATGGCCCTGCAGCCGGCCCGCCAGGGTTTTCACCTTCTCCAACTCTTCCCGCGGGATGACGCCCAGCTCCGCCAGGGCCGCGTATTGGATGAGCACGGCATGCCCTTTGCTGAGCAGAAAGCGGTCGCGGCACGGATCCCCCAACGCTTGGGGATCGAAGCGCATCTTCATCTTCGCAAAGTACAGGGCCGCCACGATCTCGGCGAGCGAGCACGAACCGCCCAGATGTCCCGCCTTGCCCACGCCGATCATCCGCACCACGTCGGCCCGGAGGTTCCAGGCGATCCTTGCAATCCTCCGAATCTCGTCAGGCTGTGCCATCCGTTTTCCTCCCGGTCACATGTTTCAGGGTACGCGACATAAGCTGACGTCCCGTACCTTCTATTCAGGGTATGGCTTCAGCCATGCCGCAGCCCACAAAGGGCCCGCCGACGGGGGCGCCGACGCTACGGACTCTCCATGTTATAACGTTGTGTGCTCAATCAACCGGTCCAGGATGTGGCGATCGAGCGGGGTGGCTTGCGGCGCCGTTGGCTCTTCCTCATGCCGGTGGTTTTCGTTACCTATAGCCTGGCCTATCTCGACCGCTCGAATTTCGGCTTGGCCACAGCCGCCGGACTCGCCAGGACCCTCAAGATCACCGAATCGCGGGCGGCCTTTTTGGCGTCGGCCTTCTTTCTCGGCTATTTTCTTTTCCAGATTCCGGCCGCGGCCTACGCCACGCGCAAGAGCGCGACCCGGCTGGTGTTCTATGCGCTCATGAGCTGGGGCATCCTGTCCGCGCTTACGGGCGTGATCCGGGAGTACTGGCTGCTGGCGCTCGACCGGCTGCTGCTGGGAGTGGCGGAGAGCTTGATCTTTCCGGCCATGCTGATCCTGTTGACAAACTGGTTTACGCGCGCCGAGCGTTCGCGGTCCAATGCCATTCTCATGCTCGGCAATCCGGTTACCGTCACCTGGATGGCCGCGGTCACCGGGTTCCTCATCAGGGGGGTCGGCTGGCAGATGGCCTTCATTCTGGAGGGAATTCCTTCGTTTCTCTGGGCCTTTGTCTGGCTGCTGGTGGCGCGCGACCGGCCGCGCCAAGCATCCTGGCTCAGCCGGGAAAGCAGCGCGCAGTTGACCGCGGCGCTGGAACGTGAGCAAACCGCGCTGCCGCCCCACGGCAATCTGTGGTCGGCGTTGCGCGTCCCGGGCGTGATTCTCTTGTCCGTCCAGTATTTCTTCTGGAGCTTCGGCGTTTACGGACTGGTGTTGTGGATCCCGAAGATGATCCGCTCCGGGTCGGCGCGCGGAATCCAGACGGTGGGCCTGCTCAGCGCCGCGCCGTTTCTGCTAGCCGTGATTCTGGAGCTCACGGTCGCCTATTTTTCCGACCGGGCACTCCATCGCAAGGTCTTCGTATGGCCGCTGCTTTTGTTCTCGGGAGTGGCGTTGTTCTGCTCCTATGCCGTGGCCGGCAGCCACTTCTGGCTGGCGTATGCCGCGCTGATTGTGGCCGGCGGGACGATGTATGCGCCCTACGCTCCCTTCTTCGCGATCGTGCCGGAGATGCTGCCCCGGAACGTGGCCGGCGAAGTGATGGCCGTGATCAATAGCTGCGGGGCGCTGGGCGGCTTCGCCGGCACCTGGATGGTGGGTTTTCTGCAGGCGCTTACCGGCAACGCGCGCGCCGGCTATCTGGCCATGTCCATCTCGCTGCTGCTGGCCGGCGGCATCATCCTCCCGCTGCGGGACACCAGGGCAGGCACGAAAGCGTAGCGCCGGCGTTTGTGCATCTCCCGAAGAGGCTGCCGAAATTTCACTACAGAGGGCGCAGCGCGGCGGAGCAGCAACCAAGGGCGCGATTGGCAGCTTGGCGGCTTCCGGCAGGGGCATGTGAGTGGAGACCTCAAGCCGGATTTACCACGGAGGACCCTTCGACAGGCTCAGGGCAGGCTCCGAGGGGCGCAGCGGAAAACAGGATCGGGCAACCCCAAATTGGCTTGGGTCAAATTCGTTGGGAAGCGCCAAGGCTTTGACGAGTAGCGCAGAGGGAAGTCGAGGGATCAGCCTTGCCTTCCGCAATTACCCGATCAATGCGCGGGGCGATGATCCCTCCGCCAAGTGCCGGTTGCAACTATACGTAAATTATCGATATTATTTGTACAGCATAACTTTCTATAAGGTTGGTATAACTTTTGGACCCGGTAAGCAACCCGTATTCCCCCGGCGCTGGAACTCCACCTCCTGAATTGGCCGGCCGCGCCAAGCTCCGCGAACAGGTGCGGATCGCGATCGCCCGCATCCGGCGAGGCAATGCGTCGAAAAGCGTCCTCATGGTTGGCCTGCGAGGAGTAGGCAAGACCGTTCTCCTGGAGCAAATGCGAATCGACGCCGAGGCTTCCGGAGTTTACACCGTTCGGGTTGAGGTGCCGGAGAACCGGTCCTTGCCGGCATTGTTGGCGCCTCAGCTTCGACTGGCGCTGCTGCGGCTGAGCCGAGTCGATGCGGCAAAGGACTTGGCGCAGCGCGGGCTCCGTGCCTTGGCCGGCTTCGCCAAGGCACTCAAAGTGAAGTACAACGACATTGAAGTGGGATTGGATTTCCCTTCGGAGCCGGGGCTTGCCGACAATGGCGATCTGGAAGGGGACTTGACCACGCTGCTGGAAGAGGTAGGGGTTGCGGCGCGGAAGGCCGACACCGCGGTCGTCGTTTTTGTCGATGAGCTTCAGTATCTGAAAGAGGACCAGTTTGCCGCCCTGATATCCGCGCTCCACCGGTGTGCTCAGGCCAAACTTCCTGTGGCCGTTGTGGGCGCCGGACTGCCCCAGTTGACCGGCTTGGCGGGTAATGCCAAGTCTTACGCAGAGAGATTGTTCGACTTCCCGATGATCGGGGCTTTAGCCGATCCGGAAGCGGAACTGGCCATCGTCAAACCGGCGAAGAAGGAAGGGGTAGACTTTGCCCCAGCCGCCGTGGCCAAGATCGTGTCCGAGACGCGAGGATATCCGTACTTCCTGCAGGAATGGGGGAAACATTCTTGGGATGTCGCGCAACAAAGTCCGATCACCCTGGCCGATGTCACGGCGGCTTCTATCGAAGCCATCGCCGCACTGGATGAAAGCTTCTTTCGGGTACGCTTTGACCGGCTCACCCCAAAGGAGAAACAGTACCTGCGCGCGATGGCCGAGCTCGGGCCGGGGCCGCACCGATCCGGAGATATTGCGGAAACGCTCGGCAAGACGGTGAACTCCCTGGGTCCGCTTCGCCAGAGCCTCATCACCAAAGGAATGATCTGGAGCCCCGGCCACGGTGACACCGCATTTACCGTACCCCTCTTCGATGAGTTCATGAAGCGCATTATGCCCGGCACGGATTGGAGGAGCGAATAAGCGCGGTGAATCGACGCTGGCGGCTGCCGTGGTGACCTTGTGCCACTGACTAACGCCGTCCCGGATTGCCGGACTCATCAAGGGAGTGTGGTTCCTGTCGATGTCGGTAGGAGACTATGTCGGCGGGCGCCTCTCCAGGCTCTACGAGACCCTTCCCCTGCCGGCCTTGTTTGGCACGGTGGTCTTGTTTTGCCTGCTGATTGCCGGCGCGCTCCTCTTCCTGCGAAAGCCCATGCGCCAACTGATGGGGGACGTGAATTCGCTGCTGTTCGGAAAGGCTAAGGCCCGCAGAACAATTCCGCAATTGCCCGATGACCCGATCGAAGAATAAGGCCGTCCCGACCGTCCCAAGTGACACCCCCGCCAGGCCAAGACTCAGCCCGCTGTCCGGTTCTCTGCTATACTTGGCGCCTCAAGCCAAGGTGCATTCAATCGGCCCTTTAGATTCACGAGCCCTGACCTGAAGTCTCGGGAGTAACGCCCATGATACGTTCCAGGGTAGGTTTGCCAGTTGCGTCGTTTTTGCTTTGCGGGTTCCTTTTGGTGGCGGGATGGATGAGCACCGCGGCCCAATCGCCGGCCGCCGCCCCGCCCACGCCCGCCGCCAGTCCCCAGGCTGCAGACAAGCCTGCGCAGGAAATCAGCACCCACGACGAGACGACTACTTTCCGGGTTAAGGTCAACCTGGTTCTGGTGCGGGTGGTGGTGCGCGACGCGCAAGGGAATGCCATCGGCAATCTGCAAAAAGAAGACTTCCAGCTCTTCGACAACGGTAAGCCCCAGACGATCCGCCAATTCACCGTGGAGCAGGCGGTCAAGCCCACCCCGGAGCCCGCTAAACCGGCGGCCCCGGCAGCACCAGCGGAGAACGCCGGTGAACTGCCTCCCCCGGTCGCTCCCAACCACTATGTGGCTTATGTGTTCGACGATGTCCATCTGGACTTCGCCGATCTGGCCCGGGTGCGCGAGGGCGCCGCGCGCCATATGGCCACGCTGGGTCCCGCCGATCGCGCCGCCATCTTTACCACTTCCGGCGTGAACAATCTCGATTTCACCGACGACCGCACCCGCTTACAGGACGCCCTGAACCATATCACGATCCGGCCGCTCACCAGCGGCATGAGTACGGACTGTCCCGACCTCAGTTATTACCAAGCCGATCTTATTCAATACAAGAACGATCCTATCGCCCTGAGCGTCGCGGAACAGGAGGTGCAGTCGTGCAGCCCGGGGAACGGCAATGCCAATTCCAATGCCAGCTCCGGGCCCGCAGGCGGCGCGACGAGCAGTAGCTCGTCGGATGCCGAGCGGCAGGTGCGCTCCGCCGTGCTCGAGGTTCTCAGCCTCAACGAGCACGAGAGCCGGGTGGCGCTTTCGGTGTTGTCGAATGCGGTGCGCCGCCTGGCGCTGATGCCGGGGCAGCGCACGTTGCTTCTGCTGTCTCCCGGTTTTATTGGGTCCCAAATGGAACTCGAGTACGGAGAGTTGGTGGAGCAGGCGCTGCGCGCCCAGGTGACCATCAGCGCCCTGAACGCGCGCGGGCTTTATGTCCTGGAGAGCACCACTGCGGCCAGCAACGCCCCGGTGATGACGGGCGCCGTCTTTCAGGAGAAAATGGCCCTCGCCCAGGCCTCCGCCCTCGCCGAGGACACTTTTCTTGCGGATATCGCCTATGACACCGGGGGCAGCCATTTTCACGACAGTAACGATTTCGACGAGGGCTTTCGCCGCATTGCCACTCCGCCCGAGTATGCTTACATGCTCAGCTTTTCCCCGCCGAATCTGAAGCTCGACGGCCAGTTCCACAATTTGAAAGTCACCATCAAGGACAAGTCCAAGCTGAACATTCAGGCCCGCAAGGGCTATTACGCTCCCAAGCACCTCGCCGACCCGGCGGAGGAAGCCAAGGAGGACATTGAAGACGCGCTCTTCTCCCAGGAAGAAATGCACGGACTTCCCGTCCAACTTAGCACCAAGTTCTTTAAGTCGAGCGACGACAAGGCCCAGCTTTCCGTGCTGGCGCACGTCGACGTGAAACGCTTGCGTTTTCGGCGAACCGCCGGCCGCAACGCCAACAGCCTGACTGTCGTCTCCGGCGTGTTCGATCGTAACGGGGTGTTCATCTCGGGCTTGCAGAAGGTCGTCGACATGAATCTGAAGGACGATACCCTGAACAACAAACTCGGCAATGGAGTCGTGGTGAAATCGAGTTTCGAAGTGGCGCCGGGCAGCTATCTGGTCCGTTTGGTGGTGCGCGACGCCGATGGCGAACTTTCCGCGGCCAACGGCAGTATCGAGATTCCGTAATCGACTCCCACGCGCAACAGCGCGTGGGGGGCCAACGAACTTTTTCTTGCCAACGGCAGTATCGAAATTCCGTGAAGAGGTGGAACATGCATATCCCTCGCCGGACCCTATGGATCGCTACCCTGGCGCTGGCCGCCCTTTGGGGAGGGCAGGCCGGCCTTTCCGGGCCGTCTGCGCTGGCGCAGCAGCCCGCTTCCGCAAGCCCCGATGCCACGATGACCATCCGGGCCGAAAGCCGCTTGGTTCTGGTCGATACCGTCGTCACCGACAAGAAAGGAAATTACCTCAGCGATCTCAAGCGGGAGGATTTCCGCGTCTGGGAAGACGACAAAGAGCAGCAGATCAAGAGCTTCTCGTTCGAGGCTAAACCCGCTCCCGGCACGCCGGAGGAGCGCCACTATCTGGTGCTCTTCTTCGACAACTCCACCATGCAACTGGGCGATCAGATCAACGCCCGCCAGGCGGCAGCGAAGTTCATCGCCGCCAACGCCGGCCCTAACCGCCTCATGGCTATTGTCGAGTTTACCGGCGTGACGCGCATCGTCCAGAACTTCACTCCCGATGCCGCCCGTCTGGCCAGAGTGGTTGGCGGAATAAAGAACTCCGCCGTCGATCCCAACGCCAGCGACGGCTCGGACGACCAAGCGTCTCTCGGCACGCCCTCGCTGCACGCCACGGTGGAGGCGGAATTCGGCCAGCGCAACATGCTGCTGGCCCTGCGTACGCTGGCGATGAACATGGCGAATGTTCCGGGACGCAAGAGCCTGGTGTTGCTGACGGCGGGCTTTCCTCTGTCTTTGGAAACCATGTCGGAGCTGACCGCGACCGTCAACGCTTGCAACAAGGCCAACGTGGCCATCTACCCAATCGACGTGCGTGGGCTGGTGGGAAGCGGCGCCTCCGCCGCGGGCGCCAGACTCCGTGCTCCTTCCCTGGCGGGCCGCGCCGCTACCCTGCAGCCGGCCACCTTCCATCCCCAGGCCAGTGGGACTGAGCCGGACGGCGCCCATCTGGTTTACGTTCTGCAGCGTGGCGGGAGCGGCGGCACTGGCGGTGGTGGTGGCAGCCATGGCGGCACCCCCGTGAGCGCTCCCTCCGGCGGAGGCCGCCCCACTGGTCCCACGGCTCCCACGGCTGGCAGGCCCCCCACGATGCCAAACCAGGCCAACCAGACGAACCAGAACCGGTACTACAACCAATCGCAGACGCGCAGCATTATTCCACCGTTTCCGCCCAACGCGACGACCAACCAGCAAGTCCTTTTTCAACTCGCCAGCGGGACCGGCGGCTTTGTGATCGGCAATACCAACGACCTGCTGGAGGGACTGGACAAAATCGCCCACGAGCAGGATCAATACTACCTTCTTGGCTATACGCCGGAAGTTTCCAAGGAAGGCAGTTGCCACACGCTTAAGGTGAAGGTCGGCGTGGAACACGCCCAGGTTCGTTTCCGCAGTGGATACTGCAACGTGCGCCCGGTGAATCTGCTGGCCGGCAAGCCCATCGAAAAACTGCTGGAAGATCGCGCCAATGGCTCGCGCCCGGGCGAACTCGCCGCGAAAATGGAACTGCCCTACTTCTACACCTCCGCCAACACCGCCCGGGTCAACTTGGCCATGGAGCTTCCCACGGCACCCCTCAAGTTCGAGAAGCAGAATGGCAAGGAGCATGCCGCAATCAATGTGCTCGGCTTGGCCTACAAATCCGACGGCACGGTAGCCGCCCGCTTCAGCGATACGGTCACCATCGATCTGGCGGACAAGAAAGAGATTGAGGAATTCCAGAAGCGGCCCTACCACTATGAAAACCAATTCGGCATCGGTTCCGGCCAGTACACCGTCAAACTTGCCTTCAGTTCCGGCGGCGAAAGCTACGGCAAACTCGAGGCTCCTTTGGTAGTGGATCCTTACGATATCAAACAGTTCAGCCTGAGCGGCCTGGTGCTCAGCCGCCAGATGCAACGCGCCGAAGCGATGGCCGCCGGCGTCGAGGATGCCCTGCTTTCCGACCGCACCCCGCTGGTGGTGCTGGGTATGCAGGTGATCCCCACCGGCGACAGCCATTTCAAGAAGACGGACCTTGCCCTGATGTATGCCGAAATCTACGAACCGCTCCAGGTCACTCCTCCGGCGAATCCGCTCCAGGTCCAAGTCGCCTATGTCGTCGTCGATCGTAAGAGCGGCGCCAAACCGGTCGACACGGTAAGCAACGTCGATCTGGCGACCATGGCCAAAGAAGGCAATCCCGTGATTCCCATAGGGCTTAAGCTCCCCGTGCAGACGCTCCCCCCGGGCTCGTATCGCGCGGAGCTGACGGCGAAGGACAATGCCGGCCACGCCTCCGCTTTGCGCACGGTGGAATTCGAGGTGGAGTGAAGGGCGGCGCCCCACCCTCTCTATCCCAGTACGCGCCGCTTTTGCGCGTTTTGGGATAGAGGACGGGCTAGGGGGGGTACAAACTTCTGAATTGATTCTGTTGCCCCCGGGGCGGCGGAGGAGCCATCCTCTGCGGCCCGGGGGGAGTGCGGGTTTCCGGTCCTTCCGCCCACCATTCGCAACCAATGCGGTCTTTGCAAAGCGGAAGGGACATGGGACAATTACCTCGCCGCATTCGTTCGCGAAGATCTGCCGAAGGGATCAAGTCTCATTCCCCTGGAGGAATAAGCCGATGAAAGTGATTGCCGTCAATGGAAGTCCGCGCAAGACTTGGAATACGGCCACCTTACTGCAAAAGGCCCTGGAAGGCGCTGCTTCCCAAGGCGCGGAGACCGAACTCATTCACCTCTACGATCTCAATTTCAAAGGCTGCGGCAGTTGCTTCGGCTGCAAGACCAAGGGCGGAAACAGCTACGGGCGGTGCGCCATGCGCGACGAACTGACGCCGCTGCTGCAACGCATCGAGAAGGAGAACTGTGCCGTGATTCTGGGCTCGCCCATGTACTTTGGGGGCGTGACCGGAGAGATGAAGTCGCTCATGGAGCGCCTGCTCTTTCCCTATCTGGTCTACAGCAATCCCCCGGCTTCCTGCTGCCCGCGCAAGATTCAGACCGGCCTTATCTATACCATGAATTGCCCCGAAGCCTTCATCCAGCAAGTCAACTACGACCGCTACTTCAGCCAGAATGAAGGCATGATGGCGCGCATTTTGGGAGCATGCGAATCCCTGTACAGCTACGACACCTTGCAGTTCGAGGACTATTCCAAGATGGTGGCCGACTGGATGGATCCGCAGAAGAAGATGCAACGCCACCGGGAAGTTTTCCCCCAGGATTGCCAGAAAGCCTTCGATATGGGCGTCCGCTTTGCCCAGGCCGTGTGACGCACTAACCAGGAGCCAAGAACGTGAAACTGATTGCATTGAATGGAAGCCCGCGCAAAACCTGGAACACGGCGATGTTGCTGCAGAAAGCTCTCGAAGGCGCCGCCGCCCAAGGCGCCGAAACCGAGCTGATTCACCTCTACGATTTGAATTACAAGGGG
>Ga0326727_10021714_pt1 | contig 12520 bp, 9 predicted proteins | sample MB2enrmetagenome_FD_207643 | JGI IMG/M metagenome (GOLD analysis project Ga0326727, IMG submission 207643) | Lab enriched peat soil microbial communities from McLean, Ithaca, NY, United States - MB29MY | ecosystem: Environmental > Terrestrial > Soil > Wetlands > Peat | place: USA: New York...
TCGGACCAACTACGAAAAGCAAGATCGACAGAGAGCACGGCCATGTTCTTGAGAGTACGTCCGCGATGCGCCGCCGATGAGGGAAGAATTCCGGGCAAGAGCTGCGGTTGCGCAGTTTTGAAACGGCAGACCGGAATGGAATTAAAGCGGCAGAGCAGGCAGAGGCAAATTGGTGCAGAAAACTTCGATTTCGCGGGAGCGGATTGCACCAGAATGTGTGCAATCGGAGCTGAAAACAGAGTTTTGAACCAAAAAGGACCGTTTTTGCCTGGTTTTTTGCTCACTCATCCTTCAAGGGGGTGCCCCATCCATTCGCGTTCTCCGCGAATGGGTGGGAAAACACAAACCCCAACCCTCCGGCCTCCTATTAGGACACGACCGGGGAACCCACACAATGTGTAGGCCGCGCGCCGCAAACCGTCTGCCCACTTCTCGGCAAACCAGGTCTTCCTCTCCCGGAGAGAGCGCCAGAAAAAGCCCACGGCGTCAGCCCTGGCAACCGCCCCGTTCTTAACCCCGAAAAAACAAGGTACGCAGCTAAGCCGCGCATCAAAACCCGAGCCCGCCCGCCGCCGCTCGTCCCCGCAACCCTCGCCCAGGGCAAAGATCGCCATAAGCCGGCTTATCGTTACTCATCGGCGCGCTATTCCCCAGAGAAGGCCCCGGCCAATCGGCATTCAACAAGGGATCCACCCCGGAGTCCGTCTTTCAGAATCCGTCAGCGACGGTCGCGCAAAACTGCGGACCCAAAACACTCTGCTCCATCGCACGCCATCATGAGCGGGTGCGACTACCTTGTGCGTCCCCACCCGCCCATCCATGCATAGCCGGCCGCTATTTACTGAGTCCGCTAAATGCTTTGAAGAGATTTGTATTGAACACGAAGCCGAAGCCCCACGATCTCTGAAGCGAGTTCTGCGTTGGCACTGCCGATCCTGCAAGGATGCTTGCTTTATCGCCGTTCGCACAGCCTGAGGTCGCTGTTGCTGAGACGGTAGTGGTCGTCGTCGTGGTCGAGGGTGAAGATCCGGTAGTAGTCGACGTGCTCATGGTAGTCTCTGTGGGCTGCCACTGAAACGATGGGCTTGTCCCGTAACCGCTGCAAGCTGTGATGTTCGGCTGCAGACTCGTTTTGCTCCACCACGTGGGACCGAGAAAGAGCTGGATTCCTGGGTAGACTTCGAACGCAGGCACGACCGCGAAATTGCCGAGCGAACTGACGGATGTTCCAACAAACAGGCCGATGTCCTGATAGGGGCGGTAAAACGCATAGTTTGTGGTAAATCTTCTTCCGGCCACCGGAAACGTATCGTGCCCAAAGGGGTAGAACGTCAATCCCGCCACGCCGTTCAACTGTGGGCTGTCGCCTTGGGTCCCCAGAACATACTCGGCGGTGCTGTTGGTCGCCACTGGTGTCGTCGTATTCGTTGTGGTTGTTCCTGTGCTCGAGGTCGTAACCGTCGTTGTCGAAGTGGTTGTAGTCACCGTAGCCGGCACTGACGCGATCGAGTAATTGGTCGGCGTTGCAAATGTAAGCAACATGCCGCCACCGGCTGAGAATCGTATTCGTTGGTGACGTTCTACGATCACGTTCGCCACCGGATCCACTGCGTTTGCCGGGCCCGTTTGGGTGAAGTTGACCACTGTGATCGCATTGCCCGTTATTTTCTGCTCAAGTGCGTAGATTCGGTCGATGCTAGCCCCTGGAACAGCTGGTGCAGTTGCGAGAACTAACTTGAACTCCTCTGTCTCTGTTCCGGACGCCGCAACCGACGTCTGGTTAATCGCTGAGCCATCGCCGAATTTTGCGTTGCACACCAGGACAAGCACTTTCTCTGTCAGGTAAACCTTCGCCACGAAAGAATTATTGGGCAACGCAGACAGGTCGTCGCTGTTCGCCTCTTTCCAATACAAGTACGTTGTTGGGAACCTCCTGGCGTTCTTCTCCGCGGCGGTCAGTGCTTCTTTTGCCTGATCCAATTCGTCCATTGCATCCTGGGCATCGGCTTGCGCGTCTGCCACTTTTTTCTGTAACGCAGCATCGCCAGGTTTAGCGTCTAAGGCGGTCTGCGCTTCCTTCACCGCATTCTGCTTTGCATCGGCATCGGATTGGGCTTGTCGCTCAGTTGCTGTCGCATCCCTGACAGCCTTAACGGCCTGGTAAGCGGCCTCGTCGAAGATCAGCATCGGGTAATCCCGCTGCCATGAACTCTTCATCGACCGATTCTGAAGGGACAGAGAAAATATATCTTTGGAATTCGGGCAGGTGTCGCTGAAGGTCGCCGCCCTTGCGGACCAACACCAGGCGAACAGAGGGAACAGGCACCAAAAGGTAAACAAACGTCCGTACTGTGCTGAAGGCAGTCTCATTGGTCACCTCATCGTCATTGAAGTCAAGGAGCCGAGATTAAGACGCAGCGGGGAAAGCTGGCGCGCAGCCTTTAGTTTGCCGATAGTCTGGCATCACAAAATCGAAATTGCAAGTGGATTTCTTCGCGATAGCCGGCGGAGCGGTTGAAGGTCGCAACCCTCGCTGGTTGCGACTCAAGGATCGGCGGCGATGTGTCCTCGTAACCGCCGAACCCGCCCTCGTCCCCAGCCTCCCAAAACTTTCCCCCGCTGGGGCCCACATCTCGACTTTGAGGTGGGGGATCCCACAAACCCCAACCCACCTCTCTCACTCCACCACAAAATACGGGTGCCCCATCCATTCGGTCGCCGCGGCGAGCGAATGGGTGGGAAACCACGAACCCCAACAGTCCCGTCTCAACCCAGCAACGCAATGGGTGCCCCACATCTCGATTCTGAGATGTGGGAAAGCACAAACCCCAACCCACCGGCCCTGTATCAGGGCGCGACCGGGGAACCCACACAGTGTGTGGGTCGCGCGCCGCAACTCTCGCCCCAAATCAGGCTGTTACGAAACCAGGTCGCGACTAGGCTCTGTAACAAGGGCACGGCTTCAGCCGGGCCGCAAAGCAATGAAGGAAGAAGGGTGGGCTTCAGCCCCTGCTGCTTTGGCTTGCCTGCAATGAACGCAATTGACGAGTTTCGCAACAGCCTGCCAAATGCAAGGGATTTTCGACCCCTGAACCACGAATGTGTTGTCATCCCGAGCCAAGCCGAGAGCCTGCCCTGAGCGGAGATCGTCCGCCGCGGCGGACGATCGGAGTCGAACGGGGATCTGCGGTTGCTCTTCGCGCACTCTCCCGAAGGGAGAGCCAGAAACAGCCCAGGACGTCACCCCTGGCAACCGCCCCGTTCTTAACCCCGAAAAAACAAAGCACGCGGCGAAGCCGCGCGCCAAAACCCAAGCGCCCCCGCCGTCGCTCATCCCCGCAAACACCGCCCAAGGCAAATATCACCACAAGCCGACTTCGCGGGCGTAATCTGCTCTGCGGGGCACATCGGAGATTTGCTGACAGATAAGGTGCGGTCCTTAGCGGAATCGGAAGGAAGGGTTCGTTGCCCTCCCAGGACTCAAATGCGAGGCCTAGAGCACCCATTTCCGTAGGAGATTTGGGCCCTGAGAAATGGAACCGGCCAAAACAAGGTGGACGAGTCTGCCGCGATGTCCGGGTCGCTCTACGCACGCGTGAAGCACGTGAAATTCTGCCTAGCGATCTCAAGTTCTAACGATTCCGACGGTTGCACTAAAGAGCACCAACGAATTAAGAAAAGCGATGAACATACCGAGGGTTCTTTCCCTGGCGCTCATGTAAACATCTTTGTCCCCTATGTTTATCACGTAGATTGCCGTACCGACCAGCAAGGCGGCCACAAACGGGATCCATGGAGTATCCGCAGAGCTTCCAAATAGACGCTTCGCAACTTCCCACACCGTTGTCACGGCGGCGGTCCCTCCTGATACCGAAGCTAGAGATGCTGCGGTGATGAATGCGGGAACCGCGTTTTGCGTTGTTGCCGAAGCTTGTCCCGATGCGGGAACTGCTTGTGCGGCGGGGAGCGCGGTCAAGACCCGCTCCTTTGCTGGAGTTTCTTCGGTTAGAAGGTGTGAAAGGCGGGGAATCGCGACTTGTGCTACTGCCGAAGGTGCCTCAACGCCACTAGCAGGTCCACGGTGGGCAGCCGCGACGGGTGCTACCACCGAAGGTGCCACAAGGCCTACAGCAGCTGCAAGAGGGGCAGCCGCGATAGGTGCTACTGCCGGAGATGCCGCATGGCCTATAGAAACTGAAGGTATGGGCGTTGGCACGGTGCTAAAGATGTTCGCCACGTTTGTTTCTCCTTTCGCCATCAAACTGATTGTGAAGTCGTAGGCCTCAACGCGCTAAGTCTACCTATGGAGCCAACTCCGCGCAAGAACGAGACAGCGGCCTCATTGTGAAATGCGGTGTACTATGCTGCAGTGGTCGTAGGCTGGAAGAAGGAGACTCACAATGTCACGACAGCTTCCCCTCAGGGACTTCAGGGCGCGAAGGAGGGTGTTGGTTCGCAGCGATTTTGCGTATGCACCCAATCCGCCGCGTAGGCCTTCGGATCGGATTGACAAGAAGACGTGGCACAGTTTGCTCGTCCTGCCGGACGACGTCGCGATTCGAACATCGAATCACCACGGGACAGCCTTGCGCCAGCTCGAGGAGCTTTCGCTTGCCTGGATTACTTCGGTCGATATGGGGGATGACCGGCGACTCATCGATCCAGTGATGCTCGACGCCTTCGATGACCTCAAGGCTGCCATCTTTAACGTCCTCTTCGGCTGGTACCGCTTCTCCATTGCTGGCATGCGGAATGTGCTGGAGTTGATGGCGATCGGATGTTGGGTCCAGGTCTGCGGCGAAAAACAGCGGTTCAAAGATTGGCGCAAGGGCAACGTCGTTCTTTCACTGGGCCAAGCGTGCGATGGGCTCACGCGCGGGGCTGCGGCTCTGGATGCGCATCTCAAGAGCTCGGTGAACGACAGCCTGTTTGCTCAGAAAACCGCCGCCACCGATGGAGGCTTTGTGCGGCGTGCGTTTAGTGGCATCTCCGAGTACTCACACTCCCGCCCCGGGCACACCGACGGCGACATGTGGGAGAGCAACGGCCCCATTTATGTTCCGACCGCCTTTCAGCACGTGACCTGGATCCATTTCGAGACCATCGCCCTGTCGTTCGTCCTTGCCTTGCTGGCAAAACCGAAGATGGAAATTCCTCAGGCAATCATTGAACTCATAGCCGACAAGAAACGAGTCCGATCGCGGGTCACGCGAGCTGCTTTCTCGTTCCTCTACAAGCCATAGCCATGCTGCCGGCGGCCAGAGAAAAGATCGCGCGGGGGTTAGTACCGTGGGGTCCAGCCCAAGCTGCTCATTGCGCGCCAATCATGGAGTTCATCCGCAAAGTATTGAAAAACGACGATCTAGCCCACGATCACCCAACCAAAGCCCATCCCAACCTCCCAAAACTTTCCCCCGCCGTTTTGCCGATAATTTCCCCGCTTTGCCGCACAATCATCTCATGCATACTGCCTCCGCCACCTCGGAACCCGCAACCCCGCGGACGGCTCACTCTTTTTCACTCCGTTCACTCTTTCACTTCATTCACTCCTCTTCACTCACCCTCCACCAACGGCTTGCAGCCCTCAATTCACACCCCTGCGTCAACAAAACCGGCCTCAGCCGGAATGAATGAAAGAAAAATTTTTTCGATACCCCAGGGGGGTATATTTTCGACGATAACTCCTTTGACATCAACAAAACGACCTCGAAATCGTCGTACGATTTCGTACATATTGGTAGCCAAGAGGACCGAAAACGGCCATAAAACTCGCCAGAATCGCTACCGCGCTTTACGTGTGTCCATTCTCGTGCGGAGCATCGCCAGTGCCTTCGGATGGTTTCGGCGTAGCCCGCTTCAGCGGGCAAAAGATGGTAGCCCCAGGGCGCAAGCCTGGGGTGAAAATGCAGGCTCCCGAATCCCAGCCCCCGCAGGGGGCGCAAGAACCCATATGGCCTCCGCAAAGCGCGGCAAGCCTTCAGCCCCGTGTGGAAAGCCCGAGGTTCTCCCAAAGCCGCAACGCCGGTCCGGCCTGGTTGATGGTGTAGAAGTGCAGTCCCGGCGCGCCGCCCTTGAGCAGCGTCTCGCAAAGCCGCGTCACCACCCCAATCCCAAACTCGACCAGCGCCGGCTTGTCCTGCTCCAGCTCTTCGAGCCGCAGCTTCACCCAGCGCGGCAAATCGGCGCCGCACCCCGAGCAGAAGCGCACCGTGTTCGCGTAGCTCGTGATGGGCATGATGCCCGGCACGATGGGAATCTTGATGCCGGCCTTCGTCGCGCGCTCCATGAAGTGGAAGTACGCGTCGGCGTTGTAGAAGAGCTGCGTAAGCGCAGCGTCCGCCCCCGCCTCCACCTTGCGCTTGAAGTTCTCAAAATCGGCGTTCGGCGAAGCCGCCTGCGGATGCATCTCGGGGTAAGCCGCAACTTCGATCCTGAACCAGTCGCCATGCTCGGCGCGGATGAAGCTCACCAGCTCGTTCGCGTAGTGGAACTCACCCGGCGCGGAGGCGCTCATCGCTGTCGCCGGCAGATCGCCGCGCAGCGCCACAATGCGCTTCACGCCCGCCTCTCTATAACGTCGCAACTGCGCCGCCACGTGCGCGCGCGTTGAACCTACGCAAGTCAGATGCGGCGCGGTCTCAATGCCGGTATGCCCGACCACCGTCATGATGGTCTCGTAGGTGCCCTCCTGCGTGGAGCCGCCCGCGCCGTAGGTCACCGAGAAGAAATCCGGCTTCAACTCGGCGAGGCGCGCGATCACTGCAGGCAGCTTGGCCGCCGCCTCCGGCGTCCGCGGCGGGCCCAGCTCAAACGAAAATGAGAGAGGTGAAGGCATGGCTTTCAGGCAGCAAGCGAACAAAGGAGCGAAGCGGTTGGCCCGGTTTTCTTGCTCCCTCGCTCCCTTTGCTCACTAGTACCGATATTGTTCCGCCTTGAACGGCCCATCCACCGGCACGCCTATGTAGTCGGCCTGTTTTTGCGAGAGCCGCGTCAGTTTCACGCCGATCTTCTCCAGATGCAGCCGCGCCACTTCTTCATCGAGCTTCTTAGGCAGCACGTAAACCTGCGGCTTGTACGCGTCGCGGTTCTTCCACAGATCGATCTGCGCCAGCGTCTGGTTGGCAAAGCTGTTCGACATCACGAAGCTCGGATGACCCGTCGCGCACCCGAGGTTCACCAGCCGCCCCTCGGCCAGCACGAAAATCGCATGCCCGGCAGGGAACGTGTACTTATCCACCTGCGGCTTGATGTTCAGCTTAGTCACGCCCGCCGCCTCGTTCAGCCGGTCGATCTGGATCTCGTTATCGAAGTGGCCGATATTGCATACAATGGCCTGGTCCTTCATCTTCTGCATGTGCTCGAAGGTGATGATGTCGGTGTTGCCCGTGCAGGTGACGTAGATGTCGCCGCGGCCCAGCGTGTCCTCGACGGTCGTCACCTCAAATCCCTCCATCGCCGCCTGCAGCGCGTTGATGGGGTCGATCTCGGTGACCACCACGCGCGCGCCCATGCCGCGCAGCGAGTGCGCGCAGCCCTTGCCCACGTCGCCATAGCCGCAGATCACCGCAACCTTGCCCGCCACCATCACGTCGGTGGCGCGCTTGATTCCGTCGGCCAGCGACTCGCGGCAACCGTAGAGGTTGTCGAACTTCGATTTCGTCACCGAATCGTTCACGTTGATGGCCGGCACCAGCAGCGTGCCCGTCTCCATCATCTTGTAGAGCCGGTGAACGCCCGTCGTCGTCTCTTCGGAAACCCCGCGCCACTCGGCCACGACTTTGTGCCAATGCTGCTTGTCTTCGGCGAAAACTTTTTTGAGCAGGTCCTTGATCACCTGTTCCTCGTGATTGCCAGAAGCGGTCTCGACCCACTTGTCGCCGTTCTCAAGCTCGTAGCCCTTGTGGATAAGCAGCGTCGCGTCGCCGCCGTCGTCGACGATCAGCTGCGGACCCAGTCCACCCTTGTGCGTGAGCGCGCGATACGTGCACTCCCAGTAGTCTTCGAGCGACTCGCCCTTCCACGCAAACACGGGAACGCCTGCCGCCGCAATCGCGGCCGCTGCATGGTCCTGCGTGGAGAAGATGTTGCAGCTTGCCCAGCGCACCTCTGCTCCCAGGCTCACCAGAGTCTCGATCAGCACCGCGGTCTGAATGGTCATGTGCAACGAGCCGGTCACACGCACGCCTGCCAGCGGCTTCTCCGCCGCGTACTTGTTGCGGATCGCCATCAGCCCCGGCATCTCCTGCTCGGCGATGTCAATCTCCTTGCGGCCCCAATCGGCCAAACTGAGATCGGCGACCTTGAATTCGCCGCCGGGCGTGCCAGTCTTCGTGCCTTCAAGCGTTGCAGTTGCCATCCTCTTCTCCTTTTATCGTCGTATCGTGATATGTTGATATGTAGCAGAATTCCTCCATGCCGTCAATCGTCAAAACACTGAAGGTAATCGCCGATCCCAGCCGGCTGCGTATCCTATTGCTTTTACAAAGCGAGGAGCTTTCGGTCGCTGAGTTGCAGGAGATCCTCGGCATGGGCCAAAGCACCATCTCCACGCATCTTTCGCAGCTCAAGCAAGCGAGGCTCGTCGAAGACCGCCGCACCGGCAAGAGCAATCTCTACCATCCCACTGCGTGGGGCAGCCCTTTGGACGAGATTCTTGCCGATGCCCAAAGGGAGATCAGGGAATCGAGGACCGACCGGGCCGCCATGCGCCGCGTGCTCAAGAAACGCCTGGACAAGATGCGCGCCTTCTTCGACAGCGTCGCCGGCCGTCTCGGCAAAGACTACGTACCGGGCAAGTCGTGGAAGAGCCTGGCCGAGGCCCTGCTGCGCCTGATGCCGCCGCTTACAGTTGCCGATTTGGGCGCGGGCGAGGGTGCGTTCGCGTTGCTGCTCGCCGCGCGAGCAAAAAAGGTAATTGCCGTTGACTCGTCGGCGCGCATGATCGAGGTTGGCCGCGCGCAAGCCCGCCGCCACAAAGTCAAGAACATCGATTATCGCCAGGGCGACATGGAAGCTATTCCCATCCGCGCGGGCCAGGTCGATCTCGTCTTCTTCTCGCAGTCGCTGCACCACGCGCTCCACCCCGAGCGTGCGCTGGCCGAAGCCGCGCGTATTCTCGGCGACAGCGGACGCGTCGTCGTGCTCGACCTCGTCAAACACCGCTTTGAAGAGGCGCGCGAGATCTACGCCGATGAGTGGCTCGGCTTCAGCGAAGCCGAAATCGAGTCCATGCTCGAGAACGCCGGTTTCGCCAATGTGGAAACCGCGGTGGTCGACAAGGATGCCGATGCGCCGCAGTTTCAGACGCTGCTCGCCATTGCAGACAAGAGGAAATAGCGCGCTGCGGGGATTGATTTTCCCTGCTTAACCGCGATATTGCGGTTCTCTGCGCTCCTCACTCAAGAATTTTCACACTCGCTCTGAATCCTTTTCCCCGGCTGGCTAATCCATTCCACTGTTATCGAAATGTCGAAGAGTTGACATGCGATACCGGGAGATGTGAATGAAGAACCTTCAAGGCAAAGTGGCGCTGGTGACCGGCGCATCGAAGGGCATTGGCGCGGCCATTGCTCGTGAACTCGCGGCGCGCGGCGCTGCCGTGGCAGTGAATTACTCAAGCAGCAAGGCCGGCGCGGATAAGTTGGTCGCCGAGATCGAGGCTGCCGGCGGCAAGGCCGTCGCGGTGCAGGCGGATCTTTCGAACCCCGATGCAATCGGGCCCTTTGTGAAAGCGGTAGCCGGCCAGCTCGGTCCCATCGACATTTTGGTGAATAACGCCGGCGTGTACGAATTCGGGCCGCTGGAACAAGTGACCCCCGCGCACTTCAGCAAAATGTTCAACCTGAACGTGCTGGGCCTGCTTTTGACAACCAAGGAAGCGATGGCGCACTTCAATCCCAGCGGCGGCAGCGTGATTAACATCAGCTCAGTGGCAGCGGAAGGCCTGGGCGGCGCTGCGGTCTATAGCGCAACCAAGGGCGCTGTGGATTCAGTGAGCGCGGCGCTAGCACAGGAACTCGGCCCGAGAAAGATCCGCGTGAACTCGCTCAGTCCGGGCATGGTCGTGACGGAGGGCGTGCAGGCCGCCGGCTTCATCGGCAGCGACTTCGAAAAAGAAGCCGCGCAGCGCACTCCGTTTGGCCGCATCGGCCAGCCGCAAGACATCGCTTCGATCGCTGCGTTCCTTGCTTCCGACGAATCGGCTTGGGTAAACGGCCAGACCATTCACGCAGCCGGCGGCTATCGTCCCTGAAGCCGCTTAGACTCACCGGGTGCCCCAGGTGCGGGGTCCCCACGGACAGGTCTTAGTCCGTGGGGTGGAGATCTCGATTTTGAGACCTGGGATAGCACAACCTACACGCCAGGTCTTCGGCTAACTTCTCTCCGCCTCCAGCAGCCGCCGCTTACGCTCCACGCCCCAGCGGTAGCCGGTGAGCGAGCCATCGGCTCCTACCACGCGGTGGCACGGCACCAGTACGGAGACGCGATTTAGAGCGCAGGCCCGCGCAACGGCGCGCGTGGCATTGGGTTCGCCCATCTCGCGTGCCAGTTGCGAATAACTTCGCGTTTGCCCACGCGGAATTTGTCGCAGCGCGTTCCACACGCGCAACTGGAAAACTGTCCCGCGCAAATCGAGGGACTCCGTCCCCGTCTGGTTTTGGAGGAGATTCTTGCCGGAACCGACTAACTCCATCGCCGACTCAACCCAGCGCGCCATCGCGGGATCGCGGCGCAACGTGGCCTCGGGAAATTCCTCGCGCAGCGTAGCCTCAGCTTCGGCTTTGCTATTCGCCAGCGCCAGCCAGCACAGGCCGCGCTCCGTGGCGCCCACAATCATCCATCCAAACAGCGAGCGGGCAGCGCAATATCCGATGCGTTCGCCTTTGCCGCCTTTCGCAAACCGCGCGGGCGTCATGCCCAGTTGCGCGCCCTCGTAGGCGCGGCTCGACGAACCGAATCCTACGTCATAAATCGCGTCGGTCACTTTACTTCCTTTCTTCAGGGCCTTGCGCAGTCCGTTGGCGCGCAGAGCGCGTTGATACTGCAAAGGACTCACGCCCATCTCGCGCTTGAAAAGCCGTTGCACGGTGAAAGGACTCAGGCCAGCCACCCGGCCCAGTTCTTCAAGACCCACGCGCCGGTCAAAATTCTTCTCGATATGCGCACGGACCTCATCCAAGAGGCTGCCCCACGCAGTGGTGCCACGCGCAGTGGCGGGCTTACAGCGTTTGCAGGCGCGAAATCCAGCGGCCTCAGCCTCGGCCGCGGTCAGGAAAAATCGCACGTTCGATCGCAACGGGCGGCGGCTCGCACAGGCCGGCTGGCAAAAAACGCCGGTGGTCGCGACGCCATAGAAGAATCGTGCCCGCGGGTCGCGCGCGACGAGTTGTTTCCACGCGGCGTCGGAATCGATTTCGCGCGTGGGGCTGGGAGGCGGGCTCGATACCAGCTGAGTGGGCGGAAGGGTTGCGGGCTTCATGGCGTTGCCTATTGCCATCTGCGGACTGCTCATGGAAATCATAGTCGCCGATCCGCGCCGCAGCCGCACTCCGATTCTTGCGCGCAATTTCGATTGTATGGGGGCGTTCATGAGGCATAGGGCGGGCCGATCTCGTCCCGGCAATCGGTTCATAGAAGCAAGCGGCTTGGCCGTGTATAGTCGATTTGCGGAAGAATCGAGGATTGGGCGTCGAATTAGACCGGCGGACGCGCCAACCCGATCCATGGAGGCTCACCGATGTCGTTCAAGTCGCTTGTCGTCGCAGCGTTCGTTGCTCTGTTCTCACTTGCCGGACTGGCTCATGCGCAGGCCAACGGCCCTTACAAGATTCAGAAGATCCAGCTCGTCGGCGGCGATGGCGGATTCGATTTGATCACCGCCGATCCCGACGGCCGCAACCTGTACGTGGCGCGCTCCGGACCGAGTGGCCACATCGGCGTCTTTAATCTCGACACGCTCGCCCAAGTGGGCGACATTCCGGACGTGAGCGCGCATGGCGCGGCGGTGGACACGGTCACGGGCCATGGCTTCGCAACCTCGAAGCCGGTGGTAATGTTCGACGCAAAGACCTTTGCCATCCTCAAGAAAATCGACGTCGAAGGCAATCCCGATAGCTACCTCAACGATCCTTACAATCATCGCTTCTACATCCTCAGCCACGCAGCGCCCAACGTCACTGTGCTCGACGACAAGGACGGCTCGATTCTCGGCACCATCGATCTCGGCGGTGAGCCGGAGCAGGCCGTAATCGACGGCCATGGCAAAATCTATGTGGATCTTGAAAACAAAGACGCGATTGCGGTAATCGACGCCGACGCGATGAAGATGGTTGGCCGCTACGACATCTCCAGCAGGGGCGGCGGATGTGCCGGCCTGGCGCTCGATGCCAAAAACGGCATCCTGTTTGCCGCCTGCCGCGACAAGAACAACATGATCATCTTGTCGGCGGCCGACGGGCATATCATTACCGACCTTCCGATCGGCGTGGGCTGCGACGGCGCGATCTTCAACGCCGGCACG
>Ga0326727_10021715_pt1 | contig 12519 bp, 8 predicted proteins | sample MB2enrmetagenome_FD_207643 | JGI IMG/M metagenome (GOLD analysis project Ga0326727, IMG submission 207643) | Lab enriched peat soil microbial communities from McLean, Ithaca, NY, United States - MB29MY | ecosystem: Environmental > Terrestrial > Soil > Wetlands > Peat | place: USA: New York...
CCAATGCGCTCCGCATGAGCCAGCTCCACCGCCTGCCGGATGTGAAAGCGCAGCCCCTCCGGCGGCACCAGCCCCAACGTCAGTTCCCCCGCGTGCAGCGAGATACGCACGTTGGGATACACCGTATGCAGATAGCCCACCATCTTCATCTGCAGCGTGTAGTCGCGCATGGAGATGAATCCGTCTTCGGGCTGCACAAAATTGATGCCAACCCACAGATCGTCTTTGGCCTCCATACTCGCCTCGACCGTCTCAAAGCCAAGCAGCGTCTGCGCAAATACCTGCTCCGGCGCGTTGGCGCGCAGCACCTGGTAGAGATAACGCACTTCCACCCGGCAGGCCGGCGCGGCCTGCGCCGTTCCGCAGTGTTCCGATTGCCTGCGCCCGGCCTCGCCGGTCCGCACTTCTTCGCGATCCGCGGCCACTTCGTCGCGCAGTCCCTTGTCCAGCAGTTGCTGGCGGAACTCGGCGAATGCTTTTGTGTCGGCCGCTGCCAACTGCGGACTCCAACCGATCGCGCGCGCAATCCCGGCAGCGCCGCTGAAGGCCGGCGTCACCATCAGTTCGAGATACTGCTCATTTTGCGCCGCGGCACGGCTGGCCACCTCGTTTACCCACTCGCCGTAGTGATCGTCGAGGCTGCCAAAGCGATCAAAGGTGGCAAAGAACTGGTCATGCCCGCTCCACCCCGCCGAGGGCACAAAGCTCCGCAGCGAAAATGCGTCAATCAGCTTGTCGTAGAGCGCTTGATCGGCACCGCTCAGGTTGCCGGTGAGGTTCGTTGCCGGAATCAGATTCCCCGTGCACGGCGGTTTCGCAAAGCTCAACGCCGCAGGGTCCACGCAGATTCCGTCTGCGGCAGCTTCGCGAATATAGGTCTCGGCATACACGGCGCCGGAAAGATGCACATGCAAATCGGCGCCCTTGGGAAACTGGACCAGAAAGGCAGTCAGCGCCGGCGGACCTTGCCGCACAGCCGCTTCATAAGCTCGCTCGGCGCGCGCTTCGGCTCCTTGCGCAGTCGTGGAATTCCGTTGTCCTTGCGTTGCGGGCGGCTGGCCGAAGGCCGTGGCCGCAAGAGCCAATTCGAAACAAAAAAGAAAACATGCGAAGCGTCGCATAATGCCTTCCAGTGTAGTCCAGCGCGCAAGTCCCGCTGCGCTTCCAAAAAATCAGGCTCATCTGCCTTCGCGGGCCTCGGGTCTGGCCGTGCACAATCCGGATTGGTATACTAATCCTGGTTGTTTTGAGCGCACGGCAAGTGGAAACGCCCGCCTCTCCCGGCAATGCCAACCGGCAGCACCGGAATCCGCGCAGATTCAATCAACTTAAAGTCTCCACCGAGGCCAGGTAGCTCAGTGGTAGAGCGCGGCCCTGAAAAGGCCGGCGTCGGCGGTTCAATCCCGTCCCTGGCCACCATTCTTTTTGATTCCTGCAAGCCTCCCGGCCGCGCTTGCTCAATTGCGTGCTGGCTAGGGGCCGCTCGCCGAACCTGTTAGTCCTTCTTTCTTCGCTCACGGTAAAAGGCAATCAGGTCCATGGACTTGGGCGGCGCTGCGCCCAACTGCCGCAACATCGTGGTGATCTGTCCGCGATGGTAGGTACCGTGATTGATCACGTGCTGCAGCATCTGCCAGAGTGGGTCCGATTGCGCGTTGCCACGCAGGTCATGATATTCGATAGCGAGCTCCGCGCCTTCCGGCGCCAATCTTTCAAGCTGCGCGACCATCTCGTGTTCCAACTCCGTCCACTCCTTGCGCGCCGCGGAGAGATCCGGAAAACGTTCCGGCTCTTGAAACCCCTGCGGCTTCTCGCCCTTCAATCGTGCAGTCCAAATGCGCTCAGCATCGCAGATGTGCGCAATCGTATCGCGCACTGAGCTGAAGCTCGAGCCCAACGGTTGCATGAACTGTTCCGGCGTGAGCGCGGCCACGGCGTCGAGCACCCGGTCGCGCGCCCAGTAGTGGTAGTCGATAAGTAGGCGGAGATCGTCGCAGGTCATCAGCTTCAGTCTAGTAGGCCTTTTCTGCCAGCGGAATTGGCATTCGCTTACAATGGAATGTAACTCATCGGAGGCACTCGCCTGATCTCGCTGTTCTCCATTCGCCACTTTGCGGTTGCCGGCCCGCTCGGGGGGCTGCTCCGGGAGATCTCTCTATCCCTCGCCTTCGCCCCGCAAAACAGCTTTCGACACTACCTCAAAATGCAGTACGCCGACCAGACCTTCAAGGGCCTCTACCACTGGAACTGGTTCGACGTCTGCATGCTGCTGCCTTACTTCGCGGTGATGATCATGCTCTCCTTCTATGGCATTCACCGCTACACCATGTGTTACCAGTACTTCAAGTACAAAAAGAACTACGACCCCAACCCGCCGCGCCATTTCGACGAGCTGCCCCGCGTCACCATCCAGTTGCCGATCTTCAACGAGCAGTTCGTCATCGACCGGCTCATCGAGGCCGTCTGCGCCATGGAATACCCGCGCGAGAAGCTCGAAATCCAGGTGCTCGACGACTCCACTGACGAAACCACGGCCGTCGCATCCTCGATCGTCGACCGCTACGCAGCGCTCGGCCACCCGATCGTTTATATTCACCGCACCAATCGCCACGGCTTCAAGGCCGGTGCTCTCGATGCCGGCCTCAAAGTCGCCAGCGGCGAATTCGTCGCCATCTTCGACGCTGACTTCGTGCCTCCACCCGAGTGGTTGATGAAGGTGATCCATCACTTCGCCGAGCCCGAAGTCGGCATGGTGCAGACCCGCTGGTCGCACCTCAATCGCGACTACAGCATGTTGACCCAGATTGAGGCCATCCTGCTCGACGGACATTTTGTTCTGGAGCACGGCGCGCGCGTGCGCAGCGGCGAGTTCTTTAACTTCAACGGCACGGCGGGCATGTGGCGCCGCCAGGCCATCTCCGACGGCGGCGGCTGGCAGCACGACACGCTCACTGAAGACACCGACCTGAGCTATCGCTCGCAGATTGCCGGCTGGCGGTTCAAGTACCTGCCCGAGGTCGAGTGTCCCTCCGAGCTGCCTATCGAGATGACCGCCTTCAAAACTCAGCAGGCGCGCTGGGCTAAGGGACTCATCCAGACCAGCATCAAGATTCTTCCCCAGGTCTTTCGCTCCAACGCCTCGCGGCGGAACAAAATCGAATCGGTCTATCACCTAACGGCTAACCTCAGCTATCCACTCATGGTCATCATGACGGCTTTTATCATGCCCGCCATGATCTGCCGTTTTTACCAGGGCTGGTTCCAGATGCTGCTCATCGACGTGCCGCTGTTCACCGCCTCCACCTTCTCCATCGCGGTCTTTTACGTGATGAGCGAGCGCGAACTTTTTCCCAAGACCTGGAAGAGGACTATCCTGTATCTGCCGCTTCTCATGGCTGTCGGCATCGGCCTCACCGTGACAAATACCAAGGCCGTGTTGGAGGCATTGTTCGGCATCAAGAGCGCCTTTGTGCGCACGCCCAAATATCGCGTGGCGCAAAAGGGCGAAAAATCCCAGGCCGCCAAGTACCGCAAGCGCCTCAAGTTGGCTCCCTGGATCGAGATGCTGCTCGGCTTCTATTTCTTCCTGTGCATCCTCTACACCTTCTCGAACCAAAACTACTTCACCGCGCCGTTCCTGATTCTTTTTGTGGTCGGCTACTGGTACACGGGCCTGATGAGCCTGCTGCAGGGCCGCTTCGAGCGCTGGCGCACCGGCGTCAACCCCGAAGAATCCAGTCCCAAGCCGTTTCCTGTGGGTGTGTAGGGGCATCTAGAAGATGACAGGCGATGTGCTGCGAACCATGCAGAAAATGCAAGAGGTAAACGATGCAAGCCGGCGCTTTCGATGATTCTCTGGTTAGTTCTTTGGGTATCGCCCTCTTTTGCATCATTGTTGTGTGCGCTGTGAACTTCCTGATCAGCCTCCAAAGCGGCTGGTTCTCCCTCGGCCGCCGCTTCAAGCGCCAATCCAACCCATACGGCGAGACGAAAACCGCGGGGCCCTTCTTTTACACTGCGTATATGCGTTTCTGGACCAAATACTCCAGCGTGATTCGCCTGACGGCAGCCGGCGATGCGCTCTACTTATCCGTTTTGTTTCCGTTGCGCATTGCTCACCCGCCGCTGCGCATTCCATGGAGCGAAGTTCAGCTCGGCAGGACCAAGCGATTCTTCCGCAGCTATATCGTTCTCACCCTCGGCAACGAAGAGAAGATTCCCATGCGCGTCTCCCTGCGCATGGCGCGCAATCTGGGAATTCTCGACCGGTGTCCAGCATGATTCGCGGGCCGCGCGGACCGGCTCCATCGCTGGCAACAACCCATCCCCGCTGTGCTAGAGTGTCGGCATGTACCTGAAGTTCCATTTACCTGCTGCTGCGTTGATTCTTTTGGCCTTTGTGCCCGCCGTGTGCCCGGCACAGGACAGCAGGCCGGCAACCGCAACGCGGCCAGCCACAACCACTGTGCCCACGAGGCCTGCCACCACCACTTCCACAATCCCGGATTCCACCATCACCCCCCCCGACTACCCGCAGCCCCACATCACCATCGCCACGCCCGCGCCCGCGCCCGCGCCGTGGTCTTTGCCCGATCGGCTCAAATGGATGTCAGAGGTGCTTCTCCTGGTAGTCGCGGCCGTGTTTGCCTGGCTGGCCGTCGCCTCGCTGCGCAAAATCGAGCGCCAGTCGCAATACGCTGAAGAAACTGCCCAGGCCGCCGCCGATGCCGCCAAAGCGGCGCTGCTCATTGTCGAGAATCTCGCCCGGGCCGAGCGCCCCTGGCTTCTCATCTCGGCCTCGCCTGTGCCCGGCTCTACCAACAGCTTCTCCATCGTGGCCACCAATCGCGGCCGCTCCCCGGCCCGCGTCCTTTCACTCGCCGAGTGCATCGCCATTGTCCGCGACGAGACCGAGTTGCCGCGTGTGCCGATCTTCAAGACCGCGCCGCGCCCCCCCGTCGCGCCCACTATTCTGCTGCCCGGCGAATCGGTCAGCATCAAGACCTTCAGCCGCGACGAAGTGAAGACAGTTTGCGAGAATCCCGAGGAGGCGCAGCGTATCGAAGAGTGGGCCGAGAAGATTTACCTCTACGGAAATGTCGTCTACAGCGACCTGGCCGCCTCCGATGACACCAGGCTGGAGACCGGCTGGTGCTGCTGGTACATCCACGGCCGACAGAAGAGCGGCATGATCATGGCCGGCCCCCCGGAGTACAACCGGCACACGTAGCGCGGCGCTCCAGCAATCGCGCCTAAAGCAAAGTTGCCATCAGAAATGAAGTTGTCATCCTGAGCGAAGATCGCGGCAGCGATCGGAGTCGAATGGGGATCTGCGTTTGCTTTTCTTGCGCACGCTTACCTTCCCGTTCCCCCCACCGTCATCTTGTCCAATTTGATCGTCGGCACGCCCACGCCCACCGGCACGCTCTGCCCGTCCTTGCCGCAGGTGCCGATACCCTCATCGAGCTTCAGGTCGTTGCCCACCATTGAGACGTATTTGAGCGCCTCCGGCCCGTTGCCGATCAGCGTCGCGTCGCGCACCGGCGCAGTCACTTTGCCGTCTTCGATGAGATAGGCTTCGCTCGCCGAGAACACGAACTTGCCGTTGGTGATGTCCACCTGTCCGCCGCCGAAGTTCACCGCGTAAAGCCCGCGCTTCACGCTGCGCAGAATATCCTCGGGCGCGTCGTCGCCGGCCAGCATATATGTGTTTGTCATGCGCGGCATGGGGATCGACTGGTAACTCTCGCGCCGTCCCGACCCCGTATTCGGCATGCCCATCAGCCGCGCCGAAAGCTTGTCGGACAAATACCCTTTCAGCACGCCGCCTTCGATCAGCACCGTCTCCTGCGTCGCCGAACCCTCGTCGTCGACGTTGAGCGAGCCGCGCCGTCCTGCCATCCTGCCGTTGTCGACCACGGTCACCTTCGGGCTCGCCACCTGCTGTCCGATCAATCCCGCAAACGCCGAAGTGCCCTTGCGATTGAAATCTGCCTCCAGCCCGTGGCCCACCGCTTCGTGCAGCAGAATTCCCGGCCAGCCCGGTCCCAGCACCACTTCCATCTCGCCGGCCGGCGCTGCCACTGCGCCCAACTGCAGAATCGCGCCCCGCGCCGCCTCCCGCGCCAGGTGTTCCGGGCTTTTGGACTGAGTGAACTGCTCCAGACCCGCCCGGCCCCCACCGCCCGCCGAGCCCTTCGTCGTCACCGCGCCGTCTTTCGCGATCACAAAAACATTCAGCCGGCAAAGCGGCTGCGTATCGCTGGCAAATGCTCCGTCCGAAGCCGCAATCATAATGCGCTTAAGTTCCTCGCTGTAACCCGCGCGCACCTGCACGATGCGCGGATCGAATGCCCGCGCCGCGCGGTCTGCGCGCAAAATCAACTCCAGCCGCGCCGCGAGGTCAAGATCGTAGCCGCCCAGCGGAACCGGATAGAGATCCGCCGGTTTCGTTTCCGCGAAACCCGCGACGGGCTGCTTGGCCGGTCCCGACGCGATCAGCGCCGCCGTGCGCGCCGCGTGCAGCAGCCGCTCTGGGCTCAGGTTGTCTGTGTAGGCATATCCAGTCCGCTCGCCACTCAGCACGCGAATGCCGCATCCGGCGCTGGTGCCCTGGCTCGCCGACTTCACAATCTGTTCGTCAACGCCCAGCGCCGTGGCCGTAACCGATTCGAAGTAAAGGTCTGCGTAGTCGCCGCCCGCGCTCAAGGCCTCGCCCAGGCAGCGCTCCAGTAGCCGCTCCGTCAAGCCGAATTTCTCAAAAAAGTAGCGCCGATGGCTCGGTTTTGGGGAAGTTTCAGGCTCCATCATCGTAACCTCAGTGTACCCCGCGCCCGTCTCACCTATCAGACAGGCCGCACCTGCGTTCTACCGGCGCGTTATTCTTCTGGATACGCGCCGCGGCCACGCTCTTCCGCCCGTAAATCTCTGCGTGGTAGGATTCGTTCTATGAAGAAACTGCTTGCAGCAGCGCTGCTTCTGATGGTGTTTGCAAGTCCGGCCTTCGCGTTTGGGTTTCATCACCATCACAAGCCCGACTACCGTTATCACTCGCCTCGTGCCAAGGACTTCAATCAAAATCACAAGCACCATAAACACCATAAGCATCATCAATCCGCCTAAGCACCGGTTTTGGCGCCGTCTTTTGCCCTCGCCGATGCGCCAGCGGCGATGTCCCCCTCCTGACCGCGTTTCATTCCCGCGGTAAATCGTGCTAACGTTCTTGCCATGACCGAACAGGACGATCTTCGCTACCCCATCGGGCGCTTCCGCCCGCCCGCCGCCAGCATGCCCGGCGTGCGCGCCGCGTACATCGAGACCGTGCGCCTGCTTCCCGAGCGTCTGCGCGCAGCGGTCGCCGGCCTCAACGACGCCCAGCTTGACACGCCTTATCGCGACGGCGGCTGGACCGTGCGTCAGGTCGTGCATCACTTCGCCGACAGCCACGCCAATGCTTTTATCCGCTTCAAGCTGGCGCTCACCGAGGATTGGCCCACCATCAAGCCCTACGACGAGGCCGCCTGGGCGCGCCTGCCCGATTCGCTCCTGCCCATCGACGGCTCGCTGGTCTTCATCGACGCGTTGCATGCGCGTCTCGTCAGCCTGCTCCATGCCATGTCTGAAGACGACTTCCAGAAGGGCTTTGTCCATCCCGAACGCGGGCGCGTGACGCTGGCCAACAATCTCGCCATCTACGAATGGCATTCGCGCCATCACGTCGCGCACATTACCCGCCTGCGCGAGCGTATGGGGTGGTAAGGGAGCGCCATGCCCGCCGGCGCCTTTAAGGATCGATCGGAATCCGCCGCAGCCGCTTCGCCCGCACAACTGGTTTCGATCGTCGAGACCTATCTTGCCGCCCATCCGGCCGCCGCTTTCCTTGAAGACGGCCGCGTCCTGTTCGACATGCGCACCGCCCGCTGCTCCATCGAAGAGTCGCATGGGCGCTGCCTCCTCCAACTCTGGAGCGGCGAGCGCAACCTGATCCGCACCGTCGTCGACGTAAAACCGCGCGCGCAATCGCTGCGCCTGGCCACGCGCAAGATGGGCGCGGCACGCCCGCAGTTCCTCGAACTCGTCCCCACCAGCGACCGCCGCACGCCAACCACGCGCGACACTGCGCGCCGCAACTATCAACGACTTTTTGAGCGCGTGCTCGCACGGCATTTCATCGGCGTCAAAGTCGACGGCCTGCGCACGGCCATGGATCTTGAGCACAGCTTCGGACCCGCCTATCTCCGCGGCCGACTGCTGAAGGGCACCGCGGCCGATGCCGTCATCGGAGTGGGCGCAGAGGAATCCGCAGCCGCCATCGACGGCATCCTCACCCTCGGCATTCTCTGGCTCGACTACTGCCGCCAGCATGCCGACACGCGCCACCACTTCGGCGGCCTCAAAGTCGTCGTTCCCGCTGGCGCCTGGCGCCCTACTGCCGAGCGCATAGCATGGCTCAACCATGCCGCGGCGAATTTCGAGTTGTTCACGCTCGACGAGCGCAGCGAAGAACTCGTCCCCGTCGACTTCCGCGACACCGGCAACCTGGACGCGCATTTGGTTCATGCGTTTTCGCCCGACGCCGCGCGTGAGCGTTGCCAAACCGGAATTGCCCGCCTACTCGCTCTCGTCCCCGATGCCGCGCGCGAGCGCGTCGAGATCCGCCCCCGCTCCGCATCGGAAGTCGGCCTGCATCTGCACGGTCTCGAATTCGCCTGCGTGTGTCACGGCGCTTCGGCGCACTCCTTCGCGCGCCAGGACGAAATCACCTTCGGCGCGGGACCGAGCGAAACCCCACTCACCGCGGAAAACGAAGATCTCTGCCGCGACCTGCTGCGCCGCTTGTTTTTGAGCCGGCACGCCGACGGCGCGCACACCGATCCGCTCTTCCGCATGGCGCCCGAGCGCTGGCTCGAGTCGCGCCTGCGCACGGCGCTGCCGGAGCTGCTGCCCGAACTGCGCGGCGATCTCGTCTACAGCCAGGTTCCTGCGCTCTCCACCGGCGACCGCGGCATGCTCGATCTGCTCACCCTCGACCGCAACGCGCGCCTTGTGGTTCTGGAACTGAAGGCCAATGAGGATCTGCATCTGCCCTTGCAGGCCCTCGACTACTGGATGCACGTGCGCGCCCTCAACGCCGATCGCCAGGCCGCCGCTCAACCCGCACTGCGATCCGCCGAGCCAGTCTCGGCATTCACGCGCAGCGGCTACTTTCCCGGCGTGGAGATTTCCGCACTGCCGCCGCGCCTCATTCTTGCTGCTCCGGCTCTCCGCATTCACCCCGCCAACGAGCCGGTCCTGCGCTATCTCTCGCCCGAGATCGAGTGGGAGCTCCTCGGCCTCACCGAGCACTGGCGTCGCGAACTCAAGATCGTCTTCCGCAAGCGCAGCCGCGCGGCATCGCCTTCTGGCCGTTGTTGATCGCGCCGCATGCGAGTGCTAGGATTAGTCCCCTGATTCCCCGCCAAGGAGGTTGCTGTTCCCAGCGTTCGGAAGGAGTGCGCATGGGTGCTACGCGAATCGATACGCTAGGTCTTGCCGCCGTGTTGGCATTGGCACTGGCCGCGCCAGCGAGTGCAGCAAGCCAGGACACCGCGCCGGCCGGGAATACGCGGCTGGATGAGATGAACGCGCAGGTTGAGCAGCTCTACAACCAGGGCCGGTATGCAGAGGCTGCGCCGCTCGCAGCAGAGGCACTGAAGGCCGCGGAGACGGCCTATGGCCCCGACGATTTCAAGATCGAAAAAGCGCTGAATGCCCTGGCGCATCTTGACATGGCGCGGGCGCGATACGACGAGGCCGCGCCGCTGCTGGAAAGAAGCCTGAACATCTGCGAGAAGGCCTTCGGACCAGATCACCCCATCGCGGCGCTGGCTCGTAACAGTCTTGCCGGCGTTTACGAAAAGCAGGGCAAGTACGCCCAGGCGGAGACGCTCTACCAAAACAGCCTGACGATCATCGAGAAGTACTTTGGTCCCGACGACCCGTTCGTCGCGCAGATTCTGAACAATCTGGCAGGGCTTGACTTGTCGCAAGGCCGGTACGCGCAAGGCGAACCGCTGGCCGAGCGCAGTCTCGCCATCGTGGACAAGAAGTCTCCACCGGATGATGAGCAAGTCGCTACGGTCCTGAACACACTTGCCATGCTCTACCGCGGGGATGGCAAGTATGCCCAGGCGGAGCCGCTCTTCAAGCGCAGCCTCGCGCTTCGGGAACGGCTGCAGGGCCCCGATCATCCCGCGGTTGCTATTGTGCTGGGCAATCTGGCGTCGCTCTTGGACGTTGAGGGTAAGTATGCCGAGGCCGAGCCGCTGATTGCACGCTCGCTGCAGATCAATGAGAAAGTGCTGGGCCCCGACCACCCCAACGTGGCCACGGATCTGGGGGTCCAGGCCGATATTTACCAGGACGAAGGCAAATACACCCTGGCGGAACCCCTCTACCGGCGCAGCCTCGCGATCTACGAGAAAGCGTACGGGCCCAACAGTACCCGGGTTGCTACCGTTTCGGGACTTCTGGCCAATCTCTTGAATCTCCAGGGCAGATACGCCGAGGCGGAACCGCTCTACCAGCAAGCGCTCAGTATCGATAAGAAGGCGCTGGGAGAGGATAGCCCCGAGGTTGCCACCGACTTGAACAATCTGGCGTCGATTAACAGGGCGCTGGGTCGTTATGCCGAGGCAGAGCCGCTCTTCCAGCAGGCGCTCGGCATCTCTCAGAAGGCGCTGGGTTCCGACCACCCCGTGATTGCCTCATATCTCGGCAACCTGGCCGATCTCTACGAAGCGGAAGGCAAGTACGCCCAAGCGGAGCCGCTCTTCCAGCACTCGCTCGACATCGCGGAAAAGGCTCTAGGGGCCGACCACCCCTCCGTGGCAACGAATCTGAACAACCTGGCGATCCTCTACGATGTCGAGGGCAAGTGGGCCGATGCGCAGCCGGTCTTCGCGCGCGCGCTCGACAACCTGTTCGCGCAATTCCAATACAACTTCACGTTCATGACCGAGAAGGACCGGCTGACTTTCCTCGATACGGTCTCCTTCGATTTCTCGATCTACTTCAACTTCGTGCATCGTTATCAAGGGAAAGACCCGGCGCTGCGCGGAGCGATGTACAACCTGCTGCTTTGGCAAAAGGGCTTCGTCGCTTCGAGTATCGCCGGATTGCGCCGCCAGATTGAGGCTTCGGGCGATAATGAGGCCATCGACCAGCTCAATCAACTGGCCGCCAAGCGCACTCAGATCGCGGCCCTGCTCAACACCAAGCCGCCCGATCTCGACCAGTGGCGCAAACAGATCGATCAGCTCCGCGCCGAGGCCGACGCAATCGAAAAAAATCTCGTCGCCCGCTCCGCGGCCTTCGCGCAGCAGCAAAAGCTCGATCGCGTCACCTGGCAGCAGGTGCGCGACGCACTCGCGCCCGACGAAGCTGCCGTCGAATTCGCCCGCTTCCGCATCTACGACAAGAAGTGGACCGGCGCTTATTACTACGTTGCATTGGTGGTCACGCGCGAGAGCAAAGATGCGCCGCAGTACATCGTGCTCGGCGACAGCAAGCAGATCGAAGGCGACACGCTCACGCCCTTCCAGCAATCCGTCCAGGCACGCGGATTGGACGAGCGGCCTGAAGCCAATCTTCCCGGCGAGCAGGCGTACAACCTGATCTGGCAGCCGCTTGAAATCGCGCTCAAGGGGAAGAAGCGCATCTACATTGCTCCCGACGGCGCTCTCAACCAGATTCCCCTCGGACTTATCCCCGCGCCCGACGGCAAGCTGTTGATGGAGCACTACGACCTGCGCCTTCTCTCGAGTACCAGGGACATCCTGCGCACTCCGTCGTCGCCGTCCGCCAACACTGCGCTCCTGGTTGGCGACCCCACCTTCGATCTGAGCGAAGACCAGCAGCGCGCGGCACTCGGGAGACTGGCTTTGCCGCAGCCGCCCGCCGATCTCCAGATTGCGGCGCTCTCGCCCAACGGTCTCTCGCGCGATGCGGCAGGCAGCGGCGCTCAGTTGCCACGGCTTCCCGGAACCGGCGCTGAGGTGAACGCCATCGCCGAACTCATGCAGGAGCACGGCTGGCAAACTGGCGTCTACCTTCAGCAAATGGCTCTCAAGCGTGTCGTGGAACAAGCCAGCAGCCCACGCGTCGTGCATCTGGCAACACATGGATTCTTTCTTCCCGACCAGCAAATCAAGACAACAAAGTCGGACCAGCCGTCGGGACTTGAGGACCCGATGCTTCGCTCCGGGCTTTACTTTGCGGGCGCAGACCGCGCTCTGGCCGGCCAGCCCACCGCCGAGGGCCTCGACAATGGCGTGCTCACCGCGATGGAAGCCGGCAATCTGAATCTGGCCGGTACCGAGTTGGTTGTCCTGAGCGCCTGCAACACTGGCCAGGGCGATCAAATCAACGGCGAGGGCGTGTTCGGACTGCGCCGCGCTCTTGAGGAGGCCGGCGCACACGCGGTGCTGATGTCGCTCTGGAGTGTTCCCGATAAAGAAACCCAGCAGCTGATGCAGCTCT
>Ga0326727_10021716_pt1 | contig 12518 bp, 17 predicted proteins | sample MB2enrmetagenome_FD_207643 | JGI IMG/M metagenome (GOLD analysis project Ga0326727, IMG submission 207643) | Lab enriched peat soil microbial communities from McLean, Ithaca, NY, United States - MB29MY | ecosystem: Environmental > Terrestrial > Soil > Wetlands > Peat | place: USA: New York...
CCAGTAATTACCGGCAGAGTGTTTAATTGATTTTGTAGCGAAGAGAGGCGATCGCGTAAAGCATTTAAAGTCTCGAACATATCCGAATCTTTAGCCTTAAGCCCTTTGAGCCTTTTAGTTTCTTTCTGGATATTTTTTTGTTGCTTTTTAATAGCACTCCGTAACTTTTCGCGCTGCTCTTTGATGCCATCCTTTAGTTTTTTGATTGATTCTACTTCTTCATCTGTGAGCTTTCTAAGGAACATTCGCTTCACCCCCCACTATCCAGCATCAACAATCCGTCCGATTTATAAATAAAATAATCCTTTTGTTCCATCACTCGCTCATACTCTTTCTCGCCCTCGAATTGATCCACAACAGCCTTTTCTTCCTTGCTCATGTCCTTATACTTCGTTTTGCCATAGCTAGGAGGAAGCCATCCTTTGCGCTGTGATCCGAACAGATTGAACTTCTTGAGTAAGTCCAAATTTGTAAACTCGATATGGCAGGTTCCCTTTTTGAAGAAAGTAACCGTGAAGTATGTGAGCTGTATCTTCTTGGTCTGGAGATCAACCCTCGCCTTGTCCAGAGCTTCCTTTAGGTCAACATGATCCGTTAGTCCGCCATCCAAGTAATTAAAAACCTTTTCGGTGTCCATTAGTTTTCTTACAACTTGATAATCGTTTGGTGTGTACTCACCGCCCCATCGGATATCATTAAACCCAGGGAGCCGAATAATCACCTTGTGATTAATGACCCACGCCTTGTTTGTTTTCCAGCCATCGTAATAATGAATATTCTTGCTCGTTTCATCGTGCCAATGGCTCTTGTGCGAAAACTCTTCAAACAGGTCAAGAATGGTCTTTTCAACGCTTTTCATCATCAGCTTGGATATATCTGCACGGATCGAGTAGATATTATAGAGTGAGAAATCATAGCCCTGCAGTTCCTTGATTTTCTCCATGTACTGCTTCTGAAGATCCGATGTGAATAAACTAGCAAATACGTCTGATTGAAATAGAGTTTCCCAGTATTTGTAGCGTACTTTCTCGATGAAGGCATTTGGTGTTGAGGTGTAATTCGGGTCAGCTTCGACCGAAAGATTAATGATTGGGGAACTTCCTCCCCTATTCGATGCAAGGATAAAGGGTTTCATAGCGTAATATTCATTAATTAACCTTAGTCCTGCCTTAACCTCAAAATTGTATTGCTCAACAATTCTCTTAAGAAAATCAGCACTTGTTACAGCCCCAGAATCGTCTTCTTGAACCCTGTGTATTTCCTCTTTCTTTAGCCCTTCAAGGATAATGCTTTCCTTGTCAGCTTTCGGGATATCAACCTTGATCAGCGCGACTTCAACTTTAGTTTTTCGCTCTGCATCGGCGAACGCCCCATCAATAAATTCAACCTCTGCTTCGTATTCATCCAGCTTACGGTTCAAATCCTTACGGACGTTAGAATATGGATTCTTGAGCGTTTCTGCGTTTAAGAGGCAAACGATCTTCCCGCCATCTTTCTGCATCTCCAGAGCCTTGAGTAAGTGCTTGTCCCCGTTTGAAAATGGGGGATTCATAACGATGAGGTCATAGGCCTTAAAAGTCTCGAGCGTGAGAAAATCATCGTGGATTACCCTAAACCCCTTACCTTTTAAAATGTGACGAAGGTTATCATCGATCTCCACGACATCTGTTCTCTGTCGCATATTATCTTGAGTGTTGCTAATCTTTTCTCGAATAGCTTCAGCAATATCTCCCTTGCCAGCACTAGGTTCGAGGATAGTATGCATTTCTCTTAGGTTTATCCCTGCAAGCATTTTATGAATAACGCCTATTGGCGTTGGATAAAACTCAGTAGCACAGAACACGGCTTTTCACCTCAATCGTTTCCCCCGTAGGCGCCAGCATCTTCAAAACCTGTCAATCCTTCAAGCGATGCTTCACAGTCGAAAGTGTCACCTAGTCCGTCCAGTAGATCAATGATCTCTTCAAGATTTTCGTCATCCGGATAAGCTTCCTCGATTTGGATATCAAGGGATTTTTCCTTGCTGGTGATCGGCCCATCCTCTTCCCATCTCCCCATTGTCAACGTAAAATCCCGACCTCTAAAATTCAAAGTAGACGTCTCAATTCCGTTTTCGCAAACCATTGTAAACTTAGCCATTTTGGTCTCCTCCCACATCGTCCTTGACCTTTTCAAGGTAAACGGGAAGGTCTGTAACCTCTTCAAGCGCATACTCCACGACCTGCGCAGTAGATAGCCCCAATGGGTTCTGGTCCAGTGTCGCTCCGTACTTCTCCATCCCCTTTTGCGTTTGCTTCTCCAAGCGTTCCAAAATACGAAGGGTATACGGACCGCTGTTGATGCATTCTTCCTCTTCAGCTTCGCACACCACCTCCGCATAATGTTCAATTGGAAAATCCCTATCAAAATCAGCATCCCCAAATATTGCGGGCATAAGGTGACTAAACTCCAACAACAACGGAATGGCAACCTGTCTCATTTGTGGGTGTGCTGCTTTGGCGGCTCTTACACTGAAGAAATGAAGCCACTCACGGATATCAGCCGTCATCCATATTTCAGTCTTAAGACTGTTAGGCAGAACGCTTCGTGCTTCTTGGGCTGAAGCCCCTAACTTCAACAAATCAAGGTAACCATTCTCACACTTTTTCATAACCTCAAGCCATTTACTCATTGTGAATGCCTCGTTTATCCAGAAGAAAGGTCTAATAACGGTAATCCCGTTGTCGTCGTTTCCATAGTTGCAATACCGAGTAGATTCTTGGCTGTAAGACGCTAGTCTGTGCCTAACGATCTCATGCGACACGCCGCGATCGACGATAAACTTGACTGAGACTGACGCGTGTTCCAAAACGGACAAGTGCCCCCTTTTGATCAGTGATCCTATAAAAGCCACAGATGAACTATCAGTAATGCGCTCTTCGCTCTTATAGCAGACGCGGCCCTTAGTTTCGATTCGTTGTAGGATCTTACCCCAGTCCTGAGCCTCGATAACAACCGATGGATTTACAAATTTCATATAGACATCTCCTCTTAAAATAAATTCAAAATTCTACTACTAATAAACCGTATTTCTCAAAGTTCACTCCTGAGATGCTAATCTTTCATATAAAAATCGCATTCGAATCCGGCTGCCCTCATCGGTATTCCTGGCGCCCAACTGATCGGATTACCCATCACGGTCGTTACATGCTCCAAGGACCCAGTTCCTATTGGAACGTCGAGCACCACCTCGTCATGTACGTGCATCACGGTCACATAACCCTCAGCGTCAACTCGCATCATGCTCTCAGCCAAACAATCCCGGGCTATAGCTTGAACAAGATTCTCCACCAACCTGCCGCCGTATGTGCGGTGGGACATCCATTTCTTCTTAACTTGGTCCACCCCATCGAATACAAGACCGTCTTTATTGAATTTAGGTTCAGGCTTTATTCGAGGATTGACATATGCTAGGCTCCGGCCACTAGGTAGATCAGCAAACAACATACCCGCCTCATATCGATACTGAACTCCATGAGCCAACTTAACGGTAGTCTTCTCCTGCACTGCTGTGACAGCGGCATCTTCAGCGGCATACCATAGCTTGCGAATATTAGGGTTTGCATCCCGCCATTGCTTGACCAATCGTGGGTACTCGTCGGGATCGATCTCGTGTTTTGAGTCCATAACTTCTAGGGCTTTAGGACCGCCCTGAAATCCACAGGCCAAAGTTGCTATTTTCCCACGTGCTCGGAGATCATAGTTTTTATGACCCTTGACGATCGTTTCGAATGGTACCCCAAACATGTTGGACGCTGTAGCCTCGTATATTTTGCCATGCGCCTTGAATACGTCTAGTACCCATTCCTCATCCGCTAGCCACGCGATGACACGGGCCTCGATCGCGCTAAAGTCTGACACGATGAACCGGCAACCCTCAGACGGAATGAACGCTGTACGAATGAGCTGACTGAGTACGAATGGCGGGGCACCGAATAACAGTTCTACCAGTTCGAAGTCTCCGGATCTTAACGTCTCCCGTGCTAATGCTAAGTCCTTAAATTTGTTTTGAGGAAGATTCTGGACTTGGATTAAACGCCCGGCCCATCTCCAAGTCCGATTAGCTCCGCAAAATTGGAGCAACCCTCTGGCTCTCTCATCAGCGCACATGCTCCGATCCATGGCGTTGTATTTGTCTACGCTGGTCTTCGACATCTCCTGTCTAAGCTCAAGAACTCTCCGGGTCTCATCATCGGGGGCGGCTTCCAATAGCCCAGGCATGTAGTCTTTTGATAGTCCATCAGGCGTGTCTAATCCATGCTCTGCCAGCCACTCTTTGATCTGTGCCGGGCTGTTAGGGTTGTCCAGTCCAGTAAGCTCCTGCGCCTCCTGCACCAGTCGTGTCTCATACTGTTCATCGCAAGCTATTGCTTTCCGGAACAGCACCGGGTCAAGCCGAACGCCTTGGTCATTTATCCGCTGATCGAGAGCCCACAGTTTCCATTCATGTTCTGGTACTGGGAAGCGTTCAAGCTTGCGTCTAACTTCGCGTTCCACGACCACGTCCTGAAGGTTATAGGATTTATATTCCTCCCACTTCTCAGGGTCATGGTGTGGGTAATTGCGTTCCCTCATGCCGTTAGTCTTTGTCGGTTTGCAAGGAACGGAGAAATACTTAATTAAGGCTTTGCCTTTTGCGTCCTTCTGCGCATCCAGTTTTAGCACTTCGGCGACTCCTGCCAAATTACCAGGTAGTCCTAACGCCAGTGCCCATACAGACGTACAACGCCATTGGAGAGGATCACACTCAATGCCGAAATGTTTTGATATACAAGTCCGTTCAAAGTTTGCATTGTATGCCGCTTTAATCACGGACGGATCAGTCAGATCGTAGAACACTTGGTCAGGTATATCTTCAAACGCTGTTAGGTCAATCACTTGAACTGGATCGTCATCATAGGCGAATCCAAAAAGTAAAATCTCAAAATCTGGAGCTTCGACGTATCGGTACACGCCGCATTTGATTAAGTCGGGGCTGCTGTAGGTTTCAATATCTATTTGCAAGCGGGTCATATGACATCGCCCAATCGGTCAGTGTCCCAATTTCTCAAGCCACTCTTTTTAAGAATGCGACGCATTTTAAGTAAGCGTCGTATTTCTCGGCAATTGACTGCGATTTTTATAATCGCCGTGGACCGGATATGCTTGTATTGCATGGTATCAGCATCGTTTCTAAACTTGCGCCACTCTCTTATCCATTTCACCCGAGCATGGATACAACTGGTTAGCTCTTCATAGGAGCAGCTATCGAATTGTTTTCTCATGGCTTATATCCTTTCAAACCCCTAGTTCATAAAATCGTCTTCATCTTCTTCGTTTGGCATAACATCCCAAGTAAGGTCGTTTACGTCTAAATAACTCTCTAGCCCGCTTAACTGGTACTTAGTTCCCGTTATCTGGTAAAGGGTAGTTATCTCTTCGGATACCACCGCACTCTTGATAGGCACTGACTCTGATGCTGGCGCTGGGGCCGTGAACGTTTTAGGAATAATAACTTCTTCAACTTTTGGCACTTCAGTTGCTTTAGCGGCAAGAGCCTCTGCCGCTTTCTTTTCTAGCTCTTGGACCTCTTGCGCATCAGAGACTATCAATGCCTCAATGTTGGCTATTGAGTGATGGGCTAAAAGCCGTATATAAGACCCTGGTAACAAAACATTCGTCAGTTGATATTGAGCGTTCGCCAGATCGACTTTTGTCTTGATCAGGTCTTCATCTTGAGTTTCTTTGTCCTGCTGTATTTTCAGCGAAGCCGCAAGAGCGGATAGTTCTGTTTTGATTGCTTTAATAGCCTTGCCCTTGTTAAAATATTCTTCTAAGATAATCAGCTGAGCTGCAAACTTTTCGTTTAGCTCTTTTTCTGTGACGAGAGCGTCAATAATACTTTGGATTTCCACACGCTTTTTCTCTCTGCGGTCAAGTTCGAACTGATCCTGTTGCTCGGTTAAAGGTTTAATAACGGTTTCGAACCTATTAAAAAGCGCCTTGCATTGGGACTCGAAATTAGTTACAGATTCGGTAAGCTGCTTTTTAGTTGCCTTCCGGAACTCATCCAGGGACTTTTGACCTTTTCGAAGTTCCGCGATGGTCTTTTTACATTCCGTGACGTCTTTGTCGCTGAACACAAGGCCTTGATATTTTTCTAATACTCCGTCCAAATGATTCGATATCTCTTCGTAGTTGAATATGACGACAGCGGGCGCTGTCTCAATGATTCTTACGGCCACGTTTGTCGATAATTCTGTTGGTTGATCACTCACGTTTCTTAATCCTCCTTATTTTTGGATAAATATCTTTGGTTAATAGCGGCTTTCCCATCCGTCCATTTCTAGAATTTCTATACACTCCTCTTCCGAGTAAGATTCTCCAGTTTCCGCGTAGCCGTGGTCTTGGCATTCCTCAATATCGTAACAATCAAAACACACATCAGATTTAATTCCGCTCTGTGTATCTGAATACACCCTAGTAGCTTCTCTACCGCAATGACAAAGTAGTTTACTCATAATCACTTATCCCCCTCATATTTGATAGAATAGGGGTCCATCACTGAACCCCATTTTTCACAATTAGCTCATGAAATCGTCATCGCCTAAGTCGGTTTCAAAATCCTCTCCAGCGAACTCGTCATTAACACTCGCTCTACCACCTAGAAAGTCTCCATCTTGTATCTTAACTACATTGTTAAGTCCCGCGGCTATGCCTCGATTGCCTTTCATATCGAATGGGTAAAAGTTAATGCTGACCTTGGCGTAGCATCCAGAGTAAACTTCCGTAGTGTCCGTAATATCTTGAAATTTCGCCTTACCGTTGGCCCCTTTTCCAACTGGCTTAGCGACACCAGGCTTGTTCTTGCTTGAGGCATTAAGAAAATAATGTCCTGCATACGCCTCATCATCTGGCCGTTCCTCGTCACCGTCACGAAGAGGTAGTTTGCAGTTCGTTGGGATTTTGCCACCCCATTTACTCTTGCCAAGCTCCTTGGCAGCGTCTACGGCAGCCTTGATCTTCCGCAGTGTTTCTTTGTCACTCTTTGGAATCAAAATAGCTGTACTGTACTTTTCGTCGCCGCCGTCAATGGATTGTGGCTCGAAGATATGGGTATAAGAGAGTCGAACCTTACCAGTGATCACCTTTGTTGCTTGATTGTCGATTGCCATTTTTAATCAGTCCTCCATTTCAATATCTGCGAAGTCTTTATCAATACTGTTCAGTTCAGGGCGCTTGTCCGTCTCTGGAACGAGCACTGGCTTACCCGGCGGCTTTACAATCAGAGACCCCATTAACTCAGCAAATTCCTTTTTACCGATCCGCTTTTCTAGCTCACCTATGCCGAACAGTTCTTGTGGTTTAAGATACTTCTCTGACTCCAGATCAGTGGCCTTGAGCGCCGCTATAGCAGCTTCCTTGTCAGTAATGGCGCGATTGCTGCGTCCCTCAACTAGCTTCCACTGAGGTATTGGATTGCCTTTTAGCGCTTGTTCATTAGCAAAATCCTCGACATTCTTAGCCCAGGTCTGGAGTTGTTCGGTGATAAACAGGATAGATCCGATCTCATCATTGCTCATGAGTGCAGGGTCTTTAAACTCATACGCCAGTGCCTTCATGTTCTCGTCAGCACGTGCCCGGCAATTTCCTTTAACCTTGCACCATCGGCAGTGATCTCCGGCTTTGAATTCGCCCTCTCCGGCAAAGGCCAATACTGCAGCAGGTTTGACTACCGTCTCTGCCCAGTCAAGCAGCTCTCCTATTGGCATAATGTCTGTGCTAACGCTGTCCAGACGCGGCTGGATGATGGTCATGTGGACCTCGTCGATAGAGTAGAGGTAGTTGTAGGCCTGCCATGCGCCAAGGACATAGAGCCGGGGCTGCGGGTTGTTGTAGGCACTGACGGGTACACCTTTTCCATACTTAAGATCAATGACTTCTAACACTCCGTCAGCAATCAACACTACATCCCCTGTACCAAAACCCTCGGGTGCCCACTCACTGTAGTCAAGGTGCTCCTCAAGAAGTACAACCGCGTCACTAGACCTGGCCTTTGCAGCCATGAATCGTTCTTCGACCAGATCCACATATTCCTGAACGGATTGTTCCATTTCTGGACCGTAATATTTGCCTTCCTTAGCACGTTTCAACCTTTCATCCAGGGCCTTCCGCTGCTTAGAGTTACATGTGAGAATGCGGTAGCTGAGTTTAATTTCGGCAAGCTCATGCGCCGCTGTACCCTCGTCTGCGTACTCGCTCCTAGTCTCAAGTATGCTTTCCTGTAGTCGAGCACTCGGAGAGCAGTTAATCCACTGTGCCGCCTTTGATGCTCCGAGTAAGGCGTGTTTCATTTAATCCAGGCCCCCCAGCGCGGTCAGGAATGCGGCTCTCTTGTCCTCCGGAACGTCCGATATAGACTTACTTTCAAACTTATCCAGAAGGGCCTTAATCGCTTTCTTGCCTTCAGGAGTTCCACCTTTTGCTTGTGCCGCAGCTCGTAGCTCAACGACTGTTGGTATTTCCGCAGCTTCAGTTTCTACGCCGGTCGTATCATCTCCCGACATATCTTCGTTGCTAGGAGTCTCTGCTTCTTCTGAATGATTAAGTTCTGTAGCTGGTTTAGGGTCTGACGGCTTTGTTGCCCTATTACTCGGTTTAGACTTCTCTGACTTCTGTGGAGTTACAGTACCCCCCATGATCCCGGCTAACCCGGTGATAGCCTCGTGTAACTCGACTGGGTTTCCCGCTTCAATGTTAAGTGTTATGTTCATCTACTTATCCCCCTTTAAAATAATTGCCCATCGGCATAAATCAAATTTTGCATAATTGCATTTGCCCTTATCGGAACAAATATCGCAATAACAGGACTTGCCTTTGCAGATCCAGCAGTTACACATTGGGCAACCACTTCGGAGGCTCGGCCCAAAAGATAGGCCTATCCTCTTTCCAGCCGGTAACAATCCGGACTTGCTTAAACTCCTGCGCGGCTACGTCATATTCTCGTTTGCAACCCACCGAGTGCTTCCAGTCCCCGAAAAACCAAACCTCATCAGCAGTCGAAACTAACTCTTCGCAAAACGTTAGAGCCTTTTCGCGTTCCTCTGACACGTTCTCGTTAAGGAAGCCGAACGAGTGTACCGGAGAGATTGGCATTACCCCAAACTTCACAAGGCGCTGGCAGATATGGGTGATGGCTTGGAGATTGGAGCGTTTACCTTGAAACGGATGAGCGATGTATATTTTCTTCATTTGGCACCTACCTCTCTTAATGATTTAGTCCCACACAGTTCTGGAAGGTTAGCCCTTACGAGGTGTTCTGCAAACGGTGGCGGAACTGCATTGCCGCAACGCGCCACTTGTGCAGACCTTGGATATCTTTTGCCCTCAGAATCCACATCAATGATGTAATCCGGCGGAAATCCCTGAGCATTAAATAGCTCTCTTGGTTCAAGCATCCGCATTCCAATGTCTGCGATTTGGTAATCCTGACCATGGACAGTTATTAATCCGAATCGGTCCTTGGTTGTAACTGTGAACAGTGGATTGGTAACCTCTTGGCCGACACTGGCACCGTAGTATTGCATCAGGAACGCTCGAACTTCTCCGAAATGATTACCGCCAGCTGTTATTGTTTGAAGGGGTTCAGTAACTTCTTGCCCCGTATTCGTGCCATAAAACTTAGTGAGGAAACTTGTCACAAGGCCATATCGGGGGGACGTATCCAGTGTCATAATAGGTTTGTCTAAGGTTTGGCCCCTCGCCTCGTGATTCGCTGTTTCTGAGTGGTATTGAATCAACGTTGGTGCAACTATGCCCCAGCCATTTTTAGAAGTGATAGTCAGTAGTGGATCATCGATTGAATTACAGTAATGGTGATTCGATCCGCTATGATTAACCCTGACGATAAATGGCTGGGGATTTTCCATGACAAACTTCTGGATTCCTCGGGCAATTCTCCGCATTGTGTTATCTGCTAGAGGCCTAACTGCCTTGATTCCGTATTTCCGTTTAATCTCTTCCGTAGTATCAAAAATACTCGGACAAGGTTTCGACCAATCAATGATCTCTGCCGCTGTTCTCCAAGGCTTCAACTTTCCTGCTTTAACCTCAAGGCTGCTAGGATCTCCATGCGTTTGCTTTGGCCAAACTATCGGTTGATCGTCACACCGTGCAATCAGGAAAAACCGTTTGCGTATCGTTGGTGCTCCATAATCGCAAGCCCGGAGCTCCTTATGTTCAACTTGGTATCCTTGGCGCTTAAGAGCATTTATGAAAGCTTGGAATGTGCGGCCTTTTTGTTTTGGGTCAGGTTTTCCGTCTATGAGTAATGGCCCCCACGTTTTAAACTCTTCCACGTTCTCCAGCATGATCACGCGCGGCCTTACCGTTGCCGCCCATCGGACAGCTACCCATGCTAGACCCCGTATATTTTTAGTAACCGGCTTACCGCCTTTAGCTTTGCTAAAGTGTTTGCAGTCGGGGCTTAGCCAGACCAAGGCCACGGGCCGACCGTTTGCCGCTTTTCGCGGATCAACTTCCCATACTGATTCGCAATAATGTTCAGTTTCTGGATGGTTAGCCTTGTGCATGGCAATCGAAGCAGGGTCGTGGTTGATGGCTATATCTACAGAGCGCCCGATTGCCAAGGCTATACCCGTTGAGGCTCCTCCGCCTCCACAAAAGTTGTCAACAATAATCTCTCTGATCGCATTGGCTCTACTCATGCGTCCAACGTCCTCCGCTTCTCGTTCACGCGATGAACTATCTCAAACCTTCCCGGCACATCACAAACCACGAGCCAATCCGCAGGATTAAGCCTCAACTTCTCCAACAGTTCCTTCTGTGCCCTCGTAGGGTTTTTGCCTCGCTTTCTCACGCAATCTCTCCCTTCGCTTTCTGCCGCTCCTGAAATCGCATAACCCTTTTCCTCACAGCATGCACGCTAATCCCATACATTTCACCGAGTTGCTTCCATGTATGACTCTTTTTAAACTCCAAGATCGCATCAATGTCGTCATCTTGGAACTTCACCGGCGCAGGTGCGATCTCCATAATTCGAAAGGCCTCTTCCGGGATTCTTTCGGATGTAACACAAATACATAGTGCGTAGTAATTCAGCTTTACGGCGGTACCACACAAAGCCATCACTGGTTACCACCTCCACATCCCAAAGGGCCTGACAATCCTCGGCTCGACGCCGCGCTGACCCATCATTCGACCATCCATGTAATCCACGATCACGCCGTCATCGGTCACAGCCGCAAGCGTTCTATGCCCATTCCTGTCAGCTTGTCCACTGGCAATTAAGTCTGAGTGTAGCCGTACTCTATATCCTGCAGGCGCTTTGCCTCGCGCTTGATCTTGCGGGCCTCAGCCTTGATAATAAGCCAACGAATAAAGCGTTTCATCTTGACCTCACCTTCCCACGTCGTGATTTCGGGTAGTTCTTGTACCTGTCAGCTTTTGTTCTCACTGTACAAACCTTGATCTTAGGTATAATTGGGGTAAAGGCAAGCCTTGACCTACCATGCGCCCAATACCCCTCAGGACCTCTTTCGAGTACCACACCACAGCCGGGAGTCTTACAAAAGGTTTTGTTTTCACACGGTTTGAATTGCATAGCTCGTCCGCAAATGCAGGTTGGCGTTAACACGCTGATCGCCTCCTCGATCCGTTATTCCTTGGCTTTAAAAATACCCAGCAACAAGTTTTTGGGCATTTCCTTCGCAACTACTATCGCGTATTGGACTTTTAGGGATATACGAATTCTTAGCCCGGCGTAAATTCCATAGTCATCGCCAGCCTCGATGCCATCGCCAGCCTCGATGCCATCGCCAGCCTTGATGCCATCGCCAGCCTTGATGCCATCGCCAGCCTTGATGCCATCGCCAGCCTCGATGCCATCGCCAGCCTCGATGCCATCGCCAGCCTCGATGCCATCGCCAGCCTCGATGCCTCTGCCAGCCTTGATCCGCAAACTGGCTTTCAGCCAACCGGTAACTTTAATAAAACCCGCGAAGAAAATATTGCCCTCAACTTCTAGGTCCCCGCTAATCTCCATGACGGCATCCGTTTTACCTACATGCTGCATAAGCCAATCCGCATAATCGTTTTGATTTTCTTTTGCCAAAACGTCCAGCACATCCTGGTACTCTGCACCTTCGGGAAACCGGTCCACGAAGTATCTTTGTCCCGCACCACAAGCAGATTTTTCCTTGAGAAATTCTAGGGTTATAAACATAAATTCAACCTCCGCTTTCTTCTTCAATTTCTAAATCATCCAGATCGGTTTCTTGAACAAACCCTTGCGTAGCCTCATCAACAAGGTGCCAGCACATCCCCGTTATTTCGCAAACTGGCCGGTCTTCGTCATCTACAAGGCTTAAAGCTCTTTTTCAGCATCCTTCGCAAAAGAACCAGATGTAGTGCGGCTTTCAGGTTTTTCCCTTATTTTTACTAAAACCTGCAAACACGCATAAATCAAGGACTTTTAACTA
>Ga0326727_10021718_pt1 | contig 12515 bp, 11 predicted proteins | sample MB2enrmetagenome_FD_207643 | JGI IMG/M metagenome (GOLD analysis project Ga0326727, IMG submission 207643) | Lab enriched peat soil microbial communities from McLean, Ithaca, NY, United States - MB29MY | ecosystem: Environmental > Terrestrial > Soil > Wetlands > Peat | place: USA: New York...
ACATCGCCGGGTTGCTGCGGCTGCTGGACCCGCACGTGGTGCTGCGTGCCGACCCGACCGTCGTCGGCTTTGGGGCGACGGCCGAAGTGCGCGGACCTGACTGGGTGGCCCAGACGTTCGCTGGCCGGGCGCAAGCCGCCAGGCTCACCCTGGTCGACGGCCTGGCCGGAGCGGTGTGGTCGGTCGACGACCGGCCCCGGGTGGTGTTCGGCTTCACCGTGCACGGCGGCCGGGTGGTCGGCATCGAGCTGCTCGGGGACCCCGAGACCCTCGACTGTCTCGACCTCGAGCCGGTGCAGGAGTGAGTCTCAGCGGCTAGGCGCGGTCGCCAGCGCCTCGCTGATCGACCCCTGGTGCGCCGGCCTCGCCGTCCCAGCACCGCTGGTCCGGCGAGGCCGGGACGGAACCTCCTGCTTCTACGCCCGGCTCGCTCGCTACGACCGACGATAGGACGATGGGTGCCGGACCGAGAGACCTACTTCTTGCGGTTTGCCTGGTTGTAGCTTATGGCGGCACGAATAAGACTCTGCAACGGACCTTCTTCTATGTGGTCACCTTCACTCAAATCAATAGCCCGCCACTTATTGCCTGCCAGTCCGGCATTGAAGAGCTCGTCAGGATCGCTGAGCGCTGCACCGTTCATGAAGACGAGCTTCACTCGATTCTTGAAGATATTTCCAACACAGATGATCCCGTTGAGTGACCAGACCGGTGCCCCTCTCCATTTCCATTCCTCAATGATCTCAGGGTCAACATCAAGGATGGTCTTGCGGAGCTCCGCCAACGTGGCACCGCGCCAGTCCTGACTCCGTGCTATCAGATTGTCGATCTCTTCACTAGGATTCATGGCCATCCCCTCTTGTTTCCTGCAGGATCATCGATGGTCGCTCCCTGGATCATCGGCGCCGAACCAATTGACGCCTGACCCTGGACCATATAGATCATGGTCAATCTGGTTGGCACCGTCTTCCTCGAGCTGCCTATGAGAGGTCTGAATATCTTATGTGGAAAGATACAGCTTCAGCGTTCCTGGCTCCATATTCTCGTGTTAAGTGGTGAGATTGACATATGTACCGCTGCCAGGCGTCGCCATAGGCACCAAGTGCTTGCCATCGACTGGCTATCGGCGGTAACTTTGGACCCGAATCTATCCGTGTAGAAGTCGCCCCGTATTGATGTCATCAACTGCCATGTGAGCGTGATCCGTTTGTCAATGCTCTACATATGTCGGGAGCTCAAAAGGATCAAATCTGGGACGCGTCACTGGGTGTCGAGTATCACCGGTATAAACCCGAGGAGAGTGCTCTTGATAGTGGCGGTGCTCCCGTACACTTCGGCCCAGTAAGTGCCGACTGTCCGGAACTTCCCGGTGGCATTCGCGTAGAACCACTCGGTACCTTTGGGGATCTTCTCGGAGGACCAGGCATAGCTGTACGCCACGCTGCCGTCGGGGGCCACCATCTTGAACGTGATGTCAGCGGTCACGGCTGCGTTGGTGAACACGAAGAGGGCGAAGTGGTAATTGCACTCGCCTGAGCAGCTGTCGTACCAGTTGTCGATGTCGTTGGCGAACATCCCGTCCCCAACGCTGGAGCCGTCGTAGCCATAGGGAAGCGAGCTACCCAGAGCGACGTAGGTAGCAGGCAGGATGGACGCCCCCCACTTGAAGGAGGCGGCCGCGGTCGCGGGTGATTCTTTGCTGGCCAGTGCGCTCGAGGCAGGCAAGATCAGCGCCAGTCCGAGTGCGACAGCTGCTGTCAGAAGTGTGAGTTTGAGCGACTTCGCCTTTTTCATGTGCATGTCCCCCCGTGATGTGCTGAGCTAAAGGACCGCCTTCCGACTGGCAGTCGCAGACTGCACTCGCCCGCGTTGTCCAGTACTGCTCAGAGCGGCCACCCTGTTCATCAGCCGCACGAAGCGAACTTGGATGGCGCTCTTGAACAAGCTCGATGAAGCTTACTGACGCGACGACAACCTGCCCCGCAGACCGTGATCCAGCAGTGCCCGCGTCGGCCACGATCAAGGCGTGAGGGAAGACGAGGCGCACCATGTAGCGGTAGGGGACGTGGCAGTCCGTGGACACGATCTGTACCTGAGCCCGCTCGGAGCGGCTGTAAAGCCCCGAGAAGGCCCAGATGGCCGCGGCGTCCCTGCCGGGGGCGACGTCGAAGACCACGCCCCGCTCGGGGTCGGAGAACACCGTCGCATACACGAAGGGCTTGCGCACAGCGCACTCGTCGATCGCGAGGTGGCGACCGAGGCGCCCGCAGCGCCCCGCGGTGGCGCGTCGACGCCGCTCGCCGACGGCCAGGCGCAGGTAGTGGGAGGGGACACCGAGATCCCGCGCCACCGCCGCGGTGGCGCGGCCCCGGGCGAGATCGGCGAAGAACCCCAGCGCCCTTTCGGAGGCGCCTCCCCGCCCGATCCCCTCGAAGCGTTCGTCGAAGGTGCGCTGGGCACAGTCGGGGTTCTCGCAGACGAAGCGACGCACGCGAAGGGATAGGACGACGAGGAGAATGAGTGGTCCGTGATCTGAACCGTCCGCAGGGGACGCATCTGTCGAGCGCGACGAGGCCACGTTGATCAACAGTGGTCTTGCCTTAGAGTTCAAGCTCGTAGAGCTAGCCGATGAGGTCAACGCCGAAGCTGTGTTTTGCTCCTCGTGGACGATCTCATCGAGAGGCGTGTCGCCCTTCTTGCTGTCGCCAAGGGCCGCATGTGATCAGTGACTGGACTACCTGCTCACAGGGCCCGCCGGAGCGTGTGACTCCTCAATATCGGAGGGACTGGTTGGCCTCCGCAGCTGCGTCGGGTCACCTCGGCTGCTTTCACTCCCGCGAACCTATGCCCGCCTGTAGATGAGTCGCAGTTCCCCCCGAGGTCTATTGGCATGATGCGCCCGGGACTGATGACACCGAGCCCGATGCGGATGTACCGTCGGCCGCGTCGAGCAAGGCAAGTACCCGCTCGGGGGTGATCGGCAGCTGCGTCGGGCGGAATCCGATGGCGTCGTTGACGGCATTGGCGATCGTCGGTGCGGCATTGCCGATCACTGCCTCGCCGATGCCACGTGCGTTCATGGGTCCCTTGCCCTCCCCACTCTCGACAATGTCTGCCATCACGTCCGGCATGTCATCGGAGGTGGGAACGAGGTAGTCGGCCAGCAACGACGAGGCGATCTTGCCCTCGTCAAGGATGATCTCCTCCATGAGGGCGTAGCCGAGGCCCTGCATCGCCCCTCCCTGCATCTGTCCTTCGACCCGGAGCGGGTTGATCGCCCGACCCACATCGTGGCAGGTGGCGTACTTGAGCACCTCGACCTCGCCTGTCTCTAGGTCGACCTCGACCTCCGCCGCATGCGTGCCGTAGCTGTAGTCGGGAAAGCTGGCCCCTTGGCCCGTCTCCGTGTCGAACCCGCGACGCTTTGCATCTGGGTGAAAGACGTACAGCGTGGTGGGGTCTATCGAGCGGGCCTCGCACAGACGGACCAGCTCGCCGAGGCTGATCCCTTCTTCGGGCGCGCCGCCGCTGGCCGATTTGCCCTCAGCCTTGACCCGACCATCCTCGAACACGACTTCCGCGACGGGGCAACCAAGTGCCTCGGCAGCCACTGGGGCTACCAGTCCGCGCAGCTTCAATGCCGCCTGCATGATTGCGTTCCCCGACATATACAGCACCCGGGTAGCAAAGGTCCCACCCGCGGGCGGCGTGAGTGCGGTGTCGCCGATGTAGACGCTGATCCGCTCGAGCGATACCCCGAGGATCTCAGATGCGATCTGGCACAGGCTAGCCGCCTGCCCCCCGCCGACATCGGCCACCCCGGATCTGATGAGCAAGGTGCCGTCCGCTTGGATGCTGAGCCATGCCAAGGCACTGTCTGGGAACCAGACCGTGCGCCCGTAGGGCTGCATGTTGCAGGCGAATCCGCGACCAACCCGCTTCGACGGCCCGCTCGGCGCGCTCGGTTCCTCGAGCCGAGCCAAAGCTCGCTCGAGGGTCTCACCGACCGCCACTGCGGTGTCGAGCGTCTCACCGGTCGGGATCACGTCACCTTTGCGGAGGAAGTTACGCCGGCGTACGTCGGCCTTGTCCATGGCGAGGGTCTCAGCGATCCGGTCCATCTGCGACTCGTAGCCGAAGGTTACCTGCCTTGCGCCGAAGCCTCGGAACGCGCTCGTCGGGACGTTGTTGGTGAAAACGGCGCGCGAGCGCACGGAGACGTTCGGCGTAAAATACGGGCCGCACGAGAGCGCGGCTGCGTAGAACATGACCCGTGCGCTCTTGTACGGATAGGCGCCAGCGTCGCCGATGAGATCGACGTCCTGGGCGACGATCCGGCCCTCGTTGGTCGCGCCGGTCCGGTAGCGCATGATGAACGGGTGCCCCTTGGTCGAGGCGAGAATGGACTCCTGGCGGCTCCAGATCATCCGGACCGGTCGCCTCGTCCTCCACACCAATAGCGCGAGATAAGGCTCGACGGTCATGCCCTCTTTGCCGCCGAAGCTGCCCCCCATGTACGCGGCTATCACCCGAACCTTGTTCACCGGAAGCTTAAGGATCTCCGCGATCTGTGTTGCGTGTTCGATGATCTGAGTCGAGACGCGCAATGTGACCACGTCGTTCTCGATCCAGCCCACCCCGGCCTCGGGCTCCAGGGAGGCATGCTCAGCGTGCTGGGTGCGGTACTCACCCTCGATGACGACATCGGCGGCTGCCAGGGCGGCCTGGACATCGCCGCGTTGAATGTGCCAACTGGTCAAGACGTTGCCGTCATCATGCACGAGCGGCGCGCTAGGCAGCAGCGCAGCTCCGGGATCGAAAACGCCCGGCAGCTCCTCGTACTCGACTTGGACGAGCTCGGCGGCGTCGTCGGCGATCTGCTGGGTTTCGGCAGCGACGAGGGCGATCGGTTCACCGGCATAGCGCACGCGATCGCGAGCGAGGATGGGCATGGCGACCAGCAGCTCACCGACGCCTCCCGCTGATGGCTCGACGAGCTGGTTCGAGGGAACGTCCTCACCGGTGAGGACGGCCGCGACACCGCGAAGGGCCCGCGCCTTCTCGGTGTGGATCGAGACGATCCGGGCGGACGACATCGTGGCCCGGACAACGCGTCCGTACAGCATGCCAGGCAGTTCCCAGTCGGCTGCGTAGAGGATCGAGCCCTTGACTTTTTCGATGAAGTCATGGTGCGCGACCGGCTGGCCGACCACGCGCATCGGCGCGACCGTGCTCGCTGGCGTATCTGCGCCCTGCGGTTCGCGGGTCTCGGGGCTCCGTGAAGGGGGTTCGGCTACCCCGGGCCCGGGGATAGATGGGGGCGCTGCCTCGGACACAAGGATCTGCCCACCGGGCATCGCAGCCAGGGCTGCATCGCTCAACTTCGCGCCTCCTCACTCGCAAAGGCCCGGTTCTCGAGATAGGACTCGACCGCGTCGAGGATCTTCGTGTAGCCGGTGCAACGGCAAAGGCTCCCGCCCAGTTCGTAACGGATCTCTTCTCGGGTGGGCCGAGGCATTCTCTGGGCCAGGCCGTACGCGGTCAGGATCACGCCCGGGGTACAGAACCCGCACTGCGTTCCCCCGAGACGCAGGAACGTCTCTTGAAGAGGATGCAACGACTCGTCCTCGCCGAGGAGACCGGCCAGAGTCGTGATCTCGCGGAACTCGACCTGGACGGCATAGACGAGACAGCTGCTCACGGCCTCCCCGTCGAGCAACACCGTGCAGGTGCCACAGACGCCCTCACCGCAGCCATAGCGGACGTCTCTAAAGCCGAGCTGGTCGTGCAGGACATCGAGCAGGAGTGCATCGGGTGCCACCGAGATCTCGTGGGCGACACCATTGACCTGTAGTGTCACCTGCTGCAGGCTCATTCGGCCGACGCCCTCTCCTCGGCGCGTTGCAGCGCCTCCGTCAAGGCGCGACGTATCAGCACCCTCACCAGTCGACGGCGATACGAGGCCGTCGACTGCGAATCGGTCACCGGAGCCGTACGCGCAGTCACTTCCGCTGCTACGTCGTCGATCTCCGCGGGCGTGGGGATCCGGCCAAGCAGGGACGAGAGTATGGTCCTGTCGCCGGCGACAGGACGTTCGTCGACACCGATAAGACCCAGGCGGACGCCGCCGATCACGTCGCGCTCGGGCGAGAGCGTGACGTTCGCGGCAACTCCCGCGATCGCTTCTGCGCCACTGCGTCGTGCCAGCTCCGTGAAGCTCGAGCCCTGGCGAGACTGCGCCACCTCCAAACGAAGACCGGTGACTACCTCTTCGGGACGAAGGTCCGTCTTCAAGTGCCCGACGAAGAACTCCTCCGCGTCGATCAGTCGGGTTCCGGTTGGACCGTACGCCAGAATTTCGCCTCCGAGCGCCAATGCGACCGCGGCGAGCTCGGATGTTGCCTGGCCATGTGCGAGAGCACCGCCGATCGTGCCCCGATTGCGAACCCGCACGTTTCCGACGTAGGCAATCGCCGCAGTCAGCAACGGAGTCTGGCATCGGACCAGTTCCGAGAGAAGCACCTGGGAGTAACGCGTCATCGCCGAGAGCGACAGCCGACCGCCTTCGACCTGTGGCGCGATGGCGACGATGCCGTTGAGATCTATGAGTGCCGACGGGCGCAATACGCGCAGGTTCATGAGCGGCACGAGGCTCTGGCCGCCGGCAAGAGCTTTGGCGCCCTCGCCGTGCTCTCTGAGCGCGAAAACGGCCTCCTCGTAGCTACGGACGAGCTCGTACTTGAATCGGGGCTCCCCGTACCAACGGCGCTCCCAGTCATCGAGCACCACTCGGGCGTGGGCGTCTTCAAGTGCGCCTGGCGCGGTGGGCATGGGCATCGCTTTGTCAACCCCGGACTCGAACATGGCTGTCATTACGCCAACTTCCTACCTCTTTGCTGCCTTATCAACGTTACCAGTGGGCTCGCGCCCTCCCACCGGGCCACGCAAGCAAATGCAGTGTCCTGACCAAACAGCTCCTTGTCGCTTGCACTCAGGCAGTTCTCCTCGCAGGTGTCCTCACCATCGTCCGTCCCGAGATCGCGCGTCTTCGAGCTCCGAGCTCCTCCCTTAACAGCACCCCTGCGACCTCTCTTCGAAACCTCGCGCTCGCGCGCAAGTCGTCGATCGGGGAGATATCCGAGACGAGAGCTGCAACCGCTGCTTCGACGACCCGTGGCTCCGGCCGTCTCCCCTTGAGCTCGGCCTCAGCTCTTCTGGCGCGAACGACCGTCGGCGCGACTGCCCCCAAGGCCAAAGAGACGTTTGTGAATGTCCCATCCGCGTCCTTCTCCCAACGCCACGCCAAGCTGACGATCGATATCGCGTCGGCTCGCCGTGTGCCGAACTTCCGGAAGCCCTCCTCGCCTGCAGGCAACGGGATCTCAATCCTGTCTATCCATTCATCTGGACCAACAACAGTCCTTCCCGGCCCTGTCGCGATATCGGCAACTGCCACGCGGCGGCTGCCGTTCGCGCCCTCCAAGACGGCGACGGCACCGGCAGCGACGAGCGGTGGGATCGTGTCGCCGGCCGGAGAAGCGTTTCCCAGATTGCCCCCGATCGTGGCCCGGTTGCGGATCCGCACCGAACCGAACAGCCAGGCCGACGCATCCAGCCCCGGGAGCACACCATCCAACTCCGCAATGACTCGCGTCAGAGGAGCAAGCGCCGAGATGTACACAAGACCATCGGCGCGGCGCACGACCGGTGGCCCATCGAGCAACCTAGACACGTCTATGAGCCGAGCTACTTTCCGTCCCTTTTGGATCCGAAGAAGTAGGTCCGTGCCACCAGCGAGCAGATCACCTGTCGGGGCTAGCTCTCGGAGCTCCTCAATCGTCCTGGCCGCCACCACCTCGGTCACGCGAGCCTCCTCTGCCACCAGCCCCGCACCGAGCCTACGGGTCTGTCCCTCCGATCGCAAAGCTGGCTACAGGCGCGAGGTGAAGCGAACACGGCCAAACACCCATCAGCGCACCGGCCGAAGACAGGCGCAAAGAGCGCAGCAACGACGGGACCGATGCGGTGAAGTTCTTAACCCACGAGGGGTTGCGAGAACGGCACTTTGCTGCCACGGCCGCGATCACGTCGGCAACCTTGAGCAGGGAGAGATCTGCACGCACCGGAACCGGGAAGCCCGAGAGGAACAGGCCCGCGTAGTACTCGTAGTCGCTCATCGTCGCTGACATGAGCCTGCGCTCCTCGACAAGGTTTGCGCCAGCGCCGGCCGCATTATCCGAAGAAACGCGGCCCCGGTTTGATAGCTGCGAAGGGCGACCGACACGACGACATCTGCCCACACGCGCTGCGCCGCGTCGGGGTCGCGGACGGCAAAGAGAACGTCCTCACGTGCCTCGACCCACCCTGGATCGACGCCCCAGAGCCGACCGATTCCTTCGCCGACGACCGCAGCCACGGAGAGACTGGCGTCCGCATCGACGCCGACATGGTCCGCGATCGAGCGCAAGATCGATTGTTATCACCGGCTACGTCATCGAAATCGCGCATGACCTTCGCGAGCTCGATTCGCTCCGACGTCCAATCCATGCCCACGTCGTAGTCGTTTCGGGAGTGATCCGCTTGAAATCGAGTAACGCAGGTTCTCAGAACGCTAGGGAACGCTGAGCTAGGCACGCTGAGCAGGAGTTTGCGTGATCGGGGGGTCGCCAGCTAAGACGCCATAATATTCCGCCGGCGCCACACAGGCGCTCACTCGTGGCCCTTGCCACTCAAGCTTGGAATACATAAGCGCATCCCGCGTGCAAGGGATGGTGCGGGGCACCAACCACGATCGTCGTGCCCGAAATGGCCACCGAGTCACCGAAGAGGTCGTTCTGGACGGTGTCCGAGCCCTTCAGCTCGGCAGTTTGGCGCCAGCCGCTGGCCGCCTCGGTGAAGACGTAAGCCCGGCCCGCCGAGGCGTGCGCGTTGGCGGCGCCTACCACAACAGTTGTGCCCGAGACGGCCACCGAAGCTCCAAAGAAATCATCAGTGGAAGTATCCGAGCCCTTCAGCTCAGCAAGCTCCTGCCAACCCGACGACGTCTCCTTGACCACGAAGGCGCGGCCAGCATTCGACGCCACCACCGAGTCGCCCAGCACGATCATTTTGCCTGAGATTGCGACCGAGTCCTCGAAGTGCCTCAGCTCGGCCTCCTGGCGCCAGCCGGCGAGCGTCTTGGAGAAGACATAAGCAGTGCCAATGCCTGACCCGTTGTTGAGGTCTTCGCTGCCCACGACAGCCGTCCGTCCCTCGATGGCCACAGACCAGCCGAACAGGTCGTGGCCGACGGTGTCGGAACCCTTCAGCTCGGCAGTTTGGTGCCAACCTGTGGCTATCTTGGAGAACACGTAGGCTCGGCCACCGCTCGAAAAGCCGGAAGTCGAATTGAGACCGGTGGCGCCAACAAGGACCGTCGTGCCCGAGACCGCTACGGCGGTGCCGAAGAGGTCGCCGGCTAGCGTGTCGGAACCTTCGAGGATCGCGGCTTGGTGCCAGCCGGTGGCGGTCCTGGTAAAGACGTAGGCCCGGCCGGCCCATCCCTGGCCATGAAGGACCGAATAGGGTGCCCCCACGACGATGGTGTTGTCCGAGACGGCCACCGAAGCACCGAAGAAGTCCCCGTTACCGCGCTCGGGGTTGTGAAGCTCGGCAGTTTGGTGCCAACCCGTCCCGCTCTTGGCGAACACGTAGGCACTTTCTGCGCCCGGGGCCGGGTACGAGGCGCCTACCACGATTGTGGTACCTGACACGGCCACGGCGGAGCCAAACTCGTTGTTGGGCCTGCTGTCGGCACCTCTCAATTTCGAGACCTGGCGCACCGGGCCGAGCGAATGCGAGCTGGCTACTTCCGCCCACGCCGTACTAGTGAGGGTGGCCGCCGCCAGCACGACAAAAGCGACACTGACCAAGGGGAGCTTGCGCGGTAACACAGCGACCCTCCTGTTTCACTCCGTCTGGCGAGAGGCCAGCCAACCAACCCGCTCAAGGACTCTACTCAACCGAGGCGGCCAGCTTCTCTTTGGGGCGCGGCGACGCGAATCAGTACGAGCGGTGTCAACCGCGATGGCTACCTGGTGTTCACCGCGCCCGGCGGTGGCCCAATTGGTTACGCGAACTGGCGGAACCGGGTCTGGGTGCCGGCTTGTGAAGCAGCTGGGTTCAGGGCATCGGATTCCACTCGCTTCGTCGAGCCTCGGCTACAGCATTCGTGTACGCGCGCGAGTTAAAGACGGCTCAGACTTGACTCGGGCACTCGGATCCACGCTTGACGCTGTCGATCTACGCACAAGCAGTCGCGGAAGCAGATCGGTCGGCGGCGGAGGTTCTTGGAGCGCGCTTTCTGCCACAACTACCTACGACAGCCGCTGGGATCGCGCACGAATCGCGCACGCGGGATGATGACTGAGCCCCAGCTGGACATCCGTGAGCCTTCTACCAGGGAGAATACCGGTGGAGGTAATGAGACTATGTTCGAACCCCTCCTGGCCCGTTGACCAGGGGTTATGCTGCACGAAAACCTGAGCTTGGGGGAATTTCGGGTGCCGGATGGCTCGCCACAAGGTCGGCGCCGGAAGTGATGAGACTATGTTCGAACCCCGCCGGCCACCGGACGCGCAGAAGCACTGGAGTGGGCCACCAAGTTCGCAGTCGCCTGCCGCTGCGCACAGGAGGTCCGGGAGATCTGTTCGACGCGCTCGTCTGATCGCAGGAGACTCGCCCCGGCCCGAGCAAGCCTTGCCTTCGGCTGCCACAAACTGACGGCCCAGGGGCATTTCCGTCATGCAAGTCGTTACAAGACTTGCTAATGAGTCGGCCAGGCCCCGGCATTTGCTCCACGGTCTGTCCCCTCCCAGCCTCGCCTTGGCAAGCGCGAGGCGCCTTGAGGCTCGCGAGTGCGGTAGACGATGTATGGCCGGAACGCGTATCCGATGGGAGCCGCGAGAACGTGGACCAGCCGGGTGAACGGCCACGCTGCCAACAGCACTAGCGCCAGCAGGGCGTGCAACTGAAAGCTCCACGGTGCCCCTGACATCTGCGCAGTGCTCGGGTGGAACATCAGTACATCTCGGAACCAGACTGCCACGGTAGTCCGGTAGTCATAGCCACCAGCGTGCCCGCCGAGGCCAAGCAGGTTGACGCCGATCGTGTTGACGATACCCAGAGCAATCACCGCTCCAAGCAGCGGGTACATCGCTTTGTCGGCCATCGAGGTGACGCGGAGTACCGAAGGAGTCATGCGTCGGCGGTAGATGAGCAGTACGAGACCGACGACTGTGGCGACGCCGGCGACAGTGCCCAAGCTGACCGCGACGAGGTGATAGGTGTGCTCGGAGATGCCAAGAGCTCTTGTCCAACTCTCTGGCACGAGGAGTCCCACAACGTGACCCGCGAGCACGCCGAGGATCCCGAAGTGGAAGAGCGGCGAAGCCCAAGCGAGGACCCGTTTCTCATAGAGCCCGGAGGACTTGCTGGTCCAGCCAAACTTGTCGTACTTGTACCGCCAGAAGTGGCCCAGAGTAAATGACGTAAGACAGATGTAGGGAAGCACGATCCACAAGAAGGTCTTCACGACGACTCCTGTCTCGTCTCGTGCCCCCCGGCTCCGGGCGGTCCTACGGGTGCGCACGCCGCGCACGGGTCGTGCTTTCCGTACGGATCGAAGGCTTCTCGCGGCTCGATTCCCACGAGCTCGGTCGGCGGTCCCTTGCGGGCGAGGAGGAGAGCGTTGGCGATCGCGCCCGGCAAGGGCGCCGGTAGGAGGGAATCTACAGCGCGGACCACCCCCGCATACGGTGAGCCGAGCTCGTCGAGCGCAGTGAGCAGCACGCGGATACCAGCGCGGTGCTGCTCCATCAGCTCAACGGCAAGGTCCTCCCCTCCACTGGCGGCGAGCTCTAACAGAGCGGGTAGGTAGTCAGCCAGTTCGCCGTTTAGCACCTGGAAGCCGGCCAGACGGAAGGCCTCCTGGAACTGCCAAAGGGCCATTCCGCGCCTACGCGTGTCGCCGTTCAGGTAGTAGCTGAGGTACAGACAACAGCGGCGTTTTAAGTCGAAGGTGGTCACATACTGTGCCTGGCTTTCGAGCACTGGTTTCGTCGAGAGATACTCGGCCAGTTCTTCGAGTGGCTGTCGCAAGGCATTGGGGAGTCCGCCCGTCGCGGCGACGATTAGAGCCAGGTCCTCGATGAGGTGCCCGTCGGGGTAGCGCAATAGGACCGACCCGGCGGCGAAGGCGACACGGCGCTGTGCCGGGTTCAAGACAGGACTCAACAGACTCCGGCGACGTAGCAAACTCATGGCGTAGCCCGCCTCTCATCCGCGGTGCCGAGATCTGATTGCCTATCGGCTTCTGCTCGTCGCCGCGCGAGATGAAAGGTCTCCACCGCGATCGGTGTCACCGATACTTCCCCGACCGCCGGCGGACCTTGCTCTCGGTGCGATGCAAAGTCGACGCTGCATCCGGGAAGCTCGTCGAGGGCCCCGGCGAGCTCGACGTGCGCGGGTGGGATCAC
>Ga0326727_10021721_pt1 | contig 12515 bp, 14 predicted proteins | sample MB2enrmetagenome_FD_207643 | JGI IMG/M metagenome (GOLD analysis project Ga0326727, IMG submission 207643) | Lab enriched peat soil microbial communities from McLean, Ithaca, NY, United States - MB29MY | ecosystem: Environmental > Terrestrial > Soil > Wetlands > Peat | place: USA: New York...
AGGCGAAGCTATTTCGCAGAGTTTTTTTCTCTGTGCCCTCCGTGCCTCTGTGAGAAACTTCTTCCGGAGACGCTCGCGAGGCGCCGCCACTTCGGGGCGATAGCCCATTCAACTGCAAAGACCTTTTCTCGCAGAGACGCAGAGTACGCAGAGAAAAACAATCGCGGGCATGGCGCAGCGAAGTTATTCCGCAGAGTTCTTTTTCCTCTGTGGCCTCTGTGCCTCTGTGAGAAACTCCTTCCGGAGACGCTCGCGAGCCGCCCGCTACTTCGGGGCGATAGCCCGTTCAATGCCAGGAGAACCTTTCTCTCACAGAGGCACAGAGACCACGGAGAAAAACGAACGCGGATATAATTCTATTTCTTCTCTTCGTCCTCTGCGCCTCTGCGAGAAAAAGATTCTTCTAGCTGGCTTTCGTCTCTTCCTGATTGGTAATGGCGTGGACCTTCAGCAGGAGGGCGATCTCGTTGGCGGGCGTCTCCAACGCCGCGGCGATGCTCGACACGGACTCTCCCCGGCGGTGCATGCGGATTACTTGCGCTCGTTTGGTGAGATTGATGCCGGCGCCTGCCCGCTGGCTGGGCCGCGATGCTTCCAGCCGATCGACCGATTCCCGCAGTCTCTCCACTTCCGCCTTCAATCCGCGCACCGCCAGGCCGTCCGCCTCGTTGACCACCTCCGAAACATCCGCCACACTACGCACCCGCGCCATCTCGATCTTGATGCTTACGAATAGCGCCAGGCTGGTGAGCAGGCAGACTGCCGCGCCGGAATAAAACGTCACCGGGTTTGCCAGCCAGTCAAGGTGCATCTATTTGTCTCCTTCCGGCGGCGGCGCCGCTTCCAGGCGGTCGCGGCGGCTCTCGATGTGCGAGATCCGCACGCCGTAATTTCCCTGCACCATCACAGCCTCGCCGCGCGCCACTACCCGGCCGTTGACCATCACTTCGACGGGTTCCTCGGCGCTCCGGCCGAAGTCGATCACCGAGCCGCGATTCAGGTCGACGACGTCGTTCAGGGTCATCCGTGTCCGTCCGAAACGAAGTGTCACCGGCATCTCAATATCCAGCAGCAAATCGAGGGCGGAAAGCTGGCTGTTTCCTGCGCTCATGCTTTTCTCCTCGGCTGGTTCAGCCAGACCCTTTCCATGTGGCTGCGAAGGCGCAGGATGGCCTGGGTACGCAATTGGGCGATGCGCGAGAGATGCATCTTCATCACCTCGGCGATCTCGCGCAGGTTCAACTCTTCGTAGTAGTACATGCTCAGAACGGTGCGCTCCGCCTTGGGCATGCGCTCGATGGCCAGCGCCAGGATGCGAATCAACTCATTCCGTTCCACTACCGTGGAAGGCCAGGCGTCTTCGCCCGAGGAGATGAAATGGAGCAGATTGCGGCCGGGATTCTCGCCCGGTTCGAACTCCAGGCGCTCCAGTTCCACGGACTGCACATCGGCCAGCCACTTCTGGTATTCCGCGATGCCGATGTTCAGCTCGGCGGCGATTTCCTCCTCCGAAGGTTCCCGTCCGAAACGCTGTTTAGCGCGGTGGATCGCGGCTTCGATCGCCTTGGAACGCCGCCGGGTTTCCCGCGGCGCCCAGTCCATCTCGCGCAGGCTGTCGATGATGGCGCCGCGGATACGCCGCTCGGCGTAGGTATTGAGCTGTACTCCCAGGCTGGCGTCGAAGTTGTCGATGGCGGCCATCAGACCGACTACGCCGGTGGAAATCAGATCGTCCAGGCTGATGTAATCCGGCAGCCGGTCGTGAATGCGCCGGGCGATCAGACAGACCTGTGGCAGATGCTCGAGCACGAGAGCCTCGCGCTCGTTAGTTCCCTCGTTCCCCGCGGGACGATAGTGTTGGAGGCCGGTGGCCATCGGATTTCATTTACGCTACGGCTTGCAGAGAAACAGGCAATTGGCGTACCAGCGAATCAATGACCAGGTCCTTCGAAGCGGCGACAATATCCTCGGGTACGGACTGTCCCTGGCACAGGAACGAAAGCGGTTTTCTCGTGCGCGCGGCTTCGCAAAACACGGCAGCCGTGGTGGTTGTCTCATCCAGGCGGGTGAAGATCAGTTTGCCGGCGCGGAACGCGGCGAAGCGGCCGGCGATGTTGGCCCGATCGGCGCGGTCCGTGGATGCCGTCAAAACCAGGTGGGTGTCAATATCTTGACGGCGGCTGAGGAACGCAGCCAGACCGCCGCCCAATTCCTCCAGCAGGGCGGCGCTGAAGCCCGGGGTATCGATGAGAAGCCAGGTGTTGGCCGGCGCCGAGTCCACTGCCTGGGCGAGAGAGACGATGCTTTCCGCGGCCTGAAACGGGACGCCGAGGATCGCGGCGTAACTGCGTAGCTGGTCCGCTCCTCCGATGCGCAGGTTGTCGGCCGAAATCAGGCGCACCGGGCGTCCCAGCTTGAGGCATTGAGCCACCGCGAGCTTCACCAGCGTGGTCGTCTTTCCCGATCCCGGAGGACCGACGAGCGCGGTAATGCGGCCGATCCCGGGGTGCACTTCGAAGCGGCTATCGAGTTCATCGATGGTGGCCGACTGCAGTTCGGGAGTGCCCCCCGCCTGCGGACGGGCTATATCCAGCACGCCGGGTTTGGTCATCCGGCGGCGCACGCCGCGTTCGATGGACTGCGCCAATTCGACGTCCAGGCCGGCATCGATGAGAGCGCCCGCGACACCCGATTCCTCGCCGGACAGAAGCGGGAAAGAGGGCCGCATGCGGCCGATCATCTCGCGGATTTCGTGGATGCGATGGTGCAGCTCGTCGGCGCGCGACAGGCGCGGCGGAGGGGGAGGCGCGGCCGCCGGCCCTTCCGGCAGCGTGCCGAAGACCACCTCATATTCGCCCAGGTGGCGCGCTTCCGGCGGCGCCTGGCGCGAGTTCAGCAGCAGGGCATCCGCCCCCAGCTCGCGGCGCGCCTGCTCCATAGCGGCTGGAACCGAGGCGGCAAAGAACGACTTCACGTACAGGTTGCCGGACTTTTCAGCTTTGGGCATGGCTATTGGATCACTCCCTGGGAAATGATTTTGACTTCAGTAGGAACTTCGTTATGCGAAACGAAGAACACATTGCGGTTGCCCGGCTCAACCATCTGCCGCAAGAAGAAGCGCGCTCCGGAACCGGCGATGACCGCCGTGGGCGTCTCGGGCGTGCCTGTCTTGGAATTGATGCGCTGCAGCACATCGCGAATGGCCTGGGGCGCCAGCGTCAGGTGGCTGTTCTGCTCGCCATGCTGCACGGTGGATTCCACGGTCTGCTCCAATTGCGCGTCGAGCAGATAAGCCGGCAGATCGCCGGCCTGATTCAGGAACGGCTTGACCACGATGCGGCGCAGCGCCTGGCGCACGTATTCCGTGAGGAGGACGGGATTGCGGGTGGTGACCGCGGCTTCGCTCAGCGCCTCCAGAATGGTTACCGCATCGCGGATGGAGACGCGCTCGCGCAGAAGGTTCTGTAGAACCCGTTGCACCGTGGACAGCGGCAACAATTTGGGCACCAGGTCTTCCACCACTTTGGAGTTATCGATGGCCACGCGATCGAGGAATTTCTTGGCGTCCTGACGGGAAAACAGCTCCTGCGCATAACGCCGGACCAGTTCGGCCAGGTGGGTGCCGAGGACGCTCACCGCGTCCACCACCGTGTATCCGCCGCGGCGCGCGGCTTCCGCCTGTTCCGAAGGCACCCACCAGCCGGTCATGCCGAAGGCCGGCTCTTTGGTCGCCTTGCCGCCGGCGGGCGGTTCGACTTTGCCCACCGGGATGGCCAGCTCGCAGCCGGACGGCAGCTCGTAACGGGCGATTTCCGCGCCTTTCAGCGAGATCACGTATTCGTGCGCTTTGAGCGCCACGTTGTCCACCACGCGCACCGGACCGAGCACGAATCCCAGTTCGGAAGCGATCTGTTTGCGGATTCCGCCGATGCGTTTGATGAGCGGAGACTCCTGCCCGCCACCCACGTATTTCACCAGGCCGAGCCCCATTTCGATGGCCAGCGGTTCCACTTTCAAAAGGGTGTCGATATTGTCCTTGGCGGCAGCCGGCTTGGCCACGGCGGCGGTCTTCTCGGCGGCGTGCTGCTTCCTGCGCATGCGCCACGCGGCGTAGCCCAGGCCCGAACCGAGCACCAGGAACGGAACGGTGGGCAGTCCTGGAAAAATCGCCAGCACGAGAATCACGCCGCTCGCCAGGAATAGGGGCTGCGGGCTGCCGAACAATTGCCGGGCGAAATCGGTGCCCAGGCGGTCGTCGGAACTGGCGCGGGTGACGATCAAACCGCCTGAAATCGAAATCATCAGCGCGGGAATAACGGTCACCAGGCCATCGCCGATGGTCAGGACGGTATAGGTTTGCAGGGCCTTGCTCAGGTCCATGCCATGCTGCAGAACGCCGATCAGAAACCCGGCGATGATGTTAATTCCGGTGATCAGGATGGCGGCTACGGCGTCGCGCTGGGTGAAGCGCGAAGCGCCGTCCATGGCGCCGTAGAATTCGGCTTCGCGCGCCAGGTCCTTGCGGCGCTTGCGGGCTTCGTTCTCGTCGATCAGGCCCGAGCTCAGGTCGGAATCGATGGACATCTGCTTGCCGGGCAAGGCGTCGAGGGTGAAGCGCGCGGTGACTTCCGAGATACGCACCGCGCCGTGGTTGATCACCACGTACTGGATGGCAATCAGCACCAGGAAAATGACGGCGCCGATGATGTAGTTGCCGCCCACCACGAAGTTGCCGAAGGCCTGAATGACGTCTCCGGCCGCGTTGGTGCCGTTGTTGCCGTTCATCAGAATCAGGCGGGTGGCGGAGATACTCAGGGAGAGCCGGAATAACGTGAGCAGCAGCAGCGTGGTGGGGAAGACGCTGAACTCCACCGGCTTGCGGATGTACATGGAGACCATCATCACCACCACCGACATCATGATGTCGGTGACGATGAGAACGTCGAGCATGACGCCCGGCAGCGGCGTGATGAGGGCGATCACCACGCCGAGAACGGCGATGGGGACGCCCAACTCCTTCCAATTGGCGAACGCCAGCTTCCACGGTGCGGGTGCGGCGATCGCTTTTGCCGGTGCGGCCAACGTTTGCTCCTGGAAAGTCTTCTACCGCTCCCTTACGGTCGCGGCTCTGTAACGGGTTCTTCTACCGCTCCCTTGCGGTCGCGGCTCGGTAACGGAACGGCCGGTGTCAGTCTTTTGACACTTCTGACGCGAATATTCTGTTATGCAACCCGGCGGCCATTCATCAGCTTGAAAATGTAAGCCAGCACTTCGGCCACCGCGCGATAGAATTGCGCCGGGATCTCCTGTCCCACGTCGACGGACTTATAGAGCGCCTGCGCCAGCGGAGGATTCTCGATCAGTGGAACCTGGTTTTCGACGGCCTTCTGACGGATGCGGAGCGCCAGATAGTTCTTGCCCTTAGCCACCACCACGGGCGCGCCCTTGGAATCCATGGAGTACTTCAGCGCGACCGCGTAATGGGTGGGGTTGACGATGACCGCGGTGGCCGTCGGCACCGCCTTCATCATGTGGCGGCGCGCCAGGTCGCGGCGAATGCGGCGGATGCGCTGCTTCATCAGTGGATTGCCTTCCACTTCCTTGAACTCGTCGCGGATGTCCTGCTTGCTCATCTTGAGATCGTTCTGGTAGCGCCGCTTTTGCCGCAACAGATCCACGGCGCCGAAGACAATGAACACCAGCGAAGCCTTCCAGAGCAGCGTCTGGATGGAGCCCGCCACTACGGAGATGCCATCCGGCACGCTGCGCAGGGGAAGCGAGAGGAAGGCTCCTAGATTGTCGAAAACCAGATAGTAAACGGCCACTCCGAACGCCGGGATCATGATCATGGCCTGGAGCAGCGACGGCAGGTTCTGTTTCGGCAGTTCCTTCAAACGGGAGGAGGGATTCAGCCGCGCGACATCGGGCGCCAGTTTCTTCAGGCTGACGCCCATACGGGTGACGCCGAACTGGATGGCCAGTGTAATGGCGATCATGGTGCCGCCCAGAAGGCCGAGCGGGATCATCAGGCGCCGCAGCAGGTCGAGGCCGAGCGCGACCACTTCGGAAGTGCTCATGCGCGGATCGAGCGCGTGCTGCAGGAGCGACGACATGCTGGCGCGGAGGGATTGGATCCACCCCGGTCCCCAGGAGCGGAGCAGCCACACGAAGACTACGAACTGCAGGGCGTTGACGAAGACGCGGGCGGTCGGGAAATTGCCTTCTTCGCGGGCTTTCTTCAAGCGCCGCTGTGTCGGTTGCTCGGTCTTTTGCTGATCGGCCATGGGGGGTTAGCTAGTGGCGACACGTGGGGCATGCTTTAGCTTGCCCAGGCGAGTGGAACTTGCCCCAGGACTCCGGCCATTCATGGCATGCGGTCGGCCAACCCGGCGGGCAGGCCTCACCGGCCTGCGGCGGGTTTCAGCCCGTCTCGGAACAAGCCATTCGACAGAGCCGGAGGATTTTCTTCGGCTTCGTGCCCGAAGGCACGCCGCGTCGAAGCCAGAGAAATCTCGCCTGGGGCAAGCTCCGCTCGCCGGACAAGCTAAAGCATGTCCCACAGAACTCATCGCGCGATCAGCCCCTTAGCCGCCGTCAGCATGGCGCCGCTCTGCGCGCGGAAAAGCACCGGGAGCAGCAGGGCCAGCCAGCCGAGAAGCGTGAGAAACATCAGCATCTTGACCGGGAAGGCCACGATCGTGAGATGCAGTTGGGCGTTCACTCTTCCGAGCAGCGCGAGCGAGATATCGATCATCACCATCACGGCGATGATCGGTAAGGCCAGCCGCAATCCGGTGGAAAAGATGGTCGATCCCATGGCCAGCAGTTGCGCCGCCGCGTCGCGAGAGAGCACGAACGACCCGGCGGGATAGGTTTCCATACTCCGCGCGAAGATGCGAATCACTTCGCGGTCGAGGCCGGTAGTGAAGAAGAGGAGGCTGGCGACAATTTGCATGAGGACCACGACGACACCGGAGTCCGCCTGCGTATTGGGATCGAATGTGGAAGCGAAGGCATAGCCCGCCTGCAGGCTCATGGCTTGCGCGCCCACCAGGAACGCCTCGGTTACGAAGGCTACCGCCAGGCCGATGCCGATCCCCAGCGCGGCTTCCACTATCAGCCACATCACCATCGTGCCGGCCGAAGGATACCCGGCGATGTGCGGCCACAGCGGGTATAGCGCGATGGTAAGGCCGAGGGCCAGGATGGCGCGCGCGGGGTTGATCAGGCCGCTGGCGCCCGGCATCGGCACGAAAACGAAGACGCCGGCCACGCGGGCCAGCGTCAGAAGGAAGCCGAGGAGAGTCGCGGTGGAAACCAGCAGGTCACCGCCCATAGCGGCTCAGGTCGCCGAGAATTCCGGCCGTATAGGCGCTCATCCGGTGGAGCATCCAGGGCAGCGCCACGATAAAAGTGCCGAGAAACACCAGCAGGCGAGGGATAGCGTTGAAAGCCGTGTCCTGAATGGATGTGACGATTTGGATGAGGCTGACGAATATTCCCATCGCAAACCCCACGGCCAGCAGGGGCAGGGCCAGCCAGAAGGCCGTCATCAGGGCCTCGCGAATGATCTGAATGGCGAATTCGGAAGTCATGCGTAGAAACCTTTCATGAGCGAGCCGATTACCAGGTTCCAGCCGTCGGCCAGCACAAACAGAAGGATTTTGAAGGGCGCCGAGAGCATCACCGGCGGCAGCTGCACCATCCCGATGGACAGAGTGACGGAGGCCACCACCATGTCGATGATGAGGAAGGGCAGAAACAGCACGGCTCCGATTTGGAATCCGGCCTTCAACTCGGAGAGAATGTAGGCCGGAATGAGAATGCGAAGATCCAGGTCGGCCGGAGTATGCGGTGCCGGCGATTTGGTGATGTCGAGGAACAGCTTGACGTCTTTCTCGCGCGCGAACCGCACCAGGAAAGCCTTCAGCGGCTTAGCTCCGGCATCGAATGCCTGCTCCACAGTGAGCTTGTTGGTTTGCAGGGGCTCCCAGCCCTGGTGATAGATGTCCGCCGCGACTGGCGAAATCACCAGGATCGTCAGAAAGAGCGCGATCCCGACAAGCACCTGATTGGACGGCACGGTTTGTGTTCCGAGCGCCTGCCGCAGGAAATGGAGCACGATGGCGATACGCAGGAACGGCGTGATCGACATGATCAGCGCCGGTAAGAGTGTCAGCAGCGTCAGCAGAATGACGATTTGCATCGGCACGCTGAGCGATTCGCCGCTCTTGGAAAGCTGAATGCCCATTATGGAAGGTGTTTGCGGCGCGGCGGCGGCATGGGCAATGCCGGAGAAGAGGGCGAAAAACAGAACCGGGACGAGCTTTACTCGCTTGGACAAGCTGAAGCATGTCCCACACGCCGTGTCTCCATTGGCGGGGTATGCTTTAGCGTGCCCCGCCGGGCGACAGCCTGGCCAGTCCCTGCGTGCCAGGAGGCGGTTCATTTCTCCACCTGCCTGTCTTCCAGGTGGACTTCTCCGTCCAGCACGGAACATCCCGCGGGAGAGACCGCGATCAAAAGCACGCGGCCACTCACGCTCACCAGATGCAGCGAATGCTGCGGGCTCAAGGCGAGGCGCTCGATGGTCTGCATGCGGCGCGCGGCGCCGCGCCCCATGCCTTTCGCGCCGAATCGCGCCATCCCCTGCCCGCGCAGCCAATAGAGCGTTGCGCCCAGAAGACCGAGGACGAACATCACTACCAGCGCCTGCTGAATCGCTTCCATGTCAGCTCTTGCCTTTGAAGGCCACCATGCGGACGGCGCGGCGCCGGTTGGCGCCGGCCGGCTTGGTTCGTTTGCTGGCGCCGGGAGCGCGGCCTTCCACCACCGCTTCCACTGCGAGCGTGATGTCCGCCAACTGCCCGGCCTGCGCCAGCTTTGCCATTGGATCCGCCTATTGCGGCCGGCTAGTGGATCAGATTCACCGTCTCCTGCGCCAATGTGTCGCTGGTGGTGATCACGCGGGATGCCGCCTGATAACTGCGCTCATAGGTGAGCAGGTTGGTAAACTCCTGGGCCATGTCGGTGTTGGAAGCTTCCAGGGAGCTGCCCTGAATAGTTCCGTTGCCGCCCGTGCCGGACGCTCCCAGGGCGGCCTGGGCGGTGACGGCGGACGCCTCCAGGTTGTTATCGCCCACCTGCAGCAGGCTGGTGGGATTGGCAATCGAAGCCACCGCCAGTTGACCGATGGTCACCTGTTGGCCGTTGGTATAGTTGGCGATCACCAGGCCGCCGTTCTGGATGGAGACCTGCGACACCTGGCCGGCCGCGAAACCATCCTGGGTCGGGTTAGAGAGAGCGGAGGCCTGCGCGTATTGCGTGAGCAGCGGATTTCCCGCGCTGTCGTAGACATTCCAGTTGATGTTCAAGTTGTTGGCGCCGTCCGCCAATCCGGCTATCGCGATGGCGATGGGAGCGCCGGCGGCAGGGGCCGTGAGTTGGCCGTTCGGGCCGAACGTGAGGTTGCCGTTGGCCACCGTGGTATTGCCGCCGGCGGTCAGATCCGCGGCCGGAATCGTCACGGCGTAGTTCCAGGCGCCGGGCGCGGTCTCGGTGTACGTGACGGTCAGGGTGTGCGCCTGTCCCAGCGAATCGTAGACTTGGATGGGCGCGCTGAAAGTGCCGTTGACGGCCGTCGCACTATTGAGATTGACGGTCATGCTCATGTTGGCCGTGGCCGAGGGCGCGATGGTCGACCCTACGGGCACGGTGATATTCGTGGTCGGACCGTTAGGGTTCGCCACGCCGTTGACCGCCATCCAACCCTGCACGTCTTCGCCGGTGACGGTCTGCAGAACGCCGGTGGCGTTCAATTGGAAACTGCCGTCGCGCGTGTAGAGCTGGTTGTTGTTGGAATCTTTGACGACGAAAAAGCCGCTGCCCTGGATGGCGGCATCCAGAGATCCCCCCGTGGTCACGTTGGTGATGGAGCCCTGCGAGAAGTCCTGAACGGCCGCGACCTGTCCCACTCCCAACCCGACCTGGCCGTTGCCGGATCCGGCGCCGAGTTGTTCGGCGATCAATTCTGAGAAGTCCACCGTGCTGGCCTTAAATCCAGTGGTATTGAGGTTGGCGAGGTTGTTGCCGACCACGTCGATCGCCGACGAATCGGCGTTGAGCGCGGATAATGCGGTGTTGAATGCGGTTCCCATGACGTTTAGCTGTGCCTCCTAGAATTTAGTTGCGCTGGTTGCCGGTGTTTGTCCGGCCGTGCCAGTCGCGGTGGTATTGCCGGTGTTTCCTGCCGCTCCGCTCGTGCCCGACGCGCTGGCCGCGGCGGCGGACGATGCGTCGCTCGCCAATGTGTCGGTGTCGGTGCGAATCGCCATCACTTGTTCGAGTTCGCTGAACTGCGCCAACTGCGAAACGAACTGCGTGCTGTCGGTGGGATTGAGCGGGTCCTGATTTTGCAACTGCGCCACCAGAAGCTGCAGAAACATCTGCTCGGTGGGCGCCGTTCCGCCGAGCGCGGCGGCCGCGCTCGAAGAGCTGCTGCCACTGGAACTGCTGCCCAGTGAATTAACTGCTGAAGCCATAGAAACCTCCTGACGATTTCTCTCCGCCGAGACTGGATTCCAGTTCTTCCACCCAGCGGGGTTGGTTGGACTGATTCTGGTTGCGCCGGCCGCTTTCCTGTTGCGACCCGCCCTGCTGCGGCTGCCCGTCGCCGCCGCGGGAATGATTGGTGGAAGCTTGCGCGGAGGGCGCCGCGGTAACGGGTGCGGTCGCCGCGGCCGGCCGCCACATTTCGGAACGATAGCCTGTCTCTTCCAGCCGGCTTTGCAATTCGGAAAGACCTTGCCGCAGCCCGCTGTTCAGGCTGGTGTCGGCGCTGTGGACCGAGACGCGAACTTCGCTGCCTTGTTGCACTACTCGAACATCCACCGGCTCTTTCCCGGGCTGATTGACCTGCAGCGAGATATCTTTGAGCGGAGCCGAGGGCTTGGCGGCGTTTTCCGCGGGCGAAGCGGCCGCTTCGGTTTGCTGGGCGATGGGCGCGCCCTGCACGGCAGGCACGGAGGCCGTCGCGGGCTGCGTGTCACGCTCGATGGCGGTGGTCACGGCGGTCAAAACGGCGTGGGCCGCCGCGGGCGCGGCCTCCACCTCGTCCGCGGCTGGGACTACCTTCTTGGTAGCGGAAGCCACTGCCGAGGCTGATGCCATCTCGGCTGGAAGCGTGGAGCGGTCGGAGTTCTGTGCCGGCTGCACGCGCGCGGCGAATGCCAGTTCTTGCGCGGGTTGGGTTGGCCCAGCCGCGGGCGTCACCGTCGGCGGCGCGGATTCCGCAGTTTGTTCGGTGGCGCTGTGGGGCGCGGCCGCCGTCAGCGGAATGCCGGACTCGTCACTATTAGGATGAGGATCGCCCGTGGCCGCCGCAAGGCTCGCGGCGATTTCCGGAATAGGGGCAGTGGGGACCGTCAGGGACTCCGTCGGCGTGGGTGTGATGGAAGTCCCTCGGGCCACCGGCTGGCTGGTGACTTGCGGTTTCGATGTGGCCGCTGGGGGCGTTGGCTGCAAAGCATTCAAGGGCAGCTGCTGTACCGACGGTCTTGATTGGAAGGTGGCGGAAGCCGCCGCCGAAGAGGATGCCATTGCGGCTGGCAGCGTGGAGCGATCGGTGTTCTGCACCACCTGCTCACGCGCGGCGAACGGCATTTCTTGCGCCGGTTGGATTGCTCCGCCGGAGGCCACCGGCTGGTCGGCGGCTTGCGGTTTCGATGCGGCCGCCGGGGGCGTCGGCTGCCTTGACTGGGCGCTGTCGGAAGCCGCTGCCGAAGCGGATGCCGTTGCGGCTGGCAGCGTGGAGCGATCGGTGTTCTGCGCCGGCTGCACAGGTGTGCCGAAGACCATTTCTTGTGCAGGCTGGCTTACTCCGGCCGTAGCCACCGGCTGGTTGACGGCTTGCGGTTTCGATGTGGCCGACGGTGGCGTTGGCTGTAGAGCATTCAAGGGCAGCTGCTGTACCGATGGTCTTGATTGGAAGGTGTTGGAAGCCGCTGCCGAAGCGGATGAGGTTTCGGCTGGCAGCGCGGAGCGATCGGAGCTCTGCGCCGGTTGCACACGCGTCGTGAAGGCGACTCCCTGCGCGGGTCGGATTGCTCCGGCGGTGACTGCCGGCTGGTTGACGACTTGCGATTTCGATGCGCCCTTCGGGGGGGTTGGCTTTGCCGATGCTTCTGACGGGACAACGGCGGAAGCCGCTGCCGAAGCGGATGAAGTTTCGGCTGGCAGCGCGGAGCGATCGTGGGCCTGCGCCGGCTGCACACGCGTGGCGGACGTCATTTCTTGCGCGGGTTGGATTGCTCCGGCGGTGACTGCCGGCTGGTTGACGACTTGCGATTTCGATGCGCCCTTCGGGGGGGTTGGCTTTGCCGATGCTTCTGACTGGATAGCGGTGGAAGCCGCTGCCGAAGCGGATGAAGTTTCGGCTGGCAGCACGGAGCGATCGGAGCTCTGCGCCGGTTGCACACGCGTCGTGAAGGCGACTCCCTGCGCGGGCCGGCCTGGTC
>Ga0326727_10021722_pt1 | contig 12515 bp, 6 predicted proteins | sample MB2enrmetagenome_FD_207643 | JGI IMG/M metagenome (GOLD analysis project Ga0326727, IMG submission 207643) | Lab enriched peat soil microbial communities from McLean, Ithaca, NY, United States - MB29MY | ecosystem: Environmental > Terrestrial > Soil > Wetlands > Peat | place: USA: New York...
TTCCTACAAATCGGTTCTGAGTGAAATATTAACATCGAAAAACCTGACCGATATCAACACGTTCGATGTTCCATCAACCGTGCAGTTGAAAACATTTACCTCTGCAAGATTGAAGGGAAACAACCTGACACTCAAGGTGCCTGCCAAATCCATTATCACGCTAACCATCCAATAGAAATAATGAAAGGAAACAGTCGTAAACTGTGTTTCATCAAGAAAGGTTTAGATTCATAACGACTTAACATTTAAAAAAACACACACTAAAATCAATGAAACAAAAATACAACTGGCCATTTCTGATTAGTATATCCATGGCTACAGCTATGGGAGGATATTTATTTGGTTTTGATTTTGCTGTGATCACCGGAGGGCTCCCATTTCTTCGAGAACAGTTTTCTTTAAGTCCATATTGGGAAGGGTTTACTACCGGTTCATTAGCTTTGGGATGTATGATCGGGAGTTTGATAGCCGGTAGACTTGCAGATAAGTTTGGACGTAAGCCGGGATTGTTATCCGCAGCAGCAATTTTTTTCTTTTCGTCGTTCGCTATGTCAATTGCTCCATCATTAACATTCTTCATTACATCGCGCTTTTTGGCAGGCATCGGAGTGGGAATGGCAGCCATGCTTTCACCCATGTATATTGCAGAAGTATCACCACCTGAGTTTCGTGGCCGTATGGTAGCTCTTAACCAACTTACCATTGTTTTAGGTCAGGTCATCACGCATTTTGAAAATTTTCATCTTCGTAATCTTGGACCAGAGGCATGGCGCTGGATGTTTGGACTTGGTATGATTCCTTCGTCTCTTTTCTTTCTTGGTGTCATTTTTATTCCTGAAAGTCCAAGATGGCTTCTGCTTACCGGGAAAGAGAGTGCTTCACGTAAAGTTCTTAGTCGTATAGGGAATTCTTCTTTTGTCAATTCAACCATTGCATCCATACAAAGGAGTATTCATAAAGAAACAAAAACAAACTTTCGAAGCTTATTTCAAAAAGCGGTGCTACCCGCAGTAGTTATTGGCATCACACTAGCTATTTTTCAGCAGTTTTGCGGAATAAACGTGGTTTTTAATTATACTACCAATATTTTCAAAAGCATAGGTGCAAGTTCAAGTGAACAATTACTTCAAGCTGTGTGGATAAGTCTTGCTAATTTAGTATTTACACTGATTGCTATGACATTGGTAGATAAATGGGGACGACGCCCGTTGATGTTATTAGGTTCAGCCATATTAGCCACCTTATATGTTGTAATTGGCTATTTATTGATCAGCAAAAGCAGTATTGGTCTGTCTGTTTTCATCTTGATGGCTATTGGCGCTTATGCCATGTCGATAGCTCCACTTACGTGGGTGCTGATTTCCGAGATTTTTCCAAATAATGTGAGGAGTATGGCAATCTCCCTTGCAACCCTTTGTTTGTGGGGTGCTTATTTTATCTTAGTTTTCACCTTTCCAATCATTGAACATAAATTTGGAGACGCCATTGCATTTTGGGGATACGCAGTGGTATGTGCGCTGGGATTCTTTTTTATTTTCTATAAACTTCCAGAGACCAAGGGAAAAACGCTTGAAGCTATTGAAGATTCATTTGCCAAATCCATTAAGTAATTTAATTCCGGGAAAACCTTATGATATGAGAAACTTTCTTTATTTTGGATTATTACTATTGCTTACTTTTCAAATCAAACCAGCTTACGGGCAAGAAACTATTAATCTTGCCGGAGTGTGGCGATTTGCAGCGGATTCTTCTGACAAAGGGATACAAGAACATTGGTTTAATAAAAAGCTTTCCGACACTATCCTTTTACCAGGGTCGATGACCACTAATAATAAAGGGAATGATATAACTGTAAATACGCCATGGACAGGTCAAATTGTGGACAGCAGCTGGTTCAAAAAGCCTGAATATGCCCCCTATCGTAAGTTCGGAAATGCCAAGGTTCCATTCTGGTTGCAGCCTGTGAAATATTATAAAGGAGTTGCTTGGTATCAGAAATCAGTTGTGATTCCTGATACATGGAAACACAAAACTGTTGAATTATTTTTAGAGCGCTGCCACTGGAAAAGTCAACTTTGGGTTGATAATTACAAGATTGGAATGCAAAACAGTTTGGGAACACCTCATATATATAATTTAAGTAAGTATTTATCACCAGGCAAACACGTGCTTTCTATTCGCATTGATAACAGCGTAAAAGAAATTAACGTTGGGCAGAATTCCCATAGCATTTCCGATCATACACAAGGTAATTGGAATGGCATGATAGGGAAACTTGAGCTGCAAGCTCGTCCTGACACTTATCTTTCAGATGTACAATTATATCCTGACATTCATGGAAAAACAGTACATGTCAAAGTTACCATTGCTAATCATTCCGGAAAAACAATGCAGACAAAACTGCTGATTAAAGCAAAAGGATTACAAAAAGATTCTCATCAACAACCTGTCATTATAAAGGACTATTCTATTAGCACATCAGACACTTTACTTGAATTCGATTATCCAATGAATCAACCATTACTTTGGGATGAATTTCATCCGAATTTATATCAAATGGCAATTTCATTCGTTTCTTCAAAAAATAATATTGATAATAAAGCCATTATTTTCGGAATGAGGGAATTTAAAACAAAGGGTTCTCAGTTTACTATTAATGGACGTCTCACTTTTTTAAGAGGCACATTGGAATGTGCAGTTTTTCCGAGGACTGGTTACCCACCAACTGACACAGCATCGTGGGGACGTATCTTCCGAATTGCCAAATCGTATGGATTAAATCATTTTCGGTTTCATTCATGGTGCCCTCCCGAAGCTGCTTTTGAGGCTGCCGATCATGCAGGTTTTTACCTTCAAATAGAATGTTCTTCGTGGGCAAACCAAGGAGCGACGATTGGAGATGAACTTCCACTTGATCAATGGATCTATGATGAAAGCAACCGGATGGTAAATGCTTACGGGAATCATCCTTCTTTTTGTATTATGTTATATGGGAATGAACCTGCAGGGAAAAACATGGCACAGTGGTTGACTGATTTTGCACACTACTGGAAAAACAAAGATTCTCGAAGACTATACAGTTCAGGAGCAGGCTGGCCTTTCATCAAGGACGCTGATTTTTATAGTACACCAGTACCTCGAATTCAAGCATGGGGAGAAGGCCTCAACAGCATTATCAATGCTCAACCTCCACGAAGCGATTACGATTGGTCGCAAAAAATTGCCGATATAACCATGCCGGTGGTAAGTCACGAAATAGGCCAATGGTGCGTTTATCCTGATTTCAAAGAAATTAAACAATATACTGGAGTTCTGAAAGCTAAAAATTTCGAGATCTTCCATGAATCATTAAAAATGCATCACATGAGTCAATTAGCAGATAGTTTCTTATTGGCTTCCGGAAAGCTGCAAACATTGTGCTATAAAACTGACATTGAAGCAGCTCTACGAACGCCAGGCTTTGGAGGATTTCAAACGTTGGGATTGCAAGACTTCCCGGGTCAAGGCACCGCTTTAGTGGGAGCATTGAATGCTTTCTGGAAAGGAAAAGGATATGTAACAAGTAAAGATTATAGACATTTTTGTAACGCCGTAGTGCCGCTGGTAAGGTTACCAAGAATGATTTTTCAATCATCAGATACATTGATTGCACCTGTTGCAATTGCAAATTTTGGAGAAAAAGAGATGGAAGATATGGTTCCTAAATGGGAAATTGCAGATAAGTATGGAAAGATTATTTTCTCCGGAACTTTACCAAAGAAAACAATTGAGATCGGGAATGGAATAAAACTGGGAGTTATTCAACAACCGCTTGTTTCTATTACAAAGGCAAGTGAACTGACCCTTTCAGTATCAGTAGGCAATTATATAAATACTTGGAAAATATGGGTATATCCTGCTACATTGCCTACTATTCATTCGTCGGTGTATGTAACTCAGGAATTAGATGAAAAGTCAATTGATATTTTAAATAAAGGCGGTGATGTGTTATTAACGATCAAAAAAGGAAGCATTAAGCCCGATAAAGGAGGTGACATTGCAATAGGATTTTCCAGCATTTTTTGGAATACAGCATGGACACATGGTCAAGCACCTACAACTCTTGGAATTTTATGTAATCCAAAAAATCAGGCATTGGCTGATTTTCCAACGGAATATTATAGTAACTGGGAATGGTGGGATGCAATGACTCATTCAAATGCTATTATATTATCTGATTTTTCTCAAAAGTTAAGACCCATTGTGCGTGTTATCGATGATTGGGTTACGAATCGCCCATTAGGTTTACTGCTCGAGGCAAGAGCTGGTAAAGGTCGCATTATTGTTTCTGGAGTCGATTTGCTCACTAATGCCGAAAAACGGCCAGAAGCTCAGCAATTGCTGTACAGTCTCAAAAAGTACATGACTGGAAAATCTTTTCATCCGAAAACGATGATTGATATTGAGAAGTTGAAAGCACTTTTCAATTGACTATGCATAAAACGCTATAATATTTTTGAATAAATAACACTAACAAAGAGCTAAATATGGAAGTTAAAGTTTGGAATGAAGTTGTTATTATACCAACCTATGGATTGGGAGAGCCTGACAAAAACCCTGTCTTTCTCGAAAAAAGAGTTTATCAAGGAAGTAGCGGAAGTGTTTATCCACATCCGGTTATTGAAAAGATTTTGGATGAGAAAGTTGATAAAGAGTGGCACGCTGTTTTTTTGGAGAACGAGTACCTGAAAATTATGATTCTTCCCGAACTTGGAGGCCGTGTACAAATGGCTTATGACAAGATTAAACAGCGTCATTTTGTTTATTACAACCAGGTTATTAAGCCTGCATTAGTTGGCTTGACCGGTCCGTGGATTTCAGGAGGAATTGAATTTAACTGGCCACAGCATCACCGTCCAAGCACTTATCAACCAATTGATTTTTCAATTGAGGAAAATTCTGACGGAAGTAAAACCGTATGGTGCAGTGAAGTAGAACGTATGTTCCGTACTCGTGGTATGGCAGGCTTTACGTTATATCCTGATAAAGCCTATTTGGAAATAAAAGCAAAACTATATAATCGCACACCTCAACCTCAGACATTTTTATGGTGGGCCAATCCTGCCGTTAAGGTAAATGACAACTACCAGTCAGTCTTCCCGCCTGATGTTGACGCCGTTTTTGATCATGGGAAAAGAGATATCTCACGTTTTCCGATTGCTACAGGAACTTATTATAAAGTAGACTATTCGGCAGGTGTTGATATTTCGCGTTACAAAAACATTCCGGTTCCTACCTCATACATGGCGATCAAGTCAAAGTATAATTTTGTAGGTGGATATGAAAACGATTTGTGCGGAGGCTTGCTCCATGTAGCGAATCACCATGTTTCGCCAGGCAAAAAACAATGGACATGGGGAAATAGTAATTTTGGGCAGGCCTGGGATCGTAATCTTACTGACATTGACGGCCCATACATTGAAGTGATGTGCGGCGTTTATACCGATAATCAGCCTGACTTTTCATGGCTTATGCCATATGAAGAGAAATCTTTCTGTCAATATTTTATGCCTTACCGTGATTTAGGTGTTGTGAAAAATGCCTCTAAAGAAGCTATGGTAAATCTCAACATTGTTGACGACAAAGCTACAATTAAGGTTTATACCACTAGTATATATTCTGCGGCTATAGTTCAACTGCTTTATAAGGGAGAGTTAATTCTGAAAGATATGATCGATTTCTCACCAGAAATGTCGTATGATAAAACAATTCCCTTAAATTCTGAAGCAAAATCCGAAGATTTCTTTTTCTCGCTTGTCTCTAAAGAAGGTCGAATATTAGTTTCATACCAACCTGAAAAAGAGGAAATACGTCCGATTCCAGATGCTGCCAAACCCGCTAAAGACCCGAAAGATATCAGTAGTATTGAACAGCTTTATCTTACTGGGTTACATCTGGAACAATATCGTCACGCCACGTATAATCCTACAGATTATTATCTCGAAGCACTTAGCCGTGAATCAGGAGATGTACGAAACAACAATGCTATGGGATTATGGTTTTTGCGTAAAGGACGCTTCGAAATAGCAGAACCCTACTTTCGCAGTGCCATTAAAACCCTTACTGAACGTAACCCTAATCCATATGATGGAGAACCGTTTTTCAACCTTGGAATTTGTCTACGCTTGCAATACCACTATAATGAAGCTTATGAAGCGTTTTACAAATCCGTATGGAATGCAGCATGGCAAGATGCGGGTTATTTTAATCTGGCACAATTAGCTTCCATGAAAGGTGATTGGGATGATGCTCTTGATCTGATTTCTCGTTCGCTGATTCGCAACTGGCATAATCATAAAGCCCGCCATCTTAAAGTTGCTGTTCTACGTAAGCTGGGTCATCACGAAGAAGCTTTGCAACTTGCAAATGAGTCGCTTATTCTCGATAGGTTTAATTTTGGAATTTTATTTGAGAAATATCTACTGACGGATGACGCATCGTTTCTTTCTGACATGAAACGATTGATGCGCGGTTATGTGCATAATTACATCGAGTTTTCACTTGATTATGCTTTGGCCGGTTTATTTGATGAAGCGGACAGATTACTTGAACACAGCATAGCGAGACCAGACAAAACATATCCAATAGTCTATTATTTAAGAGGATGGTATGCTTTTCAGCTAAAAGATAAAGAAAAGGCACTTGCTTATTTTGTACGAGCTGAACAAATGCCTTCCGATTATTGTTTTCCAAACCGACTTGAGGAAGTATTAGCTCTCCAATGTGCCTATTCATTAAATCCTAATAGCGCAAAAGCCTTGTATTATTTGGGTAATTTCTGGTATGCTGCACGGCAGTACGATAATGCCGTAGAATGCTGGGAAAAATCGGTCAAACTTGAAGATTCATTTCCTACTGTACATCGTAATCTTTCTTTAGCATATTATAACAAGAAAAACGACACTGGGGCTTCAATATTCGAACTTGAAAAAGCGTTTTCGCTTGATACAACTGATGCCCGTATCCTAATGGAACTTGACCAGTTGTATAAAAAGATCGGAAGATCATTGGTTGAAAGGCTCGCTTTACTGGAGAAGTATCCGATCGCAACCAATTTTCGTGATGATTTATATCTCGAACGAATAACTCTGTACAACTTGATGGGTAATCATGAGGAAGCCCTTGAACTGCTTATGAACCGACAATTTCATCCTTGGGAAGGTGGAGAAGGAAAAGTTATATGTCAATACCTCAATGCTCATATCGAACTAGCTAAAAAGGCACTTACTAAAGGAGAATACAAAACTGCAATAGAGCATTTATCGGCTACCGATTCATATCCATATAATTTGGGTGAAGGAAAGCTTTATGGGACACAGGAAAATGATATAAACTATTGGAAAGGATGTGTCTATGAAGAACTTGGTGATAAAGATAACGCCGAATTGCATTGGAAAACAGCTGCCATCGGGTTGTCTGAGCCTTCAAATGCTATGTTTTACAACGATCAACAGCCTGATAAAATCTTTTACCAAGGATTAGCTCTTCTTAAATTAGGACAAAGTAACGATGCTAACAGTCGTTTCAACAAACTGAAAGATTATGGAGAAAAACATATCTTTGACACAATGAAAATTGATTATTTTGCTGTTTCTCTGCCTGATTTGTTGATTTGGGACGATGACTTACAAAAACGAAATTTATTGCATTGTAAATACCTTATTGGCTTAGGTTATTTAGGACTAGGAGCTAAAGAGAAAGCTCGCAAATTCCTATCAGAAGTTGTTGCTAATAATCCTAATCATGCCGGTAGTCTTATTCATTTGAAAATGTGTGATTACTATTTAGACACAAACTAAGAAAATATGTTGTATAACAGATTTTCTTTACATAATAGTCCTGAAGAATTTAGTTAAATTTACTGGCTTAAAGTAAAACTACACCAATAATTTATTTCATTGATTATGAATACAAAAGAACTAAAAGAGGCCTTTATCACCTTGTATGGTAAACCAGCTGATGCCCTTTATTTCGCTCCCGGACGCGTCAATTTAATTGGAGAGCATACCGACTATAACGGTGGCTTCGTATTTCCTTGTGCGTTAAGTTTTGGCACCTACCTGCTTTGTGGCAAGAATGATGACAAAGTGATGCGTTTTCGCTCGCTTAACCAAGAGGAAGTTGTTGAAAAACCTCTTGATCAACTTCAAACTCCACAAGAAAAATCGTGGGTAAACTACCCAATGGGTGTGTTTGATCAATTTATCAAACGTGGTTTTACATTTCCTTTTGGCCTTGACCTTCTGATATGGGGTGATGTACCAAACGGGGCAGGACTCTCTTCTTCCGCTTCATTAGAAGTCGTTACGGGTTACATGTTGAATGATGTATTTAAAACCAATTATACGCGGGTAGACATTGCCAAGATTGGACAAAAAGCAGAAAATGAATTTGTAGGTGTCAATTGTGGAATTATGGATCAATTTGCCAGTGCCAACGGTAAAATTGACCATGCCATCTTCTTAGATTGCAATACATTGGATTTTGAACTTGTGCCGGTAAAGCTACAAGGAATCAAAGTGCTAATATCCAATACGCACAGTCCGCACAAATTAGATTCTGGCGCTTACAATCAACGTGTTGCCGAATGCAAAAAAGCCGTGGAACTAATTTCAAAAGTACGTCCTATTCACTACCTGGCAGAACTCACCGAAGCAGACTTCAAGCAGGTCGAATCGTCTTTGGATAGTGACCCTGTGGCACATAAGCGTGCACGTCACGTGGTAACAGAAGTTCAACGCACTACCGATGCCGTGAAAGCTTTGAAAGCAGGAGACATCAAGTTATTTGGCAAGCTGATGAATGCTTCGCATGTATCATTACGCGACGACTATGAAGTGACCGGCATTGAACTTGATACCATGGCCGAAGAAGCATGGAAGATTGACGGAGTAATTGGTTCGCGTATGACCGGAGGTGGATTTGGTGGTTGCACCGTCAGCTTGGTAAAAGACGAAGCCATTGATACCTTTATCGAGAAAGTCGGTGCTGCATACAAAGCAAAAACAGGCATCACCCCTGATTTCTATGTCGCTGAAATAGGTGATGGCGCTTGCAAACTTGCATAAGGAATTTATACACAATAAGATCAAATCATGCAAACTAACTTTGAAAAAAGAATTGACGGGCAAGAGATTTCGCTTTTCCATTTACAAAATGGAAAACTCAAAATGGCTGTGACTAATTACGGTGCAAAAATCGTCTCTCTTTTTGTCCCTGATAAAAAAGGTAATAGCGAGGATGTTGTTCTTGGATTTGAAACCATTGATGATTACTTGACTAAAGAACCTTTTTTCGGAGCAGTATGCGGACGTTTTGCAAACCGCATCAGGAAGGGAAATTTTGAATTGGAAGGAAAGACATATCATTTAGCTGTCAACAACGGAGTTAACCATCTTCATGGAGGTATCAAAGGCTTTAATGAAATGATTTGGAATGTTGAGTTGGTGGATGATCATCAACTGACATTATCTTACTTTTCTAAAGATGGCGAAGAAGGCTATCCTGGCAACCTGAGTGTATCTGTAACTTATGAATTGACTGAAAATAATGAGTTGAAAATTCATTATCAGGCCACAACCGACAAAACAACCATTATCAACCTTTGTCAACATTCATTCTTCAACCTCAAAGGTGCAGGGAATGGAAATATTGAAGACCATGAGTTGATGGTCAATGCCGATTTTTACACTCCTTTAGACGAAACACAAGCACCAATCGGAGAGATTCGGGTGGTAGATAACACGCTGATGGATTTTCGCACGCCTGTAAAAGTCAGCGAGCGTATTAATGCCGATTTTGATCAATTTACTTTTGGACGAGGCATTGACAACAATTGGGTAGTAAAAAAACCACAAGCTCATGATCTGGCTTTTGCAGCAGCTTTGCACGAGCCCAAGAGTGGCCGCCTCATGGAAGTATTCACTACTCAACCTGGTATTCAGGTATATTCCGGCAATTGGGTCGAAAATCACGTGGGTAAATACGGGAAAAAGTATGATGTACGTTATGCGATATGCATGGAGACTCAAGGATTTCCGGCCTCTCCAAATTACCCGCAATTTCCGACACCTGTTTTACGTCCTGACGAGAAGTACGACGAAATGTGCATCTATAAGTTCAGCATCAAATGATGTAATCCTGTCAAATACAAAAACTCCGGCACTAAAACGCAATGCCGGAGTTTTTTATGAGAAAAAGTTATTCGGATTTTGATGCTTTTTTCTCTTTAGCTTCTTCCTTTTTCAGTTGTTTTGAAATTCTTTCAATCACCTGGTCAATTGGTTTTTCAGGTTCAATTACGTTATATGATTCCCAAAAATCATCGTTTTTGAAATTTGTCACCTTATCCGATATGATATCATTCCATCTGACACGATCACGTGAAGGAATAGGAGTAATATCGTGCGAATGGTCAGTAATGGCCAATTCTCCCATTACGGTAAAGTAAGAATTAAACAAATGCTTTGCCCATTTACACTTAAACTTCACCTCCATTGACGAGTAATCGAAATACCAACGGTTATGTTGCTCCTTGTAGTTCACTTCATAATGCGTAGAAGCTACATCCACTTTCACACCGAAAGGCTTTTTCAATATGAATAACTGGCTTGCATCAGAACGGTTTTCAACATTCATATTAAAGTCAACACGTGAAACAGCTTCTGTTTCGGCATCGATGTAAATTTTACCGCGAAATAAGATTTCACCACGTGTTTCGGGCTTTTGATCAAAATCAACCACATAATTAAACCGATTATTGATCATCGCAGGAGCGTCGTATGTAAAATTGTAAAAAGCACCTATTTGATCAACAGGTGTCCCTCCCACAAAAGAATTCTTCATCATGTCAATAGACAATGCAGAAGTAATGCCTCCCTGAAATTTCATAAAAAGCGTATCCACTTGCGAATGATCTACGATACCTCTTCCTTTGTAAATGGTAGCCTGATCGGAAGTAAATGAATTATAAGACGCTTTAATAATGTCCAGCACAGCCTCGCTAATAGCAATATAACGATTCCCCTTTTTAATCATTTCACGATAAAAACCGATCATTTGAACAGGACTTTTCCCGTAATTTGTTACGGTATTTCCAAAAGCATGTTGAACTAACTCCAGTGCATTGCCTGAGCGAACGGTAATGGCTCCCAGGTTGTAAACCGCAGGATCTAACCGGATGAGGTTTTTTGGAGAATGGCTCGCCAACTCATCAATGGAAACGACGGCAGGGTTATAACCTAAATGAGAGACATGAATACTATCATGTTGATACATAATGGGGATCTTGAGCAAAAATTGTCCTTCTCCATTTGTTACAATACCTACAGATGTTCCTTTCACCTGAACAGAAGCAGCCACTACAACGTGGTGAGTAGTAGCATCGATCACCCGACCTTGAATCGTTATGTAATTTTGTGCATGTAACCAAAATGGCATGCACAATAAAACCAACGACAACCATCTAAAGCATGAATATGTTTTCATAAATTCAATGGGTAATAAAAAGAAGTTATTTATGTTTGTGCTTCGGCTTAACAAAAAGAGAAGCTTTTGGTCACAAAAACATCAAAGAACGCATTGTTAAATTGACAAAATGCTATTCAAAGATACATATAGAATAGCATTTTTTATCAACTTAGCCAATAATACGGCTATATTTTTTTGATGTTTAACAATAAGAAATCATCTCCTGTTGTTTTGATATCATTCCCTCCTGCTGTATGCTAATTATTGCCGGGAATACTTTCGTTCAGAAAAAGAAAAGTCATATGGAAACATATCCTACGTTTTTGAATGTATATTTGTGAAATGATCGCATGGAGGACAACAGATTCACCGATCGTTACGAAGATGCACTTCACCATGCAATTATCATCCGGAAGCTGACATTCAAACAATTCGCCATGAAAAGACAACTATTTCTGTTCACGCTCATTGTTACGGCAAGTTTTTGTAACGGACAAATCATTGACTCCCCTACTCTATTAGACAAGATGATTTTGAAACAAGAACAAGTGATAGGCACAAATGCTGAACCATGGTTTTTTTTACAGAACCATCCCATGCTGCAAGAAGAGAAATTGCTGATGAAGTATTTGTATGCTTACATGCCGTTGAGTGATTTAGTCACTTATTCGCCCTCATTCTTTGATGCAAATGTAAAACAGACTATACAAACACAACAAGAAATGAATTGGGGAACAAAAATCCCTGAAGACATTTTTCTCCATTTTGTTCTTCCTTTGCGTGTCAACAACGAACCTCTCGATTCGTTCCGGTTAATCATGTATCCTGAACTAAAAAAACGCATTCAAGGATTAAGTATGGAAGCGGCTGCTTTGGAGATAAATCATTGGTGTCACGAAAAAGTTTCTTATCGTGGCTCCGATGGCCGTACCGGTTCACCCATGAGTTTGCTGTTGCGGGCATTCGGACGTTGTGGAGAAGAGTCGACCTTCACGGTTGCCGCTTTA
>Ga0326727_10021723_pt1 | contig 12514 bp, 14 predicted proteins | sample MB2enrmetagenome_FD_207643 | JGI IMG/M metagenome (GOLD analysis project Ga0326727, IMG submission 207643) | Lab enriched peat soil microbial communities from McLean, Ithaca, NY, United States - MB29MY | ecosystem: Environmental > Terrestrial > Soil > Wetlands > Peat | place: USA: New York...
CGCGCCCGGGGGGGGGGGGGGGGCCCCCCCCCCCCCCGCGCGGGGGGCGCCCCCCCCCCCCCCCCCCCGCGCGCGCGTCCAGCCAGTCAAGCAGCGCGGCGCGAAACGGCAGTATATTCTTGTACTCCAGAATCTCCTCGGGCAGCGCGCGCACGGCGCCGGCCAGGCGTGCGGCCTCCGCCGGTCGGGCGCAGACCTGCGCCAGCGGATGCACGCGCACCCGGATGCCGAACAGCGCCGCCCCATCCGGCAACGGGGTGAGGGTCTGACGCTCCGTGCGCAGGAACAGCGTCTCGCCCGCGTTGGCGGAGGTGACGCGGTTCGCGGTGCAGCTTCCGCCGTTGGGCTGGAACAGGGCGGGGTTGTCCAGCAGCGACCAGGTCATCCGCTCCACCATCCGCCCGGGTTGCAGCCGGGCGAGCAGCCGGTCGACCGGCCGCGCCAGGCGCCGGGCATAGAACGGCACCGGCCCATGCATCGCCGCGAGCGGCTGGCCCAGCTTGTCCGCCAGCCGCCAGCGTGTCGGAAAACACAGTATGGCGGCCGCCAGCACCGGCCCGTCCGGGCCTGGCGTGATGACGCAGAGGTCTTCCTGCACCAGCCGCCCGGCAGCTTCGAGCGGGTCGACATGCGGGTGGACAACATCGACGCTCTCGCCGGTCAGCCGGTTGTGCAGCAGTGCCCCCTCCCGCGTGAACCACTGCGGAAAGCGCGATGGCAGCAGGCCGGCGAGCAGGGCCAGGACGTGCATCCGGGCCGTTTCGGAGCCTGCAAGCGCGCCGAACACCTCATTGTGCCGCTCGGTCAGCAGGGAGCGCCGCAGCGCCATCTGTTCGGGATAGAGCGCGTCGAGCTCAATCAACTCGGCCGGGTCGCGCGCCGTCAGGCCCATCTGCATGCGGTACGGCCCGTCTTCGAACGGCACAAGAATGGTCCCGGCGGGGAGATCCCGTTGCGATGCCAGCATGTGATAGAGTACCATGGTAACGTTGCGGGCCGGAAGCGGGTGCCGTTCCCGGCCGCGCCATGCCGGGAAGCCCGGCGTGACACAAGACTACAACGATGTTCGCCTTCATGTCCGCGCGGTTGTGCTCTAGAACGGTTCTGCACGCCGGTTACCGTTCGGAAACCGCTGTGCCCTCATTCTGCGGACGCGTGCCGCCAGGTGAATGGCGAGGGAGATACGCGACAGATGACCGTTCCGCGGCACATCCTTCTGGTAGATGACGATCCGGAATTGCGCGCCACTTTGCGCCGCCCGCTGAGCGCCGAGGGCTATGTGCTTACCGAGGCCGCCAGTTCGGCGGAGGCGGCGCAGGCCATCTTTGGCTGCGGGCGCCGGTTCGACGTCATTATTCTGGATCTCGGCCTGCCCGACGGCGACGGCCGCGACCTGTGCGCCAAGCTGCGCCGGCAGGGGGTCAGCGTGCCGATCATCCTGCTGACCGGACGGGCCGAGGAGCACGAGGTGGTGCGCGGCCTCGATTCCGGCGCGAACGACTACGTGACCAAGCCGTTCCGCCTGTCGGAGTTGCTGGCGCGGGTGCGGGCGCAGATGCGGGTGCATGACACCAGCGAGGATGCCGAACTGACGATCGGCCGGTTCCGCTTCCGTCCCGGCGACCGGCTGCTGATCGAGCCCGACGGCACCCGCGTGCGGCTGACCGGCAAGGAGGCGGCGGTGCTGAAATACCTCTACCGCGCCCGCGGCCCGGCGACCCGCGTCGAACTGTTGCAACAGGTGTGGGGCTACAACGCGACCGCCACGACCCATACGGTCGAGACCCATATCTACCGGCTGCGCCAGAAGCTGGAGCCGGATCCGTCCGGCATGCGCATGCTGCTGAACGAGTCCGGTGGCTATCGGCTGTATCCGAGCGGCATCAGCGTGAGCAACGGCGCCGCGGAGCCCATGCCGTTCGACCCCGCCAAGCTGGGCCAGTCGTGCCGGGGCAGCGCGCCGGTTAGCGGAAGCCCGGTTGGCGTAAGCAAGGAAGGCCAGGGCTCCGCCCTGGACCCGGCAGGGGTCGGTGGACCCCTGCACCCCGTTACTTAAGAAAAGGGTTCCACGCGCTGGCCCCTGCTGGGGCGGCTGCCAGCAGGTGGCTTCGGCAGCATCTGCAATCGCTGCTGCCGAAGCCGGGCAGGGGCACCGGCAGATGCTCCAGCGCGGTAACCAGAGCGCATTCGTTGCCGCCGGGAACCACCCAGGCGCCGCCGACCGTGCCGGCTGCGGTGAGGCGGTCGATGTGCCAGTGCGGTTTTTTCTCCGCGCGCATATGCCGCGCCAGCCGGGCGCGCAGACCGCCGGGGCCTCGGGCGGAGCCGGCATAGAGATAAAGGCCGGGCGGCAGCGTCGCTTCCGGGCGGTTCGGCAGGGCGACGACCAGCGGCGCCGGCAGGGTGATCGCGAGCAGATAGGCGCCGGGAAGGGCGGGCGCCTCGGCGGCGGTGCGGATGAACTGCAACGGAGGCGCGAGATGGGGCGCGGTCAGCCTCGGCCTGCGGCGCAGGCTCCGTATTGGCCGCAGGTGCCGCAAGCGCCTGCCGGTTCCGGCACGCGCGGCTCCGGGGCCACGCGCGACAGCAACTGGCGCAGGTCTGCGCTGCCGCATTCCGGGCAGGCGACGAGGTCGGCGCCAAGGACAAGGGTTTCGAACTCGGTGTCGCATCCGGTGCAGTGATAGCTGAACAGCGGCATCGCGCTTTGGTCTCCTGATTGGTTGCATCCGTTGGGGCGTTGCCTCAAACCTTACCAGGGGGAGGTCCCTGCACCCCATTTTATTAAACGGGTTCCAAGGGCTTGCCATTGGTAGGGGTCCAGGGGGCAAAGCCCCCTGGCGGGGCCGGGGCAGCGCCCCGGATGGGTCGGCTATCTCGACCGTTAGTATGAAATCTCCCAAGATCCCGAAGGCGCGTTCCGGGCGCAGGTCTATTGTCAATAGTTGCTGAAATGCCCTTCCTTCGCCGCCTGGGCGCGGGCGCGCTTCACCAGCCCGGGCGTTCGCCCCTCCGATGCCACGCGCGACAGCAATTGCTCCAGCGCGCTGCCGCCGCATTTCGGGCAGGCGGGCTGGTCGGACCCCTGGACCAGCGCCTCGAAATCGGTGTCGCACCCGGTACAGTGATAGCTGAACAGCGGCATGGCGGCCTGCTCCTCCGCTCGGTTTCGTCGGCGCCCGTATTTTACCCCGGCACGAACGTGCCGCGCCAGCCTTACCGCCGCAGTTCCATCTGGATCGGCCCCTGGTGGCGGCCATGGGTGAACTGGTCCACCACCGCGTTGCCGGAGTCGAGCAGCATGGTCGCCGGCCCCTCCCAGACGATGCGGCCCTGGTGGATCATGGCGGCGCGGTCGCCGATACGGCGGGCGCTGGCCATGTCGTGGGTGATCGCCACCGCCGTGCTGCCCAGGCGCCGGACGCAATCCACGATCAGGTTGTCGATCACCGCGCCCATGATCGGGTCCAGCCCGGTGGTGGGCTCGTCGAAGAACAGAATGTCGGGCCGGGCGGCGATGGCACGGGCCAGCGCCACCCGCTTCTGCATGCCGCCGGAAAGTTCCGCCGGCCACAGCGCGCCCACCGTCGGGGCCAGGCCGACCTGGGCCAGAACCTCCTCGGCACGGGCGCGGGCATGCTGGCGGTCCACCTGCCGCTGGGCGAGCAGGCCGAAGGCCACATTCTCCCAGACCGGCAGGCTGTCGAACAGCGCCCCGTTCTGAAACAGCATGCCGATCCGCGCCCGCACCGCCTCGGCGCCGTGCCGGTCCAGGCGCAGCACGTCCTGGCCGTCGATCTCGATGCTGCCGGCATCCGGCTCGATCAGGCCGAGCATGCATTTCAGCAGCACCGATTTGCCGCTGCCGGAGCCGCCGATGATCACCATGGAGGTGCGCGGCGCCACATCCAGGTCGATGCCGTCGAGCACGACCTTGTCGCCGAACGCCTTGCGCAGGCCGCGGATGCGGATCTTCGGCGGCGCCGTCATCGGGCGAAGAACAGTTCGGTGAGCACGTAGTCGAAGGCGAGAATGAGCACGGACGCCGACACCACGGCGCTGGTGGTGGCCGCGCCGACACCCTGGGCGCCGCCGCGGCTGTTATAGCCGTGATAGCAGCCCATCAGCGTCACCAGCAGGCCGAACACCGCCGCTTTCACCAGTCCCGACACGACATCGCCGGTCTGCACGAAGTCGAGCGTGTTGCTCAGGTAGGTGCGGGCATTGTAGCCGAGCTTCAGCGAGGCGATGACGAAGCCGCCCAGCACGCCGAGGATGTCGGCCACCAGCACCAGCAGCGGCAGCGCCAGCAGCCCGCCGGCCAGGCGGGGGGCCACCAGGTATTTCATCGGGTTGGTGGACAGCGTGGCGAGCGCGTCGATCTGGTCGGTGACCCGCATGGTGCCGAGTTCGGCCGCCATGGCGGCGCCGACCCGGCCGGCCACCATCAGCCCGGCCAGCACCGGCCCGAGTTCGCGGGTGATCGACAGCACCACCAGATTGGCCACCGCGCTTTCGGCATTGAAGCGCGACAGGCCGGTGGCGGATTGCAGCGCCAGCACCATGCCGGTGAAGATCGCCGTCAGCGCCACCACCGGCAGGCTGTAATAGCCGATATCGAGGAAGGCGCGCAGGAACAGCCGGCCGTAGAAAGGCGGGCGGGCGAGGTGGGACAAACCGTCCAGACCGAACAAGGCGATGCGGCCGGTCAGCCGGCAGGCATCCAGCACGGCACGGCCGGTCGCGGCGACCGCATCGAGCAGCCGGTTCACGCCAGGGTGGTCCTGGCGATGCGGGGGCCGAGGCCGGTGAGGAGCTCGTAGGCGCTGGTGCCGGCGGCAGCGGCAATGTCGTCGGGCGTGACGCGCGGGCCCATCAGCTCCAGCCAGTCGCCGGGATGAAGCGTGGGGTGGTCGGTCACGTCGCAGGTGGTCAGGTCCATGGAAACACGGCCTACCAGCGGGACGGGGGGGCCGTCAAAACCGGGCGTGACCGGAATGGCCGCCAGGCTGCTGCCGGAAAGCGCCCGTGGCCAGCCATCGGCATAACCGATGCCGAGCGTGGCGATGCGGCTCGGGCGGCGCGCGCGCCAGAGGGCATTGTAGCCGACGCCCTCGCCGGCCTGGATTTCCCGCATTTGCAGGATGCGCGCCTGCAGCCGCACCGGCACGCGCATCGGGTTGGGGCGGCCGGGGGTCGGATTGACTCCGTAAAGCGCCGCGCCGGGACGGGCCAGATCGGAGGCAAAGGCCGGGCCGAGGAACAGCCCCGACGAATTGGCGAGGCTGCGCGGCGCCGGCGGCAGCATTGCGCAGGCGGCGGCGAACCGGTGCAGCTGCGCCGCGTTGGCGGGGTCGTCCGCCAGTTCCGCGGCGGCGAGGTGGGTGAGCACATAGCGCAGCGACAGCCCGTCCAGCCGGGCGGGGTCGGCGGCGATGCGGGCCAGCCCGGCGGCGTCCAGGCCGAGCCGGTTCATGCCGGTATCGACATGCAGCAGCGCCGGCAGGCGGGTGCCCTGGCGGCGGGCGAAGGCGGTCCAGCGGTCGATGTCGTCGAGCGAGCCGAGCACCGGCAGGATGTCATGGGCCAGATGCGCGGGCTCGGTGCCGGCCGGCGGGCCGTTCAGGGCGGCGAGCATGGCGCCGGGCAGCAGGGGGCGCAGCGCCAGCGCTTCGGACAGATGCGCGGTGAAGAAATGCCGGCAGCCCGCCGCGTGCAGATGCGCGGCGACGCCGGCGGCGCCCAGACCGTAAGCGTCGGCCTTGACCACCGCGGCGACCGCGCCGGGCGCGTGCCGGGCGCACAGCCGCCGCCAGTTGGTGGCAATGGCGGCGAGATCCACGCGCAGAACGGCGCTGGCGCCAATCGCCCCCCCCTCCCATCCCCGTACCGCGAGGGGAGGGGAGGAAAGCGGTTCAGTCACCATCGTGGTGGAGGTCAAGGTCGGCAAATCTGGTGTATTCGCCCTCGAAGTAGAGATCAATTTTCCCCGTCGCGCCGTGCCGGTTCTTTTCGATCAGCAGCTCGGCGCGGTTGTGAACGCGCTCCATGTCGCGCTGCCATTTCTCCACCGCATTATGGAATTTGTCCTCGTTATCGAAGCCCATCTGCTTCGGCGCGCGCTGCTGCAGGTAGTACTCATCCCGATAGACGAATGTCACTACGTCGGCATCCTGTTCGATCGAGCCGGATTCGCGCAAGTCCGACAGCAGCGGGCGCTTGTCCTCGCGGCTTTCCACCGCGCGGGAGAGCTGCGACAGCGCCAGCACCGGCACCGCCAGCTCCTTGGCGATCGCCTTCAGCCCCTGGGTGATCTGGCTGATCTCCAGCACCCGGTTTTCCGGCCGGGCGCCGGCGGCGGGGCGCATCAGCTGGAGGTAATCGACCACCACCAGCGACAGTCCCCGGGTGCGGGCGAGCCGCCGGCAGCGGGTGCGCATGGCCGAGAGGGTGATCGCCGGGGTGTCGTCGATATGCAGCGGCAGCCCGCCGATCTCGCGGGAGACCTGGACGAACCGGTCGAAATCCTTCTGGCCGATATCGCCGCGGCGGATGCGGTCGCCGGAAATGCGGGCTTCCTCCGCCAGCAGGCGGGTGGCCAGCTGCTCGGCGCTCATTTCCAGGGAAAAAATGGCGACCGAGCCGCGCACCGCCGCGTTCGGGTTGCTCACCCGGGCCTCGGCCTGGATGGCGCGGGCGGCGCCGAAGGCGATCTTGGTGGCCAGCGCGGTCTTGCCCATGCCGGGGCGGCCGGCGAGGATCACCAGATCCGACGGGTGCAGGCCGCCGGTTTTCTTATCGAGGTCGCGCAGCCCGGTGGACAGGCCGGAGACGCCGCCGGAACGGTGAAACGCCCGCTCGGCGTTCTCGATCGCCCCGGTCAGGGCGCGCTCGAAGGTAACGAAGCCGCCATCGGCGCCGCCGCGCTCGGCGAGGTTGAACAGTTCCTGTTCGGCGATTTCGATCTGCGCCCGCCCGTCCAGGTCGGTGCCGGCGCCAAAGGCGTTGTTGACCACCGTCTCGCCGATATCGATGAGCTGGCGTCGCAGCCAGGCGTCGGTGATGGCGCGGCCATACTCGCCGGCATTGATGATGCCCACCATGGCGCCGAGCAGCTGGGCCAGGTAGGTGGTGCCGCCGACTTCGTCGAGCACGCCGGAATGCTCGAACTCGGCTTTCAGCGTCACCGCGTCGGCGAGTTGTCCGGCTTCGATGCGCCGGGCCAGGGCGGCGAAGATGCGTCCGTGGATGGGATCGACGAAGTGATCCGGGGTGAGGAACTCGCTGACCCGTTCGTAGGCCTTGTTGTTGGCCAGCAGCGCCCCCAGCAAAGCCTGCTCGGCCTGCTGGTTGGAGGGCGGGATACGCTGCGACAGGCCGAGCAGCGGGGACTGGGACTCGATGGTGTTCATGTCACGGCGTTTTGTTATGCGGCACCATAGCGCCGGTACGGCGCGGCACCCAGCCCGGCTTGGGTGTGGATAAGGTGGATAGGGGGGATAGGATGCCTGGGGCGCTGCCCCGGACCCCGCCAGGGGGCAAAGCCCGTCGCGCCGAAGGCGCGCTCCGCGCGGGGTGGGGCGCGGGGCTACGCCCCGCTAGGACGCACCGGCATGCGTGCGAGGGGCCACCCGCTCTGCCGCAACCATATAATCCCGTGTCAGCGGCACCGCGGCCTGATCGCGGGCCAGCTGGATCTGGAACACCATCTGCCCGTCGCGGCGAAATGCCAGTTCGCAGCCGGACAGGTAGAACTCGAACATGCGGCAGAACCGTTCATCGTACAGCGAGGCGATGGTGTCGCGGTTGGCGGCGAAGCGCCGGCGCCAGTGCCGCAGCGTCTCGGCGTAGTGCAGCCGCAGGATCTCGATGTCGGTGGTGATCAGGCCGGCTTTTTCGATCGCCGGCAGCACTTCCGACAGCGCCGGGGAGTAGCCGCCCGGGAAGATGTATTTGGCCAGCCACGGGTTGGTGCGGCCGGGTAGGCTGCGGCCGATGGTGTGCAGCAAGGCGACGCCATCGGGCGCGAGGCAGCGCCGCACCACGCCGAAGAATTCGCGATAATGGACCACGCCGACATGCTCGAACATGCCGACCGAGACGATGCGGTCGAAGCGGCCGTGCAGGCTGCGGTAATCCTGAAGCTCGAAGGTGACGCGGTCGGACAGGCCCTCGGCGGCGGCGCGAGCCCGCGACTCGGCCAGTTGCTCGCCCGAGAGGGTGATGCCGGTGACGCGGGCGCCGTAGTCGCGCGCCAGGGTCAGCGCCATGCCGCCCCAGCCGCTGCCGATGTCGAGCACCTCCAGGCCGGGGCGGTCGAGCAGCAGCTTGGCGGCGATGTGGCGCTTCTTGGCCGTCTGCGCCTCCTCCAGCGTTTCGCGGCTGGTGGGGAAGTAGGCGCAGGAATATTGCCGGTCGCGGTCGAGGAACAGCGAGTACAGCCGCCCGTTCAGGTCGTAATGGTGGGCGACGTTGCGCCGGGCGCGCGGCGCCGGGTTGAACTGGGCAATGTGGCGGGTGAGCCAGCCCACCACGTCGTGCAGCGTCAGCAGTTCCTGCCGCGATGCCTCGGCCGTCCGGTTGGTCAGCAGCAGGTCGAGCACGTCGTGGATGCTGCCGTCCTGCGGCACCAACCCGCCATCCATATAGGCTTCCCCGAGGCCGAGGGCGGGGTTCAAGCCGACACGGCGGATTGTGCGGGAATCCTTGACCGCGATTCGGGCCACCGGACCGGGCCCGCCGCCGTAGTGGGTCTGCGTGCCGTCCGGCCAGGTGACGATCAGGCGGCCGAGAACCACGAGCCGCCGGAGCACGTAATCCAGGACAGCGCGCATGGCTTTCCTTTTCCCATATTTCGGCGTGAAATATATGGAATCGGAACGCTAGCGATTTCAAGTGGCGGGCGGATCACGAAACGGCGCGGCATCGTTCCCGGCCCCCGCGGGGGCCGGGAGGCGGGGTCAGGCCGGCTGCTCGTCCGGCTGTTCGAACAGATCTTCGGCGCGGAGAATATCCTCCTCGGGCTCCGCCGCCGCCGCGGTGATGCGCTCGCCGCGGGCCTGCTTGGCGGCTTCCTCGGGGCTGCGGGCCACGTTGGCGGTGACCGTGATCACCACCTCGGGGTGCAGCACGACGCGGACCGGCGTCAGGCCGAGGGTTTTGATCGGCTGGTCGAGCACCACCTGCTGGCGGTTGATGGTGAGCCCGGCGGCGGTGCTGGCCTCGGCGAGGTCGCGCGCGCTGACCGAGCCGTACAGGCTGCCCGACTCGCCGGCCTGGCGGATGACCACCACGGACAGGCCGCCGACCCGCTCGGCAACCCGCTCGGCCTCCTCGCGGCGCTTGAGGTTCTGCGCCTCCAGCTGGGCGCGCTGCTGCTCGAACTTCGCCAGGTTGTCCTTGCTGGCGCGGATCGCTTTCTTCTGCGGCAGCAGGTAGTTGCGGGCGAAGCCGGGCTTGACCCGCACCACCTCGCCCATCTGGCCCAGCTTGTCGACGCGCTGGAGCAGGATGATTTCCACGGATGCCATGGCGCGGGTTTCCTCAGCTCACGACGTAGGGCAGCAGGGCGAGGAAGCGGGCGCGCTTGATCGCGTTGGCCAGCTCGCGCTGCTTCTTGGCCGAGACCGCGGTGATGCGGCTGGGCACGATCTTGCCGCGTTCGGACAGAAAACGGGACAGCATGCGCACATCCTTGTAGTCGATCTTCGGCGCGTTCGGGCCGGAGAACGGGCAGGATTTGCGGCGGCGGTAGAACGGACGGCGGGCGCCGACGGCGGCGCGGCGCGCGGCGGGGTTCACATCGGATGAATCGGACATCGGGGCCTACTCCTCGCCGCCGCGGAAGCCGCCGTCATGGTCGCGCGGGCCCAAATCCTCGCGGGCGCGGAATTCCTCGCGGTCGTCATAGCCGCGCTTGCGGCCGGATTCGAAGCGGCCGGCCGGCTTGGGGCCGCGGAAGCCGCGTTCGCGGTCGTCGGATTTGCGCGACAGGATGGCGCTGGCCGCCTCCTCGATCGCGTCCACCCGGATGGTCATGAAGCGCAGCACGTCTTCGTTCAGCCGCAGCTGGCGCTCCATTTCCAGCACCGAGGCGGGGGGCGCGTCGATGCCCAGCAGCATGTAGTGGCCCTTGCGGTTCTTGTTGATCCGGTAGGCCAGGCTGCGCAGGCCCCAGTATTCGCGCTTTTTCACCGACACGCTGTGGCGCGGGCCCTCGGCCTCCCCCTCGGCGGGCGGCGGCGGCGGGGCGATGCCCTTGTCGGCGTCGAGCTGCGCGCCGATGGCGTCGGCGATGGCCTCGACCTGCTGTTGCGTCACGTCGTTCCGTGCGATGAACACGGTTTCATAGAGCGGCATGGGCTCTCCCTCTGGCTTGTCTCCGCCCCGGACCGGTCAGTCCCGCGCCACCATTGGCGCGTGGGCATAGCCGGGAGAGGCCGTCTCCGCCCGGCAGGGAAGGCGGGCGCTTATACAGGGGTGGCGGGCGGATGCAAGGGCGGTGGCGGGGCAGGGTCCACGCCGCGCATTGACAGTGCCGTGCGTCGCGGTTACGCCGCGCGCCCATTCGCTCCCCGCCGCCTTTCCCCTCCATTCGTCTCCGGGAACACCGTCGCCATGCCGGTCTACGCCTTCATCTTCCCGGGCCAGGGCAGCCAGGCCGTCGGCATGGGGCGCGACATCGCTGCCGCCTTCGCCGCCGCGCGCGAGGTGTTCGACGAGGTGGACGAAACCCTGAAGCAGAAGCTGTCCAAGCTGATGTTCGAAGGGCCGGCCGAGGAGCTGACTCTCACCGAGAACACCCAGCCGGCGCTGATGGCGCACTCGCTGGCGGTGCTGCGGGTGCTGCAACGCGAGGGCGGGTTTGTCCTGGCCGACCGCGCCGTGGTGGTGGCCGGGCATTCGCTGGGTGAATACAGCGCGCTGGCGGCGGCGGAGGCGTTCACCCCGGCGCAGGCCGCCGCCCTGTTGCGGCTGCGCGGGCAGGCGATGCAGAAGGCGGTGCCGGCCGGCGCGGGCGCCATGGCCGCGCTGCTCGGCGCCGAGATGGAGTTGGTGCAGGCGATCTGCGCCGAGGCCGCCGAGGGGCCGGAAGGCCGCCAGGTGGTCGAGCCGGCCAATGACAATGGTGGCGGCCAGGTGGTGATCTCCGGCCACAAGGCGGCGGTGGACCGCGCCATCGAGGTGGCCAAAAGCAAAGGCGTGCGGCGGGCGATGCTGCTGCCGGTTTCCGCGCCGTTCCATTGCGCGCTGATGGCGCCGGCGGCCGAGGCGATGCGGGCGGCGCTGGAAAATGCCCCGCCCGGGCCGCCGCTGGTCCCGGTGGTGGCCAATGTCTCGGCCGCCAAGGCCACCGCGCCGGCCGAGCTCGTGCGCCTGCTGGTGCAGCAGGTCACCGCCACCGTGCGCTGGCGCGAATGCGTGCAGGCGATGGCGGCGCTCGGGGTGGACAGCTTCGCCGAGCTGGGCGCCGGCAAAGTGCTGTCCGGGCTGGTGAAGCGGATCGTCCCCGACGCCACCGCCAGCTCGGTCGGCACGCCCGCCGACATCGAGCAGTTCCTGAAAACCCTGTAGCGGGAGCGTCGTCATGTTCCGGCTGGACGGCAGGACGGCCCTGGTCACCGGGGCCTCGGGTGGCATCGGGGCGGCGATTGCGCGCGCGCTGCACGCCCAGGGCGCGGCGGTGGCGCTGTCGGGCACCCGGCGCGACGCGCTGGAAGCGCTGGCTGCCGAACTGGGCGGACGGGCGCATGTCTGTCCGGCCGATCTGCGCGACCCGGCGGCGCCCGACGCCCTGGTGGCGGCGGCCGAGGCGGCGGCGGGACCGCTCGCCATCCTGGTCAACAATGCCGGCTTCACCCGCGACATGCTGGCGCTGCGGATGAAGGACGAGGATTGGCAGGCGGTGCTGGACGTGGACCTCACGGCGCCGTTCCGGCTGGCCCGGGCGGCGCTGCGGGGCATGCTGCGCCGGCGCGCCGGGAGGATCGTGTCGATCTCTTCCATCGTCGGCAGCACCGGCAATGCGGGACAGGCCAATTATGCCGCCGCCAAGGCGGGGCTGGCCGGCATGACCAAGGCGCTGGCGCAGGAAGTGGCCTCGCGCGGCATCACCGTGAACATCGTGGCGCCCGGCTTCGTGGCGACGCCGATGACCGACGCCTTGACCGAGGCGCAGAAGACGAAGCTCGCCGAAGCCATCCCGCTCGGCCGGCTGGGCCAGCCGGCGGACGTGGCGGCGGCGGTGGCCTATCTGGCCAGCGACGAGGCCGGCTGGGTGACCGGGGCGACGCTGCATGTCAATGGCGGCATGGCCATGCTCTAGTGTTCCGGTCGCGACAGATGCAGCCGCCCCGTCGCGTGAATTTCGGAGCACCAAACCAGTGTTCCGGTCACGACAGATGCAGCCGCCCCGTCGCGTGAATCGGAACACCAAACCAGTGTTCCGGTCGCGACAGATGCAGCCGCCCCGTCGCGTGAATTCGGAGCACCAAACCAGTGTTCCGGTCACGAC
>Ga0326727_10021724_pt1 | contig 12514 bp, 16 predicted proteins | sample MB2enrmetagenome_FD_207643 | JGI IMG/M metagenome (GOLD analysis project Ga0326727, IMG submission 207643) | Lab enriched peat soil microbial communities from McLean, Ithaca, NY, United States - MB29MY | ecosystem: Environmental > Terrestrial > Soil > Wetlands > Peat | place: USA: New York...
GTTTCGGACGATTCGAGTCCATCCGCCCCTTCCCTATCATCCGGTCAGTTCGGTGAGGGCTACTCCGCCATCCTTCAGAGGGTCGCCACGACATACTGGCTCGACAACGGCGCTAGCTGGAGCGTGAACAACCCCCTAACCGGGAGCGGCCCAAGTGAGCGATGGGTTGCCCTGGCTCCCTTGAAGGGAGTGGTTTCGTCTGCGGAAACAATCTCCCTCGAGTTCTTCCACCAGTTCTACGTTACCGTGCAGTCGGCTCAACCAAGTGGCGGGATCGTCTCTCCGTCAGAGTGGGCCAACGCCACGGTCCCTCTCCAACTATCCGCGAAGGCGAGTGCGGGATGGCAATTCGAAGCATGGACTGGGACGGGCACGGGCTCCTACACCGGCGCTGGAAACAAGACGTCCATCGTCATACTCGCTCCCCTCGTCGAGAACGCCACCTTCTACCCGGGACTGACCGTAATCGACGGAGGGGATGGCGGGGTCTCAACCGCTTGGACGGGCGGGCGGTCGGCCATTGATTCGGGGTCAAGAACTCTCTTCGTTCCGGTGGGCACGAATGTTTCTCTCGTCGCGACGCCGTCGTCGATACTCTTCGCGTTTAGCGGATATGCCGGCGCGACAAACTCCACAAGGGCAGCGTCATCGATCAGAGTTGTTTCCCCGGCCACAGTCAGGGCGAGTTTCGCCCCCAACTACATTGTCGTCGGGGGATTGGTTGGCGGGGTCGTCCTGGCGGTATTGGGGGCCACGTTCTTTGCGCTGAGACGAAGAGGACGTGCCTAGCAAGACAGACGACTGAAGGTCGGGACAGCGTTCTCTCTGCGGCCTGAGATCAAAAAGAATAGTGGCGCGGTCCGGATCTGAGCGTTGACCTGCTGGCGGTTGATAGCGAAGTCATGGCAGATTCGACTCCTGCGTCCCTCAAACTGCGGTCATCGGGTAGGTGGTTGGTGAATCGTCCGCACTTCCCCACTCGTCAACTAAATTTGTTCAAACCGGCATCCGGATTAGAGCCCGAGGGATATAGAAACCGCGGGCCCACACTCCACCCAGCATGGGTTTCGCAGAGAAGTGGGAGAGGGAGAGGAAGGACCAGGGTCCGGGCCTGCTGGACAGGTTCCGTGACACGGTGCGCACCCCGACGCCGTTGAAATCACAAATCGAGCAGGCCAACAGGCAGATCAGGGTTCTGATCTCGCAGCTCGACAACACGATTGACAGGATCAGGCAGCGCGATTCCACGATCTTCAAGGGCGTGGTGACGTCTCTTGCAAAGCACGACACGCAGCACGCCGCGGTCTACGCCAACGAGCTGACCGAAGTCAGGAAGATGGGCAAGATGGTGACGCAGGCCCAGCTTGCGCTGGAGCAGATTTCCCTGAGGCTAGGAACAATCACCGACCTCGGCGAGATCGCCACGACGCTCGCCCCGGCCGTCTCGGTCATCAGAAGCATGAAGGATGGCTTGAGGACCGCGCTTCCAGAAGCAGACAGGGAAATCGGAGAGATCTCCGGGCTGCTCAGCAGCGTCCTCATAGACGCCAGCGCCACGGGTGGGCTCTCGCTCAACTTCGACGCAGCGAACGAGGACGCGCAGAAGGTGATGGAGGAGGCTGCCGCGGTCGCGGAGCAGAGGATGGTGGAGAGCTTCCCAGAGATCCCCGCGGGCGTCTTGAGTCAGCGCCAGCAGGAAGACCTCAGCGCGTAGAGCTCCGGGTACCTTCGAAACTCGAGAGAATGGGGGATGGCCGTGGCCGCGGGAGGCCACGACCACTTCTCTCGAGCGCTTCGGCCCAAGACAGCGACAAGGTGCCGCCGACCAAGCAGGCCCCTACGACCGACGAGGCTGTGGAACGAGAAGCCTATGCTGCCTGGCCGATGCACAAGATGGAGAGGTGCCGGCTGTCGCGTCGAACCCTCGTTTTCGAACGGCAATCCATATTCCAGTTCTATGGGATTGAAATATCTGGGGAAGACCAGACGACCCCAAGGATGAAGATCGGCGATGGCGGTCGGAGGTCCGTTCCCAGTGAGGGGCAGGCTGCGGAGGCTGCGCCAAGCTCACACCAGGCTTGGGCGCTCTTCCTTACTGCGCTTGTCCTCCTTGCGGCCTTTGTCTTGGCTTTTCCCTACTTGCCCGTGGTCGTGAAGGACACCTCGGACGCGATCTCCCAACTGGCGTCGTCCCTCACCAGTACAGTCGGTGCCAACGATATGGAGGCCTTGAACTACACCATCTACTCGCCACTGATTCAGAACGAGGCTGCAAACGTCTCCTATCCATCGGACTACGGCGTCCTGTCGGACTACGCCCTGGGCCTGATCAACAGCGACAGGGCCAACTACGGCCTGAGCGCGGTCGCCCTTGGGAACAGCAGTGTCGCCCAGCAGCACGCGGACTCGATGCTCCGATACGGCTACTTCAGTCACAACGACACTCAGGGCTTCAAGCCGTACATGCGGTACTCGCTTCTCGGAGGAAGGGGCGCGGTCGAGGAGAACATAGCCACCAGCTACACCGGACTCCCGCACTACACCTCTACCTCATCCGTCGAGGACGCGCTGAAGTCCCTCGAGCATACGATGATGTACGACGACTCCCAGTGCTGCAACAACGGGCACAGGGACAACATCCTGTCCGGTCTGCACAACAGGGTCTCCATCGGCGTGGCGTTCAACAGCACGAGGGTCTTCTTCGTCGAGGACTTCGAGAACTACTACATCGACCTCAACTTCTCGGTCTCCAGTTCCTACTACGTCACGATGACGGGCGCCCCTCTGGAGGCGGGGTTCTCTGTCAACGCCGTCTACATCTTCCACGATGGCACTCCTTCGCCTGAGACGCCGGCCCAGCTCAACGGCGGCCCGCACGAATACGGGTTCGGCTCGCCCGCGGGAGGCGTTCTCCCGCCGTGCGTCATCGGGTGCCAGACCTTCGAGGAGGGCCTGACCATCCAGGCGGACTCCTGGAAGTTCTCTCCCACCTGGGTTGACGTGTCATTCTCCCTGCACGATTTCATCCAGCACTACGGCGCCGGCGTCTACACCGTATACCTGATCACGGGGAACGACACATCGTCAGCCATCACTTCCGTCTCGGTCTTCGTGGACTGACGCTCGAATTCAACCGCCCCATCTCGGCTCTGATGGCCCGGGCGGTCGCCTGCATCTCCTCGGGTGAGAAACGCTTCCTGCCAGCGAACCTCTCCCTGTCCTCCATCTTGACCGGGATCACGTGGACGTGCACATGGGCGACCACTTGATTCGCGGCCTCACCGTTGTTCTGTACGAAACGGAACCCGTCGGCGCCCACCGCTGCGACGACCGCTTTGGAGACCCGGGAGGCAACCTGGAAGAGTTCAGCGATATCGGCCTCCTTCATGTCCCAGATCGTCTCGCCGTGCTCTTGAGGGCAGACGAGCGTGTGGCCCCTGGAGAAGGGGAAGGCGTCGAGGAACGCGAAGTACCTGGCGTCTTCGTAGACGATGTGCGAGGCCGCCTTTCTCGACAGTATGTTGCAGAAGACGCACTCCTCCGCCTGTGCGTTCTGCGAGTTGAAGACTATCCGCTTCAAGATGGTTGGCGCCCTCGTCTCGCCCGCGGAATCTCCTAAACCTTTGCTCTGCGGGTTCTGTGTAATTCACGGGACATCGTTCTCTCTGGATGCTCGCGGGACATGGACGCTGTTTCTGGTCGCTTTGTTCACCTCAGCGACGGGAGGCGATACGATGCGGAATCAAAGCCGGAGGGGATAACGAGTGGCTCGCGATTATCCAGAACGCCTCGAAAGTACCGATGCTTGACAGCACCCAGGTGCACAGAATCGCTCTGCGACTGACATTAATACAGGAGCATGCTTGATCGTCGAAGTTGATTTGCGAGAAGTGTCACGCCGGCCAGCTCGTAGAGTACCAGCGTCAGGTGGGGAGCTGGGGGAAGACGGCAACGATCAAGGGAACCAGATGCGACAGGTGCGGGTTCATCGAGCTTGAGAATGACGAAGACGTCTGGTCAGCGGTCGGGCTGTAGCAGGATCTCGGGCGACGGCCCGTCACTTCTGAGTGGTGCGTGAATCCCCAAGAGCCGTCCTCTGGTAGGCTCTTATGAACTCGACCGCGAACCTGTCCGCTTCCTTTTCGGTGCCCCTGTGGCGCCCGCTTCTCGACCTCAAGTGGTGGTAGAACTCGTGAATCATGACGAACGGGTTGTAGAGGAACTCTCTCTTCGCCGCGAGTATCTCCTTCCTCCGGAGCGAGTAGATCGCCGCGACTCCCTTGCTTCGACCTTCGACGACTCCGACCCCGAGTTTCGGCCTTTCGATCCGATACCACTGACTCAGCAGATCCAGCGCGTCCTCGGGCCGTGAGTCGAGGATCATCGCCACGACCGAGGCCTTCATCTCCTCCTCGGAGCCTTTCAACGAGGTGATTCGGGAGCACGTGCCCACTTAAGGTCTTGGAGCGGCACACGTCCCTTGAGCTAATGGTCAGGATTCCTTGATTCCCCGGTTCAACTGCGCCGTGCACCTTGTGGTGACTGATGAGCAGACGCAGACACGTTAGACTAGATGGTCCGCGACCCGGTCGCTTTAGGGGGCCGCCCACTCTCTTCTCAGTCGGTTAGAGACACACCCTACCCGGCACCGTCTGTGCTCCCGGTCAGTTGACTCTCTGCCTCATGGCGTTCTGAACCTCGGAAAGTCCCTCTGTTTCTTGCGGACGTCCTCACGGCGAGCAGTCTGGCTTGCCGCTCTGGTCGTAGCTGCAGAGGGTCCAAGCGAACGTGGTCCCGTTGTGGACCTGGATGGCGTCGGCCCCTGTCGGGGCCACCTCCCAATTCGCTCCATTCAGCGTCCAGACGAACCACGCGGTGGTCCGTCCGCCGGAGACGCCGTCAATCGCTGTCACGTAGTGCTCTTGGTATACTGGATACCACGTCGCTTGAACGCTTCCGTTCAGTATGACGAGGGTCGTCACGTAGGCGTTCCAGCCTGGCTGTATCGTCTGGTCGGCGAACGACCTCTTTGTCCCGTTGCCGAATTCGATGATCATGCTCGCCGAGTATCTCGCGGGGCTGGTCCCGCCCTCTGACGCCAGGGCGAGGTACTGATTCCAGAGCGTTCCCAACGCCTGGCTGCCTTCGAGGTAAGCCGGGGTGCTGGTGTTGAGGTTGGAGAGGGCGTCGGTCAGCATGGAAAGCGTCCTGTTGAAGCCCTCCAGAGACGACTTGTACGACGAGCTCAGCTGGTCGTACTCGAGCAGCGCCCCCTGCAACTCCTTGACGTAGCTGTTCGTGTCTGACGTCTGTGCTTGGTCCCGGCTGTAGTACAGGGCTGCCAGGGAGGAGGTCACGAGCAGGAGCGCGACGAGCAGCACGATGGCGCCGTTCAGGGTCCTACTTGATGGCATCTCGCACGAATCCTCTTGTTGCCTTGGGCAGCAGAATCAGGGTCGCGGGCACGAACGCGGCTCCGAGAAGGAGGTTGCTCACTTCGTGAGTTATGTTGAAGGCGAGAGCGGCAGGGTTGAACTCAACGAGGAGTATCGCGCCCGGCGTGAACGTGGTCGTCAGGAGCGCAAAACCCAGGTTGGTCCAGACGTCCCAGACGAACGTGAAGACGCCCAGGAGGCCCGCGAAGAGGGCGCCGCTCCCGCGGATCGCGTCCCATCTGTCCCTCAGCATCCTCCTCGCGATCAGGCCCGCCACGACGTACAGCAGTTCGGCGGAGACCAGGAAGGGCAGCAGGTACCCGCCGGCGGGGCCCCAGGGGCTGACCAGGCTCCAGATGGTTTCGGAGAGCACCGCCACGGAGGCCCCGACGTAGGCGCCGAAGACGATGGTCGCCATGAATATCAGGGCGGCGTCCAGCTTCACGTCCACCAGGTTGGTGAGCGCCAGGTTGGAACTCACGATCAGTGCAGTGAAGATCGCGGTCGTCGCCACGGGACGCGCCAGGTGCACGCTGGCTGGATAATCCATCCAGTATAAAAGACGGAGGCCGCGCCCGACCCCTAAGCGAGAAACGAATTATAGAGCCACAAAGGGTCCGCCAAGCAGGTTGCAGCCGCTGGCCAGACTCCTTCAGATTCGGGAGAGGAAGCCTCAGGGTCCTTCCCCCACCTTCGAAAGGGCCCACCTTCTGCTGGCGTTCCTCACCATCGGCGAGAGCGGAAGGATCGGGAGGCATTCCCTCGCCGTGCGGGCCGGCCTCGGCGAGGGGGCTGTAAGGACGGTCCTCAAGCGGCTGCGCGAGGAGGGATTCGCGGATGCCGATGCTTCGGGGTGCCATCTTACGCGAGGAGGCCGGGAGGCTTATTCTTCTCTGACCAAGAAGCTCTCTCCGATGACGGCCATCGAAGGATCGCGCCTCACCATGGGGGCCGCGCAGGTGGCGGTCTCGGTCAGAGGCGGCGGGGACGCGGTCAGGAGCGGCATCGAACAGCGCGACTCCGCGATCGGCCTCGGAGCGGCGGGAGCGACCACCTACGTTGTGCGGGGCTCCCGGTTCACCATGCCAGGAGGGTCGGACGATTGCGAGAAGGATTTCCCCAGCCGCGCGTGGAAGGCGCTCAGGGAACGGCTGAGACCGAAGGACGGAGACGCGGTCATCCTGTGCGGCTCCGACAGGGAAGAAACCGCCAGGCTCGGTGCCCTCTCGGCGGCTCTGACTCTGCTGTAGCTACTGTTCCTGGGACTGCTCGGTAGGCTGCTCGGTAGGCTGGGGCGCATCGCCGGCTGGAGGCTTGTTGACCTGCCTGTTGATCGCATCCGCAAAGTAATGGCCGGTGACCACCACCTTCACGCTCTTCACCCCCTTCACCTGGGTCAGGCTGTCGCGTATGTCTTGAGAGATCTTGAGCGCGAAGACCGGAGGACAGAACTGGGTCGTGGCATGGTATTCGACGTCCACATCCCCGTCCTTGACGTCCAGCTTGTCGATCAGGTTCATCTCGACAATCGGCATTCCTATCTCGGGATCGACGACCTTCGAGATCTGTTTCTGTAGCTCCCTGATGTCCACCTGTTCCACAGACATGTCCTTCCTTTCAAAAGACCCGTTTCCGCTATAAAAGATTGCCTCGACTCGGTTCTGTTAACTTGGTGCGACATTCAGGGTAGTGTTAACCAGACTGACATGGACTCAGGTTAATTAGCCTCGGTATATTACCCAGACGTATGAATCCAAACAGAGGAAAAGTCGTCGTCTGCCTGAAGTGTGAAAAGACGATAGGGGATTACAAACCTCGGTGGGCTCAAGACCACTTGAAGGCCTTCCCGTCGCACAAGGAATATCGGATAGTCTCAGCCACTTCGAGCGATGATGAAGAAGTTCGGGTTCCTCCAGTATAGCTTGTTCATCTTGACCTCGCCGCAGGTGTCGCACTCATACTCTTGCTGGATGCAATCCTCGTCTGCGTCGCATGGTCTGAGAACCGCTTGGGTGTGAAGGTCATCGGGAGGGTAGGCTTCGAAGGGATGACCGCACTTTCTGCAGGGATACTTCCTGACTGGCTGGCTCAACGGTTCTTCTTCATCTCTCTGAGGTCAAGTTTGACCTTCCTCGGCGTGTCCCAGTATGGCGACTTGCACTTGGGGCAGACCTTCGGCTTCGCCTCTGACACGGGAACCCAAGTATGGCCGCACCGCTCGCATTTGTATCCCTTCAGCGTGATTTCCATACCATCGGTATCATAGCGCGGCGATATAAACCCCCTCCCTGATGGTATATCACCGTGGAGTAAACTCGTATATACCGGCAGTAATATACCGTCAGGTATGAGCGCAGAAGAACTCCGAAGCGAGATGGGCGACGACGAATATTTCGAGATGGTCGAAGCCCGACAGAACGAGAGGGAGTGGGCCGACAGATGAACCCCGACCCTCGACAGGCCAAGGGCGAGAGACTCGCCCGACAGTTCGGATGGGTTCGCAGAGTGGACGAGACTTCTTACAAAGTCCACTCCGAGACGCGCGACGTTGAGTATGACGTGTTTTCTACGGAAAGCGGATGGTCTTGTTCTTGTCCCGATTTCACTTATCGCTCGTTGAAGTGCGGCCATGTCTGGGCCGTTGAGATCTCATGGACTCTGAGGCAAGAGGTCGAGAGCGGGACGGTAATTCGCCCTGTCAACGCTCTTGCCTGTCCGTCATGTCAGTCAGTCCGTGTTGTGAAGCATGGAATCAGGCACAACGATTACGGCGACATCCAGCAATATCTGTGTGAGTGCGGGCGAACCTTCGTCGTGAACCTCGGATTTGAGCGGATGAAGGCGAGCCCTCAGGCGATAACTCAGGCGATGCAACTCTATTTCACAGGGGAATCTCTGAGGAACGTGCAGAGGTTCCTGAGGCTCCAAGGCGTGAACGTCTCGCACGTCTCGATCCTCAGGTGGATTAGGAAATATGTCGGCCTGATGCAGACGTATCTCGACCAGATTACGCCTCAGGTGTCCGACGTTTGGAGGGCTGACGAGTTATTCGTGAAGGTGAAGGGCGACATGAAGTATCTGTTCGCCCTGATGGATGACGAGTCTCGGTTCTGGATTGCACAGCAGATGACGGACGGCAAGTTCACGGCAGACGTGCGACCCCTGTTCGCTGAGGCCAAGCGTGTCGCGGGGAAGAGGCCTCTGACCCTGATAACGGACGGCGGTATGCACTTCACTAAGCCCTTCAAGCGGGAGTTCTATACCAATACTCTGCCGAGGGCTCAGCACGTCCGAGACATCAGGTTCAACAGTCCCATCCACAACAACAAGATGGAGCGAATGAATGGTGAGGTCAGGGACAGAGAGAAGGTCACGCGCGGGCTCAAGACGGTTGACACGCCCATCCTGAAAGGGTATAAGTTGTTCCACAACTTCGTAAGGCCTCACGAGGCCTTAAATGGAAAGACCCCATCAGAAGCTTGTGGAATCAAGGTCGAGGGCGAGAACAAGTGGCTGACGCTGATTCAGAATTCTTCTCTCAAGCGGCCGCTAAAATAAGGCTAACCGTGCACGAACAAGTGTGGCGGAACAGATTCACATCACAATAACGGCGGGCAAACCTCGCTACGAGAGCAAGATTGAGGGCTCCGAACTCGTCATCTCCGCACATATGCCGATGACGACTAAAACTGGGTAGACGCTACATCTTGGCTCTTTGCGATTGGAATGATTCGATGACCTGTTCGTAGAACTTTTGCGTTGCGGGATGCATCGATGAGAGATGCTCTTGTATCGCCCTTATCACGCAATCAATATCATCGGAAGTCATAGGAGTGAAGTCAATGTGGAATTCTCCGTTGGCGATTTCCCCTTTGAACTTGATATGCTCGTTGCAGGTCTGGTGGATTGTTCCTTCAATGGCATTCGCCCATTCCAAGAGGGTCTCAGCGGCAATGGCATTCTGTAATTCTTCGAGTGTTCGTTTCAACTCGGAGTCGTCTATATCTATGCTGAAACCCATGCCTCGCTACTCGTTGCGATTCCCTAATAACTCCTCATGTCAGTCTGGTTAACACTACCCTGAATGTCGCACCAAGTTAACAGAACCCTCGACTCGGTGCTGGGTAGTCCTCGTCGGATTGACGATTCTTTTTTGGTCTGGAGACTTCCGTCAGATGGGCAAGCTCTTTGGTTTAGCCTTGAAACTGACCGTGACGACCGACTCCCCTTGATTCACCCTTGGTTCCACAAGAAACGACTTCCTCACAAGTTCCTGGAGGGAACTCGCCAGAACGATGCTCAACTTGGGGCCGAAGTCATGGCGACAGACAATCGTGTAGGTGTCCTCTTCCTTGGTTATCCTTGTTCGTAGTTTGTCAGGATTTATCTTAGACCTCATACTCAGGGCCTCAAGCATCTTTTCCGGAGAGGAGTCTCCGAGGAAGAACTCGGCCATCTCTTTCCACATCGTCGCCATGGTCTCCCGCCCTATTCGAGTGAGTGTCTTGTCGTCCAACTCCTCGATTAGACTCATGAGGATTGACTTGTGGAGTGAAATGAACCCAAATTCCCTCGCCTTCTTGCCCCAATCAAAATACTCATTCATGATTGAGTTGGCCAGTGCGTTGGCTGTCGTGCCTTCCTCGACGGCTTCCTTCTCAAGGGAGTGTGCCAACGATTCTGTGAGCCTGAACGTTCTGAGACGGGTCTTGCGCTCGTCCTTGTCAGAGTTCGACAAAACAGCCTCCTCTGAAAGAAAGGGCTGTCCCCTCCTGATTTAGACTTTCTTCGAGGCGTTGTGTGTTCTGTCCCGTCTCTTAGGTGGTCATGGAACTGTCCCGCCTTTGGTGGTTTCTGCCTCTTTCGGAGCCTTGGGAGTCTCATCCCAATCATAGGTCAGACTGATTGTCAGGAGTATGGTGCCGAGAAGTAGAAGGGGAAGCGCTACGGCAGAGTTCCCGAGCGCACTGAGAATAGAAACCATTGTCAGCGAGAAGAGGAAGGAGACCACCAATGCGACTGCCCTATAGACGGTCTCATAGCCTCTCAGTTCCGACATCAGGAACATATAGAGAAACACGCCGGCGAAGATGAAGTAGATTAGGTCGTCCAAGATCCGAGGCGACGCATAAAAGCCGACGCTTCCCGTGATGCCTCCCACTATCCCCGCCACAACAAGAAGCGTCTGAAGCAGTTCTCTCCGTCTCTCGTTCAGCGGTTCGGAAGTCAATTCTGAATCTCCTGCTTGCGCTTCAGAGAGTCATGGAGCAATGTGAGCCACTTATCCTTTCCTTCGACCATGATTCCCGCCCTCTCTGCAGGTATCTGTCCTCCTAAAGCCATGTGTGGTTTCACGAAATTGTAGTGAATCCGCGCTCCCTCCGCGAGCGCGCGCGCGATTTCCTGTCAGGTGGGTGATTTCCGTGGATTGACCTTGAAATGGGCCGTGACTACCGACTCTCCCGCAGTAATCTGCGGCTCGGTATGAAATGACTGCCTTACGAGTTCTTGGAGAGCATTCTTCGTGAGGATGCTCCACTTTGGACCGAAGTCATGGCGGAGGACAACTGTGTATGTGTTCTCTTCACGCGTTATTCTCGTTTGGTGGTGGGGATTAAACCTGGATCTGTCCATAAGATGATTCAGTATCCCGTCTGGAGAGGAGTCTTGAGACCAATACTCCGCCATCTCTTTCCACAAGGGGGTCATGACCTCTCGTCCTATTCGAGCAAGCATCTCGTCATCCAGACCTTCAAGCATGCTCGTGAGGAGCGTCTTGTGAATCGACGCGAATCCGAACTCCTTTGCCTTCTTGTCCCAAACAAAGTGCTGACTTAGTGTCGAGTTGATCTCTGCGTTGACTGTACTGCCTTCATCGGTGGCTTCCTTCTCCAGAGCACGTTCCAGCGATTCTGGGAGTCTGATCGTCCTGAGACGGGTCCTGCGTTCTCCCTTTCCGGTGTCTGGCAGAAGAATGGCCTCCAATAGAAAGGACCATCCCATCCTGATTTAGACTTTCTTAGAGGCGTTCTGAATCAGGATCTTCCACTTGTCTTCCCCTTTGACCACGATTCCGGTTCTGAAGGTCTTCGGTTGATGTCGAGGCGTTCTTCAGGGAGCGCGCACTTTGATGGGTGGCGGAGTCACTGTCGCCAAGTGGGGGAGCGCCGGTTGGAGGGCCACGGCCAGCATGAAGAGGGCGGCGCACGATTCCAAAGTGAATATCGCCATGTAGGTGCGCGTCATTCCCTTAGCGTGAAAGAGAATCCAATTGAGGCCCAACAAGGTGAGGCATGAAGACACGAACAAGACCACGCTGTTGCTCAGGAGGTAGGTCGTGCCTATTGACCACGGCACGAAGTCGGCCGCGTGCCAGCCCATGTCGAACGGGAGATAGTACCAGAGCCCAAGCTCGAAGACGACCAAGATGGGGGCGGCGAACAGAAGAACTCCTTCCCTCACTGCGGCCCTGATTCCTCTCTTCGTCCTCAGCACAATGAAGCTCGCCGTGGCGGCGCAGAACCCGAGGAATCCAACAACCCCCATCTGACCGTGAACGTGGACTGCATCGAATCCGAGGAGGCGGTAGATGCTAGCTATGCTGGGGTAGGTGGCGAAGGTTTCGCCTGGACCTCCCCATCCGCCCAAGAAGTCGACCACGGCCATGAACGCGAATGTGAACAGCCCGAATGACATTATGACGAGGACGGCTATGGCGAGGAAGGCTCTGGCCTTCATGTCCGACGAGATTTCTGCGAATCGATTTAGGCCTTCTTGGAGGCGTTCTTGATGAGCGTGAGCCGCTCATTCGTTCCTTCGATTTTGATTCCCGCTCGGTCTGCTGGGGCCTTTCCGTTCAGACCTTCGTGGGGTCTCACGAAGTTGTGGCAAATCCGGACGCCCTTCATCCGGGTCAGGCTGTCGCGTATGTCTTGAGAGATCTTGAGCGCTACGACGGAGAGAAGATGATGATGTTGTCGCCCCGCACCATCACTACGCCAAGAGGTCGGACCTCGTCATCGGCCGAAATCTCCTCCGCGCCGCTTAGCGTGATGTTCATGTGCTTGTCCGCATCCTCG
>Ga0326727_10021726_pt1 | contig 12513 bp, 11 predicted proteins | sample MB2enrmetagenome_FD_207643 | JGI IMG/M metagenome (GOLD analysis project Ga0326727, IMG submission 207643) | Lab enriched peat soil microbial communities from McLean, Ithaca, NY, United States - MB29MY | ecosystem: Environmental > Terrestrial > Soil > Wetlands > Peat | place: USA: New York...
CATCCGGATCCTCCTTGTCCCCGACTCCGGGTATAATCAAGACTTGGAAGCCCATTTGTTAGAAAATCTCCACGCTAAACTGGGTAAATCAGTGAGCATAACGGTTGAGACTGTGACGCGAATAGCTCGTGGGCCGAGAGGTAAGTTCAACTCTGTAATCTCAAAAGTAAAACATTTATATCCTGACCGGATGTAATTTACCTTAAAGTTGCCGATAAGATAAGCAATAACCTAATTATTGGGGCGGTTAGCATATGATAGCTATAAAAAACAAGGCTAAGCATTATTTTGATAAGATCCCGAACCAATGGGATAGCCTCTATTCCGGCAAAAGCTGGTTTATGAAAAACTTAAACAGATATTTACGAAAAGGCCTCTTTGAACGGTATGAGTTAACCTTTAAGCATTGTGGCGAAATACCTGGCACTCGAGTGTTAGATATTGGTTGTGGAACAGGGCATTACTCTATTGAATTCGCCAGAAGGGGAGCCGTTAAAGTAGTAGGAATAGACTTTGCTCCGTCGATGATCGCCTTTGCTCAAGAAAACGCCCAGAAAAACAGGGTGTCAGAATGTTGCGAGTTCATTTGTGATGATTTTATCTCCCATAATTTTCATGAGCCCTTCGATATTGTCGTGGCGTTGGGTTTTTTTGATTATATTCGGGAGCCGGAGTCATATTTTAAAAAGATATCATCTTTGACCAAACGTCGATTTCTGGCGTCATTTATCAAAGATAGTTTAATATGGGGCACTCAGAAAAAGATCCGCTACCATTGGATTAAAAAATGTCCCATTTATTTCTATAATTTTGATGGATTGGTGAGGCTATATAAAGAGGCAAATTTTACAAAGCATCAAATTATCTCTTCAAGTAAAGGGTTTTTTGGTATCGGCATCAATCCTAAGTAACCAAACAACAATAATATAAATGGACAACATAATTACTATTGATCTGGAGGACTGGCATGCGCTGGCCCAGAGGTGGTTAAGCGGTTTCTTGCCCCCCCCATCAACGCATGTCTTCCGCCAGGTTGATCTCCTGCTCGACATCCTTGACCAGCACCAAACCAAAGCCACCTTTTTCGTTTTAGGGCCAATCGCGGAGATTTATCCCGGTCTGGTTAAACAAATTGCCGACCAGGGACACGAGATCGCCTCCCATGGCTATTCCCATGTGCCCATCTATAAACTTTCGCCCCAGGATTTCAGAGATGAAACAGCAAGGTCAAAAGTTTTACTTGAGGATATCATTGGAGACTTCGTATCAGGTTACAGGGCAGCGCAGTTTTCCATAATCAGGCAAACCCTATGGGCCTTGGACATCCTGGCTGAGTTGGGTTTCTCTTATGATTCAAGCATCTTCCCCATGTTTCACCGGCGGTATGGAATTCATGATTTTCCCAAAGCGGTGAAACGTTATGAACTGCCCAATAATCTTAAAATCATTGAGATACCGTTAAGTACCTTTCTTGTGGGGAAATTGTCCTGGTCCCTGGCAGGCGGAGGTTATTTTCGACTAACACCATTAGCGATAATCGAAAGGGTAATGAGCAAGCAGCATAATGAACATACGCCTATGGTTACCTATTTTCACCCCTATGAATTTGATCCATGCTATCTCAATACCTTCCAAGTGTTTCAGCCGCGAACGTTGAAAGAATGCGCAAGGTGCCTTAGAGCCAATTTTCTCCAAAACCTCGGCAGGCGAACCGTCCCCAATAAGTTGTCATTCTTGCTAAAGAGGTTTCGGTTTTCATCATGTCGGGGATATCTGGTCAATAGTAAAATAATTGAAGAGAAACTCCCTGAGTTTCCATAGGTCTGAGAGTTTGATGACGACCCTGGTATATGTTACCACTGTGCCCCAATCTCTCGCTTTTTTCAATGGTCATATCAAGTATATGAAGCAGCGCGGGTTCGAAGTCCACGCGGTCTCTTCTCAGGGCGAATACCTGGAAGAAATCGGCCAGCAACAAAATATTCCAGTGCACGCCATCGATATGGCTCGCCACATTTCGCCCGGCTTGGATTTGCAAGCGCTGGCAAAGCTTTTCCGTCTTTTCGCGACCCTAAAGCCTACTCTCGTTCATGCTAGTTTCCCCAAAGGCGGCCTTTTGGGGGTCACGGCCGCCAGGCTGGCCCGAGTGCCGGTGGTGGTTTACGGCATGCGGGGACTCCGCTTTGAGACCGCTCAGGGATGGCGCCGCAAGTTGCTTTTCTCGGCGGAGGGCTTGTCTTGCGGCCTGGCGCACCGGGTAATATGCAATAGCTTCTCCAACCGGGAGCGGGCCATAAGCTTGGGTTTATGCCGGCCGGAGAAGATCCGGGTCCTGGCCCACGGCAGCAGCAACGGCGTAGATGCAGCGGAGCGTTTTAATCCCGCCCGCCTGCCTTTGGTCGACAAGCGCCGGGTAAGAGAAGATTTGCAAATCCCGGCAGACACCCTGGTATTGGGCTACGTGGGCCGCATTGTTCGTGATAAGGGGATTGTCGAGCTCGAACGCGTCTGGCAGCTCCTTAAAGATCAGTTTGCCAATCTAGTGGTTCTCCTGGTTGGACCCGCGGAGAGCCACGACCCGGTGCCCCCCCACGTGCTTGACTCTTTGAAGAAAGACCCACGGGTTCACTGGGTGGGATTTGTGAGGGAGACGGCACCCTATTACGCCGCCATGGATCTCCTGGTCCTGCCTTCCCATCGGGAAGGGTTTCCCAATACCGCGTTAGAGGCGGCCGCTATGGAATTGCCGGTGGTTGCGACGCGGGTGGATGGCTGCATGGAGGCGGTATGTGATGGGATCACAGGATTACTGGTCCCCCCAGGGAATAGTAAGGCTCTTGCCGAGGCCATAAGTCTTTTATTATCGAACCCGGAAATGAGAAGACAAATGGGAATAGCTGGACGCAGGCGTGTTATTAGAGATTTTCAACCCGAAATAATTTCGGAGGCATTATACAAAAATTACATGGAATTATTATCGGGAAGACATCATTAACCATGTAACAGGGAGAATCTTGCCACAGGCATGGGTTAATCAATATACATTGATCGGATCAATAATCAGGGAAAATGCATTTTTATAGTTATCGCCAGTGACGGTTTCATCGGCTTTCAAGTGGATTCCCAGAGGTCGCCCTTGACTTACGCTAGGCCGCAGCCTAATCTTTTGCAATCTTTAACCGCCGCCCCCTTTCAATTGGCATATTTCGGAGGAGCAAACGATGCGGAAGATACCTTTGGCCTTTTGGTCAAGGCATCTCAGAATTGCATTGAGGTATGGAACCCCTATTAAATTTGCGAATCTTGGGAGATCCTATTGGCATTACCTCAAAGGTTCCCCCCAAATCCCGACAATGCCCTCGTTCCTAAAGGTTGAGATCAGCCGATGTTGTTATGTTAAATGCAGAGGCTGTTTGGAAAAAAAGCAAGAGATCTTTTATCCTTTTGTCCTCTATAAGGCACTTATTGACAAGCTCAAAGAACATCTCTTCGAGGTGTCGCTTTATGATATCGGTGAACCATTGCATAACACGGAGGTCATCAATTATATCAAATACGCCCATCGGCAGGGGATTGGGACAATAATCTCTACCTCTCTTTCATTATGTAAACCGGAGAAGTTCTGGAAAGATCTCGTTCTCTCTGGGTTGGATCGGTTAGTTGTTGGCATAGATGGGATCTCAAAGGAAGTCTACAATATATATAGGACCTGTGGCGATTTAAGTTTGGTGTTATCGAACCTAAGTAAAATACAAAGCTATCGAGCTCAGTATAAAAATAGCATGCTCATTGAATGGCAGATGATAGATCTCCCGTGGAATAAGCATGAACAGGGTTCCGCAAGACGACTGGCCCAAGAGCTGGGTTGTGAGAGTTTCAGGCTAATTGCCGATTCAAGCCGGAGACTTAAATACGAGCAAGAAAACGCCCCCCGCCGGAGGAACTGCTTACTACCTTTCATCATCTTAATTGTAAACGCCTTTAATCAAGTCAGGCCGTGTTACAAAATTTATGGTGGCAATCCAATTCTTGGAGACCTCGGTCTATCCACTTTTGAGGAAATATGGAACGGCGAAGAGATTGCGAGGATCCGGGACAAAAGTAAAATAAAGAAAAGGGAATATTGCCGCACATGCAGGGAATGAGATTAATTTGTTTTCGCTATATTTATTCAGATAACTTTAGCCGTGTTAGTCCCTTTATCAGGGTAGGATTCCGCTACCGGGGCTATGATGTGGTCTCGTCTTTAAACCTGGCAGCGGCCCAATATGGGGTGCCGGATTGCCTCCGGCTAGATAACGGCCCGGAGTTTATCTCCAAGGAACTAGACCTGTGGGCCTATGCCCATGGCGTGGCGTAGTCCTGGATTTTTCCCGGCCAGGGAAACCCACAGACAATGCCTTCATCGAAGCGTTCAATAGCCGTTTTCGGCAGGAGTGCAGGAATGAGCACTGGTTTTTGAGCCTGGAGGATGCTAAAGACAAGGTCGAGGCTTGGCGCAGCCACTACAATGAGCAGCGACCGCACAGCAGCCTGGGGTATCAAACGCCGGCAGGTTATCTCTCGGGGGCTCTTCCCCCGAACCCCCGGAGTTTTTCGCTCTTAGAAGCTCCAGATGGGCAGGAAAACAAAAGGCAGGGTTTCGGCCCTGCCCATCCGTCTGCTTCCCCACCGGGCGCTCAGGTTGCTCGAAAGCCAGGCCCTATCCTCCGGGCGGGCAGGCAGAATATACCATGACCCCTTAAGGCAGAAAAGGCGAAATTTTCTCACTCAAAATGGTCCAAAAAGGGGGCATCTCCAGTTTGACCCCCACTCTAACTTAAAACTTGGTACAAATACTGGAGGCAGGTCAGTCTCAACTCAACTGCTATCACTTTTGCAGAGCTAAGGATAAAATCGTATAAAATTATATATGATTAGCGCGTTTGCGGGCAAAAAGAGCCAATAATGATTCTAATACATGTAACTACCATACCTGAAACATTCAATTTTTTCCGCGGGCAAATTAAATACCTGAAGGAACAAGGTTATGAGGTTCATGGTGTTTCATCCAGCGGGGATCTGCTGATAAAGACTGGTTTAAGGGAATCCATTCCTATTCATGCTATCAACATGAACAGGGCGATAGATCCACTGAAAGACCTGTTAGCCCTGGCCAAATTGTATCGTCTTTTTAAATTGATAAAACCCGATATCGTCCATGCGCATACCCCCAAAGGCGGCCTCTTGGGGGTCATGGCCGCCAGGCTGGCCCGAGTGCCGGTGGTGGTTTACGGCATGCGGGGACTCCGCTTTGAAACCGCTCAGGGATGGCACCGCAAGTTGCTTTCCTCGGCGGAAGGCTTGTCTTGCGGCCTGGCTCACCGGGTAATATGCAATAGCTTCTCCAACCGGGAACGGGCCATAAGCTTGGGTTTATGCCGGCCGGGGAAGATCCGGGTCCTGGCCCACGGCAGCAGCAACGGCGTAGATGCAGCGGAGCGTTTTAATCCCGCCCGCCTGCCTTTGGCAGACAAGCGCCGGGTAAGAGAGGATTTGCAAATCCCGGCAGACACCCTGGTATTGGGCTACGTGGGCCGCATTGTTCGAGATAAGGGGATTGTCGAGCTCGAACGCGCCTGGCAGCTCCTTAAAGATCAATTTGCCAATCTAGTGCTTCTCCTGGTTGGACCCGCGGAGAGCCACGACCCGGTGCCCCCCCACGTGCTTGACTCTTTGAAGAAAGACCCACGGGTTCACTGGGCGGGATGTGTAACGGATACGGCACCCTATTACGCCGCCATGGATCTCCTGGTATTGCCTACCTATCGGGAAGGGTTTCCCAATACCGCGTTAGAAGCGGCGGCCATGGAGTTGCCGGTGGTTGCGACGCGGGTGGATGGCTGTGTAGATGCGGTGTTAGATGGGGTTACCGGGATTTTGATACCGCCGTATGATAGTTGCGCCTTGGCGGAAGCAATAAGCCATTTGCTGCGGGAGCCAAAGAAGAGAAGACAAATGGGTCTGGCCGGACGAGAACGGGTGCGGCGCAATTTTCGGCCCGAGTTGATCTGGCAGGCCCTATACGAAAATTACCTGGATTTGCTGAACACTAAACGGCAAATTACCCATTTCTTAAACAAGACCTCCCTATAACCTCGCCCAAGTCGTACTTCGGAGAGAGGTTCCTATCGGAAGGAATTGATAATTATTAATTATTTATTATCCGTCACCTTGCAAAATCATATATTTCTGGCCATGTTGAGGTGCGGTTAGTGGGTTTACCCTCCATTAAACCATAAGTGGGCATTGAAACTTTTTATGGATCGACACTGTGTCACTCCACTGATGGTGCTGTTCCAATGGTTACCGCCCTTACTGTGGAGCGGGGTTATTCTCCTTATGGCGGGGGATTTGGGGTCTGCGGTTTATACCTGGGATCTCATATTCCAGCTTCAATATTATTTCCCTTTCCTTCAATGCGTGCCTACTAGTGAGCTGAACCATATTGCACGAGTAGGGGGACATATCCTTGCCTATGCGATACTCATGGTCTTCTGGCTGAGGGCCTTTAGGTGGCAGTGGCCAATGAACTTGCTGCGGGCGATTTCGTTGTCGCTGGTGATGACATTTTCAGTGGGAGTTCTTGACGAATTCCGCCAGTCGCTGCACCCATCCCGTAGCGGGAAATTTTCCGACGTACTCCTGGACATGAGCGGTGCGATGACCGCCCTTCTGGTTTTATATTTTTGCCTTTTCCGCCGGGGGAAATAACAAGTCCCTGAACTGTGTGATAGACAAATGGAAGCCAGGGGATAGCTTAATGTTCGATAAATTTGTATTTGTTATTCCATCCGCTCAGGCGATTATAAATGCTTAACGATACACCGGGTGGAAGAATAGGGAGGTTGTAAAGCAAAAAGAAAATCACCGCTGGCCCTCCCGGAAAGCCGCGGCAGTGCGAGCCAGCCCCTCGACCAAGCGGAGCCGGGGCTCCCAGCCCAGCAGTTTCTGGGCCCTGGTGCTGTCCAGGGCGCTGCGACGCTGCTCTCCGGGCCTGGCGGCCCGCAAGAAAATCCTGTATAATAGACGAAACTTGATGGGATCAAACTCGGGTAGAGGGCTTCCCAAAACCGATTTTTTCCCGCGGCGGCTCAGGGTGCCGCATAATCCCAGGGAAATCAAAGAAAACCCGGTGGGCCTGGAAATTTTGCAATTGACCGTGAATTTACCTCCTTCCCCGGGCCCTTACCGAGGGGTTGCTTCTCAAGAAACCCTTGGAGAATGTGGCAGAGCTGGTGGATAACTTGCGGCCGCCGGCGTTGCAATTTTCAGCAGCGGCTTCAGGAGTTGGCCCGGATTTTTCGGCAAGAGTGGATCTCAATGATCACTCCCCCGAGCAGTTTTAACAAAAAAAGAAGTTATGATGCAGGGGTATAGAGCTCCATGCCCTAAAGGAACAAACTAATGACTTGGTCAAGGGCTTTAAAGGTGGTACCAGTGTTGGCGCTGGTTGTGGTGTTGGGCGCTTCCTCTGTTGCTCCTTCCGAGCGTGCGATGCCAGAGGCGGCGGCATTGACTTTAATCAAAGATGGCAAGACTTTCGCCACTATCGTCATTCCCGAGCAAGCGAGCCTGTACGAAGCGAAAGCGGCAAATGCTCTGCAGAAATTTCTCCAACGGATGTCGAACGCGCAGGTTCCGATCAAGAAAGACAATGAGAACGTCTCCGGGACCATCGTGTCCGTCGGCCTCACCAGTTTTGTTCCCACTGATATAAAAAAGAATCTTAAAATTGGGGAGAAGTTGGCCCTCACAGATTCGACCAGGGATTCCTTCGTGGTCCTTACCCGGGGGAGGATGGTTTTTCTGGTCGGGCACCGGGATCTGGCAACTCTATTCAGTGTCTACCATTTCCTGGAAGGGCTTGGCTGCCGCTGGTTCTTTGGCTGTGAGGCCGGGGAAGTGATACCCCAGTCCCCCACCATCGAGGTGGGTGTGAAGAACGACTACCAGATCCCCGACTTTGCGGTTCGCTTCCAGTTCCAATGGGGCGGGCTCCAAAAAGGACCCATCGTTGCCGATCAGCGGCAGGAATGGCTTGTCAGTACGGATGGAAATGCCGGTCCGCTTAAAGACCAACAGGAATGGTATGAGCGCAACCTGTTGACACCAGAGCCGGTGCCGGGCGAATCCGGCCACAACTATGAGGAAATCTGGCCTCTCAGCCTATTTGGCACGCATCCGGAATACTTCGGGGAAATCAACGGAATAAGGCGTAAGGATGCCCAGCCCTGCTTGTCAAACCCTGAGGTGATCAAGCTTGGAATAAATTGGGCAGAGTGGCAGTTGCTAAAGAACCCGGCAAACGAAATCGTAACCTTTGCCCCGCGGGACGGGAACCCCTACTGCCAGTGCGCGGAATGCCGCAAACTCGGCAATCCTGCGGATCAGAATATGTATTTGGCTAACCAGGTGGCCAAGGCGCTTCGAGCGAAATATCCTGATAAAATGGTAGCCTTGTGGGCTTATGCCGATAGTGCGGTCAGCCCCCATATTAAGGCCGACGGCTACGACCAGGGCCAGGACCGCATAATAGTTGAGTTGAAAAACATTTATTCAAAGCTTCCCTTTGAGAAGCTCATCCGGGCCTGGTCCAAGGTGAGTCACAACCTTTTCGTCTACACCTACACGGATTGGTATTTCTATGGCTGGCAGTGGGGCGCCGAAGGGAATCCCATATACTACCTGGATCAAATGGCGAATTGCTACCCTGACTGGAAAAAACAGGGCGTCCACCTGATTGCCAACCACACGGAGCTGAGTTGGGGCAAGGTTGGATTTAGCCGATACGTCCAGGCCAAGAAGCTTTGGAACGTCAACACGGATACCAGGTCGCTGCAGTGGGATTTCGCCCAAAAGATGTTCCCTTCCGCCCCTGAGGCCTTCTACAACTATACCTCCCTGGGGGTTGAGCTGTTTAGCGAGGTGAATTGGGCCAAACCAGAATCCAACCACCGGGAATTTCTGAGGCAGGCTTACCGCATCCTGGAAGACATACGACAGAAAGTGAAAACCCCCGAAGAGAAACGGCGGTGGCAGTGGTATGCTCTTTATCTGCACGAACAATTGCTTGAGTACAACTTGCGGCTGGCCCGGACCGACGCCGAAAAAGAAGCCGCGATCAAGGCCCTCGTCAGTTATCTGAAAGGCATTAACAGCTTCAACATCACCGACGCATTCGGGGCTATCGAGGGGATTTATGCGCCTCGCCTGGGCAAGGATACGGTTGGACGCGGGCTAGGGGTGATAGATATCTTTGACGAAAAGATTCCATCGGGAGAACGGGCCCTGAGAAGAATACTCCCGGATATACCCCCTCAACCCATTGATTTGGGCAAGGTGGATGACCTCTTCAACGAGGACAGAGACAGAGTCGCTTTGTTCCAGCCAGCCGAAAGCGTGGAGATATTGCACGACCAGAAAGCGAAAGCCCTGGCAGACGAAGGTTGGAACACGCCCACCGGAATATCCCGCCGGCCCACCGATTTCACCCGCCGAGGCGTCAAAATTGATTTCGACCTTCCCTGGATCAAGGCAGCGAATTCCCATTCTGGTGAGTGAGCGTGATTTTACGAGGGTCCCGGCTGTCTGCAGAGTCGAGTCGGTAAGGTTATCATATGGGTGACGATGGGACTCAGGTCTCGGACTCAGAAGCACAGTCCCCAGCCGAACCCAAGGCCAAACGAGCCCATGCCCCCAAGGCCGAAAGGGCTCAAACCCCCCTCCCGGCCCACCAGCCTCCTGCCCCCGGCCGCCACCCCGGAGGACCTGGAGGCGATCCTCCAGACCTGCCTGGAGAAGGAGATTGACCTGGAGCTGATCCTCCAGAAGTGGCAGGTAAGCTGTTTGGAGGAGTTGGACGGCTCCTAAATGCCTTACTGAACAGGTTCAGGAAAGCCACCTCAAGCAAAGCGCGGCCCTCCATTCCCTGAATGGTCAGGGGCCCCCCAAAAAGCGGACTAGTTCTGTCCCCAGAAGCAAAAGAGGCAGGGCCCGGCAAGGCCCTGCCTGTTATGCCAGATGATTAAAGTTCCCTCAGCGTTTCCGGTTCCTCTGCCCTAAAGCCAGCAGGCACACCAGCCCGCTGCCTAAGAGAAGCACTGAAGGAGGCAAAGGCACGTTAGCAACATCAGTGCTAAAAGGCGTCACTGAGAACGTGCCGGGAGACGACGCAGCACCTGTAGAAGTCATGGCTAAAAAACCATACCAATGCCCGCTCGCGCCATAGAAGGCTAACAAGTCAGCATTCTTGGTGTCAGTGAAGTCCGAGATGGTGAATTGTAAACCTTCCGGTGTCGACGTGACCGTGGCATCGGTAACTGTGCCAGACATCAAAGTGCCAGACGCAACTAGGTTCGCTGGGATATCGGGCCCATTATAGAGGTCGCCTGTAATCGTGATCGATGCCGCACCGCCGGCGCCGAAACTCCAACTACCTGCGGGTGTCCCGGTTAAGGCACCAGTGGTGAACGACAAGACAGCATCGGGGGAATTAAGGCTAACGAGGTTGTTCAATGGGACGTTTGTCCCCTGAGCCGAACTTATCGGAATACCACTTCCAACAAGGTCGCCACCAGTAGTAGCGTAGGATAATGTTCCTCCGCTTCCTCCCGCGAAATCAATGATTTCCGCCTGGGCCGAGATGGCGCCAACCCAACCCAGCACCAGGGCTACTGCGAGGATTGATAGGATCTTGGTCAGTCTTAAGTTCATTTCTTACCTCCTTCTGTTATGGGGTCGTTCCGGTGATCTTTATGACTGGCTCCGGTGTGACCTCTTTCCCCACAGCAATGAGCCAGTCGGATCGAAACTCCAGGCGACTCGGAAAGAGGGCTCTGGTCACTTTGCCTGCTTAGTGACCCAGTAATTATCAACCTTTCATAATCCACGTACTACCTTCCCTTGGGGCAAAAAAGATTTCTTCCTTACGGGTGGCTTTCCTGGCGCAGAGGAAATTCACAAGAGCATCAGCAGGACAGGCTTTGCTCCGGCCCGGCTCTCCTACCCTTTTCATCCTCCCTTTCTATGAAGTTGATGGTTTCTACCAGCAGACTAACTCTCCTTTCCTTTCCGGCGCCCCAGCAGGCCCAGGCCCAGCAGCCCCGAACCCAGCAGCAGGACGCTGGGGGGCAGGGGAACGGTCCCGCCGGAGGTCGATCCGGGGGATTCCCCGACATAGCCGGAATAATAGGCGGGAGTGCAATCGGTATCAGTCACATAAACGGCAGCATCGAAACCCGGACCCGTTGAATTGAACTTTAGCACGTTCGAGGCAGCGGCCCAGGTGGTGCTGCCAGCGGCCTTCAGGGTGAAGGTGATGGCCTCCAGATTCCCCGTGGAGCTCGAATTGTATGCGGAGGCGTTGAAGCTCCCGAAGGTACCGGCAGTTTCTGATGAAGAAGCTTTTTGCCAACTGTCGCTTACGGTATAGGTAAAGCTGCCATTCACGTTCAGGAAGGCCGAATACGTGTAGGGAGATTTAGAACTAGAGAGGTAAAAGTCAAAATCCCCATACTTGTCCGAGGTCGGTGTGATCGTAACCGTCGCATCAGTTTTATCGATCCAAGTAACAACGACGGTGCCATACGACGGCAAATTAGTGGCATTGATAGGAAAATCGGAACCGTGGGTGCCGACGACAGTGAGATAAGAGGTAAAGGTAGGGTAAGAGATACAATCAGCCCAGGCCGCGCTCCCCGCCAGGACGATGACGGCTGCCACCATGCAGATTAAAGGTAATTTCTTTTTCACCGCTTCCTCCTTTTCCAGTGGAGATTGATCAGACATCTTCCCACTCAATGGGCTCCAGAATCAAGCCCAGACAAAGAAGGTCGCAGCTTCGATTTTCGGGTATTCCTACCGGATCCCATGGGCGCTCCCTCCTTAAAGGGCTTTTCAGGAGTATTAAAAAAAACAGCCGTGTCACTCCTTTCAGGCGACCCGGCCGTCTCGCTCCTTGAGACCCGTGGCTTTCCGTCCCCGGCTCGCGCCGGGTTTGGCTTTAGTCACCTGCTTCAGGCAACCCGGCCATCTCACTCCTTGAGATCCGTGGCTTTCCGTCCCCGGCTCGCGCCGGGTTTGGCTTTATCTGGTTTTGGGTTTGTGGTACTGGTTAATTTCCTTGGCCGCTAGGCAGCTCGATGTTACGGTAGCGAAGCCGTGCATCCCCATTCCGCTTTCCCATCTGACAGCCTCGAACCGCTTCCTGCAACGCCACGGTCAAGAATTCGGTTTGGTTAATAGGTTGAGTTTTGAGCTTGTAGACAATATAAACAGCCTGGAAAAGCGGTCAATCGGCACAAATACCTATTTCGCTATAGGCCAAAATACCTATTCCTCATTCCCCTGGCCGACATGGTAAACCAACAGAATGCCAAAGTAAGCAAAGTTGCGAGAATTGGAGCCGGGCCGCCCCTCCTGGTCCTAAGGATCCATTTAATCGATAAAAAAACCGGGCTATCCTTCCAGACA
>Ga0326727_10021727_pt1 | contig 12512 bp, 9 predicted proteins | sample MB2enrmetagenome_FD_207643 | JGI IMG/M metagenome (GOLD analysis project Ga0326727, IMG submission 207643) | Lab enriched peat soil microbial communities from McLean, Ithaca, NY, United States - MB29MY | ecosystem: Environmental > Terrestrial > Soil > Wetlands > Peat | place: USA: New York...
TTTATCTGGGCGGTTGCGCTTTGTGCGCGGCAACCCTGATGGTCCTGAGCCTGCTCGGGGTCTCGGACCGGATCGTCGGTATCGCCTTCGTCCTGCTGACCGTTGCCTTCTACGCCTGCATGGGGTTGCTGAGCCGGACCGCCGGCGCCAGCGGACCATCGGACTATCTGGTTGCCGGCCGCCATGTCCCGGCCCTTTACAACGGCATGGCCACCGCCGCCGATTGGATGAGCGCGGCCACCTTCCTGGGCGTCGCCGGCATCATCTTCGCCCAAGGATACGATGGCCTGGCCTATGTCGTCGGCTGGACCGGCGGATATGTGCTGGTGGCGGTCCTGGTGGCGCCTTTCCTGCGCAAGTCCGGGAGCGTCACCATTCCGGACTTTCTGGCCGAACGCTATGGCGGCAGCACGGCACGCCGGGTCGGAGCGGCGATCCTGATTTCCGTCTCCTTCACTTATGTCGTCGCCCAGCTTTACGCCATCGGCATCATCGCCGCCCGTTTCCTGGACATCGACTTCTCCAGCGCGGTATTCGTCGGTCTGGCCGGAATCCTGCTGTGCGCGCTTGTGGGCGGCATGCGAACCCTGATCTGGACCCAGGTGGCACAGTATCTGGTGGTGATCTTCGCCTTTCTGTTGCCGCTGGTCCTGCTGTCGGCCCGCGATACCGGCGTTCCCCTGCCTCACCTGATGTTCGGCCGGGCATTGGAACAGGCGGCGACCGTCAGCCATGATCTGGTGGCCGACGGACTGCCCTGGACCCGTTTGCATCACCCCGCCAATTTTCTGGCCATCATTGTCTCGCTGACCTTGGGCACGGCGTCGCTGCCCCATGTGCTGTCGCGCTTCCTGACCACGCCCTCCGTTCGCGCGGCGCGTCTCAGTGCCGCCTGGAGCCTTCTGTTCCTTCTGGTCCTATACAGCCTGATCCCGGCCTATGCCGCCTTCGCCAAGCTGGAGTCCCTGCGGCATGTCGCCCCCCTGACGGCCGATTGGGCCGACGCCTGGATCCGGCTGGACCTGCTGTCCATCTCGCACGGGCCGGACGGCAGCGTCCTGCTGCATCTGGCCCCCGACGCCGTCGTCCTGGCCACGCCGGAGATCGCCGGACTTCCCTTCGTTGTCGCGGCCCTGGTGGCGGCCGGTGCGCTGGCCGCGGCGCTGTCGTCGGCCGATGGCCTGCTGCTGTCCATCGGTAAAGCGGTGGCGCTGGATCTGGCCGGCCCGGGAACGGCAACGCCGGCACGGCGAATGACGGCCTTGCGGATCACCATGCTGATCGCCGGTGGCCTGGCCGCCGGCCTGGCCAGCCTGCGTCCGGCCGGCATCGTCACCCTGGTCGCCAGCGCCTTTTCGCTGGCCGGCTCCGGCCTGTTCCCGGCGCTGGTCCTGGGCGTCTGGTGGAAGCGGACGACCAAGGCCGGGGCCATCCTGGGCATGCTGGCCGGCTGGCTGACCGCGGTCCTCTACATCGTCCTGGTACAAAGCCGGCTGATGCCTCCGGTCCTTGGTATCGAAGCGGAGGGCGCCGGCCTGTTCGGCATTCCCCTGGCGATGATGGTCACCGTTCTGGTCAGCCTGACAACCCCGGCACCGGGCGAACGGATGGATCGTTTCATCGAATCGATTCGTATCCCCAGAGGCCCGGTCCGCCCGGTGGACGATGGGGCTTGAAGCCCGGTCAGGCCGGTGGATCATAGGACAGACAGCGTCAGGCCCTTTCGGCGCCGGCCTGCACGCCGGCTGGGTCGCCGGCGCTTCCCCAATCTTCTTGCCATGGCGACACCGGGCCGGCGCGGTTCCGCCGTCATGGCTTTGTCGCGACGCAAAATTATGTTAACTTGTATGCATATTTTTTACATCATAGCAATAAATTGAGGTAAGTTGACCGGACGCCCGGCACCATGGGGCGGAGCTGACAAGCGCCACCAAACTTTCCAACGAAAACACTCCGGCAGAGACGCACCCCATGGCAATCGGCGAACAAGCCCTCCGCCCAACAAGACTGATGCCCTCCAAGGGCATAACAACACTTTTGATGTGCGCGATTGTTTTTCTGATCACCTTCCCCCTATCGATGGTCTTTATGAAATATTATTACACGATATTTCATAGCGATTCCGCCGTCTCTTACATCGTTTCCACACTTATCCTGGAAACGGGACAGTTGTTCCCACACGACTTTTACTTCTCCAATGAGATATTTTTCCTCCGGCCGCAATTCACCATCGCCCTGGTCCGCCTCTTCGGCCCGCAAGGGTATGCCGCCTATTCGCAAGCCCTGGCCATCGATCTTTCCCTGTCGGCCTGTGCCATCGCGTTCTGCGCATCGCGCTTCGACGGGGGCCGGGCGCGCTACGGCCTTGCCGCCATTGTTCTCCTTCTGCCGATGGGGCCTTCGGAATACGACTTCGTTCTCGGTCAGCAGTCGCACCTCGTCACCATCGCGATCACGCTCTGCATCCTGTTGCTGACACCCGGTGCCATCGCCGCTCGATCGCACCGGGCATCGCTGGCCATGGCCCTGCCCTATGCCCTGCTGGCGATCGATTCGCCCAGCCGGGTCGCCCTCTTCGCCCTCTGCCATCTGCTGGCTGCGACGGTCATGTACGGCCCAAGGCTTGGACCGGCCGGCATCGCCAAGGCCTTCGCGATGCCCCTGGCGTCGATCTGCCTTGGAACACTGGTGCACGCCGCAATCGCCCACACGGTCTACATCATCGGCGTCGATGCCTATTTCACCCTGACCCGATGGTCCGCGACACTCCCCAAGATGGCCGGCCTGGCCTGGTCGCTGACAGACGATTTCTTCGGTTGGCGACAATTTGACGGGGTCGCGACGACACCGGCCATCCTCGCCGCCACCCTATCCCGCGTGCTCCTGGCCAGCGCTTTCGCGCTGGCCGCGCTGTGGTCCATCGGCGCAGCCCTGTCGCGCATCGCCCGGGGTCGTCTGGTCGGCGGCATCACGGTCGCGGAGAAGAACGGCGATCTGGCCGACATCGCCTTCCTGGCCCTGGCGGGGGTCCTGCTGTGCCTGGGCGGCGCCATAGTCGTCGTCGCCCTGCGCTTCGATCCCGTCATCCGTCATTTTCTGGCCGGGCTGGTCATCTTGAAATTCGTTGTCGTGCTCTTGGCTCTCCGATGGGGCAGCGCGCCCAACCGTTGGCGGAACGGCCTGGCGGCGGCGGGCCTTTGCGCCTTTGTCCTGGCGTGCTGGCCGATCGCCGAATGGGCCAATCCGACCCTGCGATCGGCACGAGCCGCCGAATCCCAGCGGGTCGAAACCCTGGCCCGGCGGACGCTTCCCGCGCTGATGGCCGGGCAGGGGACATGGCGTCTTTTCGGCAGCCACTGGAACAGCCTGAAATTTGAAGTCCTGACCGGTGCGCCTTTGCTGGCGACGTCGTTGGCCCTGAACCAGGGCCAGCTGTTCTCGCCCCACTGGCTCAGCCGTCCAAGCCAGTATTGCGACTCCTCGCCGGTGGTTTACGTCGTCAATCGCCTGACCGAGACAGAATTGGCCGCCGTCCTGGAAAAGCGCGGCGCCCGCCCGGTCGGGATCATCGGCGAGCTCCGGTTCCTGGCGGGGCCGCCGGTCTGGGACACCGATCCCTATTGTATCGCGCATTGATGGGGATAGAGCCTTGACCAACGCCGAATTCGACCGTTTTGCCGATCGTTATCACGACATTCATGCCAGGAACGTCGCGATGTTTGGCGCCGAACTGTCCTATTTCGCGCGATACAAGATCGTCGATTTGCACCTGTTGTGCGACCGACTTCGCCTCTCTCCCCGGTCCATCCTCGATTTTGGCTGTGGCATCGGGAATTCCGCCCCGCCGTTCAAAGAGCTTTTCCCGCAGGCCGCGGTGACCTTCGCCGACGTCTCGGCGCGCAGTCTTGCCGTGGCAAAGGCTCAGTTTCCCGATCATGGACGGTTCCTGATGATCGACGGCGATCGCCTGGAGATCGATGACAACAGCGTCGACGTCGTCTTCACCGCCTGCGTTTTCCATCACATCGATCACCAACGGCATCGGCATTGGGCCGGCGAGCTGTTGCGCGTCCTGCGCCCGGGCGGCCTGCTGATGGTCTACGAACACAACCCCTACAATCCTCTGACGGTGCGCGTCGTCAACACTTGTCCCTTCGACGCCGATGCCCACCTCGTCCCCCCCCGCCAACTGCGCGCGACCATCGCCGGTCTGGGTGGCGTCGACGTCCAGACCCGTTACCGCACCTTCTTTCCGCAACCGCTGGCCGCTTTGCGGCCGCTGGAACGCGGCCTGACCTGGCTTCCCCTGGGCGCCCAGTACTATCTCAGCGCCCGGAAAAGGCCGGGACGTACCGGACCGACCCGCGCGTTGAACCGCGACCAGAAGAGAGAAACCGTGAAATGTCCGTCCTGAGCGTCGTCGTTCCCTGCTACAACGAAGCGGAGGTGCTGCCCGAGACGGCATATCGCCTGGGCAGGCTGGTTGACCGGCTGGTGGCTTCGGGCATCATCGATGATGCCAGCGCGATCTATTTCGTCGACGACGGCTCTACCGATGCCACCTGGTCGCTGATCGAACACTTCTCCGCCGAATCGTCTCGGTTTCACGGCATCAAGCTGTCGCGCAACCAGGGGCATCAAAATGCCATGCTGGCCGGGATCCTGACCGCACCGGGCGACATGCTCGTCACCATCGATGCGGACCTGCAGATCGACGAGAATGCCATCGAGGCGATGATCGAGCACTATGACCGCGGATCGGACATCGTCTATGGCGTCCGCCTCGCCCGCAACGACGACAGCTGGTTCAAGAGGACGACGGCCCAGGGTTACTATCGTTTCCTGCGCCTGGCCCATGTCGAGATCATCTTCAACCATGCCGATTTCCGGCTGCTGAGCCGACGGGCTGTCGAGGCGCTGGGACAATATGGCGAGACCAATCTTTTCCTGCGCGGCATCGTTCCCCAGATCGGATTGGCCTCCTCGATCGTCAATTACCAGCAAAAGCCACGGTTCGCCGGCGTTTCAAAGTATCCCCTGCGCAAGATGCTTAATCTCGCCATCGACGGGATCACCTCTTTTTCGACGGTTCCGCTGCATGCCGTCACAATTCTCGGTTTGCTCACGTCGCTGGTGTCGGGGGCACTGGGGCTTTGGGCCCTGGTCACCGGGCTGTTCTCGGCCAACACCGTCCCCGGCTGGGCATCGACGGTCATTCCGATGTATTTCCTGGGTGGGATCAATCTGCTGGGCATCGGCCTGATTGGCGAATACATCGGCAAAATCTATCTGGAGACCAAACGCCGGCCGCGCTACTTCATCGAAAAAATGAGCGGCCCCGGCGCCAGTTCCAGGGTGGCGGTCGAACACCATGAAACGCCCCCCTACGGGGATGTGATCCGCGTTGCGAAAGGCCGCTGGGCAGGGCGGATGGACGGCAGGACTATCCCCGCCACCGACGGCGACGACCGCCCGCCATCGCCCTCCCGCACGCGCCCGCTGCCCGTCCCGCACCCGACCGCCGCCCTGTCCCAGGGATCGCTGTCCAGGCCGACGGACCTCTAAAGCGTGTCAAAGGCGAAGCGGATGACGATCTTGCGCGGCCAGGGACCTTTCGAGGGCGGCAGTTGCAGCGGCTGGGCCAGCCGCAGGGCCAGAAGAAAGCCGTCGACGGCATCGCGCCGGTAGGCGCTGAGCCCATTGTAGTCGTCGACCACGGCGGCGGGATTCCACGGATCGCTCTTGTTGACGGGCGAGGCCAAGGTCCCGTCGGCAAGCACGTAGAACACACCGGACAGGGATAAGCCACGGGCTTCCGGAGCGTGAAAATCCACCCGCCAGTACTTCATGATCTGGGCCAGGATGAAATCCTGCTCGCTTTGGGTCAGATCGGGCCCCAGCGGGCCCGACACCCCCACCGGACCGGCCTTGGCCTCGGCTTTCGGACCGGCGCCTTCGCCCGAGGACAGGGACAGCGCCCGGCTGGTCCCCGCCGCACCGTTTCTGGCCACCGGATTGGGCACCGACGAAGTTTCGGCGATACGTCCGGGCATCAGTTGCGGCCGAGTCAACGGCGGCGGCGGATGCCGAGCTTCCTGAGGTTTCCGTTCTGGTTTGGGCTCCGGCTTCGGCTCTTCCGGCTTGGGCTGTTCCTGCTTTTGCTCGGCCTGTTGCCGTTCCGCCGGCTTCGGTGGCGGCGGCTGCTGTGCCGGCTGCGGCGGGGGAACCAGATCGACGACGATCGGCGGCGGCTGCTCCGGCCACAGGCGGCTCCAGATCAGCTCTTCGCTGTTCAGAACCACGATCAACAGGACGTGCAACAGCACCGAGAGCGCAATCGCCCAGCGGAAAACCGAGTTTCGCGACGGTGCCGACGCCCTGCCGGTCACGGATCCGCATCCAACAAACGCGATACCAGGCCTTGGTCATCGGAGCCGGTCATCAAACCCTCATCTGCCGGCCAAAGTATGCCGGTCGACGAAGGGATAGCGCGATCGGGCCCCGGTTTAAAGCCCCCTCACGCGGTCTGCGCCGCAAAAAGAGCCAAGTCGGCAGCCAGACGGCGCAGCACCGGGTCCCAATCGCCCCAAGCCGTCTGATGGTAGATCCGCATCGTCGGATACCAGGGCGAATCGTCGCGCCCCGCCAGCCAGCGCCAGCACCCGTCACAGCGATCGAGCAGCCACACCGGACGACCAAGCGCTGCGCCCAGATGGGCCACCGAGGTGTCGACGGAGACCACCAGATCGAGCACCGATGCCAAGGCTGCCGTGTCGGCGAAATCGCCCACATCGTCCATGGCGTCGAAGATCGCGCCAGCGCCAGGCACTGCCCGCAACTGGGCGGCCGGGTCCCCCTTCTGCAGACTGACCCAGGACAGCCCCGGCACGCCAAGCAGACCGGCCAGCGCCGCCAGAGGCAGGCTGCGCCGCTGGTCCATCCGGTGCGCCCCCCGCTGTTCCGGTCGCGGCGCGCCCGCCCAGCACAGCCCGACCTTGCGTCCGGGCAGCGGCGCCAGACGGCGACGCCAACCCTCGACAAGGCCGGTATCGGCGGTCAGGTAGGGCACGGCGACGGCGGTGGGCGCGCAGCCCAGCACGGCGGGAAGGCTCATCAGGGGAAGATGGCAATCGAACGCCGGCAGCGGATCGTCGGTCGACACCACCACCGACACACCCGGCACCTGTCCCAAGAGTCGTTGCAACGACGGGTAAACCTGCAGCACCACCGGTCCCTGGGCCCGTTCCACGGCCAGGGGGACAAACCGGATGAATTGCAGGACGTCGCCCAGTCCCTGTTCGGCATAGAGCAACAGGGTCCGCCCGGACAGCGCCTGGCCATCCCACTCCGGCCCAGGCAGGGGAAAGTTGCGAAAGGCGCTGCGCAGGGTCCGCTTGCGCCATTCGAACTCGTCCCATCCGTCGGCGAAGTTGCCGCTTTTGAGGAACACCGACGAGGCGTTGTAATGAACATCGGCGTCCTGCGGCGACAGTCGCAAGGCGCGTCGGAAGGTCTTGTCGGCTTCGGCCAGGCGTCCCAGGCTGCGCAGCGCGTTTCCCAGATTGTTGTAGGCGTCGGCATGATCGGGCCGCAGCGCCACCAGGCGTCGGCACAGGACTTCCGCGTCCTGACAATCGCCACGGTCCATCAGGGCCGCCGACAGATTGGTCCCGGCGTCGGCAAAGGCGGGATCATGGTGTAGGGCCTGGTGAAAGGCGGCGATCGCCTCCTCCAGGCGGTCCTCCTCGACCAGGGCGGCACCCAGATTGTTGGCCGCCCGGGCGTCGCCGGGGGTCAGCCGCAAGGCCCGCGCCGCCGGCTGAAGGGCGTCCCTGGGCCGATCCAGGTCGATCAGCAGCGCGGCCAGATTGGACAAGGGTTCCGAGCGGTCCGGCGCCAGCACGACGGTCCGCCGGAAGGCCGCCAGAGCCGCGTCCGGCCGCCCTGCGGCGACCAGCGCATTGCCCAGATTGTTGGTCATCTCGGCCGACTGGGGATCGGCCTCCAGCGCATCGGTCAGCCAATCAACCGCCGCCGCGCCGTCGCCCCGGGCCTGGCACAGCTGGGCCAGGCATCCCATGACCGCGGTCTGGCCGGGATCCACCGTCAGGGCACGCCGAAAGGCCTGCTCGGCCGCTCTCCCCCGTCCCTGGCGTTGATGCAGAAAGCCCAGATTGACCCAGACGGCAAAAGCCGAGGGCAGGTGGCACAGCAACTGCCGGTAAAGCGAGACCGCGGCGGCGTCGGCCCCCTTCTCCTGGCGGTCGCGAGCCAGGGCGAACAGCGCATCAACCGACACCGGGTTGGTCATGACGGCGCGGCAGCCTCTCCCGCCCTGGCGATCTGTTGCCAATGGTGGCAGGCAACCGAATGCATCGCCTCGATGGTCCCCAGCGCCGGGCTCTCGGACCTGCATCGGTCCGAGGCGAAGCGACAGCGGGTATGGAAGACGCATCCCTTGGGCGGGTTCAGGGGCGACGGCAACTCTCCCACCAGGCGAATCCGCCTGCGGGTCCGCTCGAGGTCCGGGTCGGGCACCGGAACGGCCGACAGCAGGGCTTGGGTGTAGGGATGGCGAGGCGTGTGATACAGGGAATCGCGATCGGCGATCTCCATCACCTTGCCCAGGTACAAGACCAGAATACGGTCACTGATCTGGCGCACCACCGCCAGATTGTGCGAGATGAACAGCAAGGCGACGCCCATGTCGCGGCTCAAATCGTCCAACAGCGCGACGATCTGAGCCTGGACCGAGACGTCGAGGGCCGACACCACCTCGTCACAGACGATCATCTTGGGCTTCATCACCAGGGCCCGGGCGATCCCGATGCGCTGGCACTGGCCTCCGGAGAATTGATGCGGATAGCGCTTCGCGGCATCCACCGGCAGGCCGACCCGCTCCAGCACGCCGGCGACGCGCCGGCGCCGCTCGGCAGGAGCCAACCCGGCTTCGAAGATGTCCAGCGGCTCGGCCACCAGATCCTCGACCGTCATGCGGGGGTTCAGCGAGGCCAGTGGATCCTGGAAGATCATGGTCATGTCCCGGCGGGCCATTCGCTGCTGTCCCGGGGACAGGCGGGCCAGGGCATGCCCCTGCCACAGAATCCGCCCGGAGGTCGGCGCCATCAGGTTCAGGACGGCGCGGCCCAGGGTCGACTTGCCGCATCCGGATTCGCCGACAACGCCCAGGGTCTCGCCGGCAGCCAACTCGAAACTGACGTCCTCGACGGCATGTACCGCCGCCCGCGGCTGCAGGAACCCGGTCTCGACGGGGAAATGCACGGACAACCTGTCCACGTGCAACAGAGGATCGCGGCGCATGGTCAGGACTGTCCTTCAGGCTGCACAAGGTGACAGGACACCGCTCCGCCGGCGGCATGACGCAACAGCGCGGGAGACCGCCGGGTGCAGACATCCCGGACCAACGCGCAACGGGGGGCGAAGGCGCAGCCCGGCGGCAGGTCCAGGAGATCCGGCGGCTGGCCCTCGATCGCCTTGCGGGGATCGCCGATGTCGTCGTCCAGGCGGGGGATGGCCTCCAGCAAGGCTGCCGTGTAGGGATGGCGCGGCTGCCGGAAAACCGCATCGATCGCCCCCTCCTCGACCACCTTCCCGGCATACATCACCATCACCCGGTCACACAGGCGGGCCACCACGCCCAGGTCGTGGGTGACCAGGACGATGGCTGTTCCCCCGTCGCGCAACTCGGCCAGAAGGTCGAGAATCTCCGCCTGGATGGTGACGTCCAGCGCCGTGGTCGGCTCGTCGGCGAGAATCAGGTCGGGCTTGGCGATCATCGCCATGGCGATGACCACCCGCTGGCGCATGCCGCCCGACAACTGGTGCGGATAGCGATCCAGTTGGCGCGCCGCTTCGGGAATATGGACCTGCTGCAACACGGCCAGAGCCTCGGCCCGCGCCTGGCGCCGGGACAAGCCACGGTGATGCTGCAGGACCTCGGACAACTGCCGTTCGATGGTGAGGTAGGGGTTCAGTGCCGTCATCGGATCCTGGAAGACCATGGCCAGGCGGTCGCCGCGCAGGCGGTTCAGCTCTCGGGACGGCATGCCCAGCAGTTCACGCCCTTCGAAAAGGATCGATCCTTCGGTGGCGGCCGACGGCGGCAGCAACCCCATGATGGAGAACAGGGTCTGGCTTTTGCCGCTGCCCGATTCGCCGACGATCCCCAGCGTCTCGCCGGCCCGAAGGTCGAAGGAGACGCCGTCGACGGCCGGAACGATGCCGGCGGGCGTGCGGAACCGGGTGGCAAGGCGGCTCACCGTCAGCAACGGCGGATTGGATTCGGTCTGGCCGACAGGAACATCCACCGTCAACTCCTGATATCGAGAGCGTCGCGCACGCCGTCACCGGCGAAGTTGAAGGCCAGCAGCGTGACCGCCAGGAAACCGCCGGGGAACAGCAGCGACCAGGGGGCGCCCATCATGTTCTGGGCGCCGTCGCCGATCAACACGCCCCAGCTGGTGTCCGGTTCCTGAACGCCCAGCCCCAGGAAGGACAGGAAGCTTTCGGTCAGGATGGCATCGGGAATGACCAGCAGGACGCTGATGATCACCGGCCCCCACAGGTTGGGAATGATATGGCGCATCAGGATGCGACGGTCCGAGGCCCCAAGGGCGCGCGCCGCTTCGACGAAGTCCCGATGCTTCAGCGCCAGGGTCTGGCCGCGCACGATGCGGGCCATGTCCAGCCAGATGACCGCGCCGATGGTGATGAAGATGACCGACAGGCTGCGGCCGACATAGACGGTGAGCAGGATGACGAAAAAGACGAACGGCAAGGAATAGAGGATGTCGACGATGCGCATCATCACATTGTCAGTCTTGCCACCCAGATAACCTGCCGTCGCCCCATAGGCGACGCCGATCACCAAGCTGATCAGTGAGGCGGAAACCCCCACCAGCAGGGATACCCGGGCCCCTTCCAGGGTGCGGGCGAACAGATCGCGCCCGTTGGCGTCGGTGCCGAAATAGAAGCCGGCATCAATATCCGGCGGCGCGCTGATGCGGTCCCAGAAGACCTCGTCAATGGCGTGCGGAGTCAAATACTGGCCAAAACAGGCCAGAAGCATGATGATCCCCAGCACCGCCAGGCCGGCGACCGCCGCCGGATTGCGCTTCAGACGCTGCAGGCCGCCCATCAGCGCCTCCCGATGCGGGGATCAAGGACGCCATAGAGGACGTCGACGATCAGATTGAACAGCACGATGATGCACCCGTAAAAGACCACCACGCCCGAGACCAGCGTATAGTCGCGATTGAGCGCGGCATCGACGAAATAGCGGCCGATTCCGGGAATCGAGAACACCTGTTCGACGATGATCGAGCCGGTGATGATCCCGGCCGTCGCCGGCCCCAGATAGGACACCACCGGCAGGATGGCCGCCCGTGCGGCATGGCGCATCAGCACCAGATGCTGCGGCAGGCCCTTGGCATAGGCGGTGCGGATAAACGGCATCTGCATGGCTTCGATCATGCTGGTGCGTGACAGCCGGGCGATGGAGGAAATGCGGGGCAAGGCCAGGGCGATGACCGGAAGGATCTTGTAGGCCAGTTGATGTCCGTTACCCCATCCGCCGGCCGGCAGCCACTGCAGGGTGACGCCGAACACCAGGGTCAGGATGGGCGCCATGACAAAATTGGGGATGATGATGCCGATCAGGGAAAAGGCAATCACCGCATGGTCGGCCGGCCGGTTGCGGTGGAGCGCCCCGAAAGTCCCCAACCCCAGGCCGACGACCAGGGCCAGGGCCATCGCCGACAGTCCCAGCTCCAGCGAGACCGGGAAACCCTGGCGGATCAACTGAGTGACGGTGAAGTCCTTGCTGGTGAAGGACGGTCCGAAGTCACCATGGGCCAGCTCTTTGAGATAGCGGAAATATTGCAGGTAGAGCGGTTCGTCCAGATGATAGGCGCGCAGCAGATTGGCCTGCACCTCCGGCGACACCACCCGCCCGGTGTCGAAGGGCCCCCCTGGCGTCAGGCGCATCATCACGAAGGTCATGGTGATGATGATGAACAGGGTCGGGATGGCCCCGACAAATCGTTTGACCACGAGAGACAGCATGGCTTGGCAGATCCCGGAAGCCGTCAATGCGGCGCGATGGAAACGTCCTTGGAATAGGTATAGCCGCAAGGGTTGATGCGGTAGCCTTTCACATAAGGCTTCATCAGATAGGGCGAGGCCCGGTTGTAGGTCGGGATGATGGCATTGTCTTCCAGGAACATCGCCTCGGCCTTTTCCATCAGGTCCATGCGGTGCGGCTGGTCGGCCGTCTTGGCCGCCTCGTCCATCAGGGCATCAAAGGCGGGATTGGCGTAGCCGGGATCGTTTTCCCCTGAATGGCTGGTGAACAGCTCCAGGAAGGTGGTGGCATCCGGATAGTCGCCGACCCACGCATCGAAAAACACCTGGGTCACCTGCTTCTCATGCCGGTGGGCCACCAGCACCTTGAATTCCTCGTTGACGATGGAGGTCTTGACTCCCAGCGCGGT
>Ga0326727_10021729_pt1 | contig 12510 bp, 9 predicted proteins | sample MB2enrmetagenome_FD_207643 | JGI IMG/M metagenome (GOLD analysis project Ga0326727, IMG submission 207643) | Lab enriched peat soil microbial communities from McLean, Ithaca, NY, United States - MB29MY | ecosystem: Environmental > Terrestrial > Soil > Wetlands > Peat | place: USA: New York...
TGTGTTTGCTAGATTCTGCCGGAATCCGGCCGGTGGGTTTAGAGCGGCTGCACGTCGGCAGCCTGCCACCCCTTGGGCCCCTTCACCACGTTGAATTGCACGGCTTGACCTTCCTGCAGGCTCTTGAAACCACTGGAGGTGATTGCAGAGTAGTGCACAAAGACGTCCTCGCCGTTCTGACGCGAAATGAAGCCAAAACCCTTCGCATCGTTGAACCACTTCACAGTACCTTGTTCCATATTGCTCGTATTTCCTGATTTGAATTGCGCTGGATGAATCGGAGCGACCACTGGCAGAATCTTGCTTGGTAGGGCGAGTGCTGCGCACGCCCGCTTCGGTCTAACGCTGAAAGCAGTGTAGCATCCCTATTCATAAAAAAGTGCAAAAATTGTATCGTTTTACTACAACATTTCCGTTTCAATTTTTGGAACTTCTTGAATTAGAAAGCCTTAGCATCGTACTCTGTTTATGTTACTGCGAGTAGGTTACCATGCCCCAGGATCCCGTCCCCGGCCTGTTGTCCCGCGCCACACAACTGCTGGAAAAGCAGTTCGCGGCTTTGCCCGCCTTCGATTCCTCGGCCAGCCTGCCGGCGATGGAGCGTGTTCTGGAGGATGTGGCGCGCCGCATGGCCGACAACTACCCCTACTTCCATCCGCTCTATGCCGGACAGATGCTCAAGCCGCCGCATCCGGTGGCGCGGGCCGCTTATGCGCTGGCCATGACCATCAACCCCAACAACCACGCGCGCGACGGCGGCCGTGCCAGCTCGGAGATGGAGATTGAGGCCGTTCAAGAGATCGCCGGAATCTTCGGCTGGACGGATTTTTTGGGCCACCTGACCTCCAGCGGCACACTGGCCAATCTCGAAGCGCTCTGGGTTGCTGGACAGCTGGCGCCGGGCAAGCGCATTGTCGGCTCCGAGCAGGCGCATTACACCCACCAGCGCATCTCCGCCGTACTGAAGCTGGAGTATGCACCGATTGCCGCCGGCCTTCGCGGGCGCATGAACATGAATGCGCTGGAGACGGAGCTGCGCAAAGGCGATGTGGGCACGGTGGTGGTCACGCTGGGCACCACGGCTCTGGGCGCTGTGGACCCGCTGGACGAAATTCTCGCTCTGCGCTCGCGCTACGGCTTTCGCATCCACGTGGACGCGGCCTACGGCGGCTACTTCCGGCTCATCAATTCTTTGCATGCCCCTGCGCGACGGGCATTTGAGGTGATCGACCAGGCCGATTCAATCGTGATCGACCCGCACAAGCATGGCTTGCAGCCCTATGGCTGCGGCTGCGTTCTCTTCCGCGATCCCGCGGTGGAACGATTCTACAAACACGATTCACCCTACACCTACTTCACCTCAACACAGTTGCATCTTGGCGAGATCAGCCTGGAGTGTTCGCGGGCCGGTGCGGCGGCCGTGGCCCTGTGGGCTACTCAGCAGCTTTTGCCGCTTGTGCCAGGAGGCGAGTTTGCACGCGGGCTGGCCAGATGCAGATCGGCGGCCCTTGAACTGGACCGGCGGCTGCGTCAGGATACGGCCGGGCGCTTCCTGCCGCTGGCAGCCGGCGCGCCAGAGCTCGATATTGTAGTGTGGAAGATGAAGGCCGAGACGCCGAAACAAGCCTCCGAACTAGCGCAAAGGATTTTTTCCGCCTGCGCCGCGCGGGATTTGCACCTGGCGCTGGTGCAATTGCCGGCTGCATGGTTCGAGACTGCGGCTGAGCTTGAACCGCAAAGCAGCTCGGCAAAAGGCGCCAGGCTGGTCACCTGCCTGCGCTCGGTGCTGATGAAGCCTGACCATGAGGCGTGGCTGGACCGCATCTGGGAGAGGTTGACCGCGGCCTGCGCGGAGGTGATGGAAGAATATCGTGATTGACGGGTGCAAATGGAGTAGGGCCGCGGAGAAAAACATTCTCCTCCTTGGCTTGACCCAACGGTAACACCCATTCGGCATGAACCGCGGCGGAGCAATTTCGGTAATTATGCGGTTCTCATAAGCCTTCCTTGCTAAAATCAATAGGAGATTACATCGATAACGGCCGGGCAAGATCGCTTAAACCCGTCCGATCGCGCAGTACTTTATATTCCCCGTGCGTCGCTTCTCTGATTTGAAGCGCCGTGGAGATACGAAAGCATGCAGCCTGCATCATCCGAGCCATTTTCCTACGAACCTTTTCCCAGCTCCGGCCTGGTCGCGTACTTCTCTATGGAGATCGCGATCAAGCCTGACATCCCCACCTACTCCGGCGGCCTGGGCATTCTTGCCGGAGATACGTTGCGCTCCATGGCCGACCTGGGCGTTCCCCTGGTGGCCTTCTCGCTGGTGTATCACAAGGGCTACTTCAAGCAGCTGCTGGACAATCACGGCAAGCAGAGCGAAGACGTTCAACCATGGAATCCAGCGGATTTCTGCGCCGAGGAGAAGGCGCGGATAACGGTTTCCATCGAAAACCGCATTGTGACGGTGCGCTGCTGGCGCTATGACATGGTAGGCCGCTACGGGCACGTGGTGCCGATCTACCTGCTGGACACGGACCTGGACGAAAACTCGATTGACGATCGCGTTCTGACCGATCACCTGTATGGCGGAGACACCAATTATCGCTTGCAGCAGGAGATTGTGCTGGGCATGGGCGGAGTGCGCATGGCGCACGCGCTGGGCTGTCAGGTCAATGTTTACCACATGAACGAAGGCCACGCGGCACTGCTGACGCTGGCGCTGCTGGAGAGCGAGGTGGGCGGCGGATTGCTAAGCGCGGCCACGGAGGCAGACATCGAGCAGGTGCAGAAAAAGTGCGTCTTCACTACACATACACCGGTTGCGGCCGGGCACGACCGCTTCTATACTGAACAAGCCAACCGCATCATGGGCGTCGATCGCACGGCGTGTCTGTATAGGATGGGCTGCTTTCGTGACGATATGCTGAACATGACGCTGCTGGCGCTGCGCTTCTCGCGCTATGCCAACGGCGTGGCCATGAAACACGCCAAGGTCTCACGTGCGATGTTCCCGGAGTTTACGCTCAACTCGATCACCAACGGCGTTCATGCGCCCACCTGGGTCTCCGAGCCCTTCCAGCAGATGATGGACGCTCACTTCTCCTCGTGGCGGCGCGACAATCTCTATCTGCGCAACGCCATCGACCTGTCGGAGGAGGAGCTTCTCTCCGCGCACGCCCATAACAAGGCGGCATTATTCGCCGAGGTAGCCAGGCGCACCGCTCTGACGCTCGATCCCAAAGTGCTCACGCTGGGCTTTGCCCGCCGCGCCGCCACCTACAAGCGGGCAACGTTGCTCTTCAACGATCCCAAACGCCTCCTGGAGATTGCCGTCAAGGCCGGCGGCTTGCAGATTATTTACGCCGGCAAGGCCCATCCCCAGGATGATCCCGGCAAGGCGCTGATTCAGCAGGTGGTCGCGGACGCCGCCAGGTTGTCCAACGATGTGCTGCGCATCGTTTACCTGGAAAACTACGACTGGAAGCTGGGCGCATTGCTCACCGCGGGCGTTGATGTGTGGGTCAACACGCCGCGCCGCCCCTATGAGGCCTCCGGCACCAGCGGCATGAAAGCCGCGCTGAACGGAGTTCCCAGCCTGTCGATTTTGGATGGATGGTGGATCGAGGGCTGCATCGAGGGCTTCACCGGCTGGGCCATCGAAGACGGCGCCGATGATGCCGCCGAGGCCGGTTCGCTCTACCACAAACTCGAATCCGCCGTGGTTCCGCTCTTCCTCGATTCGCCGGAGAAATGGGCCTGCCTGATGCGCTCGACGCTGGCCCTCAACGGCTCCTTCTTCAACACTAACCGCATGGCGAAGCAGTACGTCCGCAACGCCTACTACCCGATGAAGCTGATCGAGCGGGCCTAGGTGCGGGAGGAAGCGCTTGCGGAATGATGCTGGAAGCCATCATCTCGCCCGCCGGCTGTTCATTCAACAGAAGACTTTGAGAACCTCGCTAAAAATTCCGCTGGCGTGATAATCGGAATTCCACGCCATGGATGCAATACCAGCAAGTCCTCATCGCTGCTGACCAGGAGATCGGCTTCGGCTGCCAGAGCCAGGAAAATGTTGTCTTTGGAATCGCGGCAGGGCGGATTGACGGCAGACAAGCCGGCAAGTTCAACTGCGAACAGAAGGGAACGCCGCCGTATCGTCGCAACAAACGCGTGGCGTGACTCCCGACTACGATAACGGTCGAACTTTCCGCGATCCAAAACCTGCTCCAACTCGGCCAGCGTCTCTACGCTCGCGCAAAGGTCAAAGGATTCCAGTGCTTTCGTTAGAGATTGATCAGGTATGGACCCTGTGTATAGGGCAGCCCTCACCAGCAAACTGGTATCCAGCACGACTCGCCGGCTGCGCTTCATCGAAGTTCATGCACCATGCGGACAACATCCTCGTCGGTCAACGCGGCCGCAGCGGCCTTTTGCGCAGCGGTGGTGCTCGCCTCGGCCTTGGCCCGCCACGCCTCAAGATCGGCTACTGCCTCTCTGCGCGTGCGCCTTGCACTCAGCAGGTCTTCCATATCCTGCGGGGACACGATAAAAGCGGCAGGACGGCCATGCCGAGTAATCGCGACCGCCTCGCGCTGCACAGTATCCAGCAACTTCCCAAAGCTGTTTTGCGCCTCCACAGATGTCAGGGTGATCATCGATTGTTCTCCATAATACTAGCTATTATGGATACTATAGCTAATATGGCTAATTTGCAACTGGCAAATGCCTACCCCATCGGCTGGCGAAGAATCGTCTTCAGCTTTTCCGGCGCGGTTCGCCGCGAATCGTTCAAATAGATCTCGTGATGCTTGCCGAGCAGTTCTTTTCCGGCCGTGTGAATAAAGTCGTGCATCCGCTGTATCGTCGGACCCTCGCCGGAGAACGGCCCCACGTATAAAATCTGCGCTGATGGACCTTCGGTGAGCGTCTCGAAGCGCACCCGGTCGAGCGCCGCCGGATTCTTCTTCTTCCTTACTTCTTCTATCGCCGCATCCACCTGCGCCTGAGCGATGAACTCCGGCTGCACGATCATCGCCGTCCACTTCCACTTCGACTTGTCGGCCTGGTGGCCCGCCTGCCCAAAATCCCTCGGATCGTCTGCCCACCACAAGCCCTCCAGCGGCATCACGCCGTAGTCGATGGCGCGCGGGCTCTTTTTGAGCGTGAACTTGAGCGTGTACGAAAGCGAATAGAGTGCCTCGATGGCCTCTGAAAATGCCTGTGAGGTGTTGGGGTCGCCCTCGCCGTCCACCATCAGATACGTCAGCGGAGGAACGTCTACGGCGACTATGGCTCCCTGCTTTGCCCCATAAAGTTGCTTCCATTGTTTCTTGAGATCAAGCTTTTCCATGCGAGCTCCACGTAAAGAAAATTACTTGCCGACGATGGTAATCTCCGCCACCGGATACTCGGCGGTCATTCCGCACAATGTGTTCGTGTTGCCGTCCCCGCAATCTTCGATCAGCTTTCCCGATTCATACGGGCTGTTTCCAACGCTAAAGAGCATTTTCAGTGAATGTCTCCCCGGCTGGACGGTGAATCGAATTTTATATTCTGCGTGCGGATACTGGATTATTTTCTTGTCCCCGTATGTCGCATTCAGACAGGCCAGCATCCCGCCCTTTTTCGGGTGAGCCGCAAATTGGAATGAATAATTGCTATCGCGAACCCAATAATCTGACGGCAACCCCTGAGGGTGTGAATCGTAGTGCTCAGCAAACAGCGTTACAACATCGCCTGTAGCTGCCTCATGGCCTTCTGGTGTTATACGCAAATGGCACGCCACCTCGACATTCTCCTTTATTTTGGTTTCCCGGATCACCAGAGATTGTACTGCCAGCAACCGGCATCTTGCGCGCAGAAACCGAAGGACTCCATCAGTCCGCCGCCGCGCCTTCCAGCTCCGCGCCGATCTTATGCAGCTTCATCACGCGCCATTGCAAACGGTCAAAGAAGAGATAAACAACCGGTGTCGTGAACAGCGTAAGCATCTGGGAGACGATGAGGCCGCCGACGATGGCGATGCCCAGCGGCTTGCGCAGCTCCGAGCCTACGCCCATGCCGATGGCCAGCGGAAGACCGCCGAAGAGCGCGGCCATGGTGGTCATCATGATGGGGCGGAAGCGCAGTAAACACGCTTGATAAATCGCCTCGACCGGCGGCAATCCCTGGTCGCGCTCGGCTTGCAGGGCAAAATCGATCATCATGATGGCGTTCTTTTTGACAATGCCGATGAGCAGGATGACGCCGATCAGGGCGATGATGGTCAGGCTGGTTCCGGTCAGCAGCAGGGCCAGGATGGCGCCCACGCCGGCTGGCGGAATGGTGGAGAGAATGGTCAGCGGATGAATCAGGCTCTCGTAGAGAATGCCGAGGACGATGTAGACGGCGACCACCGCGGCCAGGATCAGCCACGGCATATTCTTCTTCGCGGTCTGAAAATCCTGCGCGGTTCCCTGGAAGGTGGCGTGGATGGTGGAAGGCATATTCATCTCGCGCTGGGCATTCTCCAGAGCGGTGACGGCGTCGCCCAGGGCCACATTGGGCGCCAGGTTGAAGGTGAGCGTGACGGCTGGATACTGGCCCTGGTGGTTGACCTGCAGGGCGGTGCGCTGCTGCTCAAAGCGAGCGATGGCGGAGAGCGGCACCATGGAGCCGGTTGCGGGCAGAATGGGAAGAGCCGCGGCAGTTGACGCGGTTCTGGCGGCGCCGGTTGTGGATCCCGCAACCATGCCGGTCTTGATGAAGATGCCGTTGAGCGCGTCGGGGCTGAGCTGGTACTTGGGATCGACCTCCATCACCACGAAATACTGGTTGAGCGCGGTGTACATGGTGGAGACTTCGCGCTGGCCGAAGGCGTCGTAGAGCACCTGATCGATGGCTGCCGGAGTAATGCCCAGCCGCGATGCGGCGTCGCGATCGATAACAAGGTTGGCGGCCAGGCCCTGGTTCTGCTGGTCGCTGTTGACGTCGCGCAACTCACGCATGGTCCTCATGCGGTCCAGCATCTGCGGCGCCCAGGCGCTCAGCTCACTTAAGTTTTCGTCGGACAGCGTGTACTGGTATTGCGCGGCGCCACCGCGCGCGCCAGTAGAGAGTTCCTGCTGAACCTGAAGGATGAGGACAGCTCCTGGAACGCTGGTGAGCTTGCGGCGCAGGCGGTTGACAACATCGCTGGCGGAGACGCGCCCCGGCCGCTGGTTGAGCGGTTTGAGAGCGATGAACATATTGCCGATATTGGAGCTGCCGCCGCCGGGCCCGCCGCCACCGACAAAGGCCGTCACCGAAGCGATGGCCGGATCGTCGAGGACCATTTGCGCCAACTCGCGCTGCTTATCGCGCATGGCGGGAAAGCTGATGTCCTGCGCGGCCATGGTCCGGCCTCCCAGGCGCCCGGTGTCCTGCTGCGGAAAGAAGTCCCAGGGCACAATCCGGAAGAGGTAGACGTTGAGGACAACCGTACCGATCACCACGCACAATATCAGCACCTGGTGACGGAGCACCCAGCGCAGGCCGGTAGCATATTCGTTGTGCATCCACTGAAAGGCGCGTTCGCTCATTGCGTAGATGCGGCCGTGGCGGCTTTCGTCGCGCGACTTGAGAAATCTGGCGCAGAGCATGGGCGTTGTGGTGAGCGAGACCACCATGGAGACGGCGACAGCCACCGACAGAGTAACAGCGAACTCACGGAAGAGCTTGCCCACGATGCCGCCCATCAACAAAATGGGGATAAAGACGGCGATCAGTGAGGTGCTCATGGAGAGCACCGTGAAACCAATCTCCTTGGAACCCTTCATGGCGGCCTCGAAGGGCTTGTCCCCCATCTCCAGGTAACGGGTGATGTTCTCGATGACTACTATGGCGTCATCCACCACGAAGCCGGTGGCGACGGTGAGCGCCATCAACGAAAGGTTGTCAACGGTGTAGCCCACCAGGTACATAACGCCAAACGTTCCCAGCAACGAGAGGGGCACGGCAATCGACGGAATAATGGTGGACCAGACCTCTCGCAGAAAGAGGAAGACCACCAGTACTACCAGCAGCACGCTGATACAGAGCGAAATCTCCACGTCGCGCACGCTGGAGCGGATGACGGTGGTGCGGTCGACAGCCACGTCGATCTGGATGGTGGGCGGGATGGCGGCCTTAAGGCGCGGCATCTCGGCCAACACGGCGTCCACGGTGGAGATGACGTTAGCGCCGGGAATCTTGAAGATAACGATCAGGATGGCGTCTTTCAACACGCCATGCTGACTGCCGGTATTGATGCCCGATACGCCGTCGTTCAGAATGTTGGCGACGCTGTCGGAAACGGTTCCCAGGTCGGAGACGCGCACCGGCGCGCCGGTCTGGCGGTTATATCCTGCGATGATGGGCGCATAGTCGCTGGCGTGGAAGATCTGGTCGTTGTCGCTGATCTGCCAGCGATGGTTTGCGTCCTGAAAAGCGCCCTTGGGGCGGTTGGCATTGGCGTTGGCGAGCGCCGTGCGCACCGCCTCCAGGCCGACGCCGTTTGCGCCCAATTGCATGGGGTTCAACTCGACGCGCACCGCGGGGCTGGAACTGCCGCCTACGAAAACCTGGCCTACTCCCTGAATCTGCGCAATCTTCTGCGACAGAATGGAGTCAGCCATGTCGTACATTTGCCGCTTGGTCACCACGTCGGAGGTCATCGTGAGGATGAGAATCGGGGCTTCCGCCGGGTTGACCTTGCGATAGCTGGGATTCTGCGGCAGGTACGCGGGCAACTGGCTGCGCGCGGCGTTAATGGAGGCTTGCACGTCGCGGGCGGCGGCGTCGATGTTGCGGTTCAGGTCGAATTGCAGGGCGACCGAGGCCGAGCCCAGCGAACTCGACGAGGTCATCTGATTGACGCCGGCGATGCGCCCGAACTGCCGCTCCAGCGGTGTGGCCACCGACGAGGCCATGGTCTCCGGGCTGGCTCCGGGCATGCCCGCTCCCACGCCGATGACCGGGTAATCGACGTTGGGCAGCGAGGCCACGGGCAGCAGCGAATAAGCCACCGAGCCGGCCAATAAAAGAGCCAGGCTAAGCAGCGAGGTGGCCACCGGACGCTGAATGAAGGGTGCGGAAAGATGCATCTGTCCTTCTCCTCAGTCGGCGCTGGCCGGTTGCTGTTCATGGATGGGAAGCTCCCGCGGCTTCATGCGCTGCGCCAGCTTGTCAAAGTAGAGGTAGATGACCGGCACGGTGTAGAGAGTGAGCATTTGCGAAAAGATCAGCCCGCCGACGATGGTGATGCCCAGAGGCTGGCGTAGTTCTGCGCCCACGCCTCCACCTAGCCACAGCGGCAAGCCGCCCAGCATGGCAGCCATGGTGGTCATGATGATGGGCCTGAAGCGCAACTGGCAGGCCTGGAAGATGGCGGCATCCGCGGTTTTGCCCTCCAGGCGCTCTGCCTGCAAGGCAAAATCGATCATCATGATGGCGTTCTTCTGCACGATGCCGATCAGCAGGATGATGCCGATGAGGGCAATCACACTGAATTCAGTGTGCGTGATGAGCAGGGCCAGCAGAGCGCCCACGCCAGCCGAGGGCAGTGAGGAGATGATGGTGATGGGGTGGATGTAGCTCTCGTAGAGCACGCCCAGCACAATGTATACAGTCACCAGCGCGGCCAGAATCAGCAGCGGCTCGTTGGAGAGTGAAGTCTGGAAGGCGGCGGCTGTTCCCTGGAAGCTGGCGTTGATGCTGGCCGGCATATTGATACGCTGCTCGATGGCGTTGACGGCTTTGACGGCGTCGCCCAGCGCCTTGCCCGGCGCCAGGTTGAAGCTGACCACGGTGGAGGGAAACTGGCCCTGGTGGCCGATGGACAGTTGCGCGGTGGTTTGCTCCCAATGCGCCACCATGCTCAGCGGGACTTGAGCGCCGTTGCCCGACTTGACGTAGAGATCGTTGAGCACCGTGGGATCGGTCTGGAAGTTCTGCTCCACCTCCATCACCACATGGTACTGGTTGAGCTGGGTAAAGATGGTGGAGACCTGGCGCTGCCCGAAGGCGTCGTAAAGGGTGTTGTCTACATCGGCCATGGCGATGCCCAGCCGCGCGGCGGTGTCGCGGTCGATCACCAGCTTTGCGCCCAGGCCCTGGTCCTGCAGGTCGCTGGCCACGTCGGTGACCACCGCCTCCTCGCTCAGCTTATTGACCATCAACCGGGTGTATTTGGCCAGTTCGACCGGGTCCGGGTCTTCCAACGAGTATTGAAACTCCGTGCGGCTGACGCGGTCTTCGACGGTCAGGTCCTGGAGCGGCTGCAGGAAGAGCTGGATGCCTTCAACGCCCGCGAGCTTGGGCTGCAGGCGGCGAATCACTTCGGTGGCGGAGATTTTGCGCTCTTCCAGCGGCTTGAGGTTGATCTGGATGCGGCCCGAGTTCAATGTGGTGTTGGTTCCGTCCACGCCGATAAACGAAGATATGTTATCCACGGCGGGGTCTTGCAAGAGCAACTCCACGAGCCTTTGCTGGCGCTCGGCCATGGAGGTGAAGCTGACCGTTTGCGGCGCCTCGCTGATGCCCAGGATCACGCCCGTATCCTGCACCGGAAAGAAGCCTTTGGGAACTACGATGTAGAGCAGCAGGGTGGCCACCAGCGTGCCGATGGTGACCATCAGCGTAATGAATCGATAGCGCAGAACCACCTGCAGGGTGCGCCCATATGCGGCGATGATGGAGTTGAAGACCTTCTCCGACCAATAGTAGAAGCGCGTCTGTTTGGCGACGGCTTTGTCCTGCAGGATGCGCGAGCACATCATGGGCGTCAGGGTCAGCGAGACCACCGCGGAGACCAGAATGGTGACCGCCAGGGTGATGGCGAATTCGCGGAAGAGCTTGCCCACCACGTCGCTCATGAACAGCAGCGGGATGAGCACCGCGATCAGCGAAACAGTCAGCGACATGATGGTGAAGCCGATCTGCTCGCTGCCCTTGAGCGCCGCCTTCATGGGGCTCAAGCCTTCCTCGATGAAGCGCGAGATATTTTCGATCATGACGATGGCGTCGTCCACCACAAAGCCGGTGGAGATGGTGAGGGCCATCAGGGTGAGGTTGTTCAGGCTGTAGCCCAGCAGGTACATCACGCCGAAGGTGCCCACAATGGACAGCGGCACGGCGACCGAGGGGATGATGGTAGCCGCCAGATTGCGCAGGAAGAGGAAGATGACCATCACCACCAGGGCGACGGTGAGCATCAGCTCGAACTCTACATCCTTGACCGAGGCGCGAATGGTAACGGTGCGGTCGGTGAGTACCTTCACCTGAACGGAGGCCGGCAGGCTGGCCTGCAACTGCGGCAGCAACAGCTTGATGCGATCCACCACGGCGATGATGTTGGCGCCCGGCTGGCGCTGGATGTTGACGATAACCGCGGGCTGGCGGTCCATCCAGGCGGCCTGCTGGGAGTTTTCCGCGGCATCGACGATCACCGCCACATCGGAGGCGCGCACCGCAGCCCCGTTGCGATAGGCCACGATCACCGGCTTGTAGTCGCCGCTGGATAGCAATTGGTCATTAGCGCCGATGGTGTAGGACTGGCGATTGCCGTTCAGCGTGCCCTTGGCCTGATCTACATTGGCCGCCGCCAATGCGGTGCGCAGGTCTTCCAGGCTCAGGTTGTAGGCGGCCAGTTGGGCCGGGTTGGCCTGAATACGCACCGAGGGCTTCTGTCCGCCGGCGATGGAAACCAGCCCCACCCCGGTAACCTGCGAGATCTTCTGCGCCAGATTGGTGTCGGCCGCGTCCTCGATCTTGTCCAGGGGCAGCGAGTCGGAGGTGAGCGCCAGCGTCATAATGGGCGCGTCGGCGGGGTTGACCTTGCTGTAGATGGGCGGGTTGGGAAGATCGGCGGGCAAAAAGCTCGTAGCCGCGTTGATGGCCGCCTGCACCTCCTGCTCGGCCACATCGATATTCTCGTCGAGATTAAACTCCAGAGTGATGACCGAACCGCCGCCGCTGCTGACCGAGGTCATCTGCTTGAGTCCCGGCATCTGTCCGAACTGCCGCTCCAGAGGCGCGGTGACGGACGAGGCCATGACCTCCGGCCCGCCGCCGGGATAGAAGGTGAGCACCTGGATAATGGGGTAATCCACCTCGGGCAGGGCGGAGACCGGCAACTGCTGGTAGCCTACGAAGCCCGCCAGCAGGATGGCCGCCATCAGCAGCGAGGTCGCTACCGGGCGCAGAATGAATGGCCGGGAAGGACTGAGGCTCACTGCTTGTTCCTCTTATCTTGTTTGCCGGTGCCAGCCGCAGCGCCGGGACCGGGCGTCGCAGACGGGCCTGCCGCACCCTGCGCAGTCTTCTGTCCGCCGCGCTGTTTGGCCACGCTGGCGGTCACACTCTGTCCGGGGCGCAGGCGGTCAGCGCCGTCCACCACAACAGTCTGGCCGGGTTGCAGGCCGTCGTCCAGAATGGTCACCTGCCCCTCGGCCAAAGCTATCTTCACCGGCTGAATTCTGGCGCTTCCGTTTCCCTGTGCATCGGCATGAT
>Ga0326727_10021730_pt1 | contig 12510 bp, 6 predicted proteins | sample MB2enrmetagenome_FD_207643 | JGI IMG/M metagenome (GOLD analysis project Ga0326727, IMG submission 207643) | Lab enriched peat soil microbial communities from McLean, Ithaca, NY, United States - MB29MY | ecosystem: Environmental > Terrestrial > Soil > Wetlands > Peat | place: USA: New York...
AGCGCAGCAGCGGCAGGCGCAGAATCTTCACCTCGTCGCCGTTGGTGGTGCTGGCAAAGGATTGGAAGCGGTCCAGCCAGACCGAGGGAATCATGCCGTTGCGGTTGTGGGTGAAGACGACGTCGCTCGAAACCTCGGAGCTGATGGCCTGCGCGTAGTTGTCGTTAAAGACCAGCCGGTAGACGTAGCTGGAAAGATATTCCATGGCGCCCGAGACGCGCGTGGCGGGGGAAAAATCCTTGCGTCCGAGGATCGACACATCCACGCCGCCCTGGTTGACGAGCTGGTTTGTGATCTGGCCGGTCTCGGTGTTGGTCGTGGCTTCCTCGATGCCGCGATCGAGGAGGGCATTCCAGCGCGCCGTCAGATGGTCGAGGCCCGGGCCTTTGTAGCGGAAGTCGCCGTTGGGCGCCCAGCCGCGCTTGGAGTAATACTCCGCGCCCACCACCGCGTCCATGCTGCGATTGATGACCCAGTAGTACTGTTCGCCGAAGGTGTAGCCGCGGATCGACGATCCGTTGCTGACCACCGGCGTGAGGAATCCGCTGGCCCGGCCGGTCTCGTTGGCAGGATGGTGCAGATAGGGCAGGTAGAAGATGGGCACGCCGAGGAACTCGAAAAACGCGTTCGACGTGGATGCCTTGTCGTTGTCCAGGTTGATGGAGTGGGCCATGATTCGCCAGTCGGGATGCGGGAGGCGGCAGTTGGTGATGGAACCGTCCACGATGCGGTAGCGGCCCTCGCCGGTCTGGAGCAGCACCCGGCCGGAAAACAGCAACGGGGTCGTGGTAGTAAACACCACTGTGTGCCCCATGGCGCGTACGCCCTCTGAACCGCTCACGTTGTAAAAGCGCGCGGTGTGCATGTTCAACCGCATATCGCCGTGCGTGGCGGTGATGAAGACGTCGTTGGGCCCGCCGGTGACCTGGAGATGGCCGTCGGCTTCAAGTTCCGTGGTGGCGCGGTTGTAGGTGACGTTGTCGGCGCGAATGACGTAATCGCGGTAGTGCACTACTACGTCGCCGGTGAGAGTGAGCACGTCGCCGGCCCACTCCTGATGTTTCGCCTCCCATGCGACGGGAGTTCCAGAGAGCGGCGCAGGTTCCGGCACGGCCTGCGGCACCAACTCCTGGCCGGGATCGTCGGGCAAGGCTTGGGCAGGCTGCGGCGCGGAGTTTTCCGGTCGATTTCTGGCGCCAACCGCGGTGGGCTCGGCGGGCGCCGCATTGGCCGTCTCACGTTGCGCCGCAGGTGCCGAATTGGTCAACACTCGAGAGGCCTGCGCACCCAGTTGCAGGTGACAGGCGGCCAGCAGCGTGATACATACTAGATTACGAGGACGCATCCCTGACTTAGACCGGTGCAAGGCTCAGCATAGCAAAGCTGGCTGCACGCGATGGGACGAACTCCTCGTTGCTCTGGTAACTCGACAAACCGGTTCGATTGCGCGGTGGCGTGCCCACTTCCCCCTGGAGGCGTTCCCCCGTAGGCGCGCGTATAGGTCCGCGATCCTCTTTCCTCGATGGTTGAGCAAGGTCTGCGTAGCCCTGGATTCGAAGCGGGCTTCGCCGCGGACCACTTTGGGTGTGCCAGCCGGTTGAGGCGGCGGGCCGCTTAAGAAGGGATTCGAGGAGCGTTGAGCACATTACCGAATTCGCCAGTTCTATTCCCCGATTGGAAGCTGGAAGTCAATCGCCGCGTGGCTGCGCACATGAGCGGCAGGGGTGCATCGCGCGGCGCGAGCTTTGGGTCCGCGCAGAGCCATGCGACGCCCTCCGGCCGTGCCGCTGCCGCCGCGGCACGCGTGGCCGCGCGCTATGCCAAGGCCCCCAGCTACAGTGAGATGCTGGCGCGCGAGGCGCGCGCCGCTGTCGATGCCGCCAAGGCTGCGGCCAAAGCCGCCGAGGACGCACAGGCTGCCTTCCAATATGTTCTCGACGGACTGGAAGCAGGCACGCCTGCCGAGCCCGCCTGGAAGTTGGAGCCGCTGCCGGAGCGCAAATCCGAGAGCCGCGCCGCGCCGGCCGCCGCCGCACCGCCGCATCGCAAGGCACCGGAGCTGCCTCGCGGGCAACTTGAACCGGCGGTCCAGGAGCCGGCAATTCAGGAACTGGCAATCGAGGAGCCCGCAAACGCCTTCTCGTGGGAGCTCGAAGCCGGCATCCAACAGAATGAGCCCGCGGGATGGGATGTGGGGTTTCGTTCGGACTCGCTGTCCATCTCCGAGGTGGACACGGACGAGCCCGGCGAGATTGTGAATCCGATTTACGCCAACCTCATCGAGTTCCCGCGGCCGATGGTCGCCACGCGCAGAGCGCGTCCGCGGCGCGCGGAAGGCCCGCTGGCCGAGGCGGCGACAGCGCCCCAGTTGAGCATCTTTGAGGTCGACACGGCTGCCATCTCGATCGCGCCCCCGCCGGCCACCGTGGACGCGTCGGCGCCGCCGGAATGGATGCGTACCGAATGGCCGGCCCTGAGCCCGGAGGAGAATCCTCCCTCGGCGGATTCTGCGGCGAAGTCTCGGTCGATGGATCTGGCGTTGAGGCCGCTATCCCGGAACTTCAGGGCTTTGCCTCCTGCCATGAACGTTGAGGATTTGCCTCTAGCGATGGATCTTGCGGCGCAGGCCAATCTTGCAGCGCGGCCAGGGGAAGAACTCGCCGCGGATCTCCTGCTCGACGAGCCCGTGTCCCAGCCTGCGCCTGCGCCTGCGATTGAACCGGCGGCGCTCAGCCGGCGCCTGCTTGCCACCGTGGTCGATGGCGCGTTGATCGCCGCGGCTGTGGTTGCGGCTGCGCTGCTGGCCGCGCGTTACGCCAGTCAACTGCCGGGCGTGCGCACGCTCGAGTTCGGCACCGCGATTGCGATGGTGGCTACCGGCCTGGCCTATTACGCAGGAATCCTCACCCTGACCTGGGCCACGCCCGGCATGTGGTATGCCGGGATCGAGATCGAGAGCTTCTCGGGCTTCAGAGCCACCCGGGGGCAACGCTGCGGGCGCCTGATGGCGATGCTGTTGTCCGTGTTGCCGCTTGGCCTGGGCTTCGTCTGGGCGCTCTTCGACGACGAGGGCCTGGCGTGGCACGACCGGCTGTCGAAGACGTATCTACGGAAGCGGTGAGGGCGGGTTTGAGGGGCCCTTTTGGACGCTATATGCGACGATTTTTGGCGAAAAAAAGACAAATTTCCGCCAAGAAAAACGGTCTTCGGTAAACGCCGAGGCCTACTTGCCCACCACCGTCACAATCGACTGATCCGGCCCGGTCCAGGCGGGCGCACCTTCGTGCCTGAGTCGATGTCGAACGTCGTCCCATATCAGCCGAGTGACCGAGCCGCCGGTTTTTTCATATGCGTAGGTCTTCCCGTCATCCTGAAAGACCGTAAAGCTTCCATTCGCTCCGGGGTACACCCTGACGGACGCGATGGCCTGAGGTTGATCCGCGCTCTCGACCTCCGAGCCCAGCGGAACAATGCTTCCCGCCCGTACAAAGAGCGGCAGAGTATCGATGGGAGCATCCGCCACAATCGTCTGTCCGCCGTGGAGCCGCTGGTTGGTCCAGAAGTTGTACCAGTCAGATCCCGCGGGCAGATAAACCGTCCGGTGGGTCGCACCCTGTTCGGTGACCGGGGCGACCAGGAAAGCCGGCCCATACATATACTCATCCGGGATATTTGCGGCCTGGGGATCCTGCGGGAAGTCCATGAAGAGTGCGCGCATATACGGAGCGCCTGTCTGGTAGCTCTGCCAGGCCGCGGAGTAGGTGTAGGGCAGGAGTTGGTAACGCAGCTTCAGATACTTGGCGAGAATCGGCTCGGCCTGCTTGCCGTAGGCCCAGACCTCGTTGTGTATCCTCGCGCCGTGCGCCCGCATCACGGGCTGGAATGCGCCCCACTCGAACCAGCGCACAAACAGCTCGGGATAGTCTTCATAGTTCCCAATGGTTTCGCGCGCATCGCTTCCGTCAATCAGCGGTCTGTGTGCGGCATGATAATCGGCCGGGATCGCGGGAGAGAAGAAGCCTGCGATGTCCGTGTCCCAGTAGGGCAGCCCCGTCGCGGTAAAGTTAAGCCCCGTGGGGATGGCGCGCTTCAGCATATCCCAAGTGGAATAGATATCGCTCGACCAGAAGACCGTGCCGTTGCGCTGCGCGCCCAGGTAGGCGGCCCGGGCCAGGATCATCACCCTCCGGCTGTCGCCAAAATCGCGGCGGAAGCCCTCGTACACCGCGGCGGTGTGAAAGAGCGGATAGACGTTGTAGAAGCTGGTTCCCGAACCGATGGAGAAGATGTCCCCAGCCGGGTCGGCGTCCGGCTCCGTTTCATCCAGCCAGATGTAATTGAAGCCGTACGGCTTCACGTAGCGGTCGCGAATCTCATCCCAGAACCATGCGGCCGCCTCGGGATTGGTGGTGTCGATGTTCGGCCCGATGGTCTTCGGCTCCCAGCCCCCGTCCGGCGTTCCATCCGGCTTATGGATCAGCCAGCCTTTGCTCAGGAGCATGTCGTAGAACTGCGTTCCCGGCGCGAAGTGCGGCCAGACGCTGAGCAGCGTTTTCACATCCATCCCATGCAACTCGCGGTTCATCTCCGCCGGATCAGGCCAGCGCTCGGGGTCCAGGTCAAGTTCGCCCTGGCGCGTCATGTTCAGGAAGTCGACGACCACCACATCCAGGGGCAGGTGCCGGTCGCGGTATCCTTTCGCCACATCCAGGAGCTGTTCCTGCGTGGGATAGATCGCCTTGCTCTGGATGTACCCATACACCGCCCTCGGCAGCATGTGCGTAACGCCGGTGAGCGCGCGGTAGCCCTCGTAAATCTCATCGCTCGTCCAGCCCGCGATCACGAAATACGACACGCGCTCCCCGACTTCCGAGGACCAGACGTTCTGGCCATTGAAGCCCAGGTCCACGGTGGTCTTCGATGGATTGTCCCACACCAGCCCGTATCCGCGGCTCGACACCATAAACGGCACGCACACATCTTCGCCGCCAATCGCGAAGTACTCATGCCAGCAATGGATCTCGTGGTCCCGCAGGTCCATCCATCCCTTTTGCTGCTGCCCCAGGCCGTAATAGTGCTCGTCGGCGGGCGAGTCGAATTGCGCCGTCACGCTGTAGCCGTGACCGCCCACGTCCTGCTGGGCCACTTCCGCGCTCTCCGGCGCCATGGTCCAGGTACGCATGTGCAGCAGCACTTTGCCATCCGCCGTGGTCACCAGCAGCGCATCGTTGTGCGGAGCATACGGATCCTCATGCGTCGGCATGAACTTCTCGTCCAGCGCATCATTCAGCGCGTCGGACGGCATCTGCTGCGGCAATTTGTCTTTGGGCAAATCGCCGGGCGCGACGCGCACCACCATCTTCTCCGAGCGGTACACATCGTAGCCTTCGGCATCGCGCTCGTGCGTCCATCCATGCGAGGAGGGACTAGCCACAATCCCGTATCCCGGGGCGGCGGTCGCAGCAGCTTTGCTCGTGCTCATCGTCACGCGCACGATGTTCGGGCCGTAGGGCACAAGCGAAATCACCCGCCCATCCCGCTCCAGCACCAGGCCCTCGTTCTGGGCAGCCGCAACTACGGGAAGCAACAGGGCCGCAAGCGCCACGCCAAGGTTCCACGCGAGAAACTGCCGCGCCAACCGCCGACGACGTCCTAAAGCAACAACGGGCCGGAAACCCATTACACACAAATCAGGCATCGCTCCTCCTCAGACAAAACAGGATACTGCAGAGGCCGTGGTATTGGGCGGCTCCTGCAGGTCGACGGCGCTACAGTTCCCCGCCGCCTACTTCATCCCCCGCAGGGCGCTCACGCCGGCGCCGATGAGGGCGGTGGCGTCGTCGGGGGGGAGGATTTCGAGCGAGAAGCTCTGCAACGGGCTCATGCGGACCATGGTTTCGAGGTGGCTGCGCAAGAGGGGCAGCTCGAGAAAGCCCACGTTTTTGCCGGTGAAGTAGAAGCGCCCCGGCCCGGCCAGGTGAATGAAGGAAGCCGTGGCTGCGGCGAGGGCGCGATGCCACAAGTCGACAAACGTGCGGCAGCGGGTGTCGCCTTGCTTCGCGAGGGCGAAGACTTCTTCGGGCTCGAGGTCGAGAAAGCGCATGCGCATGGCGCGATGGCCCACGATGCCTTCGAGATGCCCGATGCCGCCGCATCCGCAGTAGCGTTCCTTGGGGTCGAGCGTAACCGTGATGTGGCCGCCCTCCCAGACGCCTTCCACATAGGGCCAGCGACCGTAGCCAATGCCGTTGCCGATGGTCCACACGCGGGTGAGCTTATCGAGACGGCCGCGCGTGGCGGCAACGCCTGCGGCGATACAATCGGCGTCATTGGCGATGTGCACCGGGGCCGTAATGCCGCGCTCCTCAAGCGCCGAGGTGAGCTGAGCGGCGAGGCGAATGCCTTTCATCTGCGGCAGATTCGGCGACTCCTCCACCACGCCTTGGCGCACGATGCCGGGAACCGCGACGCCGATGGCGTCGAGCGGTTTCGGTTTGGCGTTGATCAGGGTTTCGATCTGCGCGGCGAGGATTTGGACAAGGTCGCTATCGGGGATGGCTTCGAGGGGTTCGAGGGCATCGGGGTCCTGGGGATAGCGCAGCAGATTGCCGGTGAGGCGCTCGTCTTCGACCCTGGCCGAGGCGATGTGGTCTGTAAGGACGACGCCGATTGCGATGGTCATGTTGTCCTCCTCGGGGAAGAGCCGCGAACGGTGGACGGCGATCAGTGACTAGCCACTAACACCTACTCAGTCTGATACCGGTGCAAGCGGCCGAGGCCGTTGAACGCGGCAACCTTGTAGCACTCGGCGAGGGTGGGGTAGTTGAAGACGGTATCGATGAAATAATCCACGTCGCCATCGAGGGTCATGACCGCCTGGCCGATGTGCACCAGTTCGCTTGCTCCCTCGCCGATGATGTGCACACCCAGCACCTTGCGCGTGTCGCGATGGAAGATGAGCTTGAGCCTTCCCGTGGTGTCGCCGCGAATCTGGCCGCGCGCCGTCTCGCGATAGTAGGCCATGCCCACCTCGTAGGGAACGTCCTCGCCGGTCAACTGCTCCTCGGTCTTGCCGATGAAGCTGATCTCGGGAATGGTATAGATGCCGTAGGGATAGAAGCTGGGGTTGGAGTAGGCGGCGTGATCGTCGAAGGCGTGGGCGGCGGCGATGCGTCCCTGCTCCATGGAGACCGAAGCCAGCGAGGGAAAGCCCACCACGTCGCCCGCGGCATAGATGTGCGGCACCCTGGTTTGGTAGTGCTCGTCGACGGCGATGCGGCCGCGCTGGTCGGCTTCAAGGCCTGCGGCGGCCAGATTCAGGTCGTCCACATTGCCCTGGCGGCCGACGGCATAGAGCAATGCATCGCCTGAAACTTTTTTCCTGCTTTCGAGATTGGCGACGACGGTGCCGGCGGTTGGCTCTTCGACGCTTTCCACCTCTTCGCCCAGACGCATGGTGACGCGGCTGTCGCGCAGGTGATAGCTGAGGGCCTCGATAATCTCCTGGTCGGCAAACTCGAGCAAGCGGTTGCGTTTTTCGATGAGCGTGACACGCACGCCGAGCACCGCGAACATGCAGGCGTATTCGACGCCGATGACGCCGCCGCCGACCACGACCAGGGAGCGGGGCAGAGCCTCCAGGCCGAGAATCTGGTCGCTGTTGACGATGGTCTTGCCGTTGACCGGGACTTTGCCGGAGACGGCCGGTTTGGTGCCCACGGCAATGACGATGCGCTCCGCCTGGAGGGTGGTGTCGGCCTGCGTACCTTCCACGTGCACCTGGTGGGGATCGAGGAAGCGGGCGATTCCATGCACCACGTCGATGCCGTTGCGCGAGAGCTGCGCTTCGGTCACGTCGACTTCGGTTTTGATCACGGCCTGGACGCGGAAGGCGAGATCCGCCATGGTGATCTTTTCCTTCACGCGGTAGTTGACGCCGTAGATGGAGCGGTAGTTGACGCCGTAGATGGAGCGGTAGTTGTAGCCGCTGAGATGGAGCACGGCCTCGCGCATGGTTTTGGAGGGGATGGTGCCGGTGTTGACGCACACGCCGCCCACCACCTGCCGGGCCTCGACCACGGCCACGCGTTTGCCCATCTTGGCCGCGGCCACGGCGGCCCGCTGGCCCGCGGGTCCGGAACCGACAACGACCAGGTCGTACGCAACGGCGCTCATGGCTTTCTCTCCTGAATTGGATGCACGGAATCGGTTCCCAGTTCGCAGTTCGTAGTTCGCAGTCCGCGGAGCGGCTGAAAGCTTCCGGTCAGGTACCGTGAACTGCGAACCAGGAACTGCCTTTACGGAAGCTGTACGTCTTAGAGCGGTTCCAGAATACCCGTGCCCCACGTAGCTCGGTGAAAGGTGGCGTTTTCTTGAGGAAAACGCCACTTGGGTTCCATGCTCCTGGGTACAGCAATTCTGGAACCGCCGTAGCGCAAAGAGGAGCCGGTGCTCCGCCCCGGCGGCCGCATCTCCAGAATAACTGGACACGCGGTGCGGACAAAAGAATACGCAGGGGAATTGAAGGAAAACGAGCTATTGCCGGGAAGGGGCCAAAAAAACGGCCGGACCAATGGGGCCCGGCCTTCAAAGTCTGGGCGGGATGCCCCGGCGAGGAACCTGGGGTTCACTCACCGGGGCTGCAGATCCGGGTCCCGCCCCTCTCAATCGTTCGTCGAGCGGCGCTCGCGTTACGCGCGCGCGGAACGCATACGTTGTGACGCCGCTGCCCGTGCTCCTCCCGCGAGTTTTCCACCGCTCTGTGTGTCGCTCTCCAGATGGAACTGCCGGATCATTCCATCCAGCTCCGCGGCCAGCGAGGACAGGTTCCTCATGGCTTCCACGGCTTCTTCGGCGGCATGGGTGTTTTCCACCGCCAACTGCGAAATCTGCCCGGCGGCCTCGGAAATCTCTCCCGCCGCGGAGGTCTGTTCGGTGGCCGCGGTGGCGATCAGGTGAATCTGCTGCTCCACCTGCCTGGAGGATTCGATGGTCGCCTCCAGGCTGTGCCGGGCTTTCGAAGTTTCCTCCAACCCGGTGGCCACGGCGCGTTGGCTTTCGTCCATCACGTGCAGCGTCTGGCGGGTCTCTTCCTGGATGCTGCGGATGGTGCCCGCAATCTCCTCGGTGGCGCTCTTGGTGCGCTCGGCCAGACGCCGCACCTCGCCCGCCACCACGGCAAACCCGCGTCCGTGTTCGCCGGCGCGGGCCGCCTCGATGGCCGCATTCAGGGCCAGCAGGTTGGTTTGCTCGCTGATCTCCTGAATCACGCTGACCACTTTGCCAATCTCCTGGCTGCGTTCGGAGAGCGAGGCGATTTTGCCTGCGACGGAGCGCGACGCCTCCACGATCTTTTCCATGGTTTCGGCCGCGGATTGCATTACCTGGCCGCCCGACTCGGCATTTTCCGCCGACTGGCGGCTGGAGCCTGCCGCGTTCTCCGCGTTGTGGCTGATCTCGCCGATGGTGGCCGTCATCTCCTGGGCCGCGGCCGCAATCTGGTTGATCTTGCCCGACTCGGTGCGCGCATTGCCGGCGCTTTGCACGCTGCGCGCGCTGATCTCCGTGGTCGCCGCGGAAAGCATCTCCGCGCCGCGCGCCACCGACTGCACCACCGAGCGGAGCGCGGCGATCGAATCGTTCAGCGCCACGCCCACCTGCCCGATCTCATCCGTCCCGGTTACCTCGATGCTCGCGGTAAGGTCCTTTTGCGCCAGCCGTTCCGCCGCCGCCTTCACGCGGACAATCCGAGGCGCCGTCGCCCGCGTCAGGGCGATACCCGTCAGAGCGCATAAAACCATGATCAAGAGCGTGACCCCGATGTCGACCCAGATTGCGCGGTTGCTGGTGCGTGTGGCGCCCGAAGCGCTCTCCACTCCCGACTTGGCGTGGTTTTGAAATCCGATGTCCGCCATCTCCAAGGCTTGATTCAGGGAGGCAACTACGGCATCCGACGATAAAAGGTCCAAGGCGTCGCCGGTGTGACCGCCAGCCAACAAGCCATTGCCCCGATCGCTGAAATCCTGGTATTGCTTGAGCGCTGCCGTGAACTTCTGGTAAGGCTCGCGGTCTTCAGGCAGAAGGAGGGGCTCTATCGCTTTCAAGGCCTCCTGATAGGCGGCGATGGCCTTTTGCCGCTTGGCGCTGTGATCTGCCGTACAGGCCGGCGTCTGGCACAGCATCAGCTCGAGGTCTTCCCGGCGTTCCACGTTCAATCCGTCGCGAATATCCCCGATATGGATCAAGGATGGAAAGCTGTTCTCACTGACTACGGCATTCTCGCCGGTGATGCTCCTGAAGGTGATCGAGGTGTAGGCGCCCAGGACGAGGCAGAGTGCGCAAACCACGCCGAACGCAAAGGCGAACTTCCGGGAGAGAGGCAGGTTTCTGGCCCAGGACATGGCGCATCCTTTCCGAATGAACTCTTTGACTCTATCGGCGGGGAGCGCTTCGTCTTGAGCGCCAATCCTCTGCCAAAGCGTAAATTTCTCTCCTACCGCCGAGCGGCGCAGGACTTGCCGGCTTTGCAGCGTTGGCGGGGAACGGGAACCGGGCCGCACTTGCCTCGGCGTAAACGGAGCCGGTATTCTGTGGGCCGTTCCCAGTTTCAAGTTGGGAAACTTCCCGAAAATGAGGCTGCCCATGCCCGTGCTTCGATCTATCACCTCCAGCACCGTCGCTCGAACGGCTTTGGCGCTGGTTTTCTGCACCGCGGTCTCCTCATTGCCGGCGCAGACGGCTCCCGCGCCGCCAGCGCAAACAGCTCCTGCACCACCCGCGCCCTCACGCCCCGCGCCCACGCCGGAGCAGCTCGCCATGCAGGCAGCCTCAGAAAAAGATCACCAGCGCATGATGGACTTGCTCGGCATCAAAGAGCTCCGGGAAGGCGCCGACGGGAATAATCCCAATGCTCCGAATGCGGCGAACTACGACGAAGCGAAGGCCGACATGCACGTGGCGCTCCCCGACCCACTGCGGCTGGCCGACGGCAAGCCGGTGACGAAGGCGAAGATGTGGTGGACCGAGCGCCGTCCCCAGATCGTCGAACTCTTCGACCGCGAGATTCTGGGCCGCGTTCCCGCTCATCTGCCCGCCGTGACGTGGAAGGTGGTCAGCACCACGCGGGAGAAGAATGGGGATGTTCCCGTCATCACCAAGAGGCTCGTCGGCCACGTCGACAACTCGAGCGATCCAGCGATCAGCGTCGACATCGATCTGACTCTGACCACGCCGGCCAATGCCGCCGGTCCCGTTCCTGTCATCATGGAGCTCGGCTTGAGCCGGGAATTTATGGAGATGTTGATGAAGCGTTTCCCCGAGTTCAAGCCGCCGCCGGGACCCACGTGGCAGCAGCAGGTTCTGGCGCGCGGCTGGGGTTACGCGGAGTACGTTCCCACCAGCGTGCAGCCTGACGACGGCGCCGGGCTTACGCAGGGCATCATTGGCCTGGGCAACCGCGGCGAGCCGCGCAAGCTCGACGACTGGGGCGCGCTGAGGGCCTGGGCCTGGGGCGCCAGCCGCGCGCTCGATTACTTTGAAAGCGACCCGGCCGTCGACGCGCACCAGGTGGGTATCGAGGGCCACTCGCGCTACGGCAAGGCGGCTCTGATTGCCATGGCGTACGACCCGCGTTTTGCCATCGGCTACATCAGCTCCAGCGGCGAGGCGGGCGCCAAGCTTTACCGCCGCAACTGGGGCGAGCAGATCGGCAACATCGCCGGCACGGGCGAGTACCACTGGGTGGACGGCAACTTCCTCAAATACGACGGCCCGCTCAGCGTTGCCGATCTTCCCGTCGACGCCCACGAGCTGATTGCGCTGTGCGCTCCGCGTCCCGTCTTCGTCTCCGCAGGCGCCGCGGCGGCCGGCGACGGCTGGGTCGATGCAAAGGGAATGTTTCTGGCCGAAGTTTCCGCCGGACCGGTCTACAAGCTGCTGGGAAAGAAGGATCTGGGAACCACGGAGTTTCCGCTGATCGAAACCACGCTTATTTCCGGCGATCTGGCTTTCCGCCAGCACACCGGCGGGCACACGCCTGCGCCGAACTGGCCCACGTTTATCGAGTTTGCCAGCCGGTATTTGCACGCGCTGGCGGCCAAGGCGCCGTAGAGTTCACAGCGGCTTCGACATCGCGATGCAATGGCACTCCACTCCCGGCCGCAGCGGCTGCGAGGGCTTGAGTTCTTCGGTCCCGGTGACCAAAAGAAAAGAAGGGGTTGACAGCATAGACTCGACGCTTCCGGCAAATACACTAATCTTGTGCAGCTACCTTCACTCAAGCAAATACGCGATGCGCAAACTGTGGTCTATCGCTCCATGCCCCCCACGCCGCAGTTTAGCTGGCCTCTCCTCAACCAGCGTCTAAAAACGGAGGCCTGGATCAAGCACGAGAATCATTCCCCAGTCGGCGCCTTCAAACTGCGTGGAGCATTGGTCTACATCGATTGGCTCAAGCAGACACTGCCGGGCTTGCCGGGCGTGGTTGCGGCCACACGCGGCAATCACGGCCTG
>Ga0326727_10021731_pt1 | contig 12510 bp, 18 predicted proteins | sample MB2enrmetagenome_FD_207643 | JGI IMG/M metagenome (GOLD analysis project Ga0326727, IMG submission 207643) | Lab enriched peat soil microbial communities from McLean, Ithaca, NY, United States - MB29MY | ecosystem: Environmental > Terrestrial > Soil > Wetlands > Peat | place: USA: New York...
CTCAATCTCAAAATCGATGTTCTTGAGGTTATGAACCCGGGCCCCGCGAACCACAATGCTATCTGTCGACATCTTCCCCTGGCACCACAGAAGGATCAAAACCCGCAACCGAATCTTTCTATTATAACGGGAGCGGCCAACGTGGGATCAGCAACTTACTCATTCCACGAACAGCCAGAAACGCGACAATCGCGACAATCCGGCCTGTTTTATGCACGGCTTAGACACGGCGGTTACGGCGGGTCAAGCGCAGCACGAGGTCGCCAACGACTTCGACAACGTGATCGAGATGCAGATGCCGAAGAAGACGGCCTGAACCCCGCGCTGGAACGGGCCGCCAGTCGCGGCTTCCGTCCCGGATGTAGTCTTACTAGTTTCCTGAAACAATGAAGATGGAGGAAACCATGAAGGAAGACAGGTTGGGACTCGACGAGTTCGTTGCGCGGCTCCTGGAGATGGGATTCGTCGAGGACAAGATGACACACGGTACGCCAGCGCTTCGGGCCTTGATGAAGGCAAATCCCTACATCCGCAGCTTCGATTCGCCGCCGAGCCTCAGGTCGGCGTTCAGGTGGTTGGCCACGGGCGGCTCCTCGCTCGCGGACTTCTCGGTCACGGTTCAAGACGAGATGCCGGACGGCTCTTCGAGGGAATGGGGAGAGCACCAGGCCGGCGACGGCAGCGTGAGCTTCGGCAGCATGGAACCGAACGAGGAGTTGCTCGGCGCACTCGCGCTGGGCGCGGAGGGATTCAGGAAGTGGTTCGACGATCGTCTCGCCTACTTGTTCGAGGTGAAGCGCGATGGGGAGACCGTCAACCAGGGAGTGGTCACGGTTGGCGGCGAGACGCACGCGGGCGGAGAGACGGTCAACTGAGGTTCTCCCGGAAAGCACTTGCCGCCGCGCTGGCGAATCGCTACGCTTGGCCCATCGGAGGATCATCATGGCAGCGCGTTCAGTCGAAGAAGCGACGATCGTCGAGGGTGCGGTGGCAAAGGCGTTGAGCGAAGCGGGCGTCAAGGACGACTCGCCGCTAAAACAGGTCTTGGTGCACGACGCGGAAGTTTACGATCTCGTCGAAGTCTGCACGCCGAGCAGCATCGACGGTCGCAGTGTTTCGCTAGAACAACGGTTGGTCGAAATGAAAGCCGATCCGCAGTGGGCACGCGAGTTCAAGGAGAAGCCGCCGGCGCCATCGTCGTCCCGGCAGCCGACCCCGACTCCCGCAGGCGCGATACTGCAACCGGACAGGTCGCAGTTTTCCGATCTGGTCTCAGGCAAGGCCGTGATGAGGTAATGCATCTGCCATCGGCACGAGAAATCGAGGCGGCGAAAACACCGCGTGGCGGATGGACGCGGGCGCAGCTTGCCGAGTGGGGCGTGCCTTGGCCGCCGCCGAAGGGTTGGAAAGCCGCGCTGCTGGCGGAAAGCGACAAGCCGAATCCACCTGCGGAAAGAGCGGGCCGCGATGCAGGACGACATCCATCTCCTCGATAACTACGGCACCGCCGCGACCAGGACGCTGTGCGGCGTCGCAGTTCCGCAACTCCTCGGGTCGGCGCGCGGCACACTGAGATGGGCGCACGTCGGGCACGAGACCTGCGCGGAGTGCCAGAAGGTTCACCAGTCGCGGGTCGGCCAGCTCGCCGGAGCGCCGCTGCCGCCAACGACAAAGGCCCGTCCGCTCGGTCGGGTCGTCCGAAAGTAAACGCCAAACCACTACAGCTTGGGGTCGGGCTTCCGCGCCGCCTGCGGGGGACGCGGAACGCCAGCGCCAGCCGCGCAGGCCGACCGTTCTCCAGCCTGTAAACTCGCCATCCCGCCGAGCATGACCGCGAAAAAACTTCCGCGTTCTGCGTCCTTCCATTGCCCACCTAATCATCGGCTTAGGGATGCGCCATGCCCGTAAGTGATAGGCATTGCAGGACTTGCCTGGACAGGTCGCTAGTAAAGGGCGTAAGATCGTTTTAGTTCATCAAGGGTGGTTCGGCCAAGCGCCGAACCCGACAACCTACAGAAGATCGCAAGGTGTAAGGCCCGCAACGGGCAGATGAGGCCGCGAGAAGCGGCAAAGGCAAGTCGTTGCATGGAACCAATCTCACCGAAGTCATCGCGCTGCGCTGCGTCGTTTGCGGCAAGTTCGTGGCCGTGCGAATCGACCCCGTCGATCTCCGCCGCCATCACGAGGGCCTGTTCGTGCAGTTTGCCTTCCCGTACTTGGACGCTTCGCTCCGAGAGCTTTTTATCTCTGGGGTTTGCCCCGACTGCTGGGACCTGCTCTGCCCTGACCCGATCGTTCACCCGACCGCCTACCACTGAAGTGGCCACAAACCCGCGCCGCCCAAGTCGGCGCAGAAAAGAGAAAACGCAATGCTGACCGTGAACAAAAACCAGGCAATCACGAAGCTGAACCGGCTGATCGAGGATGGCCGACAGAACGCGGGGCAGGTCATCGAGCACGTGATGACGCACCAACCCGCGGACTACATCGTCAAGGCTAACGCGCTCCAGTTCTCCGGCAACGGCGGGTTGAAGGTCGCGCTCAACAGCGCGGAGTTCGGCGTGCACCGCTTCGCGCTCGGCCAGATCGCCGAGACTGCCAACCTGCCCGTCAAGTTCCTCGACTCGCTGGCCGCGACCGACTGGGGCCGCGCGCTGATCGCGCACAACCTGTCGGAAATCTTCCAGCACCGCGACGCGAAGCGGCATCTTGTCCGCACGCTGAGCGGCGAAGTGCGCGGGTTCCTGTCCGACAGCTACAGGCGGCTCGACTCGCGGCCCATCATCGAAGCGTTCGTCACGGGCGTCCAGAAGCTCGGGGCGCTGCCATACAAGGGCATCGTCACCGATACCAAAGTCGCGATTCAAGCGATTCTGCCGGACGTCTTCGACGCGATCCCGGGGGAAGTTATCGCCTTCGTCCTGAGCCTTGAGAACAGCGACTTCGGCAACGGCGCACTGAGCCTTCGAGTCGGCGCGCTTCGCATCTGGTGCGACAACCTGGCCGTGTTCGAGGAGAACATGCGGCAGATCCACCTTGGCCGCAGGCTCGACGAAAACATTGTGTTCTCGCAGCGGACGTACTTGCTCGACACCCGCACGACGGTGAGCGCTCTCGAGGACATCATCGGTGTGCAACTGAACCGCGAGGGCCTCAATCGGCGGATGGAGTTGCTTGCGGTCACGGCGGAGAAGGCCGTCGACCCGCAGGCCGCGATGAAGATGCTCAAGGACGCGCTGGGCGTCGGGCAGGCGCAACAGGTGATCGACGCGTACAAGTCCGCCGACATCGAGATGCTCCCTGCCGGGAACAACGCATGGAGACTCTCCAACGCGATCAGTTGGATTGCGGGCAAGGAGACCGACGGCGAGAAGAAGCTGGAACTGGTCAAGCTCGCGGGCCGCGTCCTTCTTCCGGGGAAGGGCGACATCCCGTTCGCCGCCGCGGAAGTTGTGGAGGCTGCGGCTGCATAGGCGAGGGGCGGCGGGGCGAACCTGCCCCGCCGTTTCAAAGCGGCAGTTCTGGCTCCAAGTCCAGAACGAGGAACACGGCAATGGAAACCGAGACCAACACGTTCATTCAATACCGGAGGGGCCGCAACATCTTCGCGTTCCGCTGCCCGCTCTGTGGGACGACGGGCGAACTGGGGGTGCCGGACGGCAACCGCAACGGCCTGGTGCCATGCCCGAGCAAGTGCGGCGCGCAGTTCGTGGTCCGCCGCGGTCGCGGGTTTTTCGCGAAGCCCACCTTGGAGTTCGCGTTCGGGCCAGCGCGAACTCGAAAGGCAAAAACTGCGGGGGGAACTGCAGAGAGAGAGGGGATAACTAAATGCGCTACACGATAGACATAGCCAACGCGCTGACCGACGACGCGGAGAAGTTCAAGGTCGTCGACGGCTTCACCGGCAAGACGATCGCGGACAACCTGGAAGGCGAGGTCGCGGAGAGTCGGGCGTCGCGGATGAACGCGGACTTCAAGGAGGCCTGCGACATGGCCGAAGCGCTGACGAGCTTCGCGCAGCACACGGGCGCCGTGAGGGAGTTCGCCGCCGCGATGGAGCGCCAGCACCGGACGCTCCAGCAGTCCACCATGCGGTTGTTCGTCGCCTGGGTCGAGTCGCTCGCCGAGACGAAGGACGGCAGGTTCGACGCGAGGAACGAGGGCACCGTCAAGCTGGCGAAGGCGCTGGTCGCGTCGCCGGCGTGGGACAAGAAACACCTGCCGTACGTGTAATCACCGAAGTTCCAAGCGGGCCTTTGGCGGATCACCGCGCGAGGCAGAAACGAGGATGGCAATGAAGGACAAGGAAAAAACGTACGCGCTCTATCTCGGGTCGAAGGGCATCGAGGCGGAGCGGAACGACAACGCCGGACACGCAGAACTCGGCGTCGTCGAGGTCAGAGAGACCGGCGAGATCAGGAACCCGGAAACCGGAAACCAGTTCAACGACCTGGTCTTCCGCTGCCAGTACGAGCGCATGGGCGACCCGTTCGCCTTCGCGCTGCACTACAGCATGAGCTGCATCGAGCTGGCGGACGCGGAGCGCATGGCGAAGCTGCTGAAGAAGGCGCGGCGCGTCGAGAGGAAGTTCCCCGTCAACCCGACGACCTTTGGGCAGTGGTGCTCGCTGATGGCTCGCGGCCTGGGCGTCACGCGGCTGGTCAAGCAGGTCAGCGGTTGCGGGCCGTCGTTCGCCGACAACGAGCACCGGACGTTCTCGATCGTCGAGGCGCAGCACGTGATCGACTCCGTGATCGCAGAGTCGAGAAAGTCCGAGGTGGCGGCATGAGGGCAATCATATCCATTCCCAAGGGCAGGGTCAGGTCACCGTGGCTCGGTGTCAACGTCGCCGGCGCCCGCCCGCTTGTCCTGCTCACCGAGCAAGTCAAGGCGGCGCTGGCCGGAGTCACCGTGACGGACGCCGCGGTCATCGAGGCGAAGCGGCGGGCGTCGGGCGAAGGCTGGCAGCGCCGACAGGACGAGCCGACTCGCGCTCTCGAAGTGACCTACACGCACGGACGCGGCGGGCATGGCCGCGCCGTCTTCTACGATCTTGGCGCGTGCGATCTCTCGATCCACGGATGGGCGGAGCGGCAGCGCGAGCGGTTGGCGAAGAAGCCGGCGATGTCGGCCCGGGAGCGCAGGGTCGGCGTCATGGTGCGGAGGCTCGAGAAGGAGAAGCGGCAACTGTACCTGCACCGCCCCGTCCATCCGCTCTTGCAGCGCGAAGGCTACATGTACGCCACGCCGGAAAGTTGCCGCGCGAGCGAGTCGCGCTGGCGCCAGGAGAAGCCGATGCGCCGACAACTGGCTCGTATCGCGGGCACGGCGCTCAAGCATCGGGTCACGAACGCGACGGCGTACAAGATGCTGCGCGACGCCGGCTTCTCGGTCGCGAAGTTCTCCGACCTGCGGAAGTGGGACCGCGGCCGCGCGCAGGACGAGCAGGGTTACTGGCGGCACATTCACTTCTTTGTGTCGGGGATGCTCTCCGGACCGGACCGCGAGAGAAAGCACCGGGCGGCGCCCGTGGACAGGTTCGCGGATCACCGCAAGGCGTTGGTTTCGTATCTCGCCGACCGACGGCAGGTCGAGAGCCTGGACTCGCAGATCAGGGCCGTGCGGGAACTGGCGGCGTAGGTTGGGGGCGGCGAAAACGATCCGCGCCTACCACAACCTGTAGCGGTCATGACTGCTAAGTCCTTGCGAATGTATGATTTGCCTTGACTTTTCAGCGTTAGGCGACTATTATAAGAACTGGAAGCAAGAGAACGGGCAAAGCATCAAGACGCTGGTTCCACCAGCGAGCAACCTACCCAAAAGGGCAAGGTGCTTCGGGGCCTCCAAAGGCCCGATGCGGCGGGGCAGAACCCGCAAGGAAGAGAAGGTCATGGCGAACCAAGATCAGGAAAAACTTCTGGAACTGCTGCGTCGCGCCCACACCGTCCTCGGCGAAGGGTTGATCGACAACTGCTTGGACGAGTCCGCGGCGGAACTTCAAAACGAGATCGCCGAGGTCATCGGCCTGCCAGCGATGAAGCGCGACACCGTGCGCTGCGGCAAGACCTGGTTTGTGGCGGGCGGACGCGATGAGCGCCGGTGCCAAGAGAACGCGACGCAGGTCTGCGCGCTCTGCGGCAACGCCCGGTGCGACGAGCACGATGACCTTGGCTTCGTAGAGCGCGACGGTCAGACGGTCTGCGAGGAGTGCCTATGAAAACGAAAACGAAAACGTTGTACGACGAACACTACGATCTCGTCGGCAAGATGATGGACTACGAAAACGGGATGCTGCCGAAGGCGCAGGCCATAGAGCTTTTCCAGCACCTGATCAACAGCGGCATGGCGTTTCAGTTACAGGGCAGCTACGGCCGCACGGCGGCGATGCTTCTCGACAAGGGACTGTGCGTCGCGGCGGCGGCGTGAGGCCACCGAGAAAGAGAGAACGAGATGGAAACCACTAAGCAGGATCAGGGAACGCGCACGCCGGACGTGCTGGTCGCAAACGAAGGGACGGTTTTCGTTTTCGGGTTGATGACCCCCGCAGCGGAGCAGTGGGTTGCGGAGAACGTTCAGTCGGAGCCGTGGCAGCGATTCGGAAACTCCATAGTCGTCGAGCACAGGTTCGCGTGGGGACTCGCCGAGGGCATGAAGGACGCGGGCCTGGTGCTGCAATGACCGGAAGCCAAAGGAGTTCGGAGCGCCCGGAAAAACCGGGACTGTCGAAAGTGCGGAGACCGCAGAGGGGATCGCGCCCTTCGGGCCGCTCTGATTCATCTGCCAAAGCGCAGAGGGGGCCGCGACGAGCGGCCTAATGCGACGGCGATGGTTCCCAAGTCCATCGCGGAAAAGAGGGCACATGGCAACGAAGAAAACGAGCGAAGCTGCGGTCGCGCACGTCGACGACCTGCTCCGCGGCAAGCTGATCGAGATTCGGGACGACGCGATGGAACTGAGCGCGGTCCTGGAGTTCGCCAAGCCGAACAGCGTCGCCAGCGATCCGATCTGGCGCTTCACTCAACAAGTGATCGAGGAGGCCGAGGCGCTGCTGCCTTCGGCCCACAAGAGCGGCGTCGCCGAGCGCGACGAGTTGCTCGACGAGCTGCTGAACTCGCTGGAGGCGCGCTGCGAAAGCTGCTGCCGCGGGATCGAGCACGACGACGAGCGCTGCGGGGCGCCGACTGCGAGGCGGTTGCTGCTGGCTGCCGGCAGGATCAAGCACTGAAAACTGAAAAGGAGAAACCAGATGACACGCAATACAGCCATGACAACACGCGAACGCATGACACGCGACTTCGCCGACCTGAACTGGGTCACGGACCGCATCGCGGTGGGGGGCGGAATCTTCGGCCCCGTGGCGATGGCCGACGTGGCGGCGGAGGGCATCACCCACATCGTCAGCCTCAGCGAGTTCGACGAAAGTCCGCTTGCGGCGGAGCACGGCGTCGCCGTGCTGCACGATTACGTAGAGGACGACTTCGAACCGAAGGACGCGGCCTGGTTCGGGCGATGCGTCAAGTTCGCGAAGGCGGCGCTGGCGCAGAAGGGGGCGAAGCTGCTGGTTCATTGTGCCGGCGGCATCAACCGTGCGCCGATGATGACTCTCGCGGTTCTCTGCTCGATGGGATGGAACGTCGAGAAGGCCATGCGGCACATGCGGGCCTGCCGACCCTGCGTCAGTTTCCCGGATGTCTACGTCACGAGCGTCGAACGCTATCTGGGTCTGGATCAAACCGCCGAGGATTTATGAACGCGCGAACAGTCGTGCTCGCGGTTCTGTGGGCCATGCTGGCGTGGTACGGATGGCTCAGGATCGTTTTGGGGTTCACCCTCATCTGCGTCGGCATCTTCGTCGGCACCATGGTTCTCTTCGGAATAGCCGATGCCATCCGCACACGGAACGACCCGAGGCCCAGGCCGCCGATACGACCGCAGGCTCCGCGCGACGACGAGGACGAGGAACTGGCGCAACTCCGCCGCATGGCGGGTCTCGCTGGAGGGAAGCGAGTTTCCGAAACGGAGCGCTCGTAAAGGTTCGCTGTGAGGAAAGGGCGAAGAACGCGCTCCACGGTGGCGACCGCTCCAACGCGCACGGAACCGCCAGAGGCTTACAAAAAGAAAGTTTGGAAAGGGAGGTCAAGGTGAAACATCTCACGAGTTCTCAGGTTCAAGCGCTGATCGCGGCGGCGACCACCGACAGGAACAGGTTGTTCCTCAGCGTGATTTACGAGCACGCGCTTCGCGTGTCGGAGGCGCTCGCCCTGACCGGCGGCTCCGTCAGGCGCGGCTATCTCCAGATCAAGGGCAAGAAGAAAGGCAAGCGGGCCGACGAACGTCTCGACCCGAGCACGCTCGCGCTGTGGGACAAGGTGACGGCGTGCCTGCTGCCGCACACGCTGGTCTTTCCGTTCTCGCGGCAATGGGCAAGCGAAGGCATCTTCCACACGGCGGCGGCGAAGGCCGGGATCGCGCTTCAGTTGAGGCAGGGCATCCATTGCTTGCGTCACTCCTGTGCACATCACATGCTGGACGCGGGCGCACCGCTGCCCGTCGTCCAAAAGGCGCTGCGTCACAAAAGCATCGGCAGCACCGGAGTTTACTTGGAGGCCGATGCGTCCGCGGTCGACGGATGGCGCTCGAAGGCGACGCACGCGGCGCCCGCAGAGCCGGTCGTTCACGTCCACGGAACCGTCGCAGTGCCGGAGCCGATGTCGCTCGCCGCAATCAGGATGGAGATCGAGCGGCTGTCGAACTTGGCGCTGGCGATGCAGCCCGCGCCGGCCGAATCGAACGAGTTTGAAGAGGAGGAACACCATGAAAGTGAGAACTGATCGAAGGGAACCGAAGAAAGCTGTTGACGGTAGAACCAAGGCCGGGCGGCTGCACCGCGCCCGCAGCGAGGCCGCGAAACGGGCCTGGATAACCATCCGAGCGAACCGGGAGAAAGCAAGGGCATCATGATGGAAGCACTGGCGACGATCTACAAGATCACCGGGCGCGACGGCACGCCGGTCGCGCTGCGCGATGGCGAGACGGTGCCTGTCCATGCCGACTGCCTGCGCCATGACCTTGGCTTCTGCAATCCGGCTGAGATCGCCAAGGTGGTCTTCCCGGTTTTCAAGGGGAAGAGCGGCAGGACGTCGCCGCAGATCACCCGCGCCCGCTGGGCCTCGTGCGGCTTGCTGGTCGAGCGCTACGACAAGGACGTTCTCCACTTCGGCGACTGGACGACCTACCGGCACGAGTACGGAGACCCGACGCGACCTCTGGTGCCGGTCACCTTGGCGCAATACTTGGCGCGGCATCCTGGTGAGAAGGTCGCCATGTGGCGGTGACAAGTCGACGCTCGCGCGCGCTCTCGATGCTGGCCACGCAGGACACGTCCAGAACTACCCGATCACCACAATCGAGGACGGCGGCCTACCCAGGCTGCACCGACTCCTGTTTGGCTTCTGCCCTGATCTGCTCGTAGACCTGTTTCCTCAAGAACTCCGCGACCACCTGGGCAAAGGCCGGATCGTTCATGTAGCGAGCGAATATCTCCTGATTCTGATCCATGCGGTCGATGAACTTGCCTTCCAGAGCCTTGTCGAAAACGTACTTGAAGTTCTCCAGCGAGTTGACCATGGCGGCCTGCTGGATGTGCGTGTCGGCGACCGCCTCCTCGCGAATCTGGTCAAAGAAGAGCTGGTCGGCGGGCTTGAACTCCGTCCCGAATCTTTCATTCACGATGTCGATGAGCCGCGATAGTTCGATCTGCTCGTGATGATCCTCGCCCATGCCGACCGCCGTCGGCGCTTTCACGGCGCCGCGATCCCCAGGTGCCAGCGAGATCGAACCTTCGCTGGTTTTCTGGAGACGGTAGTACTTCAGGTTGACCTCGTCATCGAACACCAACCCCGGGCCTATGGATCGTTTCGGCAGACGCGGAATCAGCAAGCGGATGAACGTGTAGAGCTTCTCCAGGTCGGTGTCCTGGAACGGAATGATCTGCGAGAGAAAGGCGTACAGGCTTCGGAATGCGACCAACTGCGCGCGGAACAGTTCCTGCTTCTCCGGTTCCAGCCGACCAAAGCGTTCCACAGGAAAGTCCAGGATCCGGTGCATCTGGGCGTGATCGTTGGGCGACTGGCGGCCCTTGGGTTTGAAGAAGACCTTGGCGAACTCCTCGACCTCGTTTGAATGGTAGACCTGCTCCGCGGCCAGCTTGGCCTGCAGGTCGTAAAGTTGGTGCGGCTCTGCCTGCTGCTCCACCAAGGGAACTTCGTAGTAGGGCCGGAACGCCTTCTGGATTTCGTCCGTCTCGTTCACAAAGTCCAGGACGAAAGTATCTTCCTTGCCGGGAGCCGTGCGGTTCAACCGCGACAGCGTTTGCACGGCCTGCACGTCCGCCAGCCGTTTATCGACATACATCGTATGCAGCATCGGCTGGTCGAAACCCGTCTGGTACTTTTCGGCAACGATGAGGACCTGGAACTCGTCCGACGCAAAGCGCATAGGAAGTTCCTTTTCCCTGATCCCCAAGTTCATGCCCACCTCGGTGTACTCATCGCCCACGTCGAGCCGCACTGTCCCCGAGAACGCGACCAGCGTCTTGATGTCGGTGTAACCTTTCTCCGCGATGTACTTGTCGAACTCCTGCTTGTAGCGCACCGCATGTGCGCGGGAACTGGTCACCACCATCGCCTTCGCCCGCCCGCCGATCTTGTGGCGCGTGACCGCGCGGAAGTGCTCAATCATCACTTCGCTCTTCTGTGCCAGGTTGTGCGGATGGAAGCTGACGAACCGCGCCAGCGCCCGGGCGGCTTTCTTCTTATCCAGCTTGGGGTCGTCCTCAACCGACTTGATCAGCCGGAAGTACGTTTTGTAGGTCGTGTAGTACTTCAGCACGTCCAGGATGAAGCCTTCCTCGATCGCCTGCCTCATGCTGTAGATGTGGAACGGCTGCGGCTTGCCGCTCTCGTCCCTGCGGCCAAACGTCTCCAGCGTTTTGTACTTGGGCGTGGCCGTGAATGCGAAGAAGCTGAGATTGCCCTGTTTCCCGCGTTTTGCCACCGCCTTCAGAACTTCTTCCTCGTAGTCGGGCAATGCCTTTTCTTCCGCTTCTTCCTGGGCCTGCCCGCTGATCGCGTGGCCTGCCAGAACTCCTTTCATCTCGGCTGCCGACTCGCCGGATTGCGAGCTGTGCGCTTCATCCACGATCACGGCATAGCGGCGGGCCGGCAGTGCGCCGACTTTCTCCGTGACGAACGGAAACTTTTGCAGCGTCGTGATGATGATGGGTACGCCGGATTTCAGGGCTTCCGCCAGTTGCGTCGAGTCCTCGTCAATCTTCTGCACAACCCCCGACCTGTGCTCAAACTGATAGATCGTGTTCTGCAGTTGCTGGTCGAGCACCCGGCGGTCGGTGACTACCACGACCGAGTCGAATACCTTCTGGTCTTTTGCGTCATGCAGGCTGGCGAGCCTATGCGCGAGCCATGCGATGGAGTTGCTCTTGCCGCTTCCGGCCGAGTGCATCACCAGATAGTTGTTCCCTGCGCCTTCCGCCCGCGATGCCTTCTCGATTTTCCGCACGGCATCGAGCTGGTGATAGCGCGGGAAGATCATGTTTTCTTTTCGCGCCTTCTTCCCCGCGATTTCGGCCTCGATCGCTTCCAGGTGGATGAACCGCGCCAGTATGTCGAGCAGGCTGTCGCGCTGCCACACCTGCTCCCACAAGTACGACGTCTTGTACTTGCCCTCCGACGCTGGCGGATTTCCCGCGCCCATGCCGTCGCCCTGGTTGAAGGGCAGGAAGAACGTGCTCTTGCCCGCGAGCTTCGTCGTCATGAACACCAGATCGGGATCGACGGTGAAGTGTACCAGCGTGCGCTTCTTGAACTGGAAGATCAGGTCGTTCGGATCGCGGTCGTACTTGTATTGCCAGACCGCATCTTTCACGCTCTGCCCCGTCATGGGGTTCTTGAGTTCGGCGGTCATGATCGGAATGCCGTTCAGGCAGATGGTCAGGTCGAGCGCCTTGGTGCTGGTGAGCTTGAACAGAAGCTGGCGCACGACCGTCAGACGGTTCTTCGCGTAGAGCGCCGCCACTTCCGGATTCATCCCGTGGACCGGTGCGAAGTATGCGACCTTGACCGGCTCGCCGTAGCACTTGAAGCCGTGCCGGATCACGTCGAGCGAGCCGCGCGAGTCCATCGCCTTGCAGAGGTCGTCCAGCAGAGTTTCTTCGGCGCGCGACCCGAGCAGCTTCTCCAGTTTCTTCCAGGTGTCCGGCTGCGTGTCTTTGACGAAGGGAACGAACTGGGTTGCATCCAGCGCCCGCTGCTGGTCGAAAAAGCCCTGGTCGGCCTTGGTGTAGCCGGCGGCTGTGATCAGGTGGTGCTCGATCGCAGACTCGAAGGCCCGTTCCTTATGGTCTACTGGCACAGAGCGGCAGCCTCCTGCGGACGGTAGTTGCGGACGTCGATCTGGCCGGTCACGGCGGCGGAGATCAAAGCCGATCGATAT
>Ga0326727_10021732_pt1 | contig 12510 bp, 16 predicted proteins | sample MB2enrmetagenome_FD_207643 | JGI IMG/M metagenome (GOLD analysis project Ga0326727, IMG submission 207643) | Lab enriched peat soil microbial communities from McLean, Ithaca, NY, United States - MB29MY | ecosystem: Environmental > Terrestrial > Soil > Wetlands > Peat | place: USA: New York...
ATTTTCTTTCACCCATAGCATTCTCCGTTTTTGAGGGGGAAAATGAAGTCTTACTCCTTGTAAACAAATATGTTATAGCATGGAGAAACCGGTTCTGTCAAATTTCATCTGGGAAATCCAGGATTATTAAGGTTATTTTATCGATTAGGAACTTATCTGTCAAATTCCAGAAGATAGTCTTTTCCGTTGCCAACTTGCCAAAAAAAAGACCTGCCCCACAATTTCAACATTCAACTATCGTTGCTACCACCACCTTTTCTTTCGTATCCCAACCCTCAAACCAGCATCATACCTCAAGTCTCAAGGAGGTATGGTATGCGAATCCAGATGAATCAGGTTCCCAACAATCGTAAAGGGTTGCTTCCAGAGTTCTGCCGCGATCAGTTCGAGTTGCTGAAGCTCAAGGGCTTCCAGAAGGTTCTTGCGGATGAAATGCCCTGGGAGAACATCAGAGATGCTATTATCCTTGGCGTCATCGAGGAGGAATACGGGTGCCTGAAGGAAACGATTCTTCTGGACGTTTCGACAACGGAAATGATTCTTAAATGGGACTATTGGCGCTGGAATCCAAGGATGGTCGAACTGGGGGATAATCCCTACCTGGACTTTCGAATGATGACGGATCAAGGCTTGAAATCGATCGCGCATTACTTCCCTGCAACCAATACGCTGTTCGCGGCTGGGCTGCACATTTCAACCATTGGAGTATTTTTACTGAAGCTCATACTTGGCTGGTTGCCGAGCCGAGAGGCGAAGCAGTATCTTCCCGTTTCCATCGGCTTGGATGCCGAATTGGAATGTTTCAACGATGACGGCCAATTGATCCCAGCCGATGAAGTCTTCATGGACAAAAAACGACTCATTCCAGTGAGACCGCTGGATGAGGTTGACAAGCTCCACATTGAGAAGTTCGGCTTAGACTTGACGGAGAGTTATGCTTTGATAGGAACCGATGACGAAGGACAGGCAGTGGAGTTTCGTCCATTTCCTTCATTGAAAGCCGCGACCGTGGTGCAATATGTCAAGCTGTTGATTTGGTATTTCAATAAGCATTTCAAGAAACATCTATCCGTGAAAGGCGATCATTACGCGCTGGGCTGCCATCTGCATTTCGGATTCGGTTTTCCCTTTTACCCTGATGCCAAACTTCTCTTCCTGCTGGATTACTTCATCGGGAAAGTGGTGATCGAAAAAAGCGGACAGGCGAGGGGCGAGTATAAAAAGCTCGGCCAATTCATAGCCAAGGCACACGGCTTTGAATATCGGACCTGCCCGTCAGCCATATTGGAGAAGCCTGAGTATCTCAATGTGGTCCTGTTGATCGCTCATATGGTTGTCGAGCGGTATGTGAACGGGGAAATGTTCGAGATCGCTGGAGATACCCAGGCAACGGATGAGGAATACCGCGAGTGCTGCCTGTTGACTGAAGAGGAGCTGAGGATATTCAACAACTTTCAGGACCATATAGTATCGGACGGCAATATCATTACGAACTGGCTTTGATGGGTCAATAGAAAGGGAGGGCGCGAACCCTCCTTTCTTTTTGCATACTTTTTTTGATCATCCTTTTTTAATGATGACAGGTAGATAACGGAAACGGATCAAGGCAATTGAAAATTTCAGGAGAACAGGAAGCAACGGCAGCTTTGAAATGGATGATTGTGTGAAGGGCAGTAGAATATCAGATCCTGCCTTAAGGAGCTTTGGAAATTACGGGTATTAGAATGGAAATCGGCACAGATAGAAAGCTGAAGAACAGGGACCATCAGGATTGAAAGGTAAAGGAACAACGCGAACAGGTAGAGGCAGTGGAAGATTATTGGAACGGCAGGCAATGAAACAATTGAGCGGAATGGACAGAACGATTCTGAAAAAATATCAAAAGAAGGCGAATATGGGGCCGTGAATCTATATGGGGAAATAAAAAAGGAGCCATTGCTGGCTCCTTGCAAATTCAGAAAAATTGAAATTCTATTTATTTAAGATAAATTTAGAATATGTAATAGAATATACCATTACAGAAGGGACAATATCAATAAGGTCCTCTATCTTAACAAATTTATTATTGAATGGATTGACAGTAAACTCGAATCTTAAATAACATCCATCAAGTTTCCATCGCATTTCATTTTTATCTATTGTAGTAAATTCTTCTCCATATATCGACAATAACTGAGGTTTCAAAAAATTGACTGTTTCTGTCATTGCGTTCTGAACGGCATTCTTATCATTATCATCAATAGCACTATTTAATCCGTTAATGTTAAACATACATGAAACGCTCCATATTATATTATTATATGAGCTGTATAATATTACACATGTTTTATTAAATGCCTTTGATTTATACCAAAGACTTGTGTCGGATTTGGCAATTGGATCTTGCGAATAAGAGCTTTGAATGTCCTGAAGGGATTGACCAATATCACCACTAAAATCGCGGGCATACAAAGTGTTAAGCGCGGAAATGAATAGAATGGAAACAAATAATATATTGATAATGCTTCTCATCATTAACCTCCGAATATACTACGTCAAATAGTAATTATACTAATTGAGATCGCTGAACATATACTTATCCATATTTCCGCCTTTTAGAAATATGCTCATTACTTTACATTGAAATTCAAATATTTTCCGAAGCTGTTTATTTACAATTATATATCCTATTGTTCCAGAAAAATCCATCTCATCACCACTTCTGTTTAAACAAATGTAGTAATTATCTCCTTTTTTTACTAATTCTGATGTTGAATAAAACTTTGCTATGTTTTCATATTTAACTGATTTAATATCATTTAAATCTATTCCGTCTAAATCCATCCAATTTCTAGAGAAAAGTAACTTCCCTTTACTGTTTCTAACTTGAATAATCATGCGTTCGGTATTAAACCCGATTTCAACCTTTGCTTTTGTGTTCATTTCATTTAGATCATTATCAAGGATTGTCACTCCACCGCTGACAAAATTATCAGACACAAAAATAGGGTTTGGTTCTGTAACATTTTTCCAAAAATCTCCTTGCCTAATTTCATCATCGCCCCAGACAATAGAGAATGATATAGTCATACTCAAAAAAAGCAAAAATTGTTTCATATCTTCCTCCTGATGATGCCAAAAAGGGGAGCTCGATGCTCCCCTCTGTTTATTTACGAACAGCAGTCAACGTATGAATCTCAATTTGTTGATACTTTGTGCTGTCGAACTGGTAATAAATTCTCCACTGCCATATTCCTTCTGGTTTTAAGACAATATCTGCAGGTGAACGTGTAGAGACATCAGAACTTCTAAACCATTCTCCTGTATATGCATTAGCTAAAGAAAACTCAATATATATATCAGAAATTGCGAAATCGTTATCGTTTTGAATTTGTCCAGTAATACTAACCCAAAGAGGGGGATTGTCATTGTTTATCTGGTATTTTACACCTAATAACTTCAATCCTTTTGTAACTGTTGTGCCAGATAAATCTTCAGTAGTAGTTACTGTAACATTTTGATTTGATGATGCATTTGCAGCTGCATCCGAGCTCTTTCCTTTGTTATTACATGATGATAAGGTAATAACGGGTAGCAAGAAAAACCCGATTGCCAAACAGAACAACAAAGAACGTTTGCTAAGAATTTCTCTTCCCATATAGAACCTCCTTAAACTTGCAAAACTTTACAAATCAATTCAGCTAACACAAGACCTATCTCTTTGCCCCTGCATTATTAAAAGAATTGTTTTAAGGACTTCCCCCTATCCGTTTGTCTTCCCTGCTTTCTTCTTCACGTTTTAAATCATTCAGTTTCATCTCAATTATCATTTCGTTATAGTAATCTTCAGCTTCGTGAGTAAGATAATCAAGTTGGTTATCACTAAGATGCGCAGCTTTCACAAGTCCAATGAGCCTGTCCGCCATGGTTTCTTTTTTCTCTTTCATATCCATCCTCCTATTGGTTGATGGATCTTGATACCAGTGTGTTCTGTAAGCTCCGAAAAAATTTACGTTTTGACTTTTCTTTTATCGAGTTCACGGAATATTACGGCGATGCCGCCTATAATTGCGCCAATTCCGCCGCCGATTGCAGTGCCGACTAAGGGAAAGCAGGACCCAACAAGGGCTCCTGTCCCAGCACATGAAACAACGATTGCGCTATCGGTTGCGACGTCCGTTGACACTTCATTCATTTCAACCCTCCAGCATGACCGATCTTCGCACATATTATGTTCGATCTTCGATCATCTGTCAACATTTTTTATAATAGGTCAGGTCAAATTTGATCGGCTGGAATGTGATATGAAATCGATCCATAACGACGAATACAAAATCTTCATCGATTTGTTGAAGAAGTATAGAAACGAAAAGAACGTCACTCAATTGGAACTTTCGAAACTGCTGGTTGGTCCAACCACACTTACATCAGCAAGATTGAAACCTGCGAAAGGCGGGTGGATATCATCGAGCTGCGAAACATTTGCCTGGCGCTGGGGATCTCTTTGAAAGACTTCATGGACGAGCTGGAGAAGAGCCTGAAAAAGAAGTAGGAAGAAAAAAATCCTGTGACAATCCTGGCAAAGTTCGTGGATCGATCGATTCCCCATCAAAAAACGCTCCGTCATTTTGAACAATCGAGAAGCCAAAGAAATTTTTAAAAAAATTGCGTTTTCCTTTGTGGCACGGTATATTATATGAAACGGATTTTATCCGCCCGTACTTTTGCCGTACCTTATGGTTAGAGATACAAATTTTGTGAAAAGTGGTATATCTATGAAACACATAGAAATATACCGAAAATTTGTGTTTCCTGTGGGGGTAATGAAAAGGCTCGGCTTTATGCCGAGCCTTTTTCTTTATTCTATCTCTTGAAAGGAAATATGCTCAATGATCTATCTGCCGCGGATTTTTTCCTGAGGTTTGGCACAAATTGGCAGAAAATTGGAAATAACGGGTATCGAAACGGCAGTTTTTAGGGTTACATTTTTCGTCCGGTGATTTACGGAAGAAGAATCTTGAAAAGGGGAGTTTCCATGAAAACGTTAAGCTCGATTTCCACGAAAACCCGGTTCTGCGCCGTGATCGGCAATCCGGTTGCGCACAGTCTTTCTCCGGCAATTCACAATGCCGGATACGAAGCCCTTGGCTTGGATTTCGTTTACGTGGCCTGCCAGGTGGAAGATCTGCAAAGTGCCCTGACCGGGATGCGCGCCCTCGGCAATTTCCGGGGAATGAGCGTCACCATCCCCCACAAGATCGAAGCCATGAAGTATGTCGACGAAGTGGCGGAAATCGATCAGTCTATCGGCTCCATCAATACAGTCATTCACGATGGGAACAAGTTGTCCGGACTCGGGACCGACGGTCCGGGCGCCTTGAAGGCGCTGTCGGACTCCGGCGTGCAGATCGATGGGAAAAACGTGCTGATGCTGGGCGCGGGAGGTGCTGCGCGGGCGATCGCGTTCACGCTGGCCGGGAAAACCGCCCTGAACGAACTGAAGCTCCTCGACATCAACGAATCCCTTCTGAGCGGCCTTTCCGCCGATCTTAAAGCCCGCACGAAAGCGAAGATCCTCTCCGCATCGCTGAATCCGGATTCGCTGGAAAATGCGATGGCGACGGCCGATGTGATCCTGCACTGCACTTCCGTCGGGATGCACCCCAAAGAGGATAATTCCCTCGTACCGGTCGAGTTATTCCGTCCGGGACAGTCGGTGCTCGACATCGTCTACAATCCCCTGGAGACGAAACTCCTGAAAGACGCCGCTTCCCGGGGTGTGAAAGTGGTTTCCGGGGTGGAAATGTTCCTCAACCAGGCTGCGATCCAGTTCAAGCACTTCACCGGCGAAAACGCGCCTCTGGAAGTGATGCGGAAGGTCCTGATGGAGCATCTGAAGGCATGAATATCGTACTTATCGGTTATCGCGGAACCGGAAAAAGCGCGGTGGGAAATCTGGCGGCGAAAAAGCTCGGGATGAAATGCGTCGGCATGGACGCCGCCATCGAGGAAAGAGCCGGGATGCCGATTCCGGAGATCGTGATGAATGAGGGGTGGCCCGGCTTCCGGGATCGTGAGTCCCAACTGGTTCGCGAACTCGCGGCGGAAGACGGTCTGGTGATCGATTGCGGCGGCGGCGTCATCGAGCGGCCCGAGAACATCGAGGCCCTGCGGAAAAATTCCGTGATCGTCTGGCTCAAGGCTTCCGTTTCCACCATCGTGGCGAGAATCGAAAGCAGCACCAACCGGCCCGCCCTGGTGGAAGGAAAGACCTTCATCGAGGAAGTGTCGGAAGTTCTGGAACGCAGGACACCCAGGTATCGGAGCGCCGCCGGTTTCGAGATCGACACGGACACGCTGACGCCCGAGCAGATCGCGGAGCGTTTGGCCGAAATATACCGGAGAGGGTAAAATATTCCGGGTGTTCGGAGAGCCGTCAACGGCAAATTCCATTTTCGACCCGGATATCGGGTAGATATTCAGATCCCGCCGTCCCGCTTGGGGCGGCTTTTTTTTGAAACATCGCTTTCCGGAAGTCAGGATTTTCCTGTCCAAGCCGAAAATAGTAGAGGAAAAGACTCCGCATGGAGTGGGAGAATGATGCGATGAAGCGGAAGGCCGCGATCCTGTGGCTTCTCGCCCTGCTGCCGGTTTGCCGGATGAATGCGCTCGACTACGTTGTCCAGAAGAACGACACCCTCTGGGGGATCGCACGGAAAAACGGCGGTTCCGTGGAGGTGATCACGCGTCTGAACCAGCTCTACGGGGTTCCCCTGCGTACGGGCCAAAAGCTACTGATTCCAACGGGGATTCTTCACTATACGGTGGCTTCGGGGGACACGGTAAGCGGTATCGCGACACGCAACCATTCCCGGACCGCCTGGATCATCCTCTATAACAACCTCGCCCATGAAGTGCTCAAACCCGGTCAGAAGCTGGATCTTCCAGTGGAAGGCGGAAGCGTCGCCGCCCCGACGAACGAAATGCCCGCCGATATGGAGCAGGTGCTTCCCGCCGAAAAATGGACGGAGCATCATGTGACCGCCGGCGAGACCCTTTCGTCCATCGCGAGGAAGTACGGCGTAGCCGTGGAAGAAATCCGGAACTGGAATCAGAAGAAGGACGGGAAAATCTTCCCTGGCGAGGTGCTTCGGATCGAGGCGCATGGAGAAAAAAGCACCGACGCGAAAGAATCCGCCTACCCTCGTGTCCCGGATACGGTCCTTTCGGTACGGACCAATCATCCGGCGGTGGATAGCGGGAAATACCTCTTCGCGACGAACGATCGGCCCCTTTCCGTCCATGTCGATCGCAAAAGCCCGACGAACCGGGAGGAAACGTTGCGGTTTCCCTTCGACCGGGCGGTTATCCGCGACAATGAAGCGACTTCGCGCGGGATGAACTTCCGACTGAACGGCGCCTGCAGGATCTTCGCGATGGCTTCGGGAGAGGTCCAGTGGGCCGGTCAGATCCGGGGATACAACAACGTGGTGATCCTTTCGCATCCGGGCGGTCTGACGACGATTTACGGTTTTCTCGTGGACATGGAGGTGACCCAGGGCGCGAAGGTAAACGCAGGGGACGAAGTCGGAAAGACCGGCTGGCTTTCCTACCTCGACGGCGCGCGTTTCTATATGGAAATACGGCAGGACGGGACGGATTGCAAACCGGAGAAGATATTTCCCTTCCTCCGACCATCCTCGATGCTGGCCAGGAAGGATGACTGACTTACATCGCCCAGCGGACGGATGGCTCCCGGCGGAGTTCCGCGTAAAGCGCGTCCATCGTTTCTTTCAACGGCAACTCGACGTTCACCGAAAAGCTCACGAACTTTCCCTCGCTGGAATGGCGATGAGACCAATTGGAGTGGGGAATGGTCAGGCCGTTGAGGATGTTCCGGAGAATCGCCTCGTTGAGTTCCAAAGCCTTGTCGCTTTGCATGATCACCTTGAGATCGTATTTTACCGGAAACTGAAGCTTGACGCCTTCAAACGGTTCCATGAAAACCTCCACACTCGTATAAGAATAACATATCCGGTGAAATTTTTCCATTGTTTCAGGACATAATCGGGGTGCCGATGCATCCCCTGCTTCAGGACGAGTTACCCCGTTACATCCGGGAAAACAACATCAAAGACAAGCTCTTTTCCCTTCCTTCACACAAGATTTCTGCTGGATGGGCGGAAGTTTGTCGTACTCTCGTGATTCGGGATCTGCGTTTTCATGATCTTCGGCATTAGTTTGCGACTCATGTGGAAGGCGATGCCCAGGTTGCGAGTCAGCTTATTGTGGAAGGACACAAGTTATTGTTTGGAAATTATCGAATGCGAATCATTGGATGATTTCTTGGGGGAGATAGCCCGGAATCATTCGAGATATCAAGAGCTTAAAAAATACGTTTACTCTGGTAACATATTTTCAGTAGTTCTGTGTATCAAGAAGGGTGAGAGATGCGGATAGCGCCAAATAGATAAAAATGAAAGTTTCGGATACAAAATTTTTGGAGGTACCCATGAAAAAGACCTGTATCGGTTTCGTTACGCTCGGTTTCCTCTTCGGTCTCACTCTGATGGGGTGCAGTGCAGCCCTCGACCAGAAGACGCCTTCGACTGCCGTATCAGCGGCGGACACTTCGACTGCCGTGTTCGTGATCCAGCTTTCCGGAAAATCCGCTTCTCCTGAACATGCCCCCTCCCTTGGCCGCGAGAAGGACGAAGGTTCCAGTTCCATTCGAAATGGCGTGATCACGCTGACTAAAGGGAGTATGAAGATCGTCACCAATTTCAGCGTTACCGGCACAGAGGTCACCATCGCCATCGCTTCAGTCCAGGTCGGCAATTGGAACGCTAACGTTGCCTTCTACGACGCGAACGGGTACTTGATTTATCAAGGTTCCAGTTCCTTCGCCCTCAACCAGGGCACCACACCGACCGTGAATGTCGCTGTTTCTGAAATCACCGGCAATGTATCCTTCGGCGTCACGATTCCCGGATCTCAGCTTGCCTACTCCGCCAGTTTTTCCAACGCGACCGATACCAACAACTGGTATTACGACCGCCGCGCCTGCAATCTTTCCAATAATGCTCTATGTGTCGACGGCAATTACCTGTATTCGGGTTCATTGTCTTATGCCTCCGTTCCCAACGGTGGCCGGGACGGCTATGCCATTTACGGAATGGGAAACACTTCGTATACCAACTATACCTTCGCTGTGGACTTCGAAGGACTGACCAACTACATGGGCGGATATCTGAATCCGATCATCCTCTTCCGGGTGCAGAACTGGCAGTCGAATTTCACGCTTAGTCCGATCAATGCCTACCGGATCGACCTTGTTCCCCCCGATTCCGTTTCTTCGCAGAATTCCTGGAGTTTTACCAAATACGACACCAATTCCATTGTGACTGTGACTAACGGAACATCAACCCTTCTTGTTCGCGGCTGGAATCATATCGAAATTTCCGTGAATGGCGGCACGATCATTGCCACACTGAACGGAGCGACTCTTTTCAGCTACACCGATCCTTCTCCCATCCCCTACGGCGGAATCGGAGTTGGAAGCGTTTGGGAAACTGGATCAGCTTTTGAAAATGTCCAGATCTGGGAGTAATTCCTTTTCAAATCTGTAAATTCAAAAAGGGGCGTCCGCAAGGGCGCCCCTTTTCCGTTTTTCAGCAATGTAGATCCGGGCTTTGTTCCGGATTATGTTTACAAAATACTCATTTTGTAAACAAATTTGTTCCCGGTTAAGGTATTACATAAATTCCGTTCGCGGAACCGCCGTAAGATGTCGGTAAAATGGTTTCGGCCGTTCCAATCCAATAACAGGCATTACCACTTCCATCTTGAAGCGAGTGAAGCTTACTGAGAAACGATAAGGTTGGAATAAGTACTCCACCCGGCATTTGTCTGATAGGCTATAGTGCCCCCGGAAAACTGGACATCTGAATAAGGTGGATTTCTTCCCGCGTGTAGGGTACAATAATGCGGGAGGAAAACGTGGGACAGAATCGAAAGGTCTACTCCGCCGAATTCAAGGCCAAAGTGGCCATGGAGGCGATCCGGGGCGACGACACGATCAACGACCTTGCCAAGAAGTACGAGATCCATCCCAACCAGATATCCATCTGGAAGACTGAGCTGATCGAAGGCGCCAAAGGCATCTTCGACCGGAAGCGCGGCAAGAAGCCACCGAGCGAAGAGCCGGACAGGGAAGAGCTTCTCAGGACAATAGGGCAACAGAAAGTCGAGATCGACTTTCTCAAAAAAAAATCCAGCCTGTTCCGTTGAGCAGAAGAAAATGCTGATCGACCGGGAACACCCGATTCTCAGCCTGAGTCGCCAATGTGAGCTTCTGGAGTTACCACGGTCGACATATTACTTCGAGCCCACTGGTGAATCCTTGATGAACTTGGCGCTGATGAAGCTGATCGACGAGGAATACACCCGTCATCCGTTTTACGGATACCGGAAGATGACGGTTTACCTGAACGGGCGAGGTTATGAGATCAACGGCAAGCGTACCGGGCGGCTGATGCGGAAGATGGGACTTCATGCGATCTACCCGGGACCCAAGCTCAGCATTCCCGGTAAGGAATCGAAGAAGTATCCATATCTTCTGAGGGACGTAGAAATAACCCGTCCCAACCAGGTCTGGTCGACGGACATCACGTACATCCGGATGCCGGGAGGTTTCGTTTACCTGACGGCGGTCATCGACTGGTACAGCCGCTACGTCCTGTCCTGGAAGTTATCGAACACGCTGGACAGCAGCTTCTGCATCGAGGCCGTGGAAGAAGCGCTGGAAAACGGGAAGCCTGAAATCTTCAACACCGACCAGGGCGTGCAGTTCACCAGTACCGGTTTCATCTCGACTCTGGAAATTCGGGATATCAAGGTCAGTATGGACGGAAAAGGCCGGGCCCTGGATAACGTGTTCGTTGAAAGGCTGTGGAGAACGGTGAAGTACGAAGAAGTTTACCTCAAGGTTTACGATACCGTCCCGGAGCTGAAGAGATCGCTAAAGGACTATTTCACCTTCTATAATGAGGTAAGACCGCACCAGAGTTTGGAATATAAAACACCAGAAAGAATATTTAAAGAAATGCTTGACAAAAATAAGGAGTTCCATTAGGATAAATTAGTCAAATGGACAGGGAAGGAATCCACCTTAATACAACCGGATTCCTGTCCAGCGTTCGGGGTGCACTTCACTCCGTTGCAACTAACGAACATGAAGTAAACAGAACCGCCAACCCTACCGACACGAACAGCTTCAACATTGTATCCTCCTGAAGTAATTGCAATTTCAAAAATTCACTTCTCGTCCCAGTTCGGCAGCCCTGTGCGTGCGCCGTCGACCGTCTCCTTTCCAAGTTCCTGGCTGCTTCCCCGAGACAAGCTTACCGCCCCTTACTCACAGTCACCCACCGTTGCCAACCACAAATGCACCGTCAACTGTTATGAATTCTTTCGGTATTAAAATGGGAGCAACCTTTTGAGTCGCCCCCATTTTTATCGAAATTCCGTCAGATCGAACCCGGCAGGAAGTTTACCTGCGCATCATAGCGCGGGCGCACATCGCCGCGGACGTTGCCATTCGAATCGGTGAACGGCAGAATAAAATAATTGTTGAGAATGTTTTTCGCCCCTGATACGCATCCGGCAGAGTTATAAGGTATGCAATTGTACGTCACCCCAGAAGCTCCAACTCCTCCCGCGCACGTCAATACAACCATCTTGATCTTCATATTAGTCAAATTGGAAACTCCGTTTGTCAATACGGATATAGGAAACTGGAATGTCCATACCCGTTGAAGAGGATTTGATTCTTGCGCGTAGTTGTAGGAATATTTCATTATATTTGTATTCATATCATAGTTTGCTTCTTCTTCGTTATAAATAGCATACTGTTTGAAAACACCGTTTGTTGATAAATTACTCATTATACAGATCTGACAGCCGCCTATTTTTTCAGAAGACATGTCAAACCAATTACCAATGTACAAATCGCTGGCGAATCCACTGAAATAAGTTGCCTTCGACCAAAGAAGCGTATTCGGATTTAGAATATCGTCTCCGATACGGAGATCAGAACCGTCGAAATTGGTTACACCAATATCCCACACCCGATCGAAATGAACCATCAAACATGCTCCATCCCCGTAATTATCGTAACATCCCTTTACTGCTATATAAAACCATGTGGAATCCCATGTCACCCAGAGTTCTGACAGTTCTCCTTCGGCTCTTATGTTGGTAACCCAATTGGTGTTTGTAATCCGGTAAAGTACAGTATTGGTCGTTCCGTTGGAAATGCTATTCGAGGATATAATGGAAATATGGAGCTGTGCCAAAACGTTCGTACTCAACAATGAAGAAAGCAAGGGGACGCACTGGTTTTGCGAACGCACCGGAAACTGAACGAACTGGTAGGTTCCTTGATGGTCCCGATTGACCTGATTGAGATCATAATCCAGCAACGAAGTCTCGGAGGCAAGGCACTCGTCATTGTCCCATCCCGCATTGGAA